>Ga0315900_10004185_pt1 | contig 20493 bp, 10 predicted proteins | sample LakEriMetagenome_FD_203521 | JGI IMG/M metagenome (GOLD analysis project Ga0315900, IMG submission 203521) | Freshwater fungal communities from buoy surface, Lake Erie, Ohio, United States - Buoy 12 MA114 | ecosystem: Environmental > Aquatic > Freshwater > Lake > Lake biofilm | place: USA: Lake...
GCGACCGCAAACTCCCCACGGGCAACGCGTTATTATTTACCGGCGTGGCTCTCCTGATACTCGGTGTGACGGCGTTGATTTCGCCCTCCTGGGCGGGACAAACCGTTTTTTATCTGATTGGCGCCCTGCTGCTGATTACCGGCATCGGGCAGTTCCTGCTGGGCTGGAACGATGAGACCAAAAGCGGCCAAGTCGGCCGGATGACGTTGGGAATCATCACGGGGATGGCCGGATTGGCCGTGTTGATTCACCCCGTGTTTGGAGCGGGAGCACTGGCAGCGATCTTGGCGATTTTCTTTGTGTTCGATGGGATCTGGAAAGTCGTTACGTCCTTTTCTTATCGTCCGGCGACAGGTTGGCTGGCCTTTTTGGGCAGTGGCATCCTCTCGCTGGTGCTCGCCTGGATGCTCTGGAGGCAATGGCCATTTTCGGGCAATTGGGCGGTCGGAATCCTGGTTGGCATCAACCTCCTTTCAACCGGCATCTCACTCATCGCCGTCGCGCTGACTTGGAAAAGCGCCCTCGAAGCTGGCCGAGAACGCGTCGCCGAACTGAAAGACCGCCTAACTTAACCACCGGTCCGCAAACCGAGTTCCACATTCCCACTCCAATGTTTCTGACCGCTCAGCGAAAAAATTCCCCCGAAACCTCCCCCGCCCCCTCGACAGCGAGCCGAGATTCCGTACCATACGTGTGCGGGATGGAGCAGCCCGGTAGCTCGCGAGGCTCATAACCTCGAGGTCGTCGGTTCGAATCCGGCTCCCGCAACTTCTCTGTTTGGTTAGGAAACTGACCCCAGTAGGTTATTCGAAGAAGCCGGTGTCTTGCAGCAACGCAAAACACCGGCTTTTTTCGTGTTTTCCTGCAATCTTCCGGGTCTCGACCACTCTCCAGAGACCCGATTCCCGGCCGCAACTCTCGCCAAAGCAGCCCCTCTCTGGGGGCTAAACAGAGACAAATACTCTCAGAGTCTCTGGGTTATGAAAACCGCTGGGTTAACGACTCTGGGTTATGAACCGTCTGACTCGCTCGGGATTCTTTTTTTTCGCTGTTCTGCCTCACTAAGAGGCCCATAGTTGCGAACTTTCGCATTGGGTGATGGGACGTGCGTCGGCCATTTTGCATAGATAGATCCGGGAGGGATGCCATTTCGGTTCCCTCGCAGATCTTTCCATGGAGGCCGAATCATCGACGCTTACTCTCTCAACTCTCTTCCCGCTGATGACCAACTTCCAAACGATCCGACGTCGGTTCGCTTTCGATCCATCGCCGAAATTTTGCTTCGCGGTATCCGACGATGTGTCGCTGAAGATCGCGACTTGAATGCCGATTCGGAGCGAAGTCCCAACACCGACCAACCTGTTTTGGGCAATCTCGGAGACTCTTTACCCGAACCGCTTGATTTCGTTTTTGAGAAACCCCTCTCTGTGTCCCACGTCTCCAAAACACTGGGTTTTGGCGACACCCAAGACATGCAAAACGGAGGTAAATCGTGAGCAACGAAGCGAGACACAGAGACATCGCGGCGCTGTTGGCTAGAGGCGTGATTCGAGTGAAGAAGCAGCCGACATTCGCCAAAACAGACAAGTCGACGACTCCAGCAGAACAGGCCAGTAGCTGCCAGCCACCCAACCCTGTGAACATCGAAGCGGAAGCGTCGCAGATCCAAGCGGAAGACGGAGGTGATCAATGAGCCCACAAGTCACCCTTGAAATCGCCGCCCTGCAAGACAAGACCGTCAGCCAGTTGGTGCAGCGCTACGAAGAAGTCTTCAAGGAAGAATGCCGTAGTCGAAACAAGCAGTACTTGATTCGCCGCATCGCTTGGCGGCTTCAGGCAAACGAAGAAGGTGGACTTTCACGGGCCGCCCTCAAGAAGGCACAGGAACTCGCCGTCGATGCAGACACGCGAGTGACCGCGCCACGCAAGCACAGCTCGGATGGAGTCAAGCTAGTTGCTCCTGAGCCAAACGCATTCGTCGATTGGGACCCGCGTCTGCCCCCACCAGGAAACATCGTCGAGCGTCAATACAAGGGCAAGATGATCCGCGTGATAGTCTTGAACGAAGGGTTCGAATACGAAGGTCGGCGATACAAATCGCTGACCGCGATCGCGAAGGAAGTTAGCGGTTCGCACTGCAATGGATTTCTATTCTTTCGGCTTGGGAGGAAAGCATGAGCAACAAAACCACACCACGCCCCAAAACGATCCGCTGCGCGATCTACACCCGCAAGTCGACTGAGGAAGGCCTGGATCAACAGTACAACTCGCTGGATTCGCAACGCGACGCTGGCGAGTCCTACATCCGCAGCCAGGCCAACGAGGGTTGGGAACTCGTGCCCGATCGCTATGACGACGGCGGCTTTTCCGGTGGCAATATCGAACGGCCGGCGCTCAAGCGAATGATGGAAGACATACAAGCCGGCAAGATCGATTGCGTGGTCGTCTACAAGGTCGATCGACTCAGCCGATCGTTGCTCGACTTCGCCCGCGTAATGGAGACGTTTGACAAGTTCAGCGTCTCGTTCGTATCGGTGACTCAGCACTTCAACACGACCCATTCGATGGGCCGGCTAACGCTCAACATCCTGCTTTCCTTTGCCCAATTCGAACGCGAGATCATCGGCGAACGCATCCGCGACAAACTGGCTGCCCAATGCAGGCGCGGACAATGGACCGGTGGCTACCCGGTTCTTGGATACGACGTCGACCGCAGCGAGCGAACGCCAAAGTTGGTGGTCAATCCTGAGGAAGCCACCAAGGTACGTCGAATCTTCTCGCTCTACCTCGAACTGAAAAACTTGATGCCGGTTGTCGAAGAGCTCGACAAGCGTGGTTGGACGAACAAGTTGTGGCACTCGAAGAAAGGTCTGCCCAAGGGCGGCCGCTCATTCGACAAATGCAGTGTGCATGCGTTGCTGACCAACCCTATCTACTGTGGCAAGATCAAACATAAGACCGATCTCTACCAAGGCCAACACCAAGCGATCATCGATGACGAAATCTACGAAAGAGTTCAAGCTCAACTTCGCGAGAACAGTTTCAATCGCGGCAATCGGCTGCCAAGCAAATACGGTGGTCTGCTGAAGGGACTAATTCGCTGCCCTAACTGCAACGTGGCAATGGTCCACAACATGACCAAACGCAATGCGATCGTCTATCGCTACTACACCTGCGTCCGCGCCATCAAACGCGGCCGTCAAGCTTGCAAGCATCCGTCGCTGCCCGCAGGAGAGATCGAAGCGGCGGTTGTTGACCAGGTACGAGAGATTTCCCGAGACACCAAGCTGCGCGACGAGATTATTCGCCAAGCGATGATCGCCACACAACATGGCCGGGCTGAGCTTGAGTCGCACCACGTTCAGCTAACACGCCAACTAACGCGCGATCATGGCGAGATTCGCGAGTTGGCTCTCGATCAAAAGCCAAACACTTCGATTGCTCACCGCATCGCCGACATACAGGATCGAATCGCAAAAGCAGAGCTCGAGCTGTCCAAGGTCAATCGTCAACTTCATGATCTCGATAAGCAACAAATGACTACTGAAGAGATCCAAGAGGCATTCATTGACTTCGATCGCATCTGGGACGCGCTTACGAGCCGAGAGCAATCGCAATTGTTGGCGTTACTGGTATCGAAGGTCGAGTTCGATCAGAGCGATTGCACAATCGCGATTACATTCCACGCCAGCGGCATTGAGACGCTTGAACAACAATCACAGGAGGTCTAATGGTCACCGTCAAACGCAAACTGAACGTCAGCATCGCCTCACGAGGCCGTATCGCGATTCGTCCCCACGATCCCAACGCGGAACCTCCGCGACCACGGCCAACCAATCGAACACCTCGTATCGCCAGGTTAATGGCCCTCGCCATTCGCTTCGACGAAATGCTCCGCACCGGCGAAGCGTCAGATACGATCGAACTGGCTCGGCGCGGGCATGTGACCCAGCCACGGATGAGCCAGATCATGGCCCTCAACCAACTCGCGCCGGACATCCAAGAAGCCTTACTGAACTTGCCGGCCACCAAAGGCAAACCCGAGATCCACGAGAAACGGCTGCGCCCAATAGCGGCTATGCTGCACTGGGAAGACCAGCGAACCGCATGGCGTGAACTGGCCAGTGTTGCTTCCGTCGATGAGGAGAGCTTACCTGAAGGAACACAAGAGATGAATGCCTGGGCCATCGAACACTTGTGACAAGTATTGAGATCCGGCGTTCTCTCCTTTATGCCCCCAAACCAGTGTCGGTTTACCATGAGGCATGAACGTCGACCGCTTTGAGACCTGAATAAAACCGTTTCAGCGCGATCAAAATGAATTCCGTGAGAGACCTCTAGTGTTTGAAGATTGCGTTCAGTCAATGCAACTGCGATCATTTACAGAAACAGCGATCTGCATGCCGCGTTATTAATCGAATTAGTAAAGCATCTGACCGTACGACCACTCCTGAATGTGCGAACACTGGTGGTGAAACTCAATGGCCAGCGACTGCCCTAACACGTAGCCTCCTTGTCCAGACCAAATGGGCATTTCCGTGCTCCGCGCGCTTCAACCGCCAACCGTCCAACTACGTCGCGTGAAATAGGGGGCGTTTATGCGAAAGATTGTATGCGGTGATGTACACCCCACGATAGAGGTGCTAAATTGGTGCCGCAAGTTCTCATTTCTAAATCGTTATTCCACTTGGTGTACGAAATGGCCGCTATTCGCGTCTTGCTTACTTTTGACGATGGTCCGCATGCTGCAGAAGATCCGGACAATAGTACTGCCAAGGCACTGAGTACCCTGAGCACCAAGAATTGCATCGCTGTGTTCTTCGTGCAAACGCATGCAGAAAACGGCGGTGCGAAGATTCGGATGAACAACCCACAAGGCGCCAAGTGGTCCAAGAATGCGTTTATAGCTAAACATCTCATTCAGGTTCATACGGGTAGCAAGAAGGACCACGAATATCACACAGTACGAGCCAAGGCAAAGCCTGACAATCTAAAGGATGGTAATACGTACGCCAATGGCTTGGAGTCAGATCTGGTGCGAGCCAAGAAGGCGATTATGGATCTTGTCGGAAGGCAGCCTAAGTTTGTGCGCGCTACGTACTTGGAGAGAAACAAAATGGTCAACGAAACCTACGCGGCGGCAACGGTTGACCTGAAACATATTGGCGCCCATGTGGTGAGCGGTGACGCCGATCCTTGGACGATCGCCGAGCAGAAAATTAAACGTCCAGCACGGTACTTACATCGGCGCGACGTTGTGAAACGGCAACTGCACGAGCGAATGAAAAAGGCGGTGGAAGGAGGGGCGACGGATCTGATTGTGCTATTTCACGAACTTCATCCCGTTACGGTCCGGTACTTGGCGGAATTCATCGACCACATCAAGAGTTTCACCATGGCGGGTCACACGTTCACGCTTGTTGACGACTCCGCAATCGCGCTCCAGATACTTGAAAACACAAACATTTAACTCTCGTCGGAGGTTGTCATGGTTGAGGAAACACTCCTGCAGGCATTCGACAAGAATGGTAGGGTCGTTGCGCTGATTAAGTCGGAAGGAGGGCAATGTGTGCTCGAGACTTCCGCAGCGATACCCGCGAATGGAGAACTCAAGTTGGGTTTTTCGCGGATCATACTGCGGCCCCCCAATGACGCCGCCCGACGGTTGGTGTTGGATGTTCTCACGAGGGCCGATGGCAAGCCAGCGCCGATCGTCAATAGTTCGCCTCGCACTGGCAATATTCTCACCATCAAAGTGCAAACTCCAGTTGGCGCGAAGCCGATTGTGGCGGCCGCAAACTTTTTCGGGGTCGTCCGCTCGTACCTGTCCTTGATCGCCGCTCCGCTCGAAGGAAAACTGAAAGCGGTAGCCGGAGAATTGGTTTGGCAAGGTTTAAAAGTCCATAACACCAATCTTGATGTCGTCACGAAAAGCCTGCTCGACAATGATCCGGCGCCACTCGACGGGGCGCAGGTGTCGACGCTTCAAGACGACCCGCTGATTGGCTTGCGTCAGGGCTTGCTCAACATTGGCAAGCTCTCCTTCGTATTGGCAACGACACCAGCACCGGCGAATCCACAACCGTTCAACTTGCGTGATTCCATCGTCACCCGTCGTGAAGATAAAGATGAAACTTATATCGTCGTCCAATTGAGAGTGAAAAACACTCTGGAATTGAGGACGGCGGGTCAGACGAATCAGCAACTCAAGGTCGGCGATCTCCGAGCCGAACTCCCAAATTCGATTTTGCAACGCCACCGTTTGGATAGCATACGGCCTCCAGAGTTTTCGCAATTCCATAATATTCTTGACGACAACGGCCAGCTTTTGCCTGACCAAAATCACTGGATCCTGGCAATTCGCGATTTACCTCTTCTTACCGCCGTGCAGGCTTACTCGCGATTGGCGCGGCGCTATTTGACTTCGTTGCAAATGATTAGCGATGGGCGGCCGATCACTGCACTGCCGCTGCTGGAAGATCGCGAGTGGTGCAAGACGGCACCTGCGTTCGCCGAGTCGGATGATGAGTATTTGCGAAAAGTCGTCTTTACGTTTGATTTTCATGACGACTTACCTCTGGGAATTCCAATCTGGCCAGGATTTCAGACCCGTGGGGAATCTCGCTTTCGTGCCGCGATTCCAATCACAAAAATAGAGCCGGAGCCAAAGTTTGCTTACCGCAGTTGGCTTGCAGGATTCGCACGACACGACTTTCAACTTGCGGACAAAGAGTCGCTCAACTTTGTTCTGACGTTCGATTGCGTCATCGACACACTGATAGGATTGACGTTTGATTCCAGTGGAAGCCAGCCCCCGGTTCCCTCTCTGGTGCGTAGTTGGATGAGTGCGGTATCAGGTTTTGTGTTGCCGCTGCGACGGGTCTACCGCGATGATGGACAAGGTGATCTGCAATGGGTTCGCATGGGCGCTCTAGACTTAGCATTCGCGCCATCGCTCGACCCGCTCCCCGAAGATTGTTTCGGACCAGGTCCCGTGGTACCGGAGAAATTTAAGCGTCATTCGGCCTTTGATGTCGATCGGACGCCCGAGGGGCAACAGCTATTTGTAACACTCGGTTTGCGTTCTCCACGTGGTTCGTGGGCGACACAACTGCCGAATGCGATCTTGGAATTGACGCTTCGCGCCGACAGGGTTGCACCCGGCGGCGAAGACGGGCTGCCGAACGAAGCCTTCGTGCCAAGCGAATCGGGACTTATTCGCAATATCCTGCCGCAAGATGCAGACACGGATGCAGTGCAGAAGCGATTTCTCCGCGAACCGGCCATCGTCGTGCCAACCCGGCCCCTGACACCGGTGCGTATGCGTGCACAATTGCGGGAATCGACTGGGCCAGCTCAATCACAAAAACTATCGTTGCAGTTGTTCGCTTGGTCCTCGTCACAAGTAACTTCCTTGCCAGAGCGAGTCCCTTTGTTGGTGCTGGACCGACATCCGTTTACAGTTGCGATGGTCTTAGCTCCGCCACTTATCGGGTTGGGAGGTGCGGATTCCAACTTAGAGATTGGCAATTGGTCGAAAGATGGCTTCGAAGGCGCATCCTGGGAACTGGGAGGTGCTACGGACGGTTTCTCGTTGTTGTTTCCGCCGCAAGCTATCGGCGAGAGCATGGAGAAACGTTCCGGCTCTGATGTCGTCGAAAATGAGCCAGCACAATATCGCCTGAGTCCACACGCCCGTTTTCAGATTGACGCATCCTACTTTCGGCAGAATTTTACCGAGGCGGTGTGGAATCTGCGCCGCATCCTGGGCTTTGTTGGACAAAGGGCCCCAGGCGCCGCCATTCGACAACTACAATTCGAATTGCTTTATGGCCTGGGTTGTACAGTACGAACAGGCGGACTCAGGTTGGCAGAGTTGGCCTCGCGGTTGGGCGAGATTCCGGGCGCGCCGCCGCAAAGTCTCGGCAATCCAATTCCAAGTGTTTTGGCCCTATCGCAGCAACGGCGCGTTTATGAGCAGTGGCGATATCGTTGGTCGCGTCAGTTTGCGGCCTACGCATCTCGGTTGGGAGTGTTCGAAGTTTGGACCGAAGCCCAGCTTGGTACGCCAACATTCAAGACGGGTGTGTCCTATGAAGTGCGCCCGCCGCAGGAGTTCATGCTTGATCCAACTGAACCGGTCCTGGAGTCTCGCCCCGCAAAATTAGCGGGCGGCGCGTTGTGGGGTTTTGACTTTAAAGCGCAGTACGAACCATTTGCCCGCGACTTCAATGGTGTCTCAGCCGAGGAAACGCGGCGTTCCACCTCGGGCGAATTGAGCCGTCCTGCATTCTCGGCACTAGGGGGATGGGGCTTTCAAAAGGCGGTTTTTCAGAAGGGACTCACCACGATCTATTCCGATACCGCAATGGGACGCACTTTCTTCTACAGCATAGAACGTCGCGGTCGCATCGCTGGCTTTTGGAATTTTGCGAAACATGTCGTCATTTATGAGCGAACCGTCGGGACCGCCCTGCAGTTCCGGCCAAACAATGGAATCACGTACCAGGACCATCTCGCCGGAAGGGCTGTGCTCCGCAAGGTGCGCGAGTTCGTCGAACTGTTGCAGCCAATCCGCACCTATCCCGATCTTGGAGGGACGGAAGTTACGTGCGGTTGCGTCCATGCCATTGAATTCAAGACCAAGATCATTCCCATCGATAGTACTCTCGGACGCGACGTGCGCGACAGCGAAGGAACTCTGCTGGGCTATGTGCTGCCGTTGTGGAAACCCGATGCGGATCCGGCGATTTATCCCAAACCTCAGGTGTCGTTGCGGTTGGCGGGAGCGGCGAAGCCGGGAGAATTGCAGTCTTGTGAGATCGAGGATCCGCAGAAGCTACTGTTTTATTCGCAAGCGACTCAGGGCACTGGGAACGAACTCAACACCGACACTTGGCCAGCCGTTCGTGGTGTGGACTATCCAGACATAACGTGGCCTGCGGCCGCTCCTCCAAGCGTTCCTGCGGGTCCGCTGGAACAACCCGTGGCGGACGAAACAGCGGTGCATCCGGGCTACGCGGAGTTCACTTATTCAATTCTTGCCGCCAAGTCGTCCGACGTCATCGCCGGACGCTCAGACGACCGAACCATGGGCGCGGTGCTTAAGAATGTGAGCATGGTTCGCGCCGATCCACTGATCGGAACTCCAACCGCTGTGATGGTCACAGCTTCAAAAGCGCGAGCGGATCTTTCCAAAGGTCGACAAGAATTCGCCGAATTGGAATCACTCCTACGTCAACCATTGAGTAATCCCGGCGTTCTCGAACGCATCAAAGTCCTCGCCGACTCGGTGAAGGAGTCCGTTGAAAGTGCGCGCACGGGTCTTAGTTCGACATTCAGCGCACACGCTGATCTACTAAAACTTCCCGACAACTGGATATTCAATCTAATTTCGAAGTCGCTCGACAATTGGCACAAAGAAGCATTGCCCTTACTCGATGCGGCCGCCAAAGATAGCGCCACGAAGATGTTGCTGGAACAGTTGAGGTCAATGCCCAGCGATGTAACTGCGGCCAAGAATCGGGCGGTCGAATTGACGGCGAACTGGGCAGACATCGTGAAGCTTGCCTTGCCCACGATGGACACCGGTGTGGCGAGGTTTCAAGCGGTGCTCCAACGATTGGCGGGCTTGCCCACGGAGATCGAAAAACAACTTACGACCCTCGTCAACGCCACGCTGGGAGATCTCGAAAACTCGCTCGACGCAGCGCTGGGTGATTATCCACCTTCGGCCGCACAAAAGAAGATCATCCGCGATGCGTTGGAGTTGGCTGAACGCAACCTCGTATCGCTGGTTGAACGCATTGTGCTACCCGCAGTTGATGCGATGGAGGGCATCGGCGACAAAGCTCTCACCGAGTTGATACGCAAAGTTCCGGTCAAGTTTGCCAATGAACTGCGCGACAAGCGGCGTGAGATTCAAAAGAACCTGGATCGTCCGCTCGAAGAGATTCTGGACGAGTTCTACGATTTCTGGACCATCATCACGGATCTGAGGATCGATGCGGATACCGCCGTCTCTGGAGTGAAGCAAAACTACAGCGATGTGAAAGCGAAGCTGCAAGCCATCGATCAGTTGCAACTTGACGGGCAGAATTTAGCAGACATCCTCCAATTGAAAAACGTCACCCAGAAGATCGAAACGGCAATTATTGGCATAGCCAACCCAGCGGATATTATTGCTGCCGTTACGAGGATTGAGAATGAGATCACCGCTTTCAAAGCGACCGTCGGCAAACTGGGAGACATTCCAACGAACCTAGGAGAGCTGGTAACGAAAGCTGGTCTCGTTCAAACGACGGCGAAGTTGCTAACGGCTGTGGGCTTGGACGATCTGCCGACCTCTGCTCAGAAACTGGCCGATGACATTGCGAACGTTCTGAGCGATCCGCTTCATGACCTCGATGACGTTCATCGCCAACTGAAGACTGCGGTGGACGAAGCACGAACTTCGCTTGAAGGTGGCATCAATCGTCTCGCCGAACCGCTCATGCGACGTTTTCCGGCGGGATTGGCGCAAACAGCAGGAACTACGATGCGGCTCGTACGCGCGTTTGGAGAATCACCAGCAGTCGCGGGAATGGAGTTCACTCGCAAGCACCTCGGTTATTTCTATGATCCGCAGAAGGCGTTAAAGGGATTGCCAATCGATATGTCGCCGGCAGTCGCGATGGTAAATCGTGCGGGCGGCGAACTAAAAGGACTCGGCATCAGTCTGCCTACCGGCCAATTGTTCGACCAAGTTTTGCCTCCCGATGACGAGTTGATGCGGAACCTGGATTTCGGGAAGATGTTGCCCGACTTCGCTGGCCTCAAGCTCGATAAGCTCCTGCCAGATCTCAAAGCTCCAGCCGGGCTTTCGGACAAAGTCAAGGTCACTCATAACATCGACAAGCAGACAGGCCGTGGTTGGGTGAACGCGGATGTTGCCATTCCAGTGACCGGTCCGACTACGCTCTTCGATGCAGGCGTCTTTGCGGTCAGCATTCGTAACATCAATTTCACTGCCAAAATTCGGATAGAAGCTGGTTTATCCGGCGCCCCAAAAAACACTCAGTCGGGCGAACTATCCGCGACCTGGGATCTGACCATCGGTGGCAAGCCATTGATTAGCTTTCTTGACACGAAGTTGGCGTTTGATGAGTCGGGGGATACAAAGTTCACGCTCGATCCCAGCAAGATTCGGATGGACGGGGTGCTGTCCATGCTTTCCGACGTTATGAAGTCGGTCAGTGATCCCAAAAGCGGATTCGTGGTTCAACTCAAAAAAGAAAACGGGCTTCCAATCGGCGTCGAGGCGATTCTTAATTTGCCGTTGCCTAATCTCACGTTCGGCGTGTGCTCGCTCTCGAATCTTCGTTTTGGCGCATCGATTGAATTGGTCGCTGTGCCAGAATTTGCAATTGGACTGCGCGTCCATGTCGCCGAAAAGATGACGCCGTTCACTCTCACCATCTTTATCCTCGGCGGTGGTGGCTGGTTCGACGCCCGCGGTCGTTACCTACCGCTCTCCAATCGACTTACGACTTCTGTGTCGATTGGGATTAGCGCGGGGGCGAGTTTGGCGATTTCCTTCGGTCCCGTCAACGGCTGCGTGTTCGCGTTCTTCTTTGTCGAAGGAGAAATGCGTAGCGATTCCGGCGCCGGTGACAACCAATTAATTATTCGCATCGGATTGTTGCTGGGCGGGGACGTTGATGTCTGCGGCCTCATCACGGTGTCCATCCGCCTTTTGCTCGAACTCGAATATACCGGAGAAACCGGCTCGTTGGTCGGCCGCGGTTCTCTATCGATTCGCGTCAAGGTTTCTTTCTTTTTGACGATCAACGTCAATCGGAGTGTGGAAAAACGCTTCGCAGGAAAAGACGAAAACAAAGTCTCGGCGGCTTCGCGGGAGGCAATCGTAAATGAAGCTTGTGAAGCACATCTCTCTGCGACGGCATGAGTTTAAAAAGGCAATTTCATGAATAAAATCCTGGCACTTCAGTGTGACGTTCACCGACTCTATCCGCATGAACTGACTGATCAGCAAACGCTGGTCCTTGGACTGAATTTACAGATGGTGTTTTTCCGCGAGGGCCCCGCTCCTACGGTAGCGGATATTGTTTGGGTGCAGAATTGGCTATGGGAAGAGCTGAAGTCTTGCGACGTCTACTTCTTCCCAAGGGATACGAGTAAACAGGGCGTCCTTCTCACGCAGGTGCCGGTGTGGGATCTGCAGCCTAAGCCGCAACCACCGTTAGACGCTCGCGCTGCCTTAACCAAACGGGTCGAATCGCTCTGGACCGATGTGGGACCCGCCGCTTTTCTTTGGTCGCCGACGAATCCGAATGCTCCGTTGCCGGATCAAGGATATGTCACCTCGATCCAATCCTCAGCGGCACGCATCGCCACTACGCCAGGATACAGCCTCAATCTTTGTGCTGTGGTGCGGATCAAAAAAACGGACCTGCCCGCTACCGTCGTGACAGGCGGCGGAATCTTGGATGAAGAGACCCTCGTCTTTCTCACGCCTCATTTGAGCTGGGCCGCGCCGAATGCGAAGTACTCACCGACTACGAAGGGTCCCAGCAAACTTGACCCCATCACTGGCAAGCCACAAGTTGATGGTGCGGGCGATCCGGTTCGGCCCGATAATCGCGACATGGTCGGCTGGAGCTTTGATCTCGTTACTGCCAATCCAGGGTTAGTTCCTCAGGTGATTGCCTATGTGAAGCCCATAGAACTCAAGTCCAATGATACAGAAGGCCGCTACATTCGCTTGGATAAAGGTTGGGTCCGGCGCGAACTCAAAGATGCTGGCGGCGCCGTTGTTACCGTAAGCGATCCCGGTGATGATTTTTCGACGCAGCTTGCCAGCCGAATTGCCGATCGTTGGGCGACGGCCAAACACCTCATCGACGCGGTCCGTCGTTACACCGCCATCCCCAACTTCCCAGAATATTGGCGGTTGATTGCGTCGTCGCTGCGCGATCGGGCGGGGTTGGGATTGATTGACACCACCGATGGCAATGGATTGTTGAGGTATGCGCTGCAGCTGGCTGTTCCGCTCACTTCGGATACGTGGTTCGAGAACTTAATCCGAGATGGAGCACTGCGAACGCTGCAAGCTCGCATGGTCGATGCCGAAGCCGAATGTAACTTGGACGCTTGGCTAGTAGAGTTAGGAAACCTCCAGCAACTTCCTCAAGTGCTGCGTGAAGCGCTGAAAGAACCAGTCAATCTGCCAAATCGAAAAATCACGCTAACTTGGCCAGCTGGGGATCCGGGCGTCCCATTCATTCTTGCGGCGGGGGCCGCGCCGCCTCCCGTGTCCATTGTGATTTATGCACGCCGCGATGGCACAGCCGGAACTGTCGGTGGAGAGTTGCTACGCATTCCTGGCGTCGTTGGTTCACGCGAGACCGAAATCGACGGCAGCGTCAATCTGACGTTCGACGCCTACCAGCAACTCGCGGCCGTTCCTCTGCCAGCGGGTTTTTTTGAAGCGATCGTGAGCGATGGCGCAGGAAACTCGTATCCCTCGGCACGGCGGTTTATTGCGCCAACGGTTGCCGACGATTTGGCGCCACTGGTTCGCGTCGGCACTGCGTTAGGAAACAACTCTGTATTATCGCCGTTGGTGTTCGAAGGCTGGAACACTCGAGCCACGCGAACCTTCAGCGTCGCTGCATCGGCCAAAACCAGACCGTGGTTTGCAACAGTGGTAACTAAAGTTGCGGATAATAATCCTACTTACACGGTTAGCAGCGAGTGGATCGGTGATCTGCGGCCGTTCGATGGGCGAACTTGGGTCGTCACTCTGGGAAGTATTGCGATGGCCGCAGCAGGCACAGAGTTCACCCTCGAGTTCTCGGGGCCGTATCAGCCAGATGGAGAACCTGAGGCTGCGGCGGCCGCACTTACGCTGAAAGTCGAGTCACTTAGCGGCACGCCTAATTTGCGCCTGACGTTGGCACTGAAAGGCACAGCGCGCCAGCAACAGAACTCAATTGACGTTCCGGCGAACTATCACCTGCGCATCGAACTTGGCCGCGGCAACTCACTCACGATGTCCGCAGCTGTCTTCGTGGGCCATGGTGAGAATCCAGCAACATGGCTCACCGGAGCGCCAATTGTGCAGCTCACTGGTTTGGCTGAACCCAAGCTGCAGCGGTTAGGCTTGCGTGTGTTGAACGGTACCGCGCAGATTACCGCCATTGCCCCCACCCTGCTAACGGCGCCTAGTTCTTTACTTTCCGCAGACATGCTGGTGTTGCGGCAACTCTGGGACACATCCATGGACCCAGCGTCGCAGTTGTGGCGAGAGGCGCAGGTGCCCACGCGGGACGACTCTAATACTTATCGTTCCCTAGCCGAGAAACTCCAGCAGTATGATTTGGTGACAAAACTGGCGCGGGGACAAACGGCTCGATTGGAGCCGGTCTGGAACAAGCAACTTCCTACAGCCGATCCCAATCATCGGATTTACTTGCAGAAAAAAATCCTTGAGTTGCTGCGCGCCTTGCCGGCGGATCGCTTCGATCGCACACTTGGCGACAAAGCGAAGAGTATCTACCGGGACTTCTATCCTGAAGCCTCCGCGCATGGAATCAACGACGAGTTATGGAATCTCGTGCTCGACCAGTTTGGGTCAGCAGCCGCAATCCCCTTGCCGCCGATATTCAACTCTGCAAGTCCATTTCAGGAACAAGCAGCCGACAAGATGCCGACTCCGATGCCGCACGCGCTGAACTTGGAAGTCGATCGCCCGGGCATGTTTGCCGATACGATTGCTGATGGCGAAGACGCCGACCTACTACTTAACCTGCGGGGATTCGGCGTTTTGCTACGTCAGGCGAATCCCGCAGCGCCGGTCGATGCAGATCCCGCGAAGTATTTCGCAAATCAACCATGGCAGCTTTTGACTGCAGTTGACATCGGCGTGCTCGAAGCGACAGTAGCAGCGAATCCCAAGCTTGAGGACTACAAACCAGATGTCGACTTCGGAATGCTGAGCGGCGATGTTCCGTTGCAATATCAAAACTTGACCCGGCTGACGACGATCACCTATCAGAATCGCCACCTCGCGGCCGTCAGTCCGTTGACTCAGATTGCTGAGAGTTTTGAGTTTGGAGACGAAGGTCTGCGCGCTCAGCCATCGCCTTTTCTGCGTAAGAAGCCGGCAAAGTTAGCGGGACCAGCCTTTGATTGGGGCGTCTTACCTACGCTGAAGTTCGGCCAGCTTTACCAGGTTTTTCCATTTGTGATCGGCAATTGCGGAAACATGCCTGTGCTGCTGACTGGCAACAACGGGCATCCCGCGCAACTTCGTACTACGCAAATCGGTGACGCCGAATGGGACGTGGGCGCTGAAAAAGCGAAGGATCAGATTCGCTCGCTCAAATATCTTCGTCGCGTTGGGATAGGCCCAGTACGGCTGGACAAAGTTGAGGGCGAGTCGGCAGTGAACGGAAAGAAAATCGGTCTGCCCGAAGTGCCAGCAGGAGTTCGTCCGCTCGCGAACGAGTGGCAACTGCAAGGCTTGACTTTCGCACAACCGGAACTCCGTTACGCCTACGACAGTGTGCGGCGTCAGGGCGAGATCGGCGTTGAGGGACAGAAATTAGACAATTGGGTTGTCGTTGTGCCGCGAGTGTTTGTCGCTGGTGCCTCTGATGACGAATTAGCTCAGCCTGGGATCAACTTTCACCTTGATATCGGTCTGCGTTCGCAAACGGATTCTTGCGTGCTGCAGGTGGAACGCGAGGCAGAGTCGCTGAAAGTCAATGGGACGGCCGTCATCAAGCTGGAAACTGTAGAGGAAGGGGAGATCTTTGGTGGACCGCTCGACTTGTGTGTCGCTTTTGGCAACAACAGCACTGGCCAACCAAGTTTGCGATTGGCCTGGCGCCGTTCCGATCGCCAGGAGCCCTGGTATTCTACGGAGTCGGCAATTTTCGCCGCGACCGCGATTCCTGGTCCAGCGTGGGTTTCGATTACGCGAAAACCGGCCACAGGGCTTGATCCGGAAGAAACAGTGACTCTCTCTGTACCTCGGTTTGCTACCGGAACGGTAGACCTGCAGAAGTTCCTCGCCGATGACCGAATACTCGATGTCCGCCCCTTAAAGGCCCCCGATCGCGCGGTCGTTGTGTTCAAAGGCGATGCCGGTAAGGCATTGACCTTCGGATTGCGACCGCCCGCGACCGATTTGGAAACGTGGACGGCATGGTTCGACATGGATCGCATTCAACATGGGGCGGCGGATATCCGATTAGCCACTTGGACCTTTCACAAATCATGGAGCGTACCCGCACCTGTAGGTGCACCGCCGAATCCAGACTCCTCGATCGACGACTTCGCGGTCGATTATCTACTCATCGAACTCGTGCCGCTGCATATTGATTCCGTGCCTCGCACCAATTTCCCTCGTGCATTAGAAAAGCGATTGCAAATTCCTTGGAAAGTGATTCGGCGACCTGCTGGCAACAACTTGGATGCCGTGCAAAGCCTAGCTCGCGAATTTAAGTTGCAGGTCATGTCGACCATCAACGCTTCCTGGACCGATCCGGAGATTGCAGCCGCCTACAACGACATCACACCGCGGCTGAAAGAAGGTAACCCGATTGTCATCCGAATTCTGGAAAAGGAGATCTGGGAGCTGCGTGTGTATCCCGCGGTTCGCGAAGATTACTTTTCCACGACATCAAATATGCCAGGCGCGCAGCGTTTCCATTCCGCCTTTGGCGAAAGCATGAAGTGGAGCAATGGCGGAATCAACTACCGCCTTTTCAATCCTTGGCGACTTGTGCTGGAAGGTGGCACAGAAGAAGTCGTCGTCCCGACTACGCGGACCAACATTAAAGACGCTGATGACAGCGAACGTCAGAGTCTGTTGCTCGATTCGTTGCAACCTCGATTTACTGGCGGCGTGGTAACGGTGGAGCAAGTGAAGCAACATCCCAAGACCTATCGTTATGCAGCGCAGTTGCGTCTCCAGCGCCAAGTTTGGCGTTGGCTGGGACGGCCTACTCCGCCGTTTCCGTTCGACGCATCCACCACACCTCAGCTTCTCGATAGCTCGCCGCTAGGAGATCTGATGCCGGCCGATTTGGAGGCTCCTTCGCTGGTGTCACTATGGGATGCGGCTGGATTTGGCGCTCGTTCCAATCTTGACTTGCTCGAAGAAGTCCGGCCAATCACCGTTGATCAACGACGGGAATTCCTCTTCAGTGAAGTGCTCAGCAACGATCACCGCTTGTTGTATTATCGCTTTTCGCAGCAGGCAATCAGCCGCTATGCCGGGCTCTATCCTAATCCACCTACCTTGCAAGCGGCGGAAACTGCAGGTTCCGGGCAAAATCCTTGGCGGCGATTGGTGGTTCCTTGCAGGTTCGACCGCGATGTGCCACGACCTCCGATACGCTTCATCACTCCCCTCACGCAACCGGAAGAAGACAACCCCTTCGGCGACGTGCCTGGATTGCTGGTGGTTATGGACGATGCATGGTATGCACACGGCGGCTTGGCCGAAGCATTGGAAGGCGAGATTGTTGAGGTTGCGGACTTTTGGGATACGGCAGGCGGTAATGCCCCGATAAAGCGGCCAGAGTTTTCACCCTCGCCGACACACACGGGGGGCGCCTGGACCAAACAGGGTATCGGTGAGGGTGCAGATGAACCCCCCCCTTCCAACGCCCTACCGATGGAACTTGTCGGTCCGATTGGCCATACCTTTGATACCGACGCTGACGCGCCCTTGTTCAATGCCTCCTCCTTCGTCCTACGTCCGCCAGCCGTGCGCGGCGTCAAGTTGGCGGACGGAAGTCGAGAGTCGTTGGATTGGTATTTTGCCAAGGTTCGCTTTCGTCGCCTCCTGCTGCCAGAAGCCTGCGACGACTACCGGTGGCAAACGCCCCTGCAGATCACGGGCGAACAAACGACAGCTTTGTCTTTGGACGAATCTCGTGCCTGGGTTGTCGAGGCTGCCCAAGCGAGCCTCGACTTCGATGCCGTGAGCACGGAACTCAAAGTCACAATTGAAGCATTGGGGGATGTGATCTTGTCATTGGCGAGTGCAGCGACGCTAACCGTTCGCTGGGTACCATCAGTAGCGGGCGCCCTACTTGGCGAATTGGTTTACGAGACCCGGAGCGCACCCGCGAAAACGAAAATGCAGGTGGATTTGCGTGTTCTCTTGCAATTGGACGCCAGGAACGGCGATCCCGCTGCACCCGCTACTCAGCCGCCGCGACATTTGATCGTACAGGTTCGCATTCGTTCCGTAAGCGACTTGGCGAGCGGGACTCGCCTATCTACCGACAATCCGCAACGCGTTTGGCGAAACGTCGCCACCCTAACCTGGGATGGCAACGACTGGCCATCGAATTGGACATTAACTGCGACGGGAAACGTGTCATCCACACTCCCTGCCGCCTATCCTGCCCGCGTGAGTCCGTTTACACCGCCGAACTGGGTTCAATTTCTACCCAATGGCGAGTTACTCGCGGACCTGCTCGCTGCTTTGCGCGGTGCTCGGGTACCGACGTTGCATTGGACCGCTGGAGCGCAGCCCGTCCGATGGAAGCTACTAAACTCCGACGGCAGTGATTTGACGGGGCTCTTGCCGTTGGGTGAACCTGTGGAAACGTCGACGAACAGCGACATCGCTTTGTTTCGCTGCGTGATGCTCACCGAGCTCATCGCTGACGTCCGTGGACAATTTGGACAGGAGCTGTACCTGGGATTGTTCAGGATACCGAAATCGTCGACGGAAATGGTAGAAGTACATCGCTCGGTCGATGCTGCTACCGTTGGAAATGGCCGTGGTGCCCGACCGCCTAGGAAACTCCGCTTACGCGCGATTGAATTCGAAATCGTGAACTTGAATGGCTCCGACTTCAAAGACCGATTCGCATTGTCCCCACTGGACTTCCTTTTTGAGAACGCGAGCGCCACATCCACCAGCGACGCCTGGGCGAGGATCGTCCGAACTTCGCCACCAGTTGAGTGCAGTGAGTCTCCAAACTAATCGTCTTCTCATCGGAACATAATTGTATTTTTCGCACCTTCACAAATCACATAGGGATTATGAACTTGGAAGATCACAATCTTAGAAATAAATTTCTCCATATCAAGCTATTTTTTGGTCAGCACACTTGAGTGACCAGTCCCTTGATGGTCGTCGCAGTTCGTCAACACCATCGAGATTTATAAATAGGTATCATAACTAACGCAATTTCCTGAGCGCTGGACTATGGGCAGAGCAAAACGAACTTCTGGTTACACGCTCGTCAATTATGGTATAGCGCGGTAGTAATAGCGAAGTTGCTTTCTCTCTGGCGAAGGGAAACTATAGTTCATTCCCTCACATTGTTTGCCCTCACCACCAAGCGTTCCCCAGTAGCCTCGTGGATAGTCAATTGCGTCACCTCCACTGCGAACCTTGTCACCACACGTTATCACTGATACATGACCATTGTCGCGACTCATGTCGGTAGACAGCAATCCAGCCACGACAAAACTCCCAGCAACTGACTTGGAATGAGCTGTGTCATGTTCGCCACGATCTAGTTTCGTCCAGCCCGATGGTGCAGTCTCGAGATAAGTGATTATGGAGTCGGCGTTTCCTAGTGTCGCGAAGTCGCTAACACCAATCTCGTTGGCAACAGCCTTAAGGAATCTATTGCAGTCGGCCTTGTTGGCTTCCCAGTGTTTTTCACAAGCCTTTACAACCTTTTTCGCATTGTCGTTGGCTGCCTTTTCAAGGCAGTGGCTTTCTGCCAGTGTTTTTTCTGTATCTGACGTCGTGGTCACTTACTAATCTCCTTTACCTAGTTTGATCGAGATGAAAAAAACTTCCCTAGCGAGTTAATTGGCACCCCGATAGCTAGGGAGTGACTTCATAACAAAAAGAATTGTAACCGCTTCTTGGATGCTACGAAGTTGGACTAATAAATTTTCTTGGTTGTTGGGAGTTTCGCAGCCCCCGGTCATTGCCGCTAGCATCGACGAAGAACTACGCGTACACGAATCCGCTCGACCTACTTGCAACGCCCACTGATGTGTAAAGGAAAAAAGTTCCGTCAACGCTGAGGTGGCGACGATAGCTTCCTTCTTGTCGCTGGTATCGTCGAAGAGTCTTACCGATACATTTCCCACAAGACCAAGACCAACGTTTGAGTCCCCCGCATTTCGAAGTTGAGTGCGCTCGCCATTCGCTTCGATGAAATGATTCGCACTGGTGAAGCGTCGGATACGATCGAACGGGCGCGGCGCGGTCAACTGAATTAAGGGCATCAAACATTGTTTGACCCTCTGGTTATTGCAACAGGCCGACGCCTCAAAACGTCGGCCTGTTCGCGTTTCTGACCCTTGTTTTCCGGTCCATCCGGGTTCTCCGTGGGTTCGGTTAGAATTCTCGGTAAAGGAGACCGCCGATGCAAGACCGCGAGCTTTACCAGAAGATTCTTGGACTTGAGGAACCGTGGGGAGTGGACGATGTCGAGC
>Ga0315900_10004189_pt1 | contig 20486 bp, 3 predicted proteins | sample LakEriMetagenome_FD_203521 | JGI IMG/M metagenome (GOLD analysis project Ga0315900, IMG submission 203521) | Freshwater fungal communities from buoy surface, Lake Erie, Ohio, United States - Buoy 12 MA114 | ecosystem: Environmental > Aquatic > Freshwater > Lake > Lake biofilm | place: USA: Lake...
ACCGCCATAAAGGAGGCCGTCAATGCCGTCGACCACCTCGCTGGTGGTCTGGGTGCCGTCGAGAAGCGCGGCACCGTTGAGACGAAGGTCACCACCGGCAATGGTGATGGGGCCGAGGCCCAGGGCGCTCACAGTCTGGGCTTCCACACGACCGCCCTGGAGAGTGGGGGAACCCGTGGCATTCGTCACACGTCCGGCCTGAACAACGGTGCCGCCGGTGTAGCTGCCATAGCCGTTCAGGGTCAGGACGCCGTTGCCGGACTTGGTCAGGCCGATGGTGCCCGAGCCATTGGTGAGGGCGCCCGAGAAGGTGGTGTCGACACCTAAGCCGTTGCTGACCGTCAGGGTGACGGCGCCCGCGACATTGCTGGTGACCGTGCCGTTGCCGTTCAGGCCGCTGACGGTGGTGTTGAGGCCGTTCATGTCAAAGATGCCGGACTCGTTCACATTGAGGACGTAGTTGCCAAGGAAGGCGTTCACCCCTGCAGGGCGGTTGCCGTTCACAAACTGGGCGGCGCTGCTGGCGAAGCGGAAGCCGCCGTTTTGCACGCTGACCACCGGCAGCCTGGCGGCGTTGGTGTTGAGGGTGTTGGTGGTGCCGGACACTTCCAGAGTCCCCGGCCCGGTCTTGGTGAAGTCTAGGGCGCTGATGTTGCCCGAGATGGCGGAGTAAGCCGGGCCGGTCTGGCCGTCACGAACATAAACGACGGCTTCCTTCAGGCCGGCTCCAGCGCCGGTGCCAAAGAGCAGGTTGGAACTCACAACCGGACCTGCGGCGCCATTCAGGATCAGGCCGCCGCCGTTGATGCGAAGCAGCACGGAGGAGTCGAAGCCGCTGACGTTGCTGTTGGTGCGGAGGCCGTAAACATCAATGATGTCATTGGAGGCGGCGCCAACAGTCGCGGCGGAGGAGATGTCACCAAGGGTGGCGGGGGCGGTTGCAGTCAGGCTGGTGCTGGTCGTGGCATTATGAACCATGAAACCGTTGGTGCTGTCGTAGCGCGCGAAGTCGGCATCCTGGCCGCTGCCTGAAAGCGCGACAAAGATGTTCGGGGAGGTCAGGGTGGTTCCCGCCCCCAGGGTGGTATTGGCGGGAGCTCCCGTCGTCACAATCACCTTCTCGGTGGAACCCAGGTTGGCCAGGCTGGAGGGGTTGATGACGAGAGTGCCATAATTGACGCTGTTGAAGGCGCCAGTGCGGCTGAGGGCGGTGGAGACGGTGAGCAGGCTGCTGGTGCTGCCCATGTTCAAGGAGATGGCACCGGCAGGGCCGTAAGCCACCGTCGGAATGGCGAGAGACTGGGCGGAGGCACCGCCGACCAGGGCAAGCGTGCCGCTGTTGATCGTTGCAGTGGTCGTCGCGAATGGTGTGCCGGAGATGGCCGTTGTGGAAACCGTGCCGCCGGTGGCGCTGGTGAAGCCAATCGCCGGATGCAACTGCTGACCACCGCCCAGAGTGAGGGATGTAAGGGTGTTGGCGGTGTTGTTCAGCGCCAGGGTTCCCAGGCCGACCTTGCGGATGCCGAAGGCTCCGGCGGTGGCCGTGGTCAGGGTCAGGGTCTGGTTGGCGGCAACGTCAATGCCCCCGTTGCTGTTGGTCGAGAGGATGAACTGACGGGCGGTGGTGAATCCATTGGTGACAGACAGGTAGCCACCGCGCAGGCGGACATCGGCGGGGCCGGCAAGGTGCGAACCGGCCGCAGCCAGCGTGGCGGTGCTGCCCAGGGCTGCATCTCCGTTCACACGCAGGATGCCGTCGTCAATGAACACACCCGTGCCATAGTTGCCATCCGCAGTGTTGAGGTTGGCGAAGGTGTTGGTGCCCGTGAGAATGAGCAGGCCCGAACCTGTTTTAATGACGTTGGAGCCGTTGGCGCCACTGTTGGTGAGGTTGGCGCTGAATGTGACAGGCTGGTAGGGGTTGCTGACCTGGAAGGCGCGGCTGCGCAAGGTGCCGTCGCTGTTGATGTCCCAGGGACGGGTGAAGGTCAGGGCCTGGTTGCCCATGAACTTGTAAGTGGCGTTGGCGGCGGAGGAGGTGGCGTTGAAGGGGTTTTCAACCGTGCGCGCCCCGCCGACGGCGAGGAAGGACGGGCCGTTGCCAGCTTCACCCGAGGTCCAGGTCATGGCACCCGTGCCGAAAGGACCGCTGATGATGACCGGATTGGAGGCGGGACCGGTGACATAGGTGCTGCCGGTGATCTCCACGCGGGTGGAGTTGAAGGTCGTGCCGCCTGCATAGGTGTTGATGCCGTAGCCGTTGGAGGAGCCGAGGACCACAGGGCCGTTGGCGGCGGCGACGGTGGTTCCGACGGCCGTGACGGTTCCAAAGGTGACGGCGCCACCACCGCTGATCGGACCGTTGATGACCAGGGCACCGCCCACGCCGGTGGCGTTGTTGATGCCAAGGCCACCGAGGGTGGCGACTGCGCCGGCGGCGATGGAGATGCCGCTGCTGATCACAGCCGTTTCATTGGTGCGGGCCTCGATGGTGCCGCTGTTGTTGACCAGGATGTCACGGCTGACTTCAAACTTGCCGCCGATGCCAAGGCTGCCGCCAGCCAGGGTGACCGGAGAATCGCTGTTGCCCAGCGCGCCGGCGACGTTCGGAGCCACATTGCCGACGGCGATGATCTGACCGCCGTTGACCTGGGTGAAGCCCTGATAGGTGTTGTTGCCGCGGAAGGAAATCGCCTGAGCGCCCGCCTTGATGATGTTCGAACCCGGAGCGCCGCTGATCACACCGCTCGTCGTGGAGCCGGAGGTCAGACCGACCGCCGCCGCGCTGGTGTTGCCGAGGTTCCAGGTGCGTGTCGCGCCCGCACCGGCCACATCGCTCATGGCGACATTGCCGTTGAGGACGAATTCGATGGTGCCCGTGCTGCCCCAGTCACCCTGAAGAACGACGTCGTTGTCGAGCAGGATGTTGTTGGTGACGAAGTTGTTGGAGTTGCCGAAGCTGGTGCTGGCAAAATCGACGCGCAGGGTGCCGCCGTTGAGGATCAGGCGGCCGTTGCCGAGGGCGAAGTTGTTGCCGATGTTGACCGTGGAGTTGGTGTTGACGCGGACATCGCCGACGAGGCCCGTGTTACGGGTCATCAGGTTGGCGAAGCCGTTGCCGTTCACAAACGAAGGGCTGTTCCAGGCGAAGTCGCCGGTCTGGGCGCCCACCTCAATGCGAACGGTGTCGGCGGTGCCGCCGGAGAAAAGGTTTTCATAGAGAGGCGTCCTGGCGCTGCTCACGGAGACCGCGCCGAAGTTCACGGAGGACTGGGCACCGCCGCCGCCGAGGAGGTACTTGCCACCGAGCGAGGCGCCAATGCTGCCGTTGAAGTAATAGGACTCGGACTGCTGCGAGTTGCCGACCCACCACTTGCCGCCGGCGATGGTCGCCGGATTCAGGGTCTGGCTGAAGTAGCCGTAGTCGAGGGCAAGCACGCCGTCATAGGGTCCGGTTGACTCCACCTTGATCTGACCGGTGGTCGGAGTGCCGGTGTTGATGATGTCAGGCAGGGTGCTGTTGTGCGCGATGCCGATGCCGCCGAGGCCGTAGGCGTCAGAGCGGACATAGGAGATGTTGGAGCCGATGTTGGCGTTGTCCGCGAAGCGAAGCAGACCGCCAGGCTGAACCTGGATGTCACCCGCGCCGAACGGAGTGCCGGCGCCGCGCAGTCCGGAGGCGACAATGGAAGTCGCAGTATTGTTCGTGGTTCCCCAGATGATCGTGCCGCCGGCATAATCATTGGCGCCATTGAGGAAGGTGATGGTGCCGTTGCCGAACTTCTCGACGGCGCCGGTGCCGGTGATCGGACCGGCGAAGGTGGACTGGGCAAAGCCGTTGAAGGTGGCGTTGAGCTTGGCCTCAGGGCTGAGCGTGGTGGTGCCACGGACCCAGATGCCGCTCTGCAGGCTCAGGGAGATCACGCCGTTGCCGTTCATGGCGGAGGAACCGGCGGAGTTGCCGATGGTCAGGTCGGAGATCTGAACATACTGGCCCTGGCCGTTGTTGCCCAGAGCGGCGGAGCCGCGGACGAAGATGTCGCTGTCAAACAGGGCTTGGGCGCGGGCGCCCGAGGCAATTTCGGAATAGGTGCCCGCCGCATTGGCGATGAAGGGCTCAATGACCAGGGCGCCTGAATTCAGGATGACGTTCTGGCTGTTGAACACCTGGCCGACGGCAGTGCCGGTGCCGGAGAAGGGCACGCGAGTATACAGCGTGCCTTCGTTGATGACGACGTCAGAACCGATGCCAGGGTTGATGCTGAGCAGGTTGAGCTGGTTGGGTCCGAACTTGGTCAGCCCCAGAGCGGCGTTGATGTTGGCATACATGGTGGAGGTGGCCGCCCCCACATAAATGAAGGCCTCTCCAGCACCAGCGCTGCCGAAGTTGACGGTCATGGGGTTGACGATGCCGACGTTCGTGGTCACCGGATTCCAGGTGCCACCGGTGAGGATCAGGCCGCCTGAGGTCAGGGTGACGGTGTTGGCGGAACCGGTCACGCTGATGTTCTGGCTCGAACGCATGGCGTAAAGGGTCGGATTGTCAGCCAGGGTCTTGGCGGCCGTGGTCAAGTCCGCAATGTCACCAGCGACGAGTCCGCCGACGGTGAGTGCGCCTGAGGCGATCTTGTTGTAGGCAATCTGGCCAACACCAGGAGTCGCGCTGCTGATCAGAGGCTGGAAGCCGGTGTCAACGGTGCTTGTCGGATCATAACCGACAAAGCTGTTGGTGGTGCGGTCAATGATCCAAGGAGCCACCATGCCGCCGTTGACGGCGCCCGAGCCATTCAGCGTGGTGCCGCCGCGGGTGATGGCCGCGCCGTCGATGCTGTCGGCCGTGATGCGCTCGTAGGAAAGAGGCGCGGTCGTGTTGATGCCCAGGAAGCCGCTGTTGTAGGCAAGCGTGAGCACGCCACGCTCGGCGCGGCTGATGTCTCCGACATTCAACTGGGCCGCGGAGGCGGTGCTGTTCCTGAAGGCCTGAAGCTGACCGCCCTTGCGGGCTGTGATGGCACCGATGGTTTCAGTGCTCTGCATGTTGACGCCACCATTGTAGATGAAGGAACCACCGTTCAGGTCAAGCGAGACACTGTCGCCCCAGCGTCCCTGGCCGCCGGCACCCTGGAAGGGAATGGCGATGGCACCATCAGCATCGTGCAGACGGATCACGCCGCCCGGGCGAAGGTTGATGGTGTTGTTGGTGGCGGAGGCCGTGGCGGCGTTCCAGAAGGAGCCCTGGGCGCCGCGTGCGCGCAGTTCGCCATAAACTTCAATGGGACCCGCGCCGAGCGGTGTTTCACCCGAGGCACGGCCACCGGTTTCAATGAAGACGCTGGCGCCCGAGGCGATCTGGGTGCCTTCCGTGAAGTTGTTGGAATTGCGGATCACCAGGACGTTGCCGCCGTTGACCACCGTGCCGACGACCATGTTGCGACGTGGGCCGACCTGAAGGTAGTTGGTGCCGGTCAGGACATTGTTGACGCCGGGAAGAGCCAGGCTTGAGGTGCCGGGAGCAATGCGATAAACACCGACGCCCGGGTTCCAGGAATCCTCCAGACCGGCGCCCAGGGTGGCCGCCATGTAGGCGGATTCATTGCCCAGTCCAGCGCTGAGGAAGGCGCGTCCGTCAGCAATGGTGGCCATGTTGAGAGTGGCGGTGAAGTAGCTCTGCCCCAGCTGCAGGGAGGTGTTGTAAACGCTGGAGAAGTTGGAAGAGTTGAGAACGCTCGGACTGAAATTGTCATCCAGAACCACCGCGCCCATGGCGGTGACACGGCTCATGACCGAGAGCTTGCTGCCGTCGATGCTGGAGTTTGCGGCGATGCGGAGGGTGCCGTCCGGGAAGACTCGGATCGCGCCTGAACCAAGGGCTGAACCCGTTGTGGCCGTCACCTGGACGTCGCCGCCGACGATGTTCGTGCCACCTGCATAACTGTTGGAGGGATTGCTGATGATGATGCCGCGCAGAGTACCATCACCAAGCTTGGTGAGGGCACCGTCGCCGGAAATCACCCCAGTAAGCTCAAGGGCGCCGGAGGGGCCGTCAGTCTGGGATTGGAAGGCTGCCTGGGCTCCCTGGATGGTGATCGGGCCCGCGGCACGCAGGCGGTAAAGGTTGCCACCTGCGAGGTTCAGGGTGGTGTTGGACAGGTTCAGGGCGCCGAACTGAATGATGTTGCCCTGGCCAAAGGTGCCGTTGGTGCTGACCAGGCCCTGGTTGACCAGGATCGTGCCGGGACCGCGGACGTTCAGGGTGATGCCGTCACCCGCCTCGGGGCCGATCTTGATGACCTGGTTGTTATACTGCTGGCCCTGGGTGTTGTTGACGCCGGTGGTGCCGTTGCTGAAGAGCAGGTTGAAGTTGCCGCTGTAGAGATTGACGTCGCCCGCAGTGGCTCCGTTGTAGCCGCCAAGGCCGAAGGCCGCGTTGTTCAGCGTCAGGCCGCCGACGCTGGTGAAGGTGAGGCCGGTGTTGGTGGCGGTGGCGTTCTGGCTGATGTTGAAGGTGGTCGGTCCGGTGATGGACGTGATGTAGGTGTTGGCGTTGATGCCGGTGCCGGTGATGATCATGCCCGCGGCAAGACCCTGGGTGCTGGCCACGGTGACTGCGGCGGTGTTGGCCGTTGTGGCTCCGCCGGTGATGACGGCGGCGCTGGTGCCGTAAATGTCCGTGCCACCCGAGTAGGTGTTGTTGCCCGCATCCGGCGTGGATGCCGAGAAACCGTTGAGGGTGAGCACGCCTGCGCCCGCCTTCACCAGCTTCATGTCAAGGTTCAGGGTGCCGTTGTAGGCGGAGGAGATCGGGCTGGCCATCATCAGGGTGGCTCCGGGAGCGGAGCTGGTGACGGAGCCGCCAACGTTGGCAAGGGCGACCTGACGATTGTTGCCTCCCAGGGTTTCGACGGCGATGGAGTTGCCGGCCAGATCAAGCGTGGCTCCCGCGTTGATGTTCAGCTCCGAGTTCATGCGGCTCAGGGCCCTGTTGTTCGCCAGACGCAGAGTGCCGTCCTGCACGCTGACGTCGCCAGCCACCATGTTGGTGCCATTGAGAACCAGGGTGCCGGCGCCAAACTTCGTCAGAAGGTTGGCGGTGACGTTGCCGGTGATGTTCGCCACTTCACCGGTCTTAACGTAAAGAAGACCTTCACCGGAAGCGGTGGCCGATCCGTTCTGGGCGCTCAGGGTGAGGCTCGATCCGGTTGCGGTCGCGGTCTGGCTGAGGGTGATGCCCGTCGCGCTGTTGATGCTCAGGATGGTGGTGCCGGTGCGGATGTTGGTTCCGAAGACGGCCATGCCGGGAACCAGGCCGGTCGTGCTGCCCACAGTCACGGTCGGGCTGTCAGCCGTCGTGGACGCACCCGTGAGCGAGGTTGCCGCCGTGGTGTCCTCAGGTGAGAAGACCAGGTTGCTGCTGAGGGTCTTGCTGGCGTTGATGGCTATGCCACCGGTCTTGAGCATGTTCACCGCCGGGATGCTCAGGGTGCCACCGCTCACATCGGCCGTGGTGCGGAAGGCATAGATGCTGTTGGAACCGGTGAGAGTCTGATCAGCGGTGATGTTGCCGATCGCAGCCGGGTTGCTGCCCGCCAGGCTGCTCAGAGTCGAGCCCGAGTAGGCCTTGAAACCGTTCGTGGCGTCATTCTCAAGGAAGAAGGCCGAGCCGGAGGCGTCCGCGCCAAGAAGGTGCGGGGCGAAGATACCGTTGTTCAGAGCCGAGGCGCGGGCAAGGTTGGCAGCGATGGCGTTCACCGTCACCAGACGACCGGCGTTGGCTCCGGCGACACCCAGGGAGGTGGTGCCGACCGTTTCAATCACCAGGGTGCCCTGGTTCTGACGAAGGAGGTTGTCAGCAGCCAGCTCGGAGGACCACGTGGCTGTGCCCTCAAGACGCAGATGCATGCCGCCACCGTAGTTGTAGGTGGTGGTGCTGGCCTGGTTGGTCAGGTTGACGTTTGCCGTGGTCGCCTGGGCATGGATGGTGCCACCGAGCATTTCGAGAGTGGTGACATCGGCAGCCGTCGTGGTGCTGTTGGCCCATGGCGTGTTGTTGTTGAACTGCAAGCGACCGTTGGTCATGGCGAGGGAACGCCAGGTGTTGGCAGCGGCGGTGAAGAGAGTTCCAGACCCCGTCTTGAAGGCGGTGTCATACTCTGACTGCTGGCTGATGACACCGTTGATGGTGAAGGTGTTGCCGCTGGTGACGTCAATGCCGCCACCAAAGGAGGTGTTGGCGTTGTTGTTGAACTGGAATCCACGGTTGGTGGCACCCGTGAAATTCAATCGAAGGGTGCCCCCTGTGTAGCGGGTGTTTGCCGTGGCACCACCCAGGGTAAAATCACCGCCGACCTGGATCGCGGTAGCTGCTGCTTCGGCCGGGTTGCCCAGGGATTCCTGCGTGTTCACCTGGAGAACACCATCTGCAAGGATCATGCCCGTCTGGCTGTTGCTGCCATTCAGAACCATGGTGCCAAGACCCCTTTTGATGATGAAGCTCGTGCCGTCCAGCGTGCTGGTGGAAGCCTGGGTCAGGGTCAGGCCGGGAGCGATGTCAAAGTAGCCGCTGGCGCCATGCATCGAATAGTTGCGGCTGGTGGTGAAGGAGTTCTCCCAGACGGCGACACCGCCGCCAGGAATGTTGATCGCTCCGGTGGAATTGCCCCAGTCCGCGTCGCCATTCACACCAATCAAACCCTGCGAGATGGTCGTGGCGCCGGTGTAGGTGTTGGTTCCGGTGAAAAAGAGCACGCCGGGGCCGCCCTTGTTAAACTGATTCAGGGAGCCGGACGCCCCGTCGGAGACGCCGCCATCAAGGTAGACAATGCCGGCGTTGTTCACCGCACCACCAGGCTGGTCCACACCCACGTTGAAGCTGCGGACGATGCCGGAGGAGCCGGGGGCGAGACGGATGTTGCCACCGATGCGGAAGTCGTAGGCCGAGTTCTCCATCTGGATCAGGGTGTCGGCGGTCATGGTGACGTTGTTCGTCATCACCGTGGTCGGAAGCATCCTGAGCTGGGCGCTGGCAGGATCAGCGCGCAGCTGACCACCGGCGAAGACCACATCCCCGGTGCCGACAAGCGCGTTTTTGGCGCTGATACGCAGCACCGTGCCTGGATTCAGAATGGTGTTGCCCGTGTAGGTCATCGGCACGTCAAAGGTCACGAAACCGCCGCTGTTGTTGACAAATTGATCAGCGCGGGACGAGGTGCCGGTCATGGAAATGCCGAGGATGGCATTGACATTGCCCGTGAGCGGTTTGGCGATGCGCAAGGTGCCCTGGGAAGCGCCAAGAAGGTAACCTGCCGCCGCAGGAGTCAGATTGCCCGTGTAAACGCCCGCGTAGCCATTCGGGCCACCAAGGTAGGTGTTGCCGCCAAAGAGAGTCGTCTGGTCAATGTCGATGTCAAAGCCCAGAGCCCCGACTCCGAAACCCCCGTTGTAGGCGGAACTGGTGGAATTCACCGTGAAGCTGGGCAGGGTCGAGGCGGGGTCCGCCACATAAAGCTGGCCGATGTAGGAGATGCCGCCCAGGTCCGAGTTCATGGTCACCTGGCTGGGGTTGATGTTGGTCGGAGCGGCAAGGGTGAGGCCCGAACCCGGGTTGAGGACAATGTTGCCCGTACCAAACGGCTTGGCCGAGGAGGAGGAGTTGAGGCTCACCAGGGCGCTGGTGTAAGAGGTGATGTTGCCGCTGTAGCCGGAGGAGTCGCCGAGGAGGATGATGCGCTCGTTGCCAAACTTCTGAAGCTCACCGGAGCCTGTCAGGCCGCCGTTGATCTGAAGGACATGAGGCGTGTGGAACTGCCCCGGGCCGGCCATGTTCAGGCTTCCATAAACCGTCGTGACGTTGGAGCCGCCGTTGGCGGTGGTGTTGACCACCACGGGCTCCGTGCTGTCCGTGCGAGGCTGGATGGAGAGGTTGTTGATGCCGGCCGAGGCCACGTTGACGTTCGAGAAACGGGCGTTGTCATAGACGTTGAGGTTCGCATAATAACGGGTGCCTGCGGCCTCCAGGAAAAGACTGCCGCCATAAATGTTGATCTCATTGGGCGCGGTGGCCGTGCCACCCGCAGCCGCAATGGCGTTCAGGCGGGTTTCACCGGCGTTCAGGGTGAGAGGCCCGGTGAAGGTGTTGACACCCTGGAGGCGGAGCAGGCCATCGCCGAAGCGTGTGATGCCGTTGCTGCCAGAGAGAACGCCGGAAAGCACGATGACGCTGGAAGCGCCGTTCGTGGAGGCGTAGATCAGGCCTTCCTGCGTACCAAAGTTGAAGCCTGTGGTGTGAGTGATGCCGTTGTTCGCCGTGTGAACAAGGAAAAGACCGGCTCCCTGCCCCACAGCAGCGGCCGCCCCCAACGTCATGGCGGTGGAAGCGTTGAAGGTCTGGGTGTTGGCGGTGGTGAGAATGCGCAAGGCCTGGATGCTGGCGCCCGCACCCGTGTAGGCCGTGGCGTTGTAATCCACGATGGAGGCGGTGGTGGCACCCGCGAGGGTGCTGGTCAGGCTGAACGTGGCGGCCCTGATACCGTTGCTGTCATAGGTGGCGAAGAGGGGGGCCTGACCGTCATTGCTATTTGCGCCGCCCCAGAGGGCGATGTCCGCGCCAATCATGCCGTTGAAGGGCGTGGGGGCGCTCGTGACAACCAACTTCTGGGTCGCCGAGGCTGTGCCAAAAGTGGTGGCGGTGTTTGAAATGTTGCGGATGTTCAAGGTGCCGCGCGCCACACGATTCAGAGTGCCCGTCGTCAGGGTGGTCAGACGGGAGGCGATGGCTCCGTCGGTTTCCACGCTGATGGTGCTGCCGCCCGTGTAGTCGATCGAGGCGACCGCCTGGGAGGAGACGGTTGCCGCACCACCGTCGCCGAGAAGACGCAGCGCGGAAGAAGTGAGGTCCAGGTTGGTGGTGTTGAGAAGACGGCGGTCAACGTTGGCGGTCGTGACCGCGCTGTTGTCCAGAAGCAGGGTGCTGCCGCCGAAAAGACGGAAGTCCGTGTTGCCGAACTGAGCCGTCGTGGTGTTGTCCGTGGTGATCGTGCCAAACATGCCTACCACGGGCCCGGTGCCAAGCGGCGTCGTCACGCTGCCGGTGATGTTTGCGGTGACACCACGGTGAACCGTCACGGTTCCGGTCAGGGCGTTGTTGCTGCGAACAGAGACCGTTCCACCCTGGCCATTGATCATGGCCGCCCCAGAGACGTAGTTGATCGGCGTGTTGATGTCATAGCCAATCATCAGATTGGCCGTGGAGGAGGCGCCACCCAGTTGATTGGCGGCCCCGCTCAGGATCAGGTTGTTGGACGGAGAGGCAAGGCGGATGGTGTTGTCACCGCTGGGAAGGAGGTTGCCGTTGTAGGTGCGGTCAAAACCGATGACGTTGGCCACCCAGACACGGTTGCTGCCGCTGCCGACCTGGGAAAGGTCGATGTTGGCGGTGTTGGTGCTGGAGGTGCCAGAAATACCGTCAATGCCCAGGACCATGCCGGCCACCGGCACGCTCACAGCGAGGGGATTGCCCGAATTGATGTCGGCACTGCCGCTGTAGCCGATCACCGGCAGCGCATAGCGGCTGGTGCCAAGCTGACCCACCAAGGCCAGTCCGCCGGTGGAGCCCACCAGGGAGTTCAGGGTGGCGGTGTCAGGAACCGACAAGGTGCCGCCGTTGATGTAGGTTTTGCCTGCGCCGAGGTTGGCGCCAGCGCCGAGTTGAAGGATGCCGTTTTTCACGGCGGTAATTCCATCAAAGGTGTTGGCGGTGCTGTTGATGGCAAGGCGTCCCGCACCTTCCTTGATCAGGTTGCTGGTGGCGGCCCCATCGGTGATGGCTCCGTTGAGGATCAGGTTGGAACGTGTTGCCGTGAGGTTGGCAAGCGGCTCAAGGACGTTGGTCTGGCCGGAAAGCGTGGTGGTGCCGTCGAACTGCAGCGAGTGGCTGTTGCCGCTGGTGACACGCAGGATGCCGCCGTTGAACTGAAGGTTGTTCAGGATGTGGGTGACACGGTCATTGGCTCCACCAATGTAGTTGCGGTCAACGTTGATCTGGGCACCACCCTGCATGATCACGCTGTTGTTGCCCGAATAGGTCACGTTGGTGTCAGTGGCCGTGCCGTTGTTGTTCAGGCTGAAAATCGCCAGATCCTGGCGGGCCCAGCCGTTGAGGATGATGCTGCCCGTGCCGGTGCCCAGCGTGGTCGGGGTTCCGCCGTTCGCGCCACCGATGTTCAAGGTGCCGAAGTTAACGACGAAATTGCCGGTGTAACCAGGAGCCGTGGCGGCATCCAGGTTCAGACGGAGCGCACCAGCCCCGTTTTTGATGATGTTGCCCGAACCGCTCACCAGTACCTGGGCATTGGATGGACCATTCACATCAAAGGTGCCCGTGTGAATGTTGAAATCCGTGTTGCTGCCCAGCACGAGAGGGGCCTGCCAGGTCGTGGTGGCGCTGTTGTACTGACTGACCACCGCGTTGTCAGCACTGCCGCTGTTGAGGGTCAGCGTGTTGACCGCAGATCCGGCAAAGGTGAGGGTGCTACCACCAAGGCTGTCACCGACACGCAGCCCGCCCAGGGTGATCGGGGCGTTCAAGGTGATCGTACGGTTGCCCGTGATGTTGTTGCGGAAGATCGCAAAGTCACCTGCGGCATTGGGAATGACACCACCCTGCCAGTTGGCGGGCGTACCGGTCCAGTTGCCGCTGTTATCAAGGATCCAGTTACCCGTGACACCCTGGACCTGCACGCTCCAGAGAGCGAACTGCACCAAGAGGATGGACGAAATCGTCTTTTTCCAAACAGGGCGGCGCAGCTGCCTGAAGACGGATTCGTGGCTGGGCTTGTGCGGGTTGCTGGTGTTCATAGGGAGAAAAGTTCGAATTAAAACCTGAGTCAAAAAGTGGGCGTTTCTTCGGGAGGAGAAAAAGTTATCGATTAATCGCAAAATTATCCAACTGGCACAAAACACAACAAACCCGCCATTCCGAATCAACGGCAGGGCGGCTTGTCACGAAGTCGAAAAGTTGGTTACGCCTTCTCATATTCGCCTGAAAATCAATACGTTACACAAAACGTCACAGCACCAGACACGAGACGTCGACGGGGCGTCTGACCAAGCATGGCAAGGTTGGTTGATGAAGTGATGGTTGGCCACTTTGTGAGGTTGAGGAGACGATGTAAACACGGACACCCCTTTTTAGCCAAGAAAAAAAACTCCTTGGCACGCAAATTTAATAGCCCAACCTCTGAAAGATTTCTGAATGTTCTGAGTCAGTGAAAATGAGCCTATTAACCTTTCAGGCCCAGGCGTCGGCAAAACAGCCGCAATGCGTCCGAATGTGGCTCGCACGAGGTGATCTCGGCATTCGGATCACTGCGGATTCTCAAATATGACAACAACCGCCATTTAGGCAAGGTTGAGGGCTCCGCCTTCACACAATTCGGCCTTGCCGAAGCTTTTCAACTCATGCCCCATCGCGCAGGCGACGGACATCCAAAGCCGGTTGTGGGCCGCCTTGTCGAACTTCAGGCTACGGCCCATCTTGAAGCCAAAGCCGCCGCCGATCATCACATAGGGGATGTTGTCCAGGGTGTGATTGTTGCCCTTGCCGAGTTCGTTGGTCCAGACCAGCAGGGTGTTGTCGAGCATGGAGCCGTCCCCGGCAGGCTCGGGGGTTTCGCTCAGACGCTTTGCCAGATAGGCGAACTCACCGGCGAACCAGGTGTTGATCTTTTTCAGCTTCTCGTAGCTGTCCTTCTTGTCGTCCGGATCGTGCGAAAGGCTGTGATGACCCTCCTCAACCCCCAGCCAGCGCATCTGGGCCATGCCAACGCTGCGCATGTACTGAAGCGTGGCCACGCGGGCCATGTCGTTCGAGAGGGCGTTCACCAGGAGGTCGATCTGGATCCGGCTGATCTGCGGCGTGTTGTCATTCACCAGCTCAAGGGTGGGGTCGACGGCCGGCACGGGATGGGTGAGACTGCCGGCCTTGTCCGCCTCCGCCAGGTCCTGCTCAAGGCTGCGGACCAGGGTCATGTGCTGGTCCAGAAGGACCTTGTCACGGGCGCTGAGCTTTGAGGAGACGCGCTTCAGGTCCTCGCGCACGTCATCCAGGATGCTGACGAGGCTCTCCTTGTCCTTCATCTTTCCATAGACCTTTTTCAGCACCTGGTGCGGGTCGTCGACGGGGGCCACGGGCTGGTTGGGCCCGGCATAGCTCATGCGTGTCCACGGATCGGCGCGATCAGGCACGGCAACCCCGAACTCCAGGGAGCCAAAGCGGGTCTTCGTCTCCTTGCGGGACTGGAGGAAGTTCTTGATCTCCTGGTCGATGGAGATGTTGCTGGCCCACCCGGCCGGGTTGCCGCCTCCGCCCATGATGTTCCCCTTCATGAGCTCGTCACAGGTCAGCAGGCAGCTCATGCCGCGCATGTGGCTGTCGCCGTCGCCGCGGACCTTGTTGGCGATGCCGTGCAGGATGAGCATCTGCCTCCTGAAGGGTTCGAGCGGCTGAAGGATCGACTTGAAGCTGAATTCACCACCCTCCTGATCCGGCCAGAACTCGTCCGGCAGGGTGCCGTTGGGGGAAAACATGATGACCAGCCTCTGGCGCTTCTGCGGCGCAGGCGCCCCGGTGATGCTGGGCAGGCCGGAAAGGAACGGGAAGGCTGCGGCGGAAATGCCGAGGTCTCTCAGGAACTGGCGGCGATCGAGGTGCTTCATGGGGGGGGAATGGTTAGGCTACGTCTGCCAGGCGGGCGTCTTGCGTCAAATCATGAAGCGATTCCAGCCAGCGCAGCACCCGCTCATCCAAGGTCTGCGAGGACCGGGATGGAGCGCGGACCTGAAGACCCGTTCATCGGGCTGGCGGCTTGGAGGTGGAAAGGTTTTTGCAAGGCTCGAATGGCCACACCCCAAACATCCCCGTCTGGAACCTCACACCTGCGGCACCAGGAGGGGCGTGGCAAAAAAACCCTGAAACTTGGCACGCTAACTGCTTTAATTCAAAAGTTCGAGGCGTTGCAGGCCATCCACCGCAGCACCCCGCCAACCAACCACATTCCCAACCCACCATGACCCATCCTGCGCTCCTGCGTCGCGGGCGTGGCGGCATGCCGTTTTTCACGGCCTGCGCCGCGCTTTGCTGTGCCTCCGTCACCCCGTCGTTGCACGCCGCCGAAACCGCCCCCTCCACCCTCCAGAACGGAGACACCGCCTGGCTGCTCACCTCCACGGCCCTCGTGCTGTTCATGATGATCCCCGGCCTTGCCCTGTTCTACGCCGGCCTGGTGCGCTCCAAGAACGTGCTGTCCGTCTTCATGCAATGCTTCGCGCTGACGGCCGTCCTCAGCCTCGTCTGGCTCGCCTTCGGCTACTCGCTCTGCTTCACCGGCGACAGCGGCTTCATCGGCACATGGGACAAGTCCTTCCTCAGGGGCGTCATGCCTGCCTCCACCTATGCGGCCTATCCCAACATTCCGGAGCCGCTTTGGTTCGCCTACCAGATGATGTTCTTCCTCATCACGCCCGGCCTGTTCATCGGCGCCTTTGCGGAGCGCATGAAGTTCAGCGCCATCATGGTCTTCAGCATCCTCTGGAGCCTGCTCGTCTATGCGCCCACCTGCTGGGGCGTCTGGCACAAGATGGAGTTCTTCGGCCTGACCAACGTCATCGACCTCGCGGGAGGCATCGTGGTGCACATCACCGCCGGCGTCGCCGCCCTGGTGGCCTGCATCATGGTCGGCCCGCGCCGCGGCCATCCGCACACGCCGATGATGCCGCACAACCTGCCCTTCACCATCGCCGGGGCCGGCATGCTCTGGGTGGGCTGGTTCGGCTTCAACGGCGGCAGCCAGGTGGCCGCCAACGGCAGCGCCGCGATGACCGTGGTGGTCACGCACCTCTCCGCCAGCGCCGCCTGCGTCGTCTGGTCGCTCATTGAGAAGATCAAGGTCGGCAAGCCCAGCGCGCTGGGCATCGCCACAGGCTCCATCGCCGGCCTGGCCGCCATCACCCCCGCATCCGGCAAGGTAGGCCCGGTGGGTGCGGTCTGCATCGGCAGCCTGAGCGCGCTGATCTGCTGGCTGTTCTGCGCCAAGGTGAAGCAGGCCTTCAAGTATGACGACTCGCTGGATGTGTTCGGCGTGCACGGCGTCGGCGGCTTCGTCGGCACGGTGCTTGTCGCCATCTTCGCCTCGCCCGCGTTCGGCGGCATGGGCTACGCCGAGGGCGTGACCATGGGCGGGCAGCTCGTCACCCAGCTGCTCGCATCGCTCTACACCATCCTGCTTTCCGGCATCGTCAGCTTCGTGCTGCTGAAGATCATCGCCATGACCCTCGGCCTGCGCGTTGACGCCGACCAGGAGAACCAGGGTCTCGACCTCGCCGAGCATGGCGAGTCCGGTTACAACGCCTGAAGCGAGCCAGTTCGCAGGACTCGTTCGGACAGGCCGGGACAGGTTCATGCCTGCCCGGCCTTTTTGTCATGCCGGCAGCCCTGGCTGAGGATGGACATCAGGGCAGGCGACGCAGGCCTCACTTCAACTCGCAGGCCGCCAGGGCGATCTCAATCATCAGCTTCTGAATGTTGCACTGGTTCGCCGCAAAATCCTTCTGGAGCGTGTCGAGCGTGGCGGCTCCGTAGGCGCCGGGCTCCTGCTTGACCAGATGATGGAAAAGGTGGCGGATGAAGGCGCGGTGGCCGCCGGGGTTGCCGGAGACGTAGCTGACGATGTCACGCGGGCCGCTGAGCCGGACCAGCTGGCCCTCATGCGTGGTGAACTCGCTCACCGGATTGACAGGCTTGTTGTTATCCTTCGTGCGCCAGCGGCCCACGGCGTCGAAGTTCTCCAGGCTGAAGCCGAGGGGGTTGATCATGCTGTGGCAGCTCATGCAGGCGCCGCTGCGGGTGAGCTCCGTGATCTTCTCACGCATGGTGAGCTTCGGGTTGAAGTGGCTGTCCTCAAACACCACCGCCTTCTTCGGCGGCTTGAGCGACATGCCGACGATGTTGCGGGTGAGGAAGACGCCGCGGTGCACCGGCGAGGACTGCCTTGAATAGGCCAGCGAGGCAAGCAGGTAGGGATGTGTGACCACACCCGCGCGCTGCTTCGGGTCGAAGGCGACACGCTGGAAGGCCTCGCCGGCGACCGGCCTGCCGTAAAACCTGCCGAGGCGCTCGTTGAGCAGGAGATAGTCCGCCTGCAGGAGCTCGCGGTAGTCGGACCTGTCGCTCCAGACAACCTCATCAATGAACTCGAACAAGGACTCGCGCAGGTCGGCGAGCAGCTCCGGGGTGAAGTCGGGGAAGGCCTTGGGATCCTTGCTGATGGCCTCGGCGCGCTCGAGTTCGAGCCACTGATGGAAGAAGCCGTGCAGCTTGTCCTTCGCTCGGGCGTCGGCCAGCATGCGGGAGGCCTCGGCACGGATCTGGTCGCGCGTGCGCAGCCTGCCCTGCGCCGCCGCCTGCACGAGCTTCTTGTCAGGAATGGAATCCCACAGCGTCAGCGCAAGCCTTGCCGCCGTGTCATGGTCATCCGGCGGCCCGGCCCCCGGCATTGAGGGATAGAGGAACTGCGGTGACTTCACAGCCAGCATCACCACGCGTTTCACCGCCGTTTCCGGCGTCTTCGCGGCCTTGAACTGCGGCTCGATCAGCAGCTTCTTCCAATCTTCACCGGGAGGGCGGCGGAAGGCCGTCTCCACAAAGGCCTCGGCAAACTTGTGCAGCTTTTCCGTGCGGTCCGCGGCGCCGGGCCTGGTCTGGGCGAGTTCGTCGATGTTGGCAACCACATGCTCGGCCGCGGCGATGGCGGCGTCGGTCACCGCCTGGTCCCAGGCCTTGGAGATCGTGGTGCCGCGCGGATAGCCTCCGCTGCTGTCATCGGCGGGGAAGCCGTTGCTGACGATCATCAGTTCGCGCGGCCGGTCCGTGCGCAGCGCGCTGGCCGGGATGATCTCCCTGACTCCATGCGGCGGCTTCCACCACAGCTCGACGGACGAGGACTTCTCCTTGAACTTGAAGTGCTCAAGCACCACCCGGTAGGCGCGGCCGCCGACGAGATGGATCGTCTTTTTCTCCTCGCGAACCTCCGGCCCGGCGCTCACCCAGCCATCAATCAGCGCATCGCCTTCCGAGGTGTCGTTGATCCAGAGGCGGAAGCCGTTTTCAGACTTCACGGCAAACTCATAAAGCCCCGTCTCACGGGCGACGACGGAGCCGTCGAAGCGGTTCTGAAACTGCTCGGCCTCCAGGGCCTCCTTCACCGGGCTTTCCGGCCCCCAGTGGAAGGCGATGACGGGCTCCACCTTTTCAATCGTCTTGTTAGGCCGCTTGGCCTTGATGCCTTTGTCCGGCGTGGTGTCCACGGGCTTCTCGCCGGGCTTGGGCAGCTCGACACCGCGGTACGTGGCCTTCAATCCCTGCTCGACCCCGACGGGACGGTCGAAGCCGGGGCCCATCCGGAAGCGGCCGACCACGTCCATGACGCTGTTGCGAAACTGCTCGATGGTCAGTCGTGCAAGGTCCTTGGAGGGCGGATTGGCACGCGCCTGGGCCTCGGGCGAATAAAAGGCCCCGTGGATGTACTGGGCGATGAGCCTGGAATCCTCGGGCGTGGTTTTTTCCGGATCATCCTCGGGCATCGTGCGGTCAATCTGACGGGCGAGCGCCTCAACGCCTTTTTCACCCGTCAACGGCTCGTCGTACTCATCCTCCACGCCCTGGCCTCGGTCGCCATGACAGTCGGCGCAGAGCTTTTGATACAGGGGCTTGCCGGGATGCTCGGCGGGAGCGGCCGACGTGGTCTCCAGGAGCAGGAGTCCGCCCAGGAGCAGGAGTGGGGATCGGGTCGAAAACATGGGGGGAATGTTTCGGTGAAGGCACCGGAAAGGGAGGGCGCCGTGAAGGACTACCTTGCCTGAGACGTGGGTCTTTCCATCTTTTTCAGCCTGACGGCTTCGCACTCATCCTCCCGGAGCAGGCGCAGAACTCAGCGTGAATAGGACGGATACTTGTCCTTCAGCAGCTTGCGGAATTCAGCCGCCTTGGCGGACTGGCCGCTGTTTTCCAGCGCAACCGACGCCTTGTCGAGGGACTCGGGCGTGACTTCGTCATCGTCAAAGAACTGGGCGGGGATCATGTACTTGCCTGCGGCGGCCGTGTATTTTGAACGGGCGGCACCTCCCTGCCCGGAGGCGGTGAGCTTGTCCCCCAGGGCCATGAGAATGTCCCCTTGGAGAATCAGCAGCAGGGCCTGAGGCTTTCCATCCTTGGCAAAGGCCAGGCCTTCCTGGACGACCGCCTCGGCCTCGTCAAACTTGCCGAGCCCCAGCAGCGCCCTGCCCTTGGTGAGCAGCCCCCTGGCCTTGGGCGCGCCGTCCGGGGTGACTCTGAGAAAGTGATCCGTGGACTTGACGCTGCTCTCGTAATCCTTGGTCTCCAGAAAGGCCATTCCCAGGTAGCTCCAGACACGCGGGTCGGTGTTTTCCGGCGCGTCCGGCGTGGCGGCGATGGCGAGGTACTGGGCCGCACGCGGATAGTTCTTTTTGTTGTAGTAGGTCAGGCCGAGCCAGGTGAGCACGTTGGGAGGGATGCTGCCGGCGGCATTGGCCCGACGGTACTCATCGATCGCCTTGCTCAGCGCCTCGACGTTCTGCTGGACATACTGAGCCTGGATGATCATCTGGCTGGCCTGGTCCAGGTAGGTCTTGCGGTCGGTGTCGACGGCCTTCGTGAGCGCCTTCACGGCATCCTCCCACTGCTGGAGGGAATAATGGGCGCGGCCGATGCCAAACCAGGCCTGGGCTGCGGCCGGGCTTCTGGGAAACTTGTTCACCAGCAGGTCAAAGGCGGCGATGGTCGCCTTGAAGTCGCGCTGCTCGGAGGCGATCAAACCCATCTGCAGGTAGGCCAGTTCGGCGGCCTCGGAGTTTGGATGCTCCTCGGCGACCTTCTTGAAATCGGTCATGGCGTTGAGCGTGTCCTTGGCCTCGCGATAGGCCAGGCCGCGGCGGGCAAGCGCCCTGGCGGTGAGCTCATGGCCGCGGTTCTCACTGATGAACTGCGTGAATGCCAGGATGGCGTCCTGCGCACGAGCGGCCTCGGCAAGGGCCCAGGCCTTGTTGAACAGCGTGCCTGGCTGGAGCTTTGCGGGCAGCTTCTCAAGCTTCACCTCGGCAAAGCTGGCCGCCGCATCCGCATACTTCTGGCGGTTGAAGAAATGATCGGCACGGATCAGGCGCGCCAGATTGAGAAGCTCATGATCGGCATGACTTTCAGCGTTCTTCGTGATGAAGGCCGTGGCGAACTCCGCCAGGTCCTTGTCGTCGAGGAGGTAAAAGCAGTAGAGCTTCCAGTAGCCGGCCTCGAACGCCGCCTCCGTGCCTGCGGAGCCCTGCTCCACCATCAGGTAGGTTTCAACGGCGCGGGCGTAGCTCTTCTTCATGCGGAAGGCGTTGCCGACCATGAGCAGCATCTTCGGCCTCGTGTCCCCCTC
>Ga0315900_10004192_pt1 | contig 20478 bp, 24 predicted proteins | sample LakEriMetagenome_FD_203521 | JGI IMG/M metagenome (GOLD analysis project Ga0315900, IMG submission 203521) | Freshwater fungal communities from buoy surface, Lake Erie, Ohio, United States - Buoy 12 MA114 | ecosystem: Environmental > Aquatic > Freshwater > Lake > Lake biofilm | place: USA: Lake...
ATCACCGGGACCAGCCAAAGGACAGGGGCGATGCGGGCGAGCGTGGTCTGCGGCGCGGGTTTGCCGTCGATCGTGACCCATCGCCCTTCGCCGGGCGCGGCGCCGGTCTGGACCTCATGCGGACCGGAGGGGGTGGAAAGCTGCGCCGCGATCTTCCACCCGGTCGTGCCGGGGCGGCGGGCGAGGTCGGCGGCTTCGGCGCCGCGCAGGCCGCGGCCGGGCGAGAGCAGCGAGATCGCCTCGATCAGGTTGGTCTTGCCCGCGCCGTTCGGGCCCGACATCGCCACGGGCCGGCCGTCGAAGGCAAGCTGCGCCTGCACATGCGAGCGGAACTGCGCGAGCCGGAGCGAGGTGACGCAGAGCGGGCCGGGCATGGCCCGCGCGCGCCAGGGTCAGACACGCATCGGCATGACGACATAGACGGCCGACATGTCGTTGCCTTCGCGCATCAGCGTGGGATCGCCCGAGGAGTTGAAGAGGAAGACCGCATTCTCGCGGTCGACCTGGCTTGCGATCTCGAGCAGGTACTTGGCGTTGAAGCCGATCTCCAGCGGGTCATCGTCATAGGCGACGGCAAGCTCTTCCTCGGCCGCTCCGGAGTCGGGCGCATTCACGGTCAGCACAAGCCGGTCCTCGCCGAGGCTGAGCTTGACGGCGCGCGAGCGTTCCGAGGAGACGGTGGCGACGCGGTCGACCGCCTTGGCGAATTCGGCGGCGTCGACCTCGAGCCGGCGGGAATTGCCGGTCGGGATGACGCGGGAATAGTCGGGGAAGGTGCCGTCGATCACCTTGGAGGTGAGCGTGATCTCGGGCGTGGCGAAGCGGACCTTGGTATCCGAGACCGAGACGGCGATGGTGGCGTCGTCATCTTCGAGCAGCTTGCGCAATTCGCCCACGGTCTTGCGCGGGACGATCACGCCCGGCATGCCCTCGGCAGCGGGGGGCAGGGGGGCGTCGATCCGGGCGAGCCTGTGGCCGTCGGTGGCCACACAGCGCAGCACGCGCGCTCCATCGGCTTCGGCCACATGCATGTAGACGCCGTTGAGGTAGTAGCGGGTCTCTTCGGTCGAGATGGCGAATTTCGCCTTGTCGAAAAGCCGGCGCAGCACCGGCGCGGGCGCGGCGAAGTTGGTCGCATAGTCGGACGAGGCCATCACCGGGAAATCCTCGCGCGGGAGCGTGGCAAGCGCGAAGGTGGACCGTCCCGCCTCGATCGAGAGGCGGCCGGGCTGGGTCTGGTCGGAGAGGGTGACGAGCGCGCCGTCGGGCAGCTTGCGCACGATTTCGTTAAGCAGGAGCGCGGGCACGGTGGTCGCGCCGGCGCGGTCGACCCGGGCGGGGGCGCGGTCCACGACCTCGATATCAAGGTCGGTGGCGCGGAACAGGACCTGGTCGCCCTCGGCCTCGATCAGGACGTTGGCAAGGATCGGGATGGTGTTGCGCCGTTCCACGACCGACTGGGCCTGGGCCACGGCCTTGAGCAGCGCGCCGCGTTCGATGCTGAATTTCATGGCAGTCTCCGCTGTCGCAGGCCGGTGTTCGGGACGGGAAACCTAGCCGATTTCCCGTCTTTCTCAAGCCCGATCACGCTTCGAGCGCGCGGCGCAGCAGTTCGATATCGTCGGCGATCTGGCTGTCGGTGGCCTTGAGTTCTTCGATCCGGCGCACGCCGTGCATGACGGTCGTATGGTCGCGCCCGCCGAAGCGGCGCCCGATTTCGGGCAGGCTGCGGTTGGTGAGCGTCTTGGCCAGGTACATCGCGACCTGCCGGGGCCGGGCATAGCTGCGCAGGCGCTTTGGCCCGATCATGTCGGAGAGGCGGATGTTGTAGTGGTCGCTGACCTTGCGCTGGATCTCCTCGACCGTGATCTTGCGGTCCGAGGCGCGCAGGATATCGGCGAGGCAGTCCTGCGTGAGTTCGAGCGTGATGTCCCGCCCGACAAGCGAGGCGAAGGCGAAAAGCCGCGTCAGCGCGCCTTCGAGCACGCGGACATTGGTCGAGATGCGGTGGGCGAGGAATTCGAGCACGCCGTCGCGCACCGCAAGGTCGCCATACTGGCTGCGGTAGAACTGCACCTTGGATTGCAGGATGCCGAGGCGAAGCTCGTAATCGGTCGGGTGAAGGTCCACCACAAGGCCGCATTGCAGGCGCGACTTGATGCGTTCCTCGAGGTCCTTGATCTCTCCGGGTGCGCGGTCGGCCGAGATGATGATCTGTTTGTGCTGGTCCACCAGCGCGTTGAAAGTATGGAAGAATTCGTCTTGGGTCGAATCCTTGCCGGCAATGAACTGGACATCGTCGACCATGAGCACGTCGACCGAGCGGAACAGCTGCTTGAAATCGATCATCCGCTTTTCGCGCAGCGCGGTGATGAAGCGGTACATGAACTGTTCGGCCGAGAGATAGAGCACGGCGATCTGCGGCTGGCGGGCGCGCAATTCATGCGCGATGGCATGCATGAGATGTGTCTTTCCGAGGCCCACCCCGCCGTAGAGGAACAGCGGGTTGAAGGTGACGGGGCCGCCTTCGGCCACGCGCCGGGCAGCGGCATGGGCCAATTCGTTCGGCTTGCCCACGACGAAGCGGTCGAAGGTAAAGCGCGCGTCAAGCGCGAGCCCCGCATCCTCGGCTTCGGTTTCGGCCGGGTCGGGTTCGGCGGCGGGGCGCGGCTTGCGGGCGGGACTGCCGGCCGTGACGGCAAAGCGGAGCCTCTGGACCCGTTCGCCCGATCGGGCGAGGTGGAAGAGGATGGCCTCTCCGAAGTTCTGGGACACGTAATTGCCGACAAAGCCGGTCGTCACGTTGAAGACCGCCACGCCATCCTCGATTCCGGCAAAGCCCAGCGGTTCGATCCAGTTGGTGTAGTTGTTTGCTCCGACCGCTCCCTTCAGCCCGTCCCTGATCCGTCCCCAGTCGTGTTCATTCATGTTGTCCGCCGGCCCTTTGCCACCCTGTCCTGGCCGGGCCCGCGGCGGTGCCGCGGCGCTCTGGCCGGTGCGACCCAGGACAATCCCCGGGCGGGCCCTGACCGGACATGGCCGGACGGACCACTTGGGAGCCCTTTCTGCGGTCTGCCCCGGCAGACCGGAAACGGCAGGGACGGCGCACACTCGGCCTGACGCGCAAGGCGCCCGTCCCGGACGTGCCGCACGGTCCCCAGGGGCCGCGCAACTGTCCTTGTCACACAGACATACCACCCAGACGCGGGTGCCGCGATACCGGCCCTGCCCTTGGTGCTGTGTCTTTGCGATGCTCCCCCAGGAACGACATGAATCGCCCGGTCACGCTAGCAAGCGGCGGTCGCAGGCTTCAATCCCGACAGAGCGGCCGGTCCGGGATTGCCGGACCCTGCGGCACAGAGGGGGCGGAATCCGGCCCACTTAGCGCGGTCGCTGTGGCATGCCGGCCAAGCCTGAAAGCTTTGCGCAGGACAGCGCGTCACACCATCTTGACAGGCCGGGGGAAGCTTTGCGCCGCGAGTCGCAGTGCCGGGCGCGCGGCAAACGAAAAGGGGCGCGGCACGAAGCCCGCCCCCCACGATCTGATCCGGTCCCGGTCCTTGCCGGCCGGCGCCGGCCGTCAGGCGGTGGCGCCGACAGCCTTTACCCGTGACGACAGGCGCGACATCTTTCGCGCGACGGTGTGCTTGTGCAGGATGCCCTTGGAGGTGCCGCGCATCAGTTCGGGCTGGGCGGCGCGCAGCGCGGCCTCGGCGGCAGCCTTGTCGCCCGAGGCGATCGCCTCCTCGACCTTGCGCAGGTAGGTGCGGATGCGGGACTTGCGCATCTTGTTGATCGCGGCGCGCTTTTCGCTCTGGCGGGCGCGCTTTTCGGATTGAGCGGTATTGGCCATGTGTGGATTGCGTCCCGGTCGGGGGTTTATCTCGTCTGAAGCCGCGTCCTTAGTCCCGAGTCGGGGGCAAGTCAACCGGCGCGGCGGGCCTATTTGTCGCGGAACTGGGCCTCGCGCTTTTCCAGGAAGGCGGCCATCCCTTCCTTCTGGTCGGCGGTGGCAAAAAGCGACTGGAAGGCGCGGCGTTCGTAGCGGATGCCTTCGGCCAGCGTGGTCTCGAAGGCGCGGTTGACGGCATCCTTGGCGGCGATCACGGCAAGCTGCGACTTTTCGGCGATCCGGGCGGCGGTGGCGCGCGCCTCGGCCATCAGGTCGCGGGCGGGCACGATGCGGGCGACAAGGCCCGCGCGCTCGGCCTCGGCCGCGTCCATGAAGCGGCCGGTCAGCTGCATTTCCATCGCCTTGGCCTTGCCCACCGCGCGCGTCAGCCGCTGTGTGCCGCCGATGCCGGGGATGATCCCGAGATTGACCTCGGGCAGGCCGAAGCGGGCGGTGTCGGCGGCGATGATGAAATCGCACATCATGGCAAGTTCGCAGCCCCCGCCCAGGGCATAGCCGGCCACGGCGGCGATCACCGGCTTGCGGATACGTTCGATCCGGGCGGATTCGGCAGCGAGGAAGTCGGCGCGGACGACATCGGCGAAGGTCTTCTGCGCCATCTCGGCCACATCGGCCCCGGCGGCAAAGGCCTTGTCCGACCCGGTGACGATGATCGCGCGTACGGCGGGGTCGGCATCGGCGGCTTCGAGCGCGGCGACCAACGCGCGCCAGACCTGGGCGTTGAGCGCGTTCAGCGCCTCGGGCCGGTTGAGGGTGAGCACCGCGACGCCTTCGGCGATTTCCACGATGACGGTCTTGTCGGCCATGCCTTGTTCCTCCGGTCGGTGCGGGGTTCACATAGCCCTGCCCGGGCGGCGGCGCAAACCGTCTTGCGCGGCGCTCAGCGCTGGCAGACGGGGCAGTAGAAGCTCGACCGGCCCGATTGCACGACGCGGCGGATGGTGCCGCCGCAACCGGGGGTGAGGCAGGGCTCGCCCTCGCGGCCATAGACGCGGAAGGCGTGCTGGAAATAGCCAAGCTCTCCGTCCGCCTGGACATAGTCGCGCAAGGTCGAGCCGCCCGCCGCGATCGCCTCGGACAGGACGGCGCGGATCGCGGGGACAAGCCGCGCGGCCCGCGCGGCCGAGATGCGCCCCGCCTTGCGCAAGGGGCTGATCCCGGTGCGGTGCAGCACCTCGCAGACATAGATGTTGCCGAGCCCCGCCACGAGCCTCTGGTCGAGCAGCGCCGCCTTGACCGGCGTGGCGCGCCCGGCCAGCCGCGCGACGAGGTAGGGTTCGTCGAAGGCATTGCCGAGCGGTTCGGGCCCGATCCCGGCCAGAAGCCGGTGATGGTCGAGATCGGCGGTGGGCCAGAGGTCCATCGCGCCGAAACGGCGGGCATCGTTGAAGGTGATGCGCGCGCCGCCCTCCGTCTCAAGCACGACATGGTCGTGCTTTTCGGGCGCCGTCCGGGCGTGGTGAAAGCGGCCGGGCTCTGCCGTCGCGTCACCCTGCGTCACGAGGATGCGCCCCGACATGCCAAGGTGGATGATCAGTGTCTCGGCCGAGGAGAGATCGGCCAGGATGTATTTCGACCGCCGCCGGAGCGCGAGCACGCGCCGGCCGGTCAGCCGTTCGGCCATGCGGTCGGGCAGCGGCCAGCGCAGGTCAGGGCGGTTCACCGTCGCGCGCAGGATCGTCCGGCCCGTCATGACGGGGTCGAGACCGCGGCGGACTGTCTCGACTTCCGGCAATTCGGGCATGGGCCACTTTCTTCGCGGGGTGGAGGGGTGTAAGCCCCGGTTGGCAGGCTATTTCACCGCGCGGCAGCAAGGACGACAAGCCCCCATGGACGACACGCCGGACAGGACCACCCATTTCGGTTTCGAGACCGTGCCTGAGCGCGAGAAGGCGGGCCGGGTGCGCGACCTCTTCACCTCGGTTGCGAGCCGCTATGACATCATGAACGACGTGATGTCGGGGGGCATCCACCGGCTCTGGAAGGATGCGATGATGGACTGGCTCGCCCCGCGGCCGGGCCAGCGGCTTCTGGACGTCGCGGGGGGCACGGGGGATATCGCCTTCCGCTTCCTGCGGCGGGCGGGGCAGGCGCATGCGACCGTGCTCGACCTGACCGAAGAGATGCCGACCGAGGGGCGCAAGCGGGCCGAGGCGGCGCGGCTTGCCCCGATGCTCGACTGGGTCGTGGGCGATGCGATGGCGCTGCCCTTTGCCGATGACAGTTTCGATGTCTACACGATTTCCTTCGGGATCCGGAACGTGACGCGGCCAGAGGTGGCGCTGGCCGAGGCGTTTCGCGTGCTGCGCCCGGGCGGGCGGCTCATGGTGCTCGAGTTCAGCCGGGTGCCGGTTCCGATGATGCAGCGGCTCTATGACCTTTATTCCTTCAACGTGATCCCGGCCCTGGGGCAGGCCGTGGCGGGCGACAGGACGAGCTATCAATACCTGGTCGAATCGATCCGCCGCTTCCCCGACCAGGAGACGTTCCTGGCGATGATCCGCGCCGCGGGGTTCGGGAATACGGGATACCGCAACCTGTCGATGGGCATCGCCTGCCTGCATTCTGGCTGGAAGATCTGAGCCTTGCGCGGACCGCACAACATCTGGCGGCTGATCCGGACCGGAGCCACCTTCGAGCGGACGGGGGCGATGACCGTCGTGCTGGATGCGCTGCAGGCCGGGCCGATGCTGCGGATGACGTTCCGCACGCTGACCTGGCCCTTCAGGTGGCTGGGCTACCGCGGCGACCCCGCGCAGCCGCCGGCGACACGGGCACTGATGGCGCTGGGGCCGGCCTACATCAAGTTCGGGCAGGTGCTGTCGACCCGGCCCGACGTGGTGGGTCAGGAACTGGCCATGCAACTGCGCGTTCTGCAGGACAAGCTGCCCCCGTTTTCGCTGCGCGAGGCCAAGGAGGAGATCGCCCGCGAACTCGGCCTGCCGGCCGAGCGGCTTTTCGCCTCGCTCTCCGAGCCGGTCGCCGCGGCCTCGATCGCGCAGGTTCACAAGGCGGTGCTGGCCGAGACCGGCGAGGCGGTGGCGGTCAAAATCCTGCGGCCCGGGATCGAGAAGGCCTTTCGCAAGGATATCGACGCCTTCTATTTCGCCGCCCGCGCGATCGAGGTGCTGTCGCCGGCCTCGCGCCGGCTCAGGCCGATGGACGTGATCGCGCATTTCGAGGGCGTGGTGAAGGGCGAGCTCGACCTGCGCCTCGAAGCGGCCGCGGCGGCGGAATTCGCGGCCAATACCGCGCAGGACGCCGGCTTTGCCGTGCCAGAGGTGAAGTGGGGCCTCTCCTCGCGCCGGGTGATGACCTTGGGCTGGGTCGAGGGGATCGGCGCGGCAGATGTGGCAGCCCTTGATGCGGCGGGGCAGGACCGGCGGCGGCTTGGCGCGCGCGTGCTCGAGCTTTTCCTGCTGCATGCGCTGCGCGACGGGTTCTTTCACGGCGACATGCATCAGGGCAATCTCAAGATCGCACCGGACGGGACGATCATCGCCTATGATTTCGGCATCATGGGGCGGATCGACGCCTATACCCGGCGCGTCTATGCCGAAATCATCTTCGGCTTCATCCGCAAGGATTACCGCCGCGTGGCCGAGGTGCATTTCGAGGCCGGCTATGTGCCCGCCGACCGCGACGTGGCCGAATTCGCCTGTGCGCTGCGCGCGGTGGGCGATCCGATCTTCGGCATGGATGCCAGCCGCATCTCGATGGGGCGGCTTCTGAACTATCTGTTTGACGTGACCGAACGCTTCGGGATGGAGACGCGCACCGAGCTGATCCTCTTGCAGCGGACCATGGTGGTGGTCGAAGGCGTGGCCCGCACGCTCGACCCGCATATCAACATCTGGCAGGTCGCGCGCCCGATCGTCGAGGGCTATATCGCCGACAGCATCGGTCCGAAGGCTTTCCTGCGCGATCTGACGACGACGGCGCGTGTCCTCGGCCGGTTCGGTCCGCGGCTGCCGCAACTGGCCGAGGCCGCGCTGATCCGGGGGGCACTACCGTCGGGCCCGCCACCACGCGCCTCACGCCTGCCGCCGGCAGCCTGGCTGGCGGTCGGGGCGGCGGCAGGCGCCGCGCTTGTCTGGGCTGGCACGCTGCTCTGATCCCGGTCCTGGCCGCATCGCCCGCGCGGCGCGCCCGGGCGAAAGGGTCGGCCAGACGGCAGGGCGGACGCGCCCGCCCCGCCTGGCGGAGTCGCGGGACGGGTGGGGCGGGGTGAGCCGCGTGGAGGCCCGGTGCAGTCCACTCCACCTGCGAAGACCCCCGTCCGGAGTGCCAGCTCATTGTCAGCCGACGTCGGTTGCTCGGCAGATCATGACGGTACACCCCGCTTACCCCACTCGCCGGTGTCGCGGAACGTATGGGCACCTGCCAAAGGCGACCCGTCGCCGTCCGATCCAGCCGCAACGACCCCCGTCCGGAGGGCGCCCGATGACGCACCCGCGAGCCCTCGCCACAGTGCAATCTGTCCCTCTGCGCCGCGTCGGAGGTCTCCGCCTGGCGGAGTCGCGGGACGGGTGGAGCGGGGCGAGCCGCGCGCTGGCGGCCCGGCGCAGTCCGCTCCCGCAGCGACGGCCCGCGTCCGGAGGGGCGCATGGTGACGCCCCCGCGGGCCTTGGCCAGATGGCAGCCTGTGCCTTTGCCCCGCGTCGGCGATCCCCGCCCGGCGGAGGCGCGGACCGTATGGGCTCCCGCGAACTGCGTCGAGGCGCCGTCCGCTTCACCCAGGACGGCCCCTGCCCGGGGGTGCCCTGTGACGCGCCCCGTGGGCCTTGGCCAGATGGCAGCCTGTGCCTCTGCCCCGCGTCGGCGATCCCCGCCCGGCGGAGGCGCGGACCGCATGGGCTCCCGAGAATGGCATCGGGGCGCCGTCCGCTTCACCCGCGACGGCCCCGACCCGGGGGGGTCTCTGACGCCCCGGCCGTTCCCGATGGCGGCTGACCTGGCTGGCGCGGCCCCGGCGGGGGGGCTCCTGTCCGACGGCGATCGGCCCGTCCTGCCCGGCGGCGCGTGGTCAGCGGGTCAACATGGCGTCTGCGGTCAGGAGGGGCCGACCCTGATCGCGCTGACCGTACCGGCCGGAACCGCGATGCCGCCGGCCGTCATCAGCATGTTGACCCCGTCGCGGGACCGGACTTCGACCACTTCGGCATAGACTTCGGCGGTTTCCGAGAGGATCTGCTGCCCGCCGGAATAGCTGATGACCTCGAAGCGGTAGATGCCCTTGGGCAGCGGGGCGCCGTCATTCGTCACGCCAGCCCATTCGAAAGGTTCGGCGGAAACCGGGATCGTCTGGCGCATGATCTCCTTTCCCGCCTCGTCGCGGACGACGAGTGCGGCACTGTCAGCCAGCACGGCTGGATTGGGCGACACCGTGATCGGCTTGCCGTCGAAGAGGACCGGAGAGGCGGCGCGGACTTCCTGGCCGATCCAGCCTGCAACCTCGGCCATCGTGCTTGTGGCAAGCTGGGCGCTGATCCCGGTCAGGAGTTCATTGCTCCGGTTTTGCTGTTCGACTCCGGCAAAGGTTGCCAGCTGGGTTGCGAACTGGGACGAATCCATCGGATTCATCGGGTCCTGGTATTTCAGCTGCGTTGTCAGCATCTGCAGGAAGACGGTGAAATCCGCAGAGATCGCGCCCGTCTTCGCGGGCCTGGCGGCGGCGTTCTGGCCGTTCTGGCCGGGCTGTGCCGCCTGGCCGGGCTGGACGGGCGGTGTGGCGGTCGGTGATGCAATCTCGGTCATGCTGGCTCACAGGCGAAGGTCAAGCAGTGCATTGCCGCGCGCGCCGGGCCCGATCGGCACGGGCGGCGCGGCCGTCCCGGCCTCGGGGCCGGCGGAGAGGGTTTCCTCTTCCGGCCGGGGGGCCTGTTCCGCCGGCTCCCCGCGGTCCGAGAACGTGAAGCTGAGATCGGCGTAACCGGCCTCGCGGAATTCCTGGAGCAGCAGGTCGGCATTGCGGCGCAGGAGGTCGGCCGTGTCGCTGCGTTCGGCCTGGATCGTCACGACAAGACCCGTCTCATTGCCTTCGAGCGAGAGGCGCACACGGCCAAGGTCCTGCGGTTCGAGCAGGATTTCGGTCCGGCCCGACCCGGAGGAAACGATTGCGGAAACGATCTGCCGTTCCGCCGGCGGCGGGCCTTCGGCTCCGGTGCGATGGGGGTGGTGGGTCGTGTCTGCCCCGCTTCGCCGTATCTCGGCCGGCTGGTTGCCGGAGGCGGCATCGCCGGCCGACAGGTCCGCGAAAGAGCTGCTCTCGAGGCTGCCGGGCAGCGCGGGATCGGTCTGCACCGGGCCGAGCCCGATTGTCATCTGGTCCTGGGCGGCCCTGTCGGAAAGCGGCGGGGCCGGTGTCCGCACGCCCGCTTCGAACCCGGAGCGGCCCGGTGCGTCAGGCCGGGCACTGTCCGCGGCATTGGCTGCCTCTGCCGGATCGGACGGGGCGGCGGGCGGGGCGAGGCAGGTGGCCGCAACGGTCGCAGGCTGGTCTGCGGCCACGGGGCCGGCCAGCCGCAGCAGTGCCGCTGCGGGCGCTGACCGGTCGGGTGGCAGGAGTGCGCCGGGATTGCCGGACATGCCCGATGCGGGGTCCGCGGCGCCCGTTCCTGTCGGCAGGACAGAGGCGGGAACGGCAAACGGAAGGACAAGGGCTGCCGTATCCGGCAGGACCGCCGGATCGGCCGCCGGCGTTTCGCCGCCCGAGGTCGGTTCGCCGGTCGGCGGCTGCAGCGCGCCGCCAGGCCCGGGCATCGCGCCGGCTGCTCCCTCAACCAGGCCGTCAAAGACGGCTTCGAAGAGCGCCCCCTGCTCTGACGTGGCAGCGCCGCCATCCGCCGGCTGTGACGGACTCTGGCCCTGGAGCGGGCCAGGCAGTGCGAGGGCGGGTGACAGGCTGTGCATCTTGAAGCTCCGGTCGGGGCGAATCATTCGACCGGTTCAGTCTGCGTGATCGGAGTTACCGGATGTTTACCGCGACTCGCCATGGTCGGCAGGACATCCGCGTCCGGAGAATCATCATGCTGACCGACCCCGCCGCCCTCCCCCGCATGCCGGAGGCCGCGACACAGAACGACAGCCGCCTGCGGGCCGCCGCCGAGGATCTGGAGGCGAGCTTCATCGCCGAGATGCTGCGCGCGGCAGGTGCCGAAAAGGCGGGAGGCACAAGCGAATCGGGCGGGGAAAGTCCCTTTGCCTCGTTCCTCCTCGATGCGCGGGCGCGCGAAATCGCCCGTGCCGGCGGGCTCGGCCTGGCCGAGGTGCTGTTCCAGTCGCTGCTGCGCGCCGATGGCCGGGGCTGAGGCACGCGCGGCGGCAAGGCTCGGCCGCCTTCTTGCCGCGGAACGCAAGGCCCTGCGCGAAGGGCGGCACGACCTGCTTCACGACCTGGCCACGCGCAAGGCCGAGATTGTCGCCGACCTGGCGGCCACAGCCGCCGGTGCCGCGGCTCTCATCGGGCTGCGTCCGCAGCTTGACCGGCAGCAGAGGCTGCTGGCCGCCGCACAGGACGGCCTGCGCGCCGCGCGCGATTCGCACCAGCGCAGGGGCCTGCCGCTGCGAACCTATGGTCCCGAGGGCCTGCGTGATCCGGCCGGCCCGGCCGGCGACCGCGTCGTGCGGCGCGTCTGATCGCCGGCTCCTTCAAATTGTCACGGCTTGTGGGGGCCGGCTTCATCGTCCGTTAGGGCTTCACGGGAATTCTGGTCGGGCATCCGCAAGGGTGGCGACGGAGTGGATCCTTCCTCTCCGTTCACATGTCAGAACGGCAGGGATGTCAGCCTCGGAACGGGGCTGACGAGGTGAAACCAGCGCGGTCAAATGACCGCTCCAATCGGGACGAAACAGATGTCCAGCATTCTGACCAACAACGGGGCCATCGTCGCCCTGCAGACCCTCAAGACGATCAATACCGACCTCGCCAAGACCCAGACACTGATCTCGACCGGCAAGATGGTTGCCGGTGCCAAGGACAATGCCGCCGTCTGGGCGATTTCCAAGGTGATGGAAGCCGACGTGAAGGGCTTCAAGGGCATTTCCGACAGCCTGTCCCTGGGCGAGGCGACCGTCGCCGTCGGACGCCAGGCGGCCGAGACGATCACCGACCTTCTGACCGACATCAAGGGCAAGATCGTCGCCGCGCAGGAATCGAACGTCGACCGGGACAAGATCCAGGACGACATTGCCGAACTGCGCAACCAGATCAGCAGCGTCGTGTCTGCGGCGCAGTTCAACGGGCTCAACCTCGTTGACGGTCTGGTGCCTTCGGTCAACGTCCTCTCCTCGCTCGACCGGGCGGCGGGCGGCACGGTGACTGCATCCTCGATCACCGTGCAGGCGCAGGACCTGTCCATCGGCGGCTACACCGCCCAGGACGTGTTCGATGCGGGGACGAATTCGGTGGTCTCGGCTGCCGGCGACACCTTTGTGATGAGCCTCGACAGTGGCGGCGGCAGTGACGAAATCACCATCGCCCATGGCGGAACCTGGGCGGCGGGCGACAAGGTGACGATCGCGCTTGGCAGCCGGACTGCATCCTACACGGTGACGGCGGCCGATGTCGCGGCTACCACGCCCGATGACCTTGTGGCCGTCGGACTGAAGAACGCGATCGAGGCGCTGGGCATCGCTGATCTGGTGATCGACTATGACAGCGGCACGCCGGGTGAGCTCGTCTTCACCAACAACGCCGCCACTGACCTGACCGTCACCGGCCAGTTCCAGAACACCGGTTCGGGCGGTCTCGGCGCGCTGCAGGCGATCGACGTCTCGACGGCGGGGGGTGCGACCGCGGCTCTGACAAGCATCGAGACGCTGATCCAGACCGCGATCGACGCGGCCGCGGCCTTCGGTTCGGTCGAAGGCCGGATCGAGACCCAGGCCAAGTTCATCGCGACGCTTTCGGACTCGCTGAAATCGGGGATCGGCGCGATGGTCGATGCCGACATGGAAGAAGCCTCGGCCCGCCTGCAGGCGCTGCAGGTCCAGCAGCAGCTTGGCATCCAGGCGCTGTCGATCGCCAATCAGGCGCCGCAGTCGATCCTGTCGCTCTTCCGCTAAGCACGGGGCCGGGGCGGTCGGTCCGCCCCGGCCTTGCGCCTCTGACGTGACCGGCGCGGCAAAGCTGCGTCCCATATGCCTCAAGTCCCGAAAGGACCCGTCGTGAACGCCACTGACCTGGCCCGTCAGGCCTATTCCTCTGCCCATTCGCCAATGCGGACGGGGCGATCCGCCGAACAGCAGGTGCTTGCCATGGCGACTGCGAACCTGCGGTCTGCCGCCGATGCCAGCCCGCCGGATTTCCCGCGCCTGGCCCAGGCGGTTCACCTCAACCGCCAGCTCTGGACCCGCCTGGCTGCCGATGTGGCCGACAGCGGAAACCCGTTGCCCGAAGACCTGCGGGCGCGGATCTTCTATCTTGCCGAATTCACGGCCGCCCATTCCGGCCGCGTGCTGCGCGGCCGGGCCAGCGTGGATGCCCTGATCGAAATCAATCTGGCCGTGATTCGCGGCCTTTCCTCCGATGCGCCATCGCCGGGACGGTCATCATGACCGGCCTCGTGCTCAAGCTCGGACCGCGGGAACGTGTGCTTGTCAACGGGGCGGTGATCGAAAACGGCGACCGCCGGTCCCGGCTGTCGATCCTGACGCCGAATGCCAACATCCTGCGGCTGCGCGATGCGGTCAGCCCCGAACAGGCCAATACGCCTGTCCGCCGGGTCTGTTATGTCGCGCAGCTTGCCCTGTCGGGCGATGCAGACGCAGCCGAGGCGCGCGCCCAGCTGTTGCGCGGGATTGACCAGCTGGCCCAGGCCCTGCGCGATCCCGGCAGCCAGGACCTGCTGTCACAGGCGAGGGCCGCGGCCCGCGAGGATGACTTCTACCGCGCGCTCAAGCGGCTGCGGGGGCTCCTCCCGCTCGAGGAGCGGCTGCTGGCCCTCGCGCGAACCACACAATGACCTTTACGCCGGTCATCCCGCTCGGCGGCTATCAGGGGTGGTCGTTTCTCACCCGGACGATGGAGGCCCAGCGCAGCGCCTTTGTCGCCGACCCGGCCATCCGTCGCGCCACCTCCGCCTTCGAGACACGCATCGCTTCGGTCAGGACGGCTGCGGACCTTGTAGCGGATCGCCAGCTTCTCGACGTGGCGCTGACGGCCTTCGGGCTCGAATCCGACATCAATTCCAAAGCCTTCATCGAAAAGGTCCTGGCGGAAGGCACACAGAAGGACGGCGCCTTTGCCAACCGGCTTGCCGACAAGCGCTATGCCGCGCTTGCCCGCGCCTTCGGTTTTGGCGACCTTGGCCCCCGCACCGGCGAGCCCGGCTTTGCCCAGGAGATCACCGCCCGGTTCGAGGCCCGCAGCTTCGAAGCGGCTGTCGGGAGCGTGGATGACAATCTGCGCCGGGCCATGAACCTGCGTCAGGGGCTGGCCGACATTTTCGCGACCGTCACCGCCCCGGATGCGCGCTGGTTTGCGGTGATGGGCGACCTGCCGCTGCGGTCGGTCTTTGAGGGCGCTCTCGGCCTGCCTGCCAGCATCGGCAAGCTCGACATCGACCGGCAGCTTGACACCTTCAGGTCCCGCTTCTCCGGTGTCTTCGGGACCGGGGACCTCGCGGTGCTTTCCAGCCGGGCCGAGCAGGAACGCCTGATCCGGCTCTTTCTGGTCCGCTCGGACGCTGCGGTCGGCGCCGCCGCGGCGTCGGGTGCGATTGCGCTGCAGCTTCTTGGCGCGCGGTGACCCCCGGGTCCGCCGGCACCCTGCGCTGGCAGCGACGATCTTCTCCGCCATGACCCCGGGATGGCGGCGGCCTCTGGCTCCGGGCAGCGTGCGGCCCCTGCCGTCCGGGCTTGGGCAGGACCGCATGATCTGCCGGTTCCTTCGCCGCCTGGACACCCCGGGCCGGCGCTGTCGCGCCACGCCATACGGTCGCGCTGCAGCGCCCGGGCGCGCCGGGACCGCGGGTCCGGCGGTATCGCGCCCCGCCGTGCCCTGTCCGGGCTCCGTTTCTGCGATGCAGGGAAGTTGATGCCGGGCTGTCCATGCCTGGCATCGCCCCCTGGCGGGGCAGGAGCCGGCGGTCTTGCCACGCCGCGGCCAACGGCCGGGGCCGGGCCTTGCGCCTGACCCCGGCAGAGGGTCTGCGCCGACCGGCCGGACCCGGGTGCAGCCTGCCCGCCGACCTGGCCCCGCCGCGGTTCCGGCATTGCGTGCCCGGTCCGCGGCTACCGCGTCGGGTCGGGCCGGACGCTGCCGCCTGCCCTGGTCTCCAGCGCCGCCCTGAGCGCGGCAAAGCTTTCGCTGGCCGACCTCTGGCCGACCAGCCCCGCGAATCGGTCAAGCGCCGGCCAGGCCGCCACGGCCGCATCGACCTCCGGATCGGTGCCCGGCGTATAGAGCCCCGCGCGCACCATTGTCTCGACCCGGTCATAGGTGCCCAGAAGACGCCGCGCCTCTGCGATCATCCGGTTCTCGGCCGCATCTGCCACGTCGGGCAGCGACCGCGAAACCGAACGGACCAGATCGACTGCCGGGAACCGCCCCCGTTCGGCAATCCCCCGGTCGAGCACGACATGCCCGTCAAGCAGCCCTCGCAGCCAGTCCGCGACCGGCTCCTCCATGTCCGATCCGGCGACGAGCACGGCGTAGATTGCCGTGATGTCGCCTTCGCCGGCGCATCCCGGCCCCGCCCTTTCGCACAGCGCGGCAAGTGCGGACGGCGTCGAGGCCGGAAAGCCGCGCAGGCCCGCTGCCTCGCCTGCGGCCACGGCGATTTCCCGGTGCGCCTCGGCAAAGCGGGTCACGCTGTCGATGATGAGAAGGACCTGCCGGCCCTGCGCACGGAAATGTTCGGCCACGGCCGTCGCAGCCCGGGCGGCGCGGCGGCGCACCTGCGGCGCGCGGTCCGACGTCGCGGCAATGACGACGGACCGTTTCATCCCCTCGGGCCCCATGACGTCGTCGGTAAAGTGGCGGACCTCGCGCCCGCGTTCGCCGACAAGGCCGATGACGACGACATCGGCCGCCATCGACCGTGCGAGCCCGGCGAGGAGCGTCGACTTGCCCACGCCCGACCCGGCGAAAAGCCCGATGCGCTGTCCCCGCGCGATGGGAAGGAGCGTGTCGAAGACGGCGTGCCCCGTCTCGATCCGCGCGCCGAGCGGCCGGCGCGACCGGGCCGGGGGCGGCACGGCGTCAAGATCGCGCGCGACGGGTCCGGGCAGAAGCGGTCGCCCGTCCAGCGGCCGCCCGTCAGGGTCGATGGTCCGGCCGATCCAGCTGTCATCGGGACAGAAAGGCGGCGGCGGGACAAGCCGCAGACGCGTTCCGAGCGAGAGGCCCTCTGTCCCGCCTTCGGGAAGCACATGCACGCCCGCCGCCGTCACCCGGATCACCTCGCCCTGGATCGCAAGCCCGCCTGCGCGCCCTTCGACGCGGTCGCCGAGCCGGGCGGCCTCTGTCAGGCCCGCGACATCCAGCGCACCGCCACGCGCGGCGACGACCTGCCCTTCCTCATGCGCGAGCCTCAGCCCGGCGACCGCCCTTGTCATCGCGGCAATCAGCGGATCGGTCATTTCTGCGGCTCCGTACGTTTCGTCAATCATCACAAGCCATCCTTAACGAATCAGGCCTAAACCGAAGATGAAACGAGCCGAGGGAGAATCCCCAATGTTTGACTCGCTGGATATTTTCCGCATGTCGTCCGCGATGGCGCGCCACGCCGCCGCGCGGCAGGCCGTGGTTGCATCCAACATCGCCAATGCCGACACTCCCGGTTACCGCGCCCGCGCCGTCCCGGATTTCGCCTCTGTCTGGAACGAGGGACAGGACGCGATGCGGGCGACCCGGCCCGGCCATCTTGTCCAGACCGGCGGACTGTCCGCCCGCGCCGCCCCGCGCGACACCGAAGCATCGCCCAACGGCAACACCGTCTCGATCGAGCAGGAAATGCTCGCCGGCGTCGAGGCGCAGCGCGAACACAGCCGTGCGCTGGCCATCTGGCGCCATGCGACCGGCCTCTTGCGCACCAGTCTGGGGAGGTGAGGATGAACGACCTTTCCGATGCGCTTGGCGCCGCGTCGAGCGGGATGCGTGCCCAGGCCGCACGACTGCGGCTTGTCTCCGAAAACATCGCCAATGCCGATACGCCTGGCTACCACCGCAAGCTGATGAGCTTCGAGGCCGAAATGGGGCGCGATGCCGGCAGCACCGTGAGCCCCGGCCGTGTCAGGCTCGACCGGACCGAACCCGAACGGGTCTATGATCCGACCCATCCGCTTGCCGATGCCGAGGGCTACTACCTCGGCTCCAACGTCAACCTCATGATCGAGGTCGCCGACGCCCGCGAAGCCGGCCGCAGTTACGAGGCCAACCTCAAGATGTTCGAACAGGTGCGGGAAATGCAGACCGCCCTGATGGACCTCCTCCGCCGATAGGACACCCAGATGCAGATCGCCTCCGCCCTTGCCGCGCAGAACTATGCGCTGAGCCGCCCCGCCACCCAGCCTTCCGGTGCCGATGGCGGATCGCTCTTCACCTCGGCCGCCGCCGAATTCGCCGCGACCCTGCGCGAAGGCGAACAGACCGCCATTGCCGCGATGCAGGGCGAAGCCGACCCCCACAGCCTTGTCGCGGCGCTCAGCCAGGCGGAACTGGCGGTCGAAACCGCCGTCACCCTGCGCAACCGCGTGGTCGAGGCCTATCAGGAAATCCTGCGGATGCCGGTCTGACCGATGGATGCCGCCCTGTTCAACGATACGCTGCGCGAAGGGCTCTGGGTGTCGGTGGTGATTTCGTTGCCGATCCTCGGGGTCGCGCTGGTCGCCGGTCTGGCCGTGGGCCTTGTCCAGGCGCTCACCTCCATCCAGGAGATGACGCTGACCTTCGTGCCCAAGCTTGCCGCCATCGTCGCCGTCTTCTGGGTCACGATGGATTTCATGACGCAGTCGCTTGGCCGGTACTTCACCGACACGATCGTGCCGCTCATCGCCGGGGTCTGAAGCGATGGACAACGCCGCCTATGCCGTGCTGACGCGCCAGAGCGGGCTCCTGGCAGAGCTTCGCGCCGTCGCCAACAACATCGCCAACGCCGATACGGGCGGTTTCCGGGCCGAAGGCGTGATCTTTTCGGAATATGTCGCGGCTCTCGGCGGGGATGCGCCCTCGCTCTCGATGGCCGCGGCCCGGGTGCGGGAAACTTCGTTCACCCCCGGCGCGCTGGCGCGGACGGGCGGCACGCTCGACATGGCGATCACGGGCGAGGGTTTCTTTCTCGTGGCCACGCCCGAGGGAGAGCGGCTGACCCGGGCGGGCAGCTTTGTCCAGAACGCCAATGGCGATGTCGTCAACGCCGAAGGCCATGCCCTGCTGGATGCGGGCGGTGCGCCCGTCTTTGTGCCGCCGGGGGCCGCCCGGATCGGGATCGCGCCCGACGGCACGATTTCGGCAGACGGGGTCCCGATCGGTCAGGTGGGGCTCTACATCCCCTCGGATCCGACGGCGATGACCCGGCAGAGCGGCGTTCTCTTTGTGCCCGGCAGCGACCTGCTGCCGGCGGAGGCCGCGACCGTCTCGCAGGGGTTCCTCGAGGAATCGAATGTCGATGCCATCAGCCAGATCACCCGCCTGATCGCCGTGCAGAGGGCCTATGAACTCGGCCAGGGGCTTCTCGACCGCGAGGATGCCCGCATCCGCAACGTGATCCAGACACTCAGCCGCTAGACGCCACAGAGGAGGCTCCACATGCGCGCGCTTGAAATCGCCGCCGCCGGCATGCAGGCCCAGCAGATGCGGGTCGAGGTCATTTCCAACAACCTCGCCAACATGAACACGACCGCCTACAACCCGCGGCGGGCCGAATTCGCCGACCTGCATTACCAGCAGATGCAGCGGCCCGGCACAGTCAACGCCTCTGACGGCACCGTGCTTCCCGTGGGCATCCAGCTCGGGCTCGGGGTCAGGCCGACGGCGATCTCGGTCGAGCTTGGCCAGGGTCCGCTTGCCGCAACCGGGGGAGACCTCGACTTTGCCATCGACGGGGCCGGCTATTTCGAAGTGACGCTTCCCGACGGACGCGCCGCCTTCACCCGCGACGGGGCGCTCAAGATCACCGGCGACGGTCTCCTTGTCACCTCCGACGGTTTCGCCGTCGCGCCCGAAATCACTGTTCCGCCCGACATCCGTTCGATTTCCGTCAATCCCGAAGGTGAAGTCTATGCCACCTTCGCCGACCGGATCGAACCCGAACTGCTCGGCCAGCTCACGCTTGCCTCCTTCACCAATCCCAAGGGGCTCGAGGCGATCGGCTCCAACCTCTATCTCGAGACCGAAGCCTCCGGCGCCCCGCTTGTCTCGGCACCCGGCGAAGACGGCGTCGGCGTGATCCGGCACCGCTACCTCGAGAACAGTACCGTCGATGCCGTGAAGGAAATCACCGAGCTGATCGAGGCCCAGCGCGGCTACGAACTGAATTCGAAGGTCATCACCGCGGCCGACCAGATGATGGGCGCGATGGTGGCGATCCGATGATCCTGCGGGCCGCCCTTCTCCTCTGTGCCGCGGCCGTCCCGGCCCGGGCCGAAACGCTTGTCCCCGTGCGCACGATTCCGGCGCAAAGCGTGATCACGCCCGCCGACATCCAGACCAGCGATCTGATCGTGCCGGGCGCGCTCACCGATCCCGATGCCGTGATCGGGATGGAGGCACGCGTTGCCCTCTTTCCCGGACGCCCGATCCTGCCCGGCGATCTCTCTCTCCCGGCAACGGTCGAGCGCAACGCGATCGTGCCGCTCGTCTATGCCGCGGGCAATCTCCACATCACGACCGAAGGCCGCGCGCTTGACCGCGCCGGCCCGGGCGATCTGATCCGCGTGATGAATCTCGCCTCACGCAACACGGTGACCGCACGGATCGGCGCCGATGGCGTGGCCTACGTCTCCCGCTGAACCAAGGAGCGCGCGATGCGTCATCTTCCTGCCCTGGCCTGCCTTGCGGCCCTTGCCGGCTGTACTCCGGGGTCGCCCATCGGGCGGGCGCCCGACTTCAACTCTCCGCGGGCGGGCCAGGATTTCCAGGCCATGATGACCGACGGCATCCCGCGCGACATCCTGCCGCCCGCCCAGCCGGCCGAGGTGGCGATGGCCTCGCTCTGGACCGGCGACCGCGAATCGCTTCTGGGTGACCGGCGCGCGATCAATCGCGGCGATATCCTCACCGTGGTGATCGAGATCGACGACAGCGCCCAGATCAGCAACACCACCGACCGGTCCCGCAGCGGCAGCCAGGAAATGTCGCTGCCGCAGCTGTTCGGTGTGCCGCAGCGGCTTCAGGACCGCCTGCCCGAGGGAGCGACGGTCGATCCTGCCGTCGACCTCGGATCGTCGTCCCAGTTCAACGGCGCAGGTTCGGTCAGCCGCAATGAACAGCTCGAGCTCCGGGTTGCAGCGACAATCGTCGACGTGCTGCCGAACGGGGTGCTCGAGATTGCCGGGACACAGGAGGTCCGGGTCAATTTCGAACTGCGCGAGCTTCTGGTCACCGGTTATGTCCGCCCCGC
>Ga0315900_10004194_pt1 | contig 20463 bp, 13 predicted proteins | sample LakEriMetagenome_FD_203521 | JGI IMG/M metagenome (GOLD analysis project Ga0315900, IMG submission 203521) | Freshwater fungal communities from buoy surface, Lake Erie, Ohio, United States - Buoy 12 MA114 | ecosystem: Environmental > Aquatic > Freshwater > Lake > Lake biofilm | place: USA: Lake...
CGCCGGAGCGCCTCTTCCTGGCCCCACGGGTGCCAGAGGAAGTCCTCCGGATGCGACATCGCGTACCGCCGAATCGCCTCAGTGTCGACGTTGGCGAGTTTCAGGTTCATCGTCATCGGCTGGGCACCGGCGTCGGAGGCGCGGCCCTTAGTGAAGGCCGCCCCCGCCCGGGCGGCGAGGTCGCCGTCGCCGGTGGCATCGACGAACACCGCGGCCTCGATGGCGGTCAGGCCCGCCTTGTTGCAGACCACGATCCTCTGGATGCGCCGCGCGGCGGTATCCGCGGCCGCCAACTGCGTGTGGTAGAGAATCTCGCCCCCGGCCTCCCGCACCATGGTCTCCAGTTCGATCTTCAGCTCCTCGCTGTCGAACGGCGTGACGGTGCTGCAGTACGTCGTGGTATCGGGAATGTGACCGAGGCTGGCGCCGCGGGCCTTGAGCCGCTCGATGATCTCGTCGGGAATGCCCCGCACCACTTGCTCGCCCGCCGGGTTGTGGAAACTCATCATCGGCCCTACGCCCATGGACGTCAGGGAGCCACCGAGAAACCCGTGCTCCTCGACGAGCAGCACGCGGGCCCCCTCCCGCCCCGCGGCGATCGCGGCAACGCTCCCCGAAACGCCGCCCCCGGTCACGACGACATCGAATCGCGGACCGGGCCTCACGTTACAAGACAAGGTCATGACTGGCTTCCTGGATGACGCGTCAGCGGGCGAAGCGAATCCTTCGGCCCTGATCGACGATGGCGGCCACGGGGCCGTTCAGAGTGTGACACCGCCGGCGCGACAGGGGCATTGGCGAAAGTGACAAGAGCCGGCCGCGACGCCGCGGCTTATGCTTCGGGGCTTGCGGTCGCCGGCTTCCGACGGCCGGACGCCCTGCCCGTCAGACCCCATGCATCTCACGGATCTTTCGTCGCCCGCGCTCGCCCGGCTCGGTTCGGACGTGCCGATCGTCTTTCCCGTGGCGGCCATCGAGCAGCACGGCACGCACCTGCCGGTCTGCACCGACAGTCTGCTGCTCGGTGAAATCGTCGCGCGTGTCGCCCCGAGGCTCGGCGACCGCGTGGTTTTCGCGCCGCTGTTGTGGCTGGGAAACTCGCACCATCACCTCGACTTTCCAGGCACGGTTTCGGCCGCGCCGCGAACCTACCTCGACGTCCTCGGCGACCTGTTGGACTGCTTCGTCGCCCACGGCTTCCGGCGGCTGGCGTTCATCAATGGGCACGGGGGGAACGACGTGCCCTGCAAACAAGCCATCTTCGAGGCCCGGCTACGCCACCGAACGACGCCCGACCTGCTCCTCCTGGCGGCGACCTACTGGAGCCTCGGGGCCCGCCCCTGGGAACACGACCCCACGCTCGTGCAACGGGAGATGGGCCATGCCTGCGAGTGGGAGACGGCGATGATGCTCCGGGCCGCGCCGCACCTGGTCGGTCCGTGGGCCGACCTCGAGCCGGTGCCGCTGGGCACCGGCTTCGCTCCCGGCTCCCGCGGCTGGGTGATGGCCGATCGTTCGCAGCCCGGCCACATCGGCAGTCCGCACGCCGCCACGGCCACCAAGGGGGAGACCCTGTTCGGCCTGTTCACTGCCGACGTGGCGGCCTGGCTGGAGCGGGTCGCGGCCTGGGACGGCCATTCCTGGGACGGCTGACGGCATGGATCTCCGCACACCGCCGCCGTCCCCGCAGCCGCCGCTGCCGTCCCGCCGGGTGGCGGTGATCGCCGGGCTCCTTCTGGCCGCGTCGGCGATCAACTACATGGACCGGCAGACGCTCGCCACCTCGGCCGTGCGGGTGACGCGGGAGTTCGGGCTGTCCAACGAGCAGTACGGCAGGCTGGAGGAGTGGTTCGGCTACGCGTTCGCCGCCGGGTCGCTGGTGTTCGGGCTCCTCGCCGACCGGGTGAACGTCCGCTGGCTCTATCCGCTCGCCCTCGCGGCGTGGTCGGCGATGGGCTACGGGACCGGCTTCGCCCGCGACTTCACCGAACTGCTGGCCTGTCGCGGCCTGCTGGGCTTCTTCGAAGCCGCCCACTGGCCGTGTGCGCTCAAGACCACCCAACTGCTGCTCACGGCCCGCGGCCGCACGCTCGGCAACGGCATCCTCCAGAGCGGCACGTCCCTGGGCTCGATCCTCACCCCGCTGCTGGCGTGGTGGCTGGTCGTGCGGAACGGGTTCAGTTGGCGGGTGGGCTTCCAGGTCGTGGGCGCGGTGGGGCTTGTCTGGATCTTCGCCTGGCTGTGGGCGACCCGCAGCGACGACTTTCGCGTTCCGGCGGCCGGACCGGCGACGGCCAACGCCGCCGGTGGCCGCGGGCTGACGCTGGCGCGGCGGCTGGCGGCCGTGCTCGTCGTCGTCACGGTCATCAACGCCGTCTGGCAGATTCTTCGGGCCTGGATTCCGAAGATCCTCCAGGAGGAGCACGGCTACTCCGAACTCCAAACCCTGTGGTTCACGGCCGGTTGGTTCGCGGTCTCGGACCTTGGCTGCATCGCGGCCGGCCTCGCCGCCTGGTGGCTGGCAGGTCGTGGCTGGTCGATGAAGTGGTCGCGGGTCGTCGTCTTCGCCGCCTGCTGCCTGGCCTGCCTCGGGCTGGTCGCGATCCCCCGGCTTGCGGCCGGCCCCACGCTCCTGGTGGTGCTCCTGGTAGCCGGCGCGGGGGCGCTTGGCATGTTTCCGCTGTACTACGCCTTCACCCAAGACATCACGCGGCACCACCAGGGCTTGGTGACGGGGGTGGCGAGTTTCGTGGCCTGGGTCGCGTCGGCCAGGATCCAAAAACTCTTCGGCTGGTTGGCCGACGAGACGCACTCGTTTTCGACCGGCCTCGCCGCGGCCGGCCTCGCGACGCTCGTCGCGTTGGCCGCGTGGCTGATCCTCTGGCCGGAAGCCTCCGCCTCCGACCTCATGTGCGAGCACACCTCATGAACTTTCGCCCGTCTTCAGCGCCCCGCCTCTCGCGGCGTGCCTGGCTCGGTGCCACCGCCGCGGTGGCCCTCACCCCACGCTCCCGGGCAGAGGCCCGCGCCTCGGGCAAGCGCCCGCGGATCGCACTCCTGTGTACCGAAATCCGCCTCCGCGCCCACGCCCAGCACTTTCTCGACCGGCTGGCGGTGGGGTACGCCCTGGGGGGCAGGTGGCACGCGCCGCGAGTGGAGATCGCCGGCGTGTTCGTGGACCAGCGGCCGGCGAACGACCTCAGCCGAGACCGTCTGAAGCGGTACGGGCTGCGGGATTTTCCCACGATCGAGGAGGCGGTCACGCTCGGCGGAGAGCGGCTGGCGGTGGACGGCGTGGTGATCATCGGCGAGCACGGCGACTACCCACGGAACGAGCGGGGCCAGACGCTCTACCCGCGGCACGCCTGGTTCAAGCGGGTGGTGCAGGTGTTCGCGGATTCCGGGCGGGCCGTGCCCGTGTTCAACGACAAGCATCTGTCCACCTCCTGGGACGAGTGCCTGGAGATGGTCGCCGCATCACGCCGCCTGGGCTTCGCCATGCTGGCTGGCTCCGCGCTGCCCGTCACGTTCCGCGAGCCCGAAATCGACATCCCCGGCGACGCCCCGCTGACGGAGAGCGTCTGCGTCGGCTTCGGCGCCCTCGACAGCTACGACTTTCACGCCCTGGAGGCGGCCCAGTGCATGTCGGAGCGGCGCCGTGGGGGCGAAGCGGGCGTGGCCTCGGTGCAGGCGATCCGCGGTCCGCGCCTCTGGGAAGTCCTGGCGGCCGCCGACCGAACGCATACGCGGGAACTACTGCTCGCCGCCCTCTCCCGCAGCCACAGCCTCCCGGTGACCGAGGGATATGTCCGCGCACCGCTGACGTTCGACTGGGCTCGTGACGCCTTGGCCGACTCGGTCGGCTATCTCTGCGAACACCGTGACGGATTCCAGACGACCACCGTTCTGGCTCCGATCAACGACTTCAACTACGCCGGCCGTCTCGCCGACACCGGCGCCGTGGTCTCCTGCCAGATGCGGCTGCCGATGCCGCGGGACGGGGCCACGACCGCGGACTTTTTCAATCCCCTGGTGCATCACATCGAAAACCTCGTGCTGGAGGAACGGGCGGCCTACCCGGTCGAGCGTACGCTGCTCACCTCCGGCATGCTGATCGAAGCCCTCGAATCACTGCATGCGGGCGGGATCCTGCGCCGCACCCCACGGTTGGATGTCGCGTATCCGGCCGTACAGGAGTCCACTTTCTGGCGGGGGTGAGATCCGCCGTGCCACTGGCGAAAGTGCCAATAGCCCGAGCGGGATGTCGGGTTTAGGATGCTCTCAAGGCGGGGTTTCGGCTCGATCGCGTTGCGGGATTTGCCATGACGGTTCGTTCGTCCGCGTTCCAGTCGCCGCCCGGGCCGCGAGCGTTCACGCTCGTCGAATTGCTGGTCTCGATCGCCATCGTGGCGCTCCTGATGGGCCTCCTGGTGCCGGCCGTGCAGACGGCCCGCGAGTCGGCTCGCCGGTTGCATTGCTCGAACCAGCTCAAGCAGATCGGCCTCGGATTCCAGCGGCACGAACAGTCGTACGGATTCTTCCCGAACGGGGGTACGGGCTACGTCGAAACGATCGCCTACATCGCTCCGGGTCAACCGGCGATCGGGATCGACGACGAGTCGGGCTGGGGATTTCAAATCCTTCCGTTCATCGAGCAGGAGGCCGTTTTTCGCTCCGCGGCAACCACCACGGCCGCGGCGATCGCCATCATCCGCAACACGATCATCCCCACCTATTTCTGCGCCACGCGGCGGCAACCCCGGAGGTTCGGCAGGGACCAATCCGGCCCCAGCCTCGTGGATTACGTGGCGAACAGCGGCTCCCAGGGGGTCTATGTCAGCAATGGCAGGAATCCTGATGGCGCTGTGCCGGTCAACGACCGGCACAACCGAGCCGCCCTGAAAGCCGGCGACCGTCGCTACAGCACCGCGTGCTCGTGCGGCACTCCCGGCATGGGCAGTTGCCTCAATCGGACGGCGCCCAACGCCAACGTGTATTCCGTGACGCCGAAGCCGGCCAACTTCACCGACGGTCTGTCGAGCACGTTCGGTGTCGGTGAAAAGCAATTGCCGACCCAGTTCGGCTATGGCGACCTCTACTACACGTGTGACGACAGCGGGTTCGTGGGGGCGAATTGCGACACGGTGATGCCGTACGAGAAGCTTCCACGGCCCGATTTCAACACCGGCACGAATGGCGACACGCAGGCGTCCCGGTACGGATCCGCCCATCCCTCAGGAATGGGGGTCATGCTCATGGATGGCTCGGTCCGGTTCCTCGGTTATGACGTCCCGGCCGCGGTTTTCTACGCCATGGGCAGCAGAAATGGCGGGGATACGACCAGCGGTGACTTTTAAGGTCTTCGAGACGACCCGCTCGCGAAAAAGAAAGTCGCCTTGTCACTTCTGCCAATAGCAACCGGCGGCGTCAGGGAGTCAACTCCGCCGAAGGCGAGTTGGGAATGATCTCTCAGGTGCATTCAGATTCATTTTGACCGTCAGCAGTCCTCGAAAAAAAAGGATGGTCCAGCATGTGCCGTATCTTCCGTAGGCCCCGATCGCTCATGCTCAGCGGCGTGCGGTCGTTTTCTCGTGCGGCTGCCATTGGGTTCACACGGCTGCGAGGAACCGTGCCTGTGATCGTCTGCGGCGTGGCGTTCACCGCCCTGCCTGCGTCCGCCCAACAAACCTGGACGACCGGCACTGCCGGGGTCACCGATGGCAGTGGAACATGGTCGTCCTCCGGCGGCACGAACTGGTTCAACGGCAGCACCTACGGTGCTTGGGCGAGTGGCACGGGCGTGATCGGCGGCGGTTCGGGAAGTCCGGGAACGATTACCATCTCGGGAACCGTCGGCGCCACGTCGTTGAGCATCCGGAAAAACTACCTGATCACCGGTGGCACGCTGAACATAAACAGCACCGCTGGAACGGACGTCACGAATGGGGTTTCTGGGACAATTGCGTCCTTCTTGAAGATGAACTCCGTTAGCAGCCAAGTCACGCTGATAAGTTCCACCGGAGGTTCGCTCACACTTGCCGGCGGCTACGACTTTGGTTCCAACCAGGCCGTTATCACCGGCTCAGTGATTCAGGTCGGAGGCTCAGGCACGTCGGGAGCCACCGGTGCCGCCTTGCGGTTCGGGAGTGGTGGTTCCTTCACCATTACAGGGGGCACTCTCGCCGTGGGGCCGAACGGTCGTCTCGCAAACTCGGCCCCTTCAAATTTTCAAGAAATCAACGGCGGTGTCGTTCGCTACAGTACAACCACCCAGACGAACAACGTCGGCAACGGCCTGCAGCTCCGGCTGTTGAGCGGTGAAATGGCCGCGAATAATCTGACGCTTCACTCGTCGGGCGCTGGCGCCGTCGGGGCCGGCGGCGTCTTCATTCTCGGCGGGGGCACCTACCGCCCGGCCACCGTCAATGCATCGCTCGGGTCGGCCACGTCTGGCTCCAACTTCAGCATCACCGTGAACGGCCTGTCGTCGGTCCTGTCCGGCCTCGATACCACCGGCACATCGCGAACTCTCGACGTTTACGCCCACCTGACGGGCACCGGCGGTATCACCTACACCAGTGGCACCGTCACGCTCCAGTCGGGATCCAACACCTACTCCGGTCCGACGACCGTGTCGGCCGCCACCCGCCTCGTGCTCGCCAGTTCCGGTGCGTTGGCCAGTTCGTCGGCCATCCAGACCGACGGCACGTTCGACCTTACCGCGAAGTCGTCGGGCATCACCTTCGGCAACGGCCAGTTGCTGTCGGGCACCGGTTCGATACTGATGCCTTCGGCCACCGTGGGTGTCAGTGGCACGCTCTCCCCAGGCGGCGGTTCGATCGGCACGCTCACGTTCGCCAATGCCGGAATCCTCGACATCTCCTCGGCCGTCGGCGGGGCGAACACGGGCCGGTTGCTCTTCGGCCTGGGTTCCAATCAGGCCACGTCCGACCTCGTATCGCTGACCTCCGGAACACTGGCCATCGGCAGCGGGGTGCTCGCCTTCGGCGATTTCGCGTTCTCGCCGACCGGGCTGCAAACGGGAACGTACACGCTCTTCTCGGCGGTCGGTGGCATCACGGGAACGCTGGTCTCCGACACGTCGGCCCGAACCGGCTCGCTCGGTGGGAACTTCACGGGCACCATCCGGCAGACCTCGAATGCGATCGAACTGGTGGTCGTGCCCGAGCCGGCGACGATCGTGCTCGCGGTGAGTGCCGTCGGATTCGGTGGCCTGCTCCTTCGCCGGCGGCGGAGAGTTCGATGATCGTGCTCCAGGGTTCGAGCGCGACGCGTTGCCCGGCTGCGGGTGACGCACTGGTTGCGACGCGGTCATGCGTGGCTCACGCACTGTGGGTCGTCGTCGTCGCCTCGCTGCTCGCCGGCGGTGCGCGAGGCGGCGAGGCGATCTCCGACCTGCAGGCCGTGCATCGCTCCGGCCAGACGTTTTTGACGTGGAAAGAGGCCGACACGCCGGGCGCCGTCGATTCGCTGTCCGTCGCCGACTACCTGAAACTGGCGGCGGACTGGAAGTCGCGGCTCGCCTTCCGCGTGTATCGTTCCGCACAGCCCATCACGGCGGTGGCCGGCCTCGAAGCGGTCGGCGCCACGGGGCCGCTCTCCTGCTGGAACAACGCCTTTCCCGTCGAGCACAAGTTCGGGCCGCAGGACACGATGGCCCGGTTCGTGATCGAGGAGGGCAAGCCGCCCCTGGCCGCCGGAACGGGGCTCTATGTCCACAACCCGGCCGTGGCCGGCAAGGCTCATTACGCCGTGGTCGCGGTTCTCGATGGCAAGGACGTCGGCATGGCGGCCACGGCAGCGGCCGTGGACGAACAGCAGGGGATCGGCGTGCCGGTCCTGCAGTCCACGAAGCACCTGGAAGGCAAGGAGGAGTTCAACTTCGTCGCGGGTCCGACGCTGCACACGTTCATCCGCTGGGATGCGCCGCCGCACGCCAATCGCGAGAACATGGCCAGCGAGATCCTGGTGGCCGTTCCCAAGGACCTGCCGCAGACCGCGACGCTGGGCCTCCACCTCCACTGCTGGGGCGGGAGCCCCAAGGGGGGATATGGCTGGTGGTTCAATGCGGAAAAAGGAGCGATCCTGATCGCGCCCAACCAATATCCCTACGACTGGTGGACCGGCTACCACGAGCGGTATGGCCTGGGGCCCCGTGACGAGCGGTCCTGGAAGGACGGTGTCGTGTATCCCTACACCCAGCGGCGGGTGCTGTCGCTGCTCGATTGGGCGGCCACCCGCTGGCAGGTCGATCCGTCGCGGACGTTCGTGGCGGGTAACTCGATGGGCGGGTCCGGGGCGCCGATGCTGGCCCTGCGGCATCCGCAGCGGTTCGCCTGGGCCGTCGGCTGGGTGGGCATCCACGTTCCCGAGCTGTCCGATCACTTCAAGGCCAGTTATGCCAACGTCTACGGCGATCCTGCCTGGAACGTGAAGTTCGAGGACGGCACGCCGGTGTGGGAACACTTCAACGACGCCGCCTACATCCGCAAACACGTCGAACAGGACACGCCCTTCCTCACCTGGTCGAACGGCAAGAACGACGCTGCCATCGGCTGGAAGCAGGCGGTCGAGTTCGCCACGGCGATGCAGGAGACCAAGCGTCCGCATATCTTTGTGTGGGGCACCAACGGGCACAACCAGCGGGCCCTGATGCCGCTGTCGCTGGAGCAGCGGGTCAATCCGCTCGACCTGCGGATCGATCAAAGCCAGCCGGCGTTCACACGGTGCAGCCTTGACGGCAAGCCGGGCAACGGTGACCCGGGCGACGGCGACGCGGAAGGCAACTTCAACCTGTACCTGTTCTGGAACACGAAAGACGTCGTGGACGAAGCCGACGCCTGGGAAATGACCGTCGGCCTGGCTCCGAAGGCGCCGAAGGCGGAATGCCGCGTCGATCTCACGCCCCGCCGCCTGCAACGCTTCAAGCCCCGGGCCGGGGAGACGCTCCAGTGGACGAACACGTCCGGCGGCAAGGAGGTGCAGGCGGGCACCGTGAACGTCGATGCCCATGGCCTGGCGACGATCGAGGGCCTCGCCGTGGGCAAGAGCCTCAACCGCGTCCGAATTGCCCGCGGTCGCTGATCTCCGCTGTGCACCGACCGGTGGTTCGTACGCGATAGTCAGGTATTCGAGTTCCAGGGGCGCAAGACTCAACGTTTGTCCGCGCCGCCGCCGTCGTCTGCTGGACCGGTGCAGAGAGCATGCAGCCTCCCTTCCTTTGAACGCGCATTCGCGACTTTCCCGAGGAGACAGTGTCACCATGTTTCGACCGTGCTTGTTTGCCGTGTCGATCGCCTTCGGCGCGACCGCGTCGCTCGGACATGCGGCTCCCCTGTCCGTCCGTGACAGCGAGGGTCTGAGAGCCGCCTGCGCCGCAGCTGGCCCCGGCACCGTAATCACGTTGGCCCCGGGCAACTACCAGCCGGGCGTCTTCATCGCGAACAAGAACGGCGCACCGGGCCAGCCGATCGTGATCACGGGAGCCGATCCCGCGAATCCACCGGTATTTGTCGGGGGCAATGAGGGGCTGCACTTCACGTCCTGCTCCCACCTGGTGCTCCGCAATCTTTTGATCCGCGGCCCAAAGGACAACGGCCTCAACATCGACGACGGCCAGCCCGGCTCCGGTTCCGCCCACCACGTGCTGGTCGAGAACGTTAAGGTCGAGGACGTCGGACCGCAGGGAAATCACGACGGCTTCAAATTCTCCGGACTCGATGACTTCGTGGTCCGCGACTGCACGTTTCACGGCTGGGGAGGCCAGGCGATCGACATGGTCGGCTGTCACCGTGGCCTGATCGAAGGCTGCACGTTCAAGGGAAAGCAGGGCTTCTCGCAGGCCAATGGCCCGCTGGCCAAGGGCGGCTCCCGGGAGATCACGATTCGCGGTTGCCGCTTCGAACGGGCGGGCGAACGGTGCACGCAGGCGGGCGGCTGGACGGACGACTCGTGTTTCCGGCCGCTGAATGCCACTGCAGAGGCGGCGGACATCACCATCGAGGGCTGCACGTTCCAAGGTGGCGAAGCACCGGTGACCTTCGCCGGGGTCGATGGCGCCGTGTTTCGCTTCAACACGGTCTACGACCCCGACAAGTGGTTCATGCGGATCCTTCAGGAAAAAACCGGTCCCCGGCTGGCGCAATGCCAGGATGGACGGGTCGAGCGAAACCTGTTCGTATTCCGTTCCGCCAAAATGGACGGGGTGAATGTGTCAGCCAACACGAAGCCCGAGACGTTCACGTTCACCGACAACTTCTGGTTCGCGATGGACGACCCCGCCAAGAGCCGGCCCCGACTGCCGGTGGCGGAACAGGGGGGCGTGCATGGCGTCGATCCTCGGTTCGACGCACCAAACGACGGCTCGTTCAAGCCGCTCAACCCGGAAGCGGCCGGCTACGGGGCCACGGCATTCAAGCCGCCTTCGGCGGCCGCCGCTCGCGGGTCCGAATGACCCTACCGCGGCCCTGTTCCACAACCTGCTAGACCGCATCTGATTTTGCTGGAGCGACGAGTTGGCAGATTGGGAGAGGGAGGCGAGGGGGTCGGCGAACGCTCGACGAGCGTGTGGCCGCTGCGGCCACAGCGAGGAGACTTTTGCCGTCCCCGAGCCGGTGCTACACCAACGTCGAACGCGCTCTAGACACCCATGCGACCGCCGAGGCTCCGACTGATTGTGAAGCCGTCGGCCGATTCGTCGCGCCGTCGGTCGGCGACGATCGACGCCACGACGCCCGACGTGAGGATGCCCACGATCACGCCAAGGAGCACGAGATTGAATCGTGGCCCGAGGAGGTCGTGCAGCGGCTCGGCGGCCAGCATCTTGCCCCCGACCACGAGCAGGACGGCGGCGAGCGCCGGCTTCAGGTAGCGGAACTTCCCCACCAGGCCGGAGAGAAGAAAGTACAGCGAGCGGAGCCCCAGGATCGCGAACACGTTGCTGGTGAACACCAGGAACGGGTCGCCCGTGATCGCGAAGATCGCGGGGATGGAGTCGACGGCGAACACCAGGTCGGCGGCCTCCACGAGCACGAGCGCCAGCGCCAAGGGCGTGAACGCCAGCAGCGAACCGGCGGCCTTGGGCACGCGGACGATAAACCGCTGGCCGTGATACTCGTCCACGATCGGCACCAGCCGGCGGCACCAGCGGAGCACCCGGCTCTGCGCCGGATCCCAGTGCTCGTCCCGGGCCATGAGCATCCGCACCGCCGTCACGATCAGCAGCATCGCGAACACGCCGAGCAGCCAGTGGAACTCGGCGATCAGCCGCGCGCCGACCACGATCATCACCGCCCGCATCGCGACCGCCCCGGCCACGCCCCAGAAGAGCACGCGGTGCTGGTAGAGCGACGGCACCGCCAGGGTCGTAAAGATCATCGAGATCACGAAAATGTTGTCGACGCTCAGCGACTTCTCGACGACGTAGCCGGTGAGGTACTTGCCCATGGCGGCGGCACCGTCGTTGACGATGCCGTCCACGGGATCGACCGCCGTGCCCAGGCCCCACACCTTGTGCTCGTAGCCGACGTACACCACGCCGGCGAACGCCAGGCCGAGCGTCAGCCACACGCCCGACCAGCCGAGGGCCTCGCGGAAGCCGACGACGTGGGCCGAGCGGTGAAACACGCCGAGGTCGAGTGCCAGGAGCACGATCACGAACGCGATGAACAGCACCCAGGCCAGGGTCATGTGCGGCCTCCCCACGTCAGGCGCTTTTCAGTCACCCGGCGCTGTCGGGCCGTATGGTGGTCGCGCATCCGCTCGACCTGCCGGGCCACGGTCTGGCCGATGCGGGTCGTCGCCCGGTCCACGGCGGCCACCCAATCGCTGTCGGCCACCGTCGCCACGACCACGCCGCAGCCCCTGGTCTTCACCAGAATGCGGCACAGTTTGTCGATGCCGCCCCGCGGGCCGTTCCGGTCGTGCAGAAAGACGAACACCTTTCCGATGCGGCTGCCGAATCGGGCGAGTGCGAACCGCAGTCGCCGCTCGATGTGCGTGGGCAGTTCCTGCGGCCGCCGCACGCCGTTGTCCTTGAGATGCCAGATCATCGCGTTTCCTCCTCTTCATTCGCGACCGGCCGGAGATCGGCGGTCACGTCAGGATTCTTCGCCCTTCCAGGCGACGAAGGAGCCTTGTTTGTTTCGTGGTCATGCATAGAAAATATCGATGCTCGAGGCCTCGGAGCGTGACGCAATGGACTGGCTCAACTACCACCACCTGCTCTATTTCTGGGCCGCCGCCCGCGAGGGGAGCATCACCAAGGCCTGCCGGCGACTGCACCTCACGCAGCCGACGGTCAGCGCGCAGATCCGCGCGCTGGAGAAGTCGCTCAAGGCGACGCTTTTCGACCGCTCCGGCAAGGCGCTCTCGCTGACGGACACCGGCCGGATGGTCTACCGCTACGCCGACGAGATCTTCTCACTCGGCCGCGAACTCCAGGACGCCCTCCGCGACCGGCCCCGGGGGCAGGCCCTGCGGTTCGCCGTCGGCGTGGCCGACTCGCTCCCCAAGGTGCTGGTGCATCGTTTGCTCGCCCCGGCCTTCGAGGTCGGGGACGACGTTCGGGTGACGTTCATCGATGGTGAGCCGGAGCGGCTGCTGGCACAGTTGGCGTTGCACGAGTTGGACCTGGTGGTGAGCGACTTTCCCGCCAGTCCGCGCCTCGGACTCAAGGCATTCACGCACGTGCTCGGCGAATGTGGGGTCACGTTTTTCGCCACCGCCACCGTGGCCCGCGGCCGACGGAAGGGATTTCCAGGCTCGCTTACCGGCGCCCCGATGCTGCTGCCGATCGGCACTGCGGCGTTACGGCGGAGCCTCGATCAGTGGTTCGACGAGCACGACATCCGGCCCCGCGTGGTCGGCGAGTTTTCCGACAGTGCGCTGCTGAAGGCGTTCGGGGCGGCGGGCGACGGGATCTTCGCCGCTCCGACCGCGGTCGAAGACGACGTGGTGGGAATGTACGGCGTGAAGGTCGTCGGCCGGGTGCCGACGCTGCGGGAGCGGCTGTATGCGATTTCGGTGGAAAAGCGGCTCGTGCATCCGGCCGTCGTGGCCATCTCCCGCGCCGCCCGGACGAAGCTCTTCCGGGGCCGGGCAAACCGCGACTGACGGCCGCCACGGCCGCTTCGGTCAGGCGCCGGCGGTTGATGCGGTACCGCGCGGCGTGTACCGGACCTGCAAGGCGTTGCCGCTATGGACCAGCGAAAAATCGCCGTTCGTCGCCAATCCGGCCAGGCCCACGTCGCCGGGGGCGACGCGGATGACGAACTTGTCGGCCGAGAAGCCATTGATCCCGCCATCAGCCTCCATGATCGTCCAGGCGTGATCGACGGCAGGATCGATCAGGACGTCGGGCACGGTCCGCAACAGGATCTCGAAGGGCTGGGCCGACGTGGCGGTGATCTCGAGGGGACCCCGCACCTGGAGAAGGCTCCAGTCCGTTCCCGCCACACCCGGTGGGGAAGCGGCGGCGATGCGAATCTCGGCGAAGCCCGCGTTGCCCAGCGTGCAGCCCGCCACCGCGACGAGCGTGCGGCCGCCAGAGCCATCGACACACAATCCGAATCCCGTCAGGATCAACGGATGATAGAACGTTCCCGACGCTTGCAGCATCAGTCTGCTGAAGGACGTCCCAGGGCCATTCAGGCTCAAACTTCCGCTGGGGATGAACGTGACACCGGACGTCACGCCGACGGTCGTGCCGCTTACCAGAATGGCGGGAGAGGTGGTCGCGGGTGGCGGCGTCAGCACCGTTCCGCCCGTCCAGGAATCACTGCCATGGGTCCAGCCGCCCGCCAGGGTGCCACTCGGCAAAAGGAAGCTGCCACTTGGCAAAGAGATGCTGCCGCTCGGCAGGTAACCGGAGCCAGCCCCGTCGCTCTGGTACGAGCCGACGGCATAGCCGATCCGGATGGGAGCCACTTCCTTCCATCCGGCCGTTTGCGGCAGCCGGCCGAGGAGTGCGGGCGGCGCGAAGCCCGTGCCGGTACTGGCCAGCATTCGCCAGACGCCCGTTTTCAGGTCGCCCGCGAGGATGTCGGTTTTGCCGTCGAAGTTGAAGTCGCCCGCCGAGAACTTCAGCCCTGGCGTCGGGCCGCCGAAGCCTGCGAGCAGGGTGGTGCCAAACGTCGAGCCCCGGCTCCGGGAAACGATCCATTGCCCCGTCTGCGGCGCCCGGGCGGCGAGGTCCGTGCGCCCATCGGCGTCGAAGTCGCCGACGAGCAGATCCTGCCAGCGGACGGCGGCCGACCAGGCGCCGAAAACCTCCTGCCGGCCGAAGCGACGGCCCTGGCTGACGAGCACGCCCCATAGTCCGGATCGGGGGTTCCGCGCAGCCAGGTCCGATCGGCCATCGCCGTTGAAGTCGCCGACCGTGATCGATTCGCGGAAGCCGTCGGCGAACCGCCCGGACGCGACGCTCACGAACCGGTTGCCCAGGCTGTAGGAGATCCACCACTGTCCCGTCTCGGCGTGCCGGGTCGCGATGTCAGCCGCGTTGTCGCCGTCGAAGTCACCGGTGGCGATCTCCTGCCAGTCCACGCGGGTCGACCAGTTGCCGAACAGCACGGGGCCGGTGAAACGGCCGCCGGTGCTGACGAGCACCCGCCAGTTTCCCGTCGCCGTGTTCCGGGCGGCGATGTCGGACAAGCCGTCCCCGGTGAAGTCGGCCACGACGAACGGCTGCCACCTCTGACCCGCGGGCAGGCTGCCCCAACGCGCGACCGACGGAAATCTCGTGCCGTCCGTGGTGAGCGTCACCCAGACACCGCCGCGACCGTCGATCAAGGCGACATCGTCGGCGTGATCGCCGTTGAAGTCCCCGACGAGCGTCGATAGCGGGCCCTGCACCGGAGGCCGCGGCACGCCCACAGGCCGCTCGAAGCGGGGACCGCTCGCAGTCGACGAGAGTGCCGTCGGGGTGACCATGACCGCCCCATGAGACTTCCCGACGAGGGCGTTTCCCACCCGCACCGGGGTGGACTGGGTCACATTGAAGCCCAGTTCTCGGTAATCGTTCGCATCGTTTTTGGAAGCGGCGCGGACCACGAGCTGGTCGATGGCCTTGACGAAGCCGTTCGGCACGGTGGGGGCCCGATGAATCGTGAGCGTGCCCGTGGCATCGACCACGGTGGAGACGTAACCGAACAGATTCGAAACGGTGTACTCGAGTTCTCCGCCGCCGCCGTCAAAATGATTCGGCAGGCGGATCACCGCCGGGGCCACCGCGGAGCCGAGCGACATCACGACGTCGTCGATAGGGGCCGTCACGGTGACCGCCAGGGGGCGGCGGACTTCGAGCCGCTCCAGGCCCCGGCCCAGGCACGGGACGTGGTGTCGGATTCGGGCGGTCTGGGCTTTGGCAGGCATGAAAAGTCTTTGCGGCGCGGCGTCGCGGGGGGATCCTATGGAGGGTGAGCTCCCCCCAGGCATGGCCCGGCCAGGGAAAGATACCACGCGATGGTTGCGGCGACCATTACCCTTCGAGCACGAAGTTCACGAGCCGGCCGGGAACGGCTACGACCTTCGCGATCCGCTTGCCGGCGAGCTGCTCGGCGATCTTGGGGTCGGCCGCCGCCGCGGCCTTGAGCGCCTCGACGTCGGCCCCGGCGGGCACCACGACGCGGCCGCGGAGCTTGCCCTGGATCTGCACCGGGATCTCGACCGTGTCGTCTACGAGCCACTTCGCCTCGATCGCCGGCCAGGCGGCCAGCGACACCGGGGCCTGCCGGCCGAGAATCTCCCAGAGCTCCTCGGCCAGGTGCGGCGCGAAGGGAGAGAGGATCGTCACGAACGGCTCCAGGATCGCCCGCGGCCGGCGGTCGAGCGGCGTGCAGAAGTTCACGAACTCCATCATCCGCGCGATCGCCGTGTTGAAGGAGAGGGCCTCGACGTCGCGGGTCACCTTGTCGATGCAGCGGTGGATCTCCCGGAGCTGCGCGTCGGTCGGCGGGTCGTCGCAGACCTGCGGGGCGAGGGCGATCTCGTCGGCCCGCTCGTCCACGACCAGCCGCCAGCAGCGGTCGAGGAACCCGCGGACGCCGCTCACGCCCGTCGTGCTCCAGGGCTTCGTCGCCTCCAGCGGCCCCATGAACATCTCGTAGAGCCGCAGCGAGTCGGCCCCGAACTCGCGGACCACCTGGTCGGGATTGACGACGTTGCCGCGGCTCTTCGACATCTTGTAGGCCCGGCTCTCGACGCGGATCTTCGGCGCGTCGCGAAGCACGAAGTGCTCTCCCTGCTTCTCCACCTGGTCGGCGGGAATCTTCGCGGCGATGTCGCTCGCCTGCCGCTTCTCCGCCGACACCCAGCCGCCCTTGGCGCTGCGGTAGCCGGTGAACTCCATCTCCCCGAGGATCATCCCCTGGTTGACAAGTTTGCCGAACGGCTCCGGGCAGGAGACGTGGCCGCGGTCGTAGAGCACCTTGTGCCAGAACCGCGAGTAGAGGAGGTGGAGCACCGCATGCTCGGCACCGCCGATGTAGAGATCGACCGGCATCCAGGCTTGTTCGATCGCCGGATCGAGAAACCGGGCGTCGTTGCCGGGATCGAGGAACCGCAGGTAATACCAGCACGAGCCAGCCCACTGCGGCATGGTGTTCGTCTCGCGCTTGTAGCGACTGCCGTCGCGCTCGACGTACAGCCAGTCGGCCGGCGCCCGCGACAGCGGCGGGTCGGGCGTGTCGCCGGGTTTGAAGTCGGTGAGGTGCGGCAGGTTCACCGGCAGTTCGGCCTCCGGCACCGCGCGAATCGCCCCGGTCGGGTGTCCCGCGGTGTCGAGTTCGTGGAGGATCGGGAACGGCTCGCCCCAGAACCGCTGCCGGCTGAACAGCCAGTCGCGGAGCTTGTAGTTCACGGCCGGGCGGCCGAGGCCGGCGGTGGCGAGGTCTTGGCTGACGGTGGCGATTAACTCCCGCGTTCCGAGGCCGGTGTACGGGCCCGAGTTCACGGCCCGGCCGTCGCCGGTGAACAGCGTGCCGGGTTTCGCCGGGCCGTTCACCGGCTCGACCACCGTGACGACGTCGATGCCGAACGTGCCTGCGAACTCGAAGTCGCGGTCGTCGTGGGACGGCACGGCCATGATCGCGCCCGTGCCGTAGGTCGCCAGCACGTAGTCGGCCACCCACACCGGCACGGGCCGGCCCGACAGCGGGTGGGTCACGTGCGACCCGGTGAAGACGCCCGTCTTCTCACGGGCCAGGTCGGTGCGGTCGAGGTCGCTCTTGCGGGCGGCCGCCTCGCGGTAGGCCGCGATCTCCGCCCGCTGCGCGGGCGTCGTGAGTGCGTCCACGAGCGGATGCTCCGGTGCGATGACCATGAAGGTCACGCCGTAGAGCGTGTCGGGTCGGGTCGTGTAGACCCGCAGGACGTCGACGCCGGGCTGCTCCGGAAATCCGGTGGCAGCGCGGGAAGCCTGCCACGCCGCGAACGCCTCGGCGTCCGCGCCGGCCGGCGGCACGAAGAAATCGACTTCGGCGCCGGTGCTGCGGCCGATCCAGTCGGACTGCAGTTTCTTGATGCTGGCGGGCCAGTCGAGGCCCTCGAGTTCCTTCTCGAGCCGGTCGGCGTAGGCCGTGATCCGCAGCATCCACTGCCGCAGCGGGATGCGGACGACCGGATGGCCGCCGCGTTCGCTGACGCCACCGACGACCTCCTCGTTGGCGAGCACGGTGCCGAGGGCCGGGCACCAGTTGACCGGCGCATCCGACTGGTAGGCAAGCCGGTGATCGTCACGATACCGTGCGACTGCGGCCGCGCCCCGGGCGGCGACCTCGGCGGGGATCGGCAGCTCGGCGATCGGCCGGCCTTTTTGCATCGCCGGGTCGAACCACGTGTCGAAGAGGACGAGGAAGATCCACTGCGTCCAGCGGACGTAGCCGGGATCGGTCGTCGCCAGGACGCGGTTCCAGTCGTAGCTGAAGCCGAGCATCTTCAGCTGCCGGGTGAACGTGGCGATATTGCGCTCCGTACTCTCGCGGGGAGGCGTGCCGGTGCGGATGGCGTGCTCCTCGGCGGGCAGGCCGAAGGCGTCGAAGCCCATCGGGTGCATCACGCTCGTGCCCCGCATCCGCTCGAACCGCGACACGATGTCCGTGGCCGTGTAACCCTCCGGATGGCCGACGTGCAGGCCGTCGCCGCTGGGGTAGGGGAACATGTCGAGCACGTACCGCTTGCGGCCGGTCGGCAGGCGCGGCGTGGCGAAGGTGTCGTGGGCCTCCCACCAGGCCTGCCATTTCGGTTCGATGTGCGAGGGCTGGTAGCGGGGCATGGCAGGATCCGGGGCAGGGAGCGGGAAGGAGGGGCGGCACAGGCCTGTCTCGTGCCGCTCGCCACAGGGTGCGCGGCAGGATGCGCGAGAATCGCCGACCACCGGGTATGCAGGCCGTGAACGAGCGATTCTAATAATTCGTCCTCGACCGGCAACGCGAGCCGGTTTTTCGCCGTTCCGCGAGAGTGTCCGCACCGATGCCGCGTTCCGATGCTTCCGCGCCGCCGATCCTGCAGCGGCTGATGCTCCGCGGCTGCCGATCCGCCGGCCGCCGCATGAAGATGGCCGACTCGCTGGGCACGCGGCTCTCGGGCCGCGACCTGCTCGTCCGCATCCTCGTCGCCCGCCGCGTGCTCGAGCGGGCGCTGGCACCCGACGAGAAGATGGTTGGTGTGATGCTGCCGCCCACGGCCGGCGGAGCGATCGTCAACGCGGCGCTCGCGCTCATGGGCCGCGTCGCCGTCAACCTCAACTACACCGCCTCCCAATCGATCCTCGACCTGTGCATCGAGCGGGCCCGGCTGCGGCACGTGATTTCGAGTCCGGCGTTCCTCGCCCGTGTGAAGCTCGACCTCGGGGGACGGCTGCTCGACGCGGCCGCCTTGAAGACGCAGGCCACCGGCGCCGACAAGGCCGTCGGCTTCCTCCAGGCCACGGTGATGCCGTTGCCCCTGCTCGAGCGGCTCCTCGGCCTCGACCGCATCGGTCCCGACAACGTGCTCACGGTGATCTTCACGTCCGGGTCCACCGGCGACCCGAAAGGCGTCGTGCTCACGCAGGAGAACGTCGGCTCCAACGTCCGGGCGATCGACCATCTGCTCCACCTCTCGGCCCACGACGTGGCCCTCGGCGTGCTCCCGTTCTTCCATTCGTACGGCTACACGACCACGCTCTGGACGCCGCTTACGCTCGAACCCGCGGTCGTCTATCACACCGACCCGCGCGACGCGCAGACCGTGGGCAGACTCGCCCGCGAGCACCACGCCACGATCCTCATGGCGACGCCCACGTTCCTGCGGATCTACACCCGGCGAACCCCGGCGGAGGATTTCTCCACGCTCGAGTGCGTGTTCGGGGCCGCGGAAAAGCTGCCGAAGGATGTGTGCGACGGCTTCGAGAAGAAGTTCGGCGTGCGGCCGAGCGAGGCGTACGGCGCGACGGAGCTGGCGCCCCTGGTCGCCGCCAACGTGCCGCCGAGCCGGCACGTGCCGGGCCGGCCCGAAGACGCCCGCGAGGGCACGGTGGGGAAGCCGATCCTCGGCTGTCGGGCGCGGATCACGGACCGCGAGGGCCACGGCGAGCTGCCTGTCGGCGCGGACGGCCTCCTTTGGATCGCGGGCCCGAACGTCATGCAGGGCTACCTCGACCGCCCCGATCTCACGGCCAAGGTGGTGAAGGATGGCTGGTACTGCACCGGCGACATCGCACGGCTGGACCGCGACGGCTTCATCACGATCACCGGCCGCGAGAGCCGGTTCTCCAAAATCGGCGGTGAGATGGTGCCGCACCTCACGATCGAGGAGGCGGTGAATACGGAGCTGGGCGCGGCCGATGGCGAACTCCTGGCGGTGGTAACCGCGGTGCCCGACCGGGCGAAGGGGGAGCGGCTGATCGTGTTTCATCTGCCGACCGACCGCGAGCCGCGGGAGATCGTGCGGAAGCTCGCGGAGCGCGGGCTGCCAAACCTGTGGATCCCGGGGGCCGACGCCTTCGCGGCGATCGACGAACTGCCGATGCTCGGCTCCGGAAAACTCGACCTGCGCGAGCTCGCCGCGATGGCGCGGGCGCGGTTCGCCGAGGCGGGCGACGCGTGAACGATCCTCCGGGCCTCGTCGTCACGCTCGGGCCCTGCGACGACATGCGGGGCGCGGTGTTTTTTCGGGTGGCGCGGCCGGCGTCCGCCGGTCCGGAGCTCGGCCCGCTCGTGTTGGAAGGAACGCTCACGGGGCCGGAGTGCCGGCGGGCTACCACGCTGCCCACGACTGCGCGGCTCGTCGATCTCGGCCGGCCGGGGGGAGACGGGCGAGCGCCGGCAGGCGCCGCAGTCGCACGGGCCGTGCTCACGGAACCCGCGTTCTGGACGCCCGATCTTCCCAACCTGTACCGGCTGGCGGCGACGGTTCGCGAGGGCGCCCACGCGGCGGCCGTCATTGAGACTCGTGTCGGTTTAC
>Ga0315900_10004196_pt1 | contig 20460 bp, 14 predicted proteins | sample LakEriMetagenome_FD_203521 | JGI IMG/M metagenome (GOLD analysis project Ga0315900, IMG submission 203521) | Freshwater fungal communities from buoy surface, Lake Erie, Ohio, United States - Buoy 12 MA114 | ecosystem: Environmental > Aquatic > Freshwater > Lake > Lake biofilm | place: USA: Lake...
AGCGCCTCGCCGCGCTCGACCGAGGAGAGGAAGAGCCGCGTCGGATCCTTGGTCTTGAAGCGATCCATGGCGGTCCAGAGCCTGGGAACTCCAAGATCGACCAGGAGCACCATGAGGACGAAGAGCCCGCCGCCGAGGGCGGCCGCCGGCAGGAGCACCTTTCCATACGACATGCCCGCCGCCGACATGGCGAGGACCTCGTTCTCGGCCGAAAGGCGCGCGTAGACGATCGTTCCGGCGAACGCGCCGGCGAAGGGCAACGCGAACTGCAGCATCGGCACCGCCGCGAGGAGCACGAACTGCGCGAGATCCTCCGGACCGAAGAGGTTCTGCATGATCGGGCGGATGGCGGCTCCGAATGCGATCACCGTCACAAGCACGCTCGCGGTGAGCAGCATGATGCGGATGAGATCCGCGGTGATGTGTCGGAACAGAATGCGCGACATCGGGGCGACGCATCGTCGCGGTTCTCGGTCATTCCCGCAAGACGCAACTTCCCCGCAGATCCAGCGCAATCCGCGCAAGCGGGACGGGCCGCACAGGCCGCCCAACCCCTCCAGGAGGCGCCCCGCCGTCAACCCTGTGCGTCGCGCACCACCGCACCGCCGTCCCTTCGCGGCCTCTCTTCAAGACAATCTCCCGACACCCATTTGTGTCAGTTCTGTTTTCAACCGAAAACAAATCTGCGGAACGACGCCGTCGGCGCCGCCCCGAGGGGCCCCGGCAGACTTGCCGACGGCTTGATGCACGGAACGAGGGGGAACGAGGAGGAACGAGGGGGAACGAATGACACGTCGACGCACCATGCATCCGAGACGGGCGAAGCGGGCGTTGACCTTCCTCGAGGTTGTCATCGCGGCATCGATCCTCGCGATTTCCGCGGCGGCCCTGCTCGAGTTGCTCGCCTCAACCGATGCGGTCGGGCTTGGCACCCGGCGGCAAGCGCTTGCGGCGGTCGAGGTGGAGCGCGCGCTCGAACGCGCCGCGGATGCGCTCAAGTCGGACCGTCCCATGCCGACGGCGGCGGAACTCCAATCGGGAATGGAGGGCGAGGCGCTCGAGGGGTGCACCCTCACGATCAGCGCGGTCGACCGCCGGGAGGACTTCGTGATTCCGGGCGCTGTCGCGGCCAATGCCACGCGGACGGTTCGTCTCAACATCCGGCTGCTGGTCGCACGAGTCGAGACGCCAGACGGAGACATCATCATCGAGGCCGAGCGGGCTGTTCCGCTCGACCGTTTCTGACGTGAAGTGAAGTGAAGCGAAGTGAAGCGACGCGCAGTGGAATGCACTGAGCGTCATGGGTTTGGGCGGGGGCGGTGGCGAGACGCGCCGGACCCGATGTCGAGACAGGGCGCATGAAGCACGTTCGCGTCAAGATCCGGGCCTTCACGCTCATCGAAGTGATGTTCGCATCGCTCCTGATGAGCATTGTCGGCGTTGCGATCATCAGCTTCCTCGGGGCATTCGCAAGTGGCGGCGCGGCACGGCGCAACGCCTCCGACGCGGCGCTCGAAGCCTCGCTTGCCACCCAGCGATTCGATTCGCTCGTGCCCCGCTTCCGGTCGGTGCTCGAGATCACGGACGACGCTGCGCTCATCTGGCGCTCGGATCGCGTGCCCAGCCGGACGGTCCACGCGAGCGAGGTCGGGCTCCTCTGGTTCGACGCCGATCAGGGCGAGCTTGTGCTCGAGATCATCAACACCACTGCACTTGCCGCGAACCGTGCCCTCGAGCGCGAATACCAGTCGACGCAGTACGACGACCTCGCGGAGGACCTCGCGGAACTCCGGGAGGACGGCCTCCTGGTGCGCAGCATCCTGGCCGAAGGCATCGAGGCCATCGAGTTCGCGCCTGATCCCATGCAGGCCGGCGCGGTTCGCCTGCAGTTCTCCGTCGGCGGAACCGACGCATCGGCCACCATCGCGCCGGCCACGCTCGAGGAGCCATTCGAATGAGCGGATCGCATCGGCTCGCGAATCACCCGACCAGCGGCGCACAGCGCATGCGGGGCTTCACCCTCGTCGAACTGCTGATCGTCGCCGTCGTGCTCGCCGTGCTCGCCGCGATCGTGGTGCCCACGCTCGGCAACGCGACCGCCCCGCTGCCCCGACCACTCGCGGATCTGATCGAGCACGACCTCCGGCGGGCGCGGATCGAGTCGATCGGCCAGGTGCGCGAGATGCTGGTCGTGGTTGGGCGGGAACGGGACCGCTGGTGGATCCAGACGGCCGACGCGGCTGGCGCGCAAGGCGCGCTTCCGAACTCCGTGCGGATCCTCGGTCGAGGAACGCTCGCCCCGTTCGAGGGCCTCGCGCTGGAACTGCGCGTCGACGGAGCAACACCGCCGAGCGCCGATGCGGTCATCGCCGCCTACACCGCGCAGGGCGTGCGGGACAACCGCACCGTCGACGTCACGCTGGTGCATCAAGCCGCCGACGAGCCCGTGGCCCGTTGGCGGATCGCGCCCCAGCGGTCTCGCCTGCAGGACATCGAGCTTTCGACAGGTTCTTCGTCAATGGGAAGTGGATCGACGCGCTGAGGCTTTCTCGGCAAAGGAGTTGAGCCATGGAACGTGAGACAAACCCGCATGATCGCAACGCCGCCTCGACGCGGCCTGACGCACAGATCGCGGGCGATGACACGCCACCGGGGCGTTCCGCCACGATCGACGAAGTTCTCGCGGCGCACCATCTCGAGGTCCACCGCGCGAAGGGAGCCCGCGACCGCGGCATGGCGGTGCTCCTTGCGCTGGTCGCGGTGTCGCTGGCACTGCTGATCGGCCTTGCGCTTGCGTCGAATCGCGATGCGAACACGTCGGCTGGCGGCGGAGTCGCCATGTCGACCCAGTCGCGCACCGCGAGCGCAGGCGCGCTCGACATCGCCGAGTTCATCAGCGTCCGCCACTCGCAGAGCATGGCCGGCAATCCTGCGGACCGGAACCGCACGGTCTTCGCTCCGAAGCAGATCGGTCGGTCCACGCTCACCGCCACCGTGCGCGACGCCACCACGCTCATGGGCCCGACGACCGAGAGCGCCGGAGTGACGCTCGACGCGACGGCGACGGTCGGCGGCATCACGACCCCGGTCAACCTCGTCCGCCGGGTGGAGTGGGGAAACATCGACAGCCGCGCGGACTTCGATCTCTCGGAGTTCGCGATGCTGACGACCAGCGGAAACATCGCCGTCGGTGCGAACTGCGAAGTGTCCATCTGGCGCGATGCCCCGCTTGCCGAACTGGAGGAGCCGCTCGTGATCGGCAACGCGCTTCGCGACCGGAGCCGGGTCGTCATCGATCCAAGCGCCAGGATGCTGGGGCACGCGATCCTGACTCCCGGCAGGTTCCCGGCGACCGAAGAGGCTGCCGACGAACTGCTGGCGAATCAGGAGGCGCGCATGCCGGCCACCATCGTGGTGCCTGCGTCGCCCTTCCAGAATGCCCCAGGCACGGCGAGGGTCGTGAACTTCAACCAGCTCGCGGCGCAGATCAATACGCGCAACCCAACCGGAGGCCTCGACCACTTCCGCGTGCAAACGGGACACATGCTGGTCGGCCGCGCGTGGGTGCCGATCCCGGCGCCGCGGAATCTGGCGGTGGATGGTCCCGTGCCCGCAGGAACATGGCGCCTCATCTTCCTCGACACCCACGCGGAACTCAACCGCTGCACCTGGACCGTCAACGAGCGGACCATGCTCGTCGCCCGCGGAAATCTCGTGATCCGCGATTCCCAGATCAGGGTCGGGCCGCTGGGCGCGCTTGCCATCGTGGCGGCGAACGAAGTCCGCGTCGAGCGATCGATCATCGGTCCGGACGACGGCAACGCCGGCAACTCGTGGAACCCGGACGGCACCGCGAACTACCGAACCTTCGGCTCCTCGCGCGTCATCATCTATGGCCAGCGTCTGGCCGTGACGATCGGCAACGGCAGCGTGCTGAAGGGACAGGTCTATGCGCCGCTCGCACCCGTCACGGTCAGTGGCGGCAGCGCCGTGTACGGCCGCCTGCTCGGCGCATCGATTGCGCTCGCCGATCGCAGCAACCTCTTCTACGACCCCGAACTGAACGCCGGCACCGGCTGGCTGAACCCCCGTAGCGGACTCTGGTGGCGCGCCAACGAGGTCCGCACCGAAACCGCGGGCGTCCGCACGCTCGTGGACGCCGACCTCTCGCTCTTCTCGCGCAGCACCATGATCGCGGTCGACGAACCGGAGACAGGCATGCTCGTGACGCAGAATGTCGCGGCGGCTGGTGGATTCGGCGTGTCGACGCTCAACGAAGCGGACAGTGGATCGACGGAGCGCACCAACGTCGCGACGCGCGCCACGGTGGCGGGCGCGACGGTCGAATATCCCGATCTCTATCTCGTGGTCACAGGCACGCTGCGCGACTTCCGCGAGGCCAGCGAGGTGGGCGGTCACCCCGACTTCGGCAACGACCGTCTCCGGCCGGGGATCCGCTGGGGTCTCGTGGAACCGCGGTTGTCGAAGGAGGGCAAGCCCGTGCTTGCACGCACGTCGGCTCCCGCAGTGACGGCATGGTTCGCCGACCGCTCCAACAACCTGATTGCACCGACACTGTTCAGCGCCACGAGCGGCGACCGGCGAGGATCCGTGAGCCGCACATCGGAGCAAGCCATCACCGACTCGGTCTCATTCTCGAGCTGGTTCAATGACGCCCCCGGGGTCAACCTCTCGGAACCCTACCGGATCATCATGCGCAGGTTCTTCGACCAGAATCGGCGCAGCACCTACATCTTCGACTCGAGCTGGGCCGACCCGTTCTTCCATGATGGCCCTGGTCCAAAGCTCGACGGGTTCTTTCCGCTCGAGAACCGCCTGTTCGGCAACTCGCCGCTGAGAAGCGTCTTGGTCGGCCGGACGCTGATCGACCGCGACCGCAACTTCCACTTCACACTCGAGCTCGAGCTCGAGTTCACCTACCAGGCGAACGCGAACCAGGCGTTCACGATCCAGGGGAACGACGACATCTGGGCATTCATCGACGGAAGACTCGTCATCGACATCGGCGGCATGCACGGGTCGATCCCGCAGACGGTGCCGCTCGACCGGCTCGGACTCTCCGACGGCCAGACCACGAAGCTGAAGGTCTTCTACGCGAATCGCACGCGCCCCAACAGCCACTTCCGCCTGGCCACCAACTTCCCGGTCGCCGATCCGCTGCCGCCGCAACCCCCGCCGGGACCCACGCAGTTCCTCCGCCAGCTCGCGGATCGCCGCGTGATGAACCTGCAGCAGTTCGCGGCGCGACGCTGAGCCGCTGCGCGCGGCACATCGTCGGCATCCGGACGCGAAGCGCCGCGCGCGCACCTGCGCCGGTCGTTTCTCAGTCGAACCCTGCGAGCCCGCACGACCGGCACCGGCGTCACGAGCGTTCCAATCGGACGCGTCGTGGCGGGGCGCGACCTTCCCACCTGCGGGTTGGATGGCCTGGTGCCCACAAGGTTCGGCATTTGTCGGCTCCGCTGCTTCATTCACCTGCCACGCGTGTCGATGCGTGGAATGTCCCAATCAGGGAGGGTCTGTGAAAAGTCGAGGCTCGGACATGAAGGTTGGCGCAGGCACATCGCCGTCGCGCACCCGGGCTGCGTTCTCGATGATCGAGGTGCTTCTCGCGGTGGCGCTCCTCGGCATCGTGTCGTCGGCGATCGTCGGGTTCATGAGCGCCGTCGCCGCACGGGGTGGACAGTCGCTTCGACAGTCGGAACCCGCGATCGACGCGAGCCTCGCCATGCAACGACTGTCGGTGATCGCGCCCGCGATCCGCTGCTCCCTCGCCACCAGCGAAACCACGGCGATCCTGTGGCTTTCGGACGACATTCCCAACTTCGGCGTCGAGGCGAGCGAGGTGGGAGTCCTTCGATTCGTCACGGCTGACTCCGAACTCGTGCTCGAGACCATCGACCGCGCCGCCCTCTCGAGCGACATGGGCCTCGATCGCAGCTTCCCCGAGGAATCGCTCGGCGACATCGCCGGCTACTTCGACACGCTTCGCGCGGCCGGTCGGTTGCGGCAGCGGATCCTTGCCGAGAACCTCGAGGACGTCGCGTTCGAGACACCGGCAGATGCCGTCGGGACCGCCGTGGCCCGGTTCCGCGCGAGCGACCGCGAGACACTTGCGATCCTCTCCCCCATTCCCCTGGAGCTGCCGTTGCGATGAGAACCGGCCGCGCCAACGCCTTCTCGCTCGTCGAGATCCTCGTCGTGGTCCTCATCGTCGCGACGATGGCGGTGTTGACGATGCCGCTCCTCGCCTCGGCGCTGACGCCGCCGCCAGATCACTTCGCGGCGATGCTCGAGGCCGACTTCAAGCGTGCGCGACTCGCCGCGATGGGTCGGCTGCGTCCGATGCTGGTCGTCGTCGGCAGCGAACGGGACCGCTGGTGGATCCAGCTTGAGGGCGAACCGACGCCTGAGGATGCGCTGCAGAATTCCATGCGTACTTTCGGAGCGGGAACACTTGGGCCTTTCGAGGGCTACCGCCTCGCGATCCGAGTCGGTGGCGCTGATATCGCCGACGGCAATGTGACGATCGCGACGTTCGATCTCGAGGGAAACCGCGATGCCGCCGAACTCAGGATCGAACTGCAGGCTCCGGGCGCCGACGCGGCCGGAGGAACTTGGACCGTGCGCCCGGAGCGCACGCGACTGAACTGAGGTACCGATGCCTACCGGCGAATGCATGCGCAGCATCAAGGAGACCACTGCGGTCGAAGGCAGGGTGCGCGGGGTCGCGCTCATCCTCGCGCTGATCGCGGTCGCGATCGCCATCCTCATCGGGCTCGCGGTCGCCGGCATGCGCGACGCCAGCACGACCATGAGCGACCACGTCGTGCGGCTCGCGCAGTCGAGGCTCTCCGGACGCTCGGCGCTCGAGGTGGCCAACTTCGTCGTCGAAAACCACAGCGCTTCCGTCGACGGCGACGGGCAGCAGCCGCAGCGGATGATCTTTGAGGCGAAGCCACTCGGTGCGGCGATGTCGTCGGTGACCGTGGTCGACGCGGTCACAGGACGAAGCCCCACGCGCTCGACTGTCGCGGTCCGGTACGAGGCGTCGGTAGGCGAAGTCAACCCGCCCGAAGCCTCGGATCCGGTTGTCGTGACCGTCAGCGCGATCGAGCGAGTGCAGTGGCCCGACGTGGTCGCGCGCGTGGACATCGACCTCTCGGAGTTCGCCCTGCTCGCGACGACGGCGCAGCAGTCGCCGGGGGTCGCTCCCAAGATCTCGATCGGGACGGGCGCGGAGGTCGCGGTGTGGCGTGAATCGCCACTGGCCGCGCTCGCTGAGCCGCTGGTCATCGGCTCGGTGCGGCGCGATCCGGCCGACGTCACGATTGCAACCGGTGCGCACCTGCGCGGCGTGCAGACGCTGCGCGCGGGCGCCTTCGCGCGCTCGACCGAGGAGGTGGAGCGGCAGATCGCGGACGGGGCCCGCACGCTGCCTGAGGATATCCACGTACCGAGACTTCAGGTGGCGACGGGGCCAGGTGAAGACTTCGCGAGCCCTCGTCCGATGCGCGATCCCTATTCACTGCTCAACAACCCCTTCAAGCCCAACATGAGTCTCGAGCTTCCTGGGACCGGTCGATTCACGTCGTTCCCGCTCACGTTCGCCGGTGCGCTCCAGCCCGGCCAATGGCGCATCGTGCGGATCTGCGGGCTTGAAGTGACCGTCGAGCGCTGTCACTGGAAGTTCGAGGTGCCCACCATGCTCGTGATCGAGGGCAAGCTCGAGCTGCTCGACGGAACCCGTTTCGAAGTTGGCGAACGCGGCGCGCTGACGATCGTGGCACTCGACGGCGTGCTGGTGGACAACTCGTACATCGGGCCCGCGCTTGACGAAAGCGGCACATGGAGCACGACGGGCGCGCAGCCCTATGGCGGCATCGGTGCCTCGCGCGTCATGATCCTCGAAGGTGGAAATCCACGTGGATTCCGACTGACCTACGTGGCAACCGACTCCGAATACCGTCCGACGGGTGCGCGGAGAGATCTCCCGGGCGGAACGAGCCCGACCATCACCAAGGACTTCACCGGGATCATCAACGGCGGCGCGGTGGTCGGCGAGATCTACGCTCCCGACAGCACCGTGAAGGTCGGGTCGAACTCCGCGCTGTATGGACGCGCGCTCGCGCACCAGATCGAGGTCTTGCCGGGCGCGCGCGTCTTCTACGATCCGCAGCTTGATTCGGGCGCGGGATGGCTGAACCAGCAGAGCGGGATCTGGGGCGGATCGGCCATTGCGCGCCCGGAAGTGCGCTCGATCGCGCTGCTGAACGACGCCTTCCTCGCCCGCTTCTCGAATGAAACCGAACTTGCCGTCGATCCCGTCGGGAACGGCATGCTGATGACCGCAGATTCAGGCGAAGGCGGTTTCTTCAAGCGGGACATGAACGCCGTTGCGTTCCAGCACGGATCCGGAAACGGAGGCTCTCCCCATGGACTCGGACCAACCCAAGGTGCGCCGACGCCCGTTGGCGTTCCAGGCGCCGACTACATCTTTCCAAGCAACTTGGTGCTCCAGGGCACCATCCGAGACTTCCGGGGAAGGCTCGATCTCAATGGCCATCCCGACTTCGCATTGCAAGGCTCCGCCCCGCGGGCGACGTGGGTGATCGGCGAGCGACTCGATGACGACGGAAACCCCGTCGCCTCCCGCCCCCCGGCAACGGGTGCTTCTTCGCAACGAGCGATCGATTCGGCCGCAAGCTTCGCGACTTGGTTCCGCGACACCCCCTGCCAGAACATCTCGCGACCGAGATCCCTCAGCCTGAGTCGGGTCGCTTCCTATGGCCACACGCCCGAGGACCCCAGATGGGTCTATGGCGTCAATGGGGGAAGTCTCGGGATGGACTCGAACCGCTGCTACATGGATAACTTCAGCATTCTGCCGGGCTGGAGGTACGGAGTGAACCTGACCTGGACCGTCGAGTTCGAGTACGACTTCGTCTACCGCCGCGACAAGGCGCAGTGGCTCCACGTTTCAGCGACAAACGACGTGTGGGTCTACCTCGACGGCAAGTTGCTCATGGACATCGGCGGGCGATCGCAGCCGACCTTCCGCGCGATCCATCTGAACGACGTGGCGACCAGCTTCGGACTGATCGACCAACAGGCCTCGACGGTCAAGATCTTCATTGCGAACAGGTATGAGTCCGTTCAACCGGACTTCCAGCTGTGGATGAACTTCCCCTTCCATGAGAGCCCGCTGCCCGAGATCGTCGCGTTCAGCCGACTAGAGGACATCAAGCGCGCGCAGGGAGACGTGGCCGCCAAGTTGAGGACCGGCATCTACGCGCCGCTCGCCGGCGTCGCGGCAGACAGGCCTCCCCGCATCCTCGGGTACACGACCGCGGCCGCGACTGCCACGGTTCCGTCGAACTGAAACGCCAGGCGTGCGCGCGCCGCCGCACCGGCGCCGATCCCTCCGTCCGCGATCCGGCGTCGATGGGCCATCGGCGCATGCTCGGATTCGAAGCCGCCACCGTACTGGCCACGCCGACTGCACGCGGTGCCGGCAACGAGGCTGCCACAGCCGCGCGCAGCCTCACGACGCCGGCTGCCCGCAAGGGATCGACGCCGGGTTCTCGTACCTGCCCTTGCAGGTGGCCCCCGGGCCCCGGTTTCGCGACGGAGACCCGGCGAACGCGGATGGCGCGGCACGCCCATCCGAAGCTTCCTGCGGCCGCACCCGCGCTTCCGCGGATAGCAGCGACGCGGATTGGATCTCGCCCCTTGGTTGACCGATCCAATGAGGCCCTCCGAAACGACCGTGCAGGACCCATGTTCTCCGCGAAGGCTCGTACGGATCCACCATGCGCAGCACCCGACGTACCGGCCGCAGACCATTGCCTCGAAGAGGGCTCACCTTCCTCGAGGTGGTCATCGCTGCGTCGATTCTCGCGATTGCCGCCATCGCGGTGCTCGAACTGCTCGCGTCGAGCGACGCCGTGGGCCTCGAATCGCGCCGCCGCACGCTCGCGGCGGCCGAGGCGGAGCGACTGCTCGAACTTTGCGCCGACGCGGTCCGCAACGACGAGGAAATGCCGCCGGCGAGCGTGCTCCAGGCGGGAATGCGGGGCGAGGCGCTCCTTGGATGCGTGGTACGCGTGCGCGCCACAGACATCACCGAGGAGTTTGCGATCCCGTCGAACGAGTCGGTCGGGGCGACGCGCCCCCTGCTCATCGGGCTTCGACGACTGGAGCTGACGGTCGAGTCGCCGAATGGAGACGACGTGGTGACGCTCGAGCGCTACGTGCCTCTTGACGGCGGCTGATCCGCGTGGCCACCGGGCCATATGCGTGGCGCAGGTGCGATGGGCCCGCGCGCGATCGCACTGTCCAGACGGCACAGACCGCACAGTCGGTACAGCCGCTACCACCGCCACGGCAGTCAAAGTCGGCATCCAAGCGTGAAACATGGAGCATCTCTCGATGTTTCGCCTCGCATCTGTGCGCAGCACTGCCGATCTCCACAAGGCATCAACGCGGCCCGGCGGGACTTTCCCGACGGCCCTGATGCGCAAGGAGGATCGTTCGAGCCATGTACGGCATCCGAACCCGGCGTCCACATGCCAACCCGCGAGGTTTCCGCGCCGTCGCCACGCAGTCGCCGGCACGATGCCCGCGCTTCGTCCGCCGCGGCCTCACCTTCATCGAGGTCGTCGTCGCGGCGAGCATCCTCTCGATCGCGGCTCTCGCAGCGCTCGAACTTCTCGCCTCGACCGACTCCGTGAGCCTCGCCGCGCGCCGACAGGCGCTTGCCGCCGTCGAGGCGGAGCAGGCGCTCGCCATCTGCGCCGACAGCGTGAAGAACGGCGACGGCGTTCCCGCCGCGAGCACCTACAACGGCGGCATGCGCGGCGAGGCGCTGGCGGGCTGCTCGATCGTCGTCACCTCGACGCTCACCAACGTCAACTTCACCATTCCGCCCGCCGGCCCGACCGGCGAACCCCAGATCCTCCCCATGCGGATCCGTGTTCTCACCGCGACGGTCGTGACACCCGAGGGCGAGACGATCGTCTCGCTCGAGCGTCCGGTCCCCGATGAAGACCCGCTGATCGTGACGCCCTAAACCGTCCGCCACATGCGCCCCGCCAGCTCCCATCGCCCCCGCAGCGCCTTCACCTTGATCGAGGTGATGTTCGCCACCTTCCTGCTGACGATCGTCGGCATGGCGATCGTCGGCTTCCTGACGGCCTTCGCGAGCGGCAGCGAGGCACGCCAGCGGATTTCCGACCCGGCGATCGAGTCGACGCTTGCCACGCGGCGACTCGCGAGCCTCGCGCCCGGGTTCTGCTGCACCTTGACGGCGGATGGTGAACACGCCCTGATCTGGCTCTCGGACACCGTTCCGAGCCGCACAGTCCACCTGAGCGAAGCCGGCCTTGTCCGCTTCGATGAGACAAACCGGGAACTTGTGTTCGAGACCGTCGACCCGGCGGCGCTCGTCGCCGACCTGACGCTCGAATCGGAGTACTTCGAAACGCAGTATCCGCAGCTCCTCTCGACATTCGACTCGCTGCGGGGGGAATCGAAGCTCCTCAGGCACATCCTGGCCGAGGGAATCGACTCCGCCACGCTCAGCGCGATCAGCGGAGCGCCGGGACGTGCCTCGCTCATCGTGTCTGCGGGCGGAGCGTCCGCCGAAGTGACGCTCGCTCCGACCCTCGTGGAGGAGCCACTTCGATGATCCGCACCCGATGCCGGAGCACCGCGAGCTGTTTGCGCCGTCCGGAGTGCGCGGCGAACCTCGACTTGCGCCGCGATGCGATGCACGCCGCGGCGTGCCCGCGTGGACGCCGTTCGGAACGCGCCGCGGCACAGGCCATCCGTGCTTCTGCGCGCGGGGCCTTCACGCTCATCGAAGTGCTTGTCGTCGTATCGATCATCGCGATCCTGGCCGCCGTCGTCGTTCCGCGCCTTTCGAGCGCCGCGACGCCGGCGCCCCGGCCTGTCGCCGATGTGCTCGAGGCCGATCTCAGGCGCGCGCGCATCGAAGCGATGTCGTCGCTCACGCCCACGCAGTTGGTCGTGAGCGCCGACCGCGCGCGCTGGTGGCTCCAGCCAACCGGCGGCCTCGGCGACGACCAGGCGATCGCCTCCTCGCTCCGCGCCTTCGGCTTCGGGACCCTCGGGCCCTATGGCGGCTACACGCTTGAAATCCGCATCGGCGGCGACCTCGCGCCAGAGGGCGACGTGGCGATCGCCACATTCGATGACCTCGGCACGCGCGACAACCAGACCGTCGAGGTCTCGCTTGTGGCGCCGCAGGGCGAGGGCTTGGAGATCAGCACGCTGGGCGAGGGTGAAACGACGACTTGGACGCTTGATGCACAGCGCACGCGGCTGCGCTGAGTATCCGGACCCGGCCTTCCCCTTGGAGCAGACGCCGCAGAGCGCTCATCGACGTCGAAGGTACGGCGTCGCCGGGGCCTTCCACTCCCGCCACGCGCTCTTCAATCCGATGCTCGCCATGGAGAAACCGCCGTTGCCCGATCCTACTTCCGCCATCCTCCGCGGCCCGAGCCGCAGGCAACCGTCGGCATCGCCGCGCGGTGGCATGGCGGTCATCCTCGCGCTGCTGGCCGTGGGTCTCGCGATCACGATCGGCCTCGCGATCGCAGCAGGCCGCGATGCGACCGTCGACACCAGCGGCGCGATCGTGCGAACCGCCTCCGCGCGCGCGGCGGGCATGGGTGCGCTCGACATTTCGAGCAGGATCATCGCATCGCAGACCGCGATCGTGGCTGGTTCGCCGGCAGATGATGTGCGCGAGGTCTTCAGCCCCGTCACGATCGGGAACCTGACGATCTCCGCCTTGATGCGCGATCTCGCGACCGGCCGGGGCCCGACGGAGGAGACGCTTGCCATCGAGGTGCTCGCAACCGGCCAGATCGGGACGTCGACACAGACGACCCGCGCCGCCGCGCGCGTTCCATGGCAGGATGTCGTGAGCCGCGCCGACCTCGATCTCTCCGAGTTCGCGCTGCTGGCCGACGGCGACGGCATCACCATCGGAGCCGGCTCGACGCTACAGACGTGGAAGGCCTCTCCGCTCTCCGCGCTGGGCGAGCCGATCCTGATTGGAACGACCACACGAAGCCCGGGGTCGGTGGTCTTCGAGCTCGGCTCCATCGTCCACGGCGAGGCGACGATCGAGTCCGGCGACTTCCCGACGGAGCGTCCGGACTTCGACGAGCAGCTCGCCGATGGACGCGCGACGGTTCCGGCCGACATCCACGTGCCCGAGGCGCCGAAGCCGGGAGTTCCGAGCGGCGCCGTCACGGTTGCGGCGGGCGACTTCGCGAACGACGTCAATGCCACGGTGGGCGAGGCGGTGCCGCACCTCGTGATTCCGGACGGAATCACCGCGGGAACCCAGGCCAGCATCACCGGCCCGATCGCGCCCGGGACCTGGCGCGTGATCGCCATCGACGGGCCGCTCGACCTTGATGACGTCGAGCTCACGTTCGAAGTGCCCACCATGCTCATCGCCCGCGGCGATGTCAGCATCCGCAACACGAGCCGCCTGCAGGTCGCCGCCGGCGGAGCGCTCTCGATCGTCTCGCATGGCGGCGTCGTCATCGACGATTCCTACGTTGGAACAATCCTGCAGGCAGGCGAAGCCGCCGGGACGGTCTCGCCACTTGCGCCGCATGCGCCGGGCGGGGCGGCGCGCGTGATGATCTACGCGCAGCCCACGCTTGTGCGCATCGAGGACGGCGCCGTCGTCAAGGGCGAGGTCTACGCTCCGGGTGCGACGGTGACCGTCGGGGATGCCAGCGCCGTCTACGGCCGCGTGCTTGGCGGCAGCATCGCGCTCACGGATGGAGGGAGCGTGTTCTACGACCCAGCGCTCAACTCGGGCCGCGGCTGGTTGAACCCGAACAGCGGCATCTGGGAGACACCGACGACCGTGCGCAACGAGGTTCTCGATGTCGCTCGGCTTGACGACGAGTCGCTCGGCGCGTTCGCGGCCGCCACCGGCATTGCGGCAGACATGCCGAGTTCCGGGATGATCGCGACCATCCGGGTGGACGCCGCCGGCGGCTACAAGGCCGACATCGCCGCGAACTCGGTCGATGGCGGCGTGGCTGTGAACGGCGCCCTGCTTCCCGATGGCGTCGGACTCGACGGAGGCAGCGGCTCGACCATCGTCTACCCAGAGACCTTCGCGATCCACGGCACCATTCGCGACTTCCGCGAGAAGTCGGAGTCTGGCGGGCATCCCGACTTCGACAACCCGGCCTATCCGAACGGCCTCTACTGCAGGCTGGTCCAGCAGCAACTGGGGCACGATGGCAAGCCGGCGCTTGCGACCACGACGGCAAAGGCCACGACCACCCAGGCCCGCGACAGCGCGGGGAATCCGATCTGCTGGAATCTGCCTGCTTCCGTGGGCGACCTGCCCGCCGTCACGGCGAACTCGACGAAGAAGGTCCTCACGAGCGCGTCGGCGTTCGACTCGTGGTTCCGAGATACGCCGGGGCTGAACATCTCCGAACCCTTCACGCTGCTGCTGCGTCGCACCACCGACGCCAACGGCCTTGTCACCTATGTCTTCGACTCGGCCGAAATCGACGAGTTCAAGTCCGACGGCGATGGTCCGGCGCTGGATGGATTCTTCCCGATCGAGTCACGCCTCTACGGGAACTCGCAGGTGCGCAAGTTGAACAACGTCACCCGCAACCGAAACTTCCACTTCACGCTTGAGCTCGAGACCACGTTCGTCTACCGGGCAGGCACCGCGCAACTGTTCGCGTTCCGCGGCGACGACGACGTCTGGGCCTTCATCGACGGCAAGCTCGTGATCGACCTCGGGGGCATGCACTCGCCGATCTCGCAGGTGGTTCATCTCGACCGCCTCGGCCTCGTCGACGGCGCGTCATATCCGCTGAAGCTGTTCTTCGCCGAGCGCAGGCGAAACGGCAGCAACTTCCGGGTCGCAAGCAACTTCCCGCTCGCAAGCCCCCTGCCGCCACCTCCGGCGAGCGATCCGATGGATTGGCTCCACACGCTCACCACGACGCGCTCCACCGTCCGTACCCAACTCTTCGCCGGCGCATTCACGTCGGTCGACCTCGCCTCTGGCACGGGCTTCCACAAGCCGCGGGCAGCCGGGGTCGAGTTCTAGCGTTCAGCACGTTCCGAGGCATCACATGCATCACAACAGCCCCTTTCCCACCGCCAGCCGCCCGGCCCGCGCCCAGAGACGCGCGATCCCGCGTCTGCATCCGAAGCGCGGCATGGCGGTGCTGCTCGCACTGATCGCCGTGAGCCTCGCCATCGTGATCGGGCTTGCGCTCGCGTCGGGGCGTGACGCCACGACGGCGACCAGCACCTCGATCGTGCGCGTGGCCAGCGCGCGCACGGCCGCCGCCGGTTCGCTCGACATCGCAACCCGCATCCTCGAGCAGAACACGAACATCGCGGCCGGCGACGGTGTAGATGCGATGCGCATGGTCTGCATGCCGGTGCAGATCGGTGGCGCAACCATCTCTGCGCGGATGACCGACATGCTGACCGGCATGTCGCCGACCTCGAACTCTCTCGCCGTCTCGATCGTCGCCTCAGCCACGATCGATGAACTCACGCAGCAGACTCGCGCGGTCGGACGCGTTCCGTGGGCGTCGAACGTCGCACGGGCGGACCTCGACCTCTCCGAGTTCGCGCTGGCCGCGCGTGGCACCGTCGCGATCCGCGACGGTGCCGTGGTGACGGCCTGGAAGACCGCGCCGCTGGCGTCTCTCGGTGAACCGATCGTGATCGGCACCTCGACCCGCGATGCCATCGAGGTCGATCCGAGCGCGGTGACTCATGGCGTGTCGCTGGCGACGCCGGGCAGCTTCCCGGAATCCCGCGCCGAAGCCGATGAGCAGCTCGCGGAGGGCGAGTTCGCCATTCCCGCAGAGCTCCACATGCCCGCGGCGCCGTTCCCGCCGCTCCCGGGCGCCGCGATGGAGATTTCGCCGGACGATCTTTCGACGCTGATGACCGCGCTCGCCGCGAGCGAAGTCGACGGCGGCGTGATTCCCCCATCCGAACTTGGATCCGAAGGAGGCGAGAGCCTTCCGCTCGAGCTTCTCCCGGATCTCGGAGGGCATTCCGTTCCCGCACCAGTCGTGGTCGGAGTGGGCGGCAAGACCTCGACCGCGCCCAGCGCACGGCCATCTGAACTCAGCACGGACATCGTGGTCACCAACTCGCTCGACCTGACGTCGATGAACTTCGACATCACAGGCACAATCGTCGAGGGCGGATGGCGCAGCGTGCACGTGCTGGGCGATCTCACGCTCAGCGGCACGACGCTCAACGTCGAGGTTCCGACCCTTCTCGCCGTCTACGGCGACCTCACGATCGATGCCACGTCCAATATCGCGCTCGCGGATCGCTGCAAGCTCACGATCTACGTCATGGGCGACACCGACGTCACGGGGTCTTCCTACATCGGTCCTGACGACGTGGCGCTTCCAGCCAACGCGCTGGGTTCGCTCGCCTACAGCGCGGAGCGCGTGGTGATCTACGCGCAACCGCAGTCGAGTGTCACGATCGGCGACGCGAGCGTCGTGGTCGGCGAGATCTACGGCCCGGATGCGGCGATCGCGGTGCGCCAGCTCGCGGCGCTGTACGGGCGCGCGTGCGGCGCCGAGATCGAGGTCGACGCGGGCCGGATCTTCTACGACCCCGCGCTCGATTCGGCCCGCGGCTATAAGAATCCGGCAAGCGGACTGTGGGGCAAGCCCAACGTCCTGCGCGAGGAGGTTCGCACCGTCGCGGTGCTCGACGATGTCTCGCTCGCGACCTTCGCGGAGGCGACTGGCGTGGTCGCCGACACTCCCACCGCCGTGACCACCAACGCCCACGTCGACGCCACCGGCGGCGTCGACGACGTCCGGACCGTTGGGCCGCTGAAGACGACCGTCTTGCCTGAGTTCGCAACGTCGCTCGCGCTCAGCGCGGTCGCGGTGGAATTTGTCGATGGCGGCGAGCTCGACGGTGGTGAAGGCGAGGGCGAGGGCGAGGGCAAGAGCAAGGGGCCACACGGCCCTACTGAATCACCCGACAGCTTCGTCCTGTACGGAACGCTTCGCGACTTCCGCACCAACGAGAAGGACACGGGAAACTCTGGGTTCCCCGGCGTCAACTCGTCGCTCGAAGCGGGAAAGATCTGGAAGATGGCGAACGAGTTCCTCGACGACGAGGGCAAGCCGGTCCTGCAGGACCCGATCCGCGGCCGCGTCGAGAACGACTTCATGACCTCCGAAGGAACTCCGATCGCCTGGACCATGTTCGATGGCGCGCTCGGCGATCAACCGGGCTCCGAGGCGCCCGGGCTCATCAAGTCGCTGACCCATGACTCGAGATTCAAGACCTGGTTCCGCGATGTCGACGGCGAGAACGTCTCCGAGGCAACCAAGATCCTATTTGAACGCATCGACGATGGCGGCGGCTCCTCCTACTACGTCTTCAGCTCCGAGACTCTGCCAAGCGGTGGCTACTACCCGGCGGACGGGCGACTGTTCGGGAACCCGCCCGACAAGGCGACGAAGAAGCCCGCTCCGCACAACCACCACTTCACGGTCGAGTTCGCGGCGACGCTGACCTACAGCGAGAAGACTCCGCAGTGGATGATCTTCGGCGCAAGCGACGACCTCTGGGTGTACGTGAACGGGAAGCTCGTCGTCGATCTCGGCGGTTTCGGCGAGGCCCGGAAGCAGTATCTGATGATCGATCGTCTGGGCGCCCGCGAGGGTTGGAGCGAGGGCAGCCAGCACGACATCCGCATCTTCATGGCGAATCGCTCCATCTCCGAGAGCTACCTTCTCCTGATGAGCAACTTCGCGCTTGGCGATGGCGGTTCCCCCGTCATCACGAAGCCGACGGCCTACCTCGAGTCGCTGCACGTCGCGCAGTCGCGTGTCGTGACCGAGGAAATCACGAGCGTCTACGCACCGACCACGACGCCCATCTACTCGGGCTTCAGGCGGCGGTAAACGGCTCGGCCGCGGGCCGATCGTCCGTCAGACCTCGATGCAGTCGGCCAACGTGAGTGGCGAAAGCCACGCCGCTGAAGCCGCGCGGGCCCATTCCCGCCGACGTCAGCGCAGGCCATACTCCTTGAGCTTGCGGTAGAGCGTCCGCTCGCCGATCCCGAGCATCTGCGCGGTGAGTTCGCGATTGCCCGAGGTCATCGCCAGCGTCTGGCGAATGGCCTCCTTCTCGAGCTTGTCGAGGCCGACGCCGGCAAGGCCGCTGCGCGTCTGCGAGACGGCCTCGCCCGAATCGTCGCCCGAGCGGATCTCGTCCGGAATGTCGCGCACGTCGATCGTGTCGCCCGAGGCCATCACCACGAGCCGGTGCATCAGCTGGAAGACCTCGCGCACGTTGCCGGGCCAGTCGTAGGCGACAAGCCGCATGAGCGCCGGCTGCGTGAGCGTCGGACGCACGCGCCCGAGTTCCGCCGAGTACTTTCCGATCGCATGGTTCACCAGGAGCGGCACGTCCTCGCGGCGCTCGCGCAGCGGCGGGATGTGGATCTCGGCGCCCTTGAGCCGGAAGAAGAGGTCCTCGCGGAACTGGCCGTCGGCGGCCATCTTCTTGAGATCGCGGTTGGTGGCGCTCACAAGCCGCACGTCGATCTTCCGCGACTCGTTCGAGCCGAGGCGCACGATGTCGCCCGTCTCGAGCACGCGCAGCAGCTTCGGCTGCATGGTCAGCGGCATGTCGCCGATCTCGTCGAGGAAGAGCGTGCCCTTGTCGGCGTATTCGAAGACGCCCTCGCGGTCGCGGTCCGCGCCGGTGAATGCGCCGCGCACGTGGCCGAACAGCTGGTCCTCGAGGAGGCTCTCCGCCTGCCCCGCCGCGTTGAACGTGACGTAGCGCCGCGACGCGCGCTTCGAGAGCTTGTGGATGGCGCTCGCCACCAGTTCCTTGCCCGTGCCCGACTCGCCGGTCACGAGCACGGGAAGCGTGCTGGGCGCGATCTGCTTGACCATCGCGATCACGGCGCGCATGGCCGAGCTCTCGCCGATGATCCCCTCGAAGCCGAATGCCGCGTCGACCTGCCCCTTGAGCGAGGCGTTCTGGGTGCGCAGCATCACCGTCTCCGCGGCGCGGTGCACCAGGTTGCGCAGCACCACGAGGTCGAGCGGCTTCTCGATGAAGTCGTAGGCCCCGCCTTGCAGCGCCTTCTTCGCCGTGGGCACGTCGCCGTGCGCGGTCACCATGATCGTCTCGGCGTGCGGCTGCTCGGCGCGCGCGAGCGCGAGCACGTCGAGGCCGGCGGTCTCGGTCTCCATCACGAGGTCGGTGACGACGACGTCGAAGTGCCCGTGCCTGATCTCGTCGCGCGCCGCCTCGAGCGAATGCACCGTGGTGCAGACGTGCCCCGGCTTGCGCAGCGCCTCGGCCATCGCCTCGGCGTGGTCGCGCTCATCGTCGACGATCAGGACTTGTGCCCGCACCTGTGCTTCGCTCATCGCTCGCTCGCTTTCGATCCCGGTCCATCTCGATCCCGATCCGCATCAATCCCGCTTCTTCTCCGCCGCGACTTCCGCGCCCGCCGTCGTGTCGAACGCGCTCCGCGTTCCCTTCGCCGCGATCGGCGGGTCGTCGAGATCGACAAGCCGAATCACTCCAAAGCCGCTGAAACGCGAGACGTAGGTGATGCCGCCGCCGACCCGATTCGGATACATCGCGACGATCGGGCCATCGAGCCGGATGCGCTCCTCGGAGTAGACCTCGCCGGTGGTCTGGTCGTACTTGATGACGTCGATCCCATGGTCGTGGCCGATCCAGACGCGGCCATCGGCGATGCCGAGGGCTGAGACAAGCCCGCCGCGCGACGGCGTGATCACCTGCGCCCGGTCGCCGATGCGGAAGGTCACCGTCTCGCGCGATTCGTCGATCTTGGCCGAGCCCCACGCCGTCTCGGCGGCGATGATCGGTCGGTCGGGAGCCTCGATCGGCTTGTCCGACATCTCGGCCTCTTCGCCGATCAGGTAAAGCCATGCGCCTTCCCTGCTCGCGGCCAGCACGCGCCTCCGGTCTGTGACCGAGACCTCGAGCCGCCCAGGCAGCCGTCGCGACCAGTAGAACGTGTCGCCGGGACGGTCGCCCTCGGGCAAGTAGCGATAGAGCGACCGGCCGAAGCTTCCCGCGACGGCGAAGCGATTGCGCTGCACCTTCGCGACATCGCGCGCGCCCTTCACGGGCACCGAGAGCGGAGCGCCGAGAACGAACTCGGTGCCCGACGTCGAACCGCCCGACGCCGAGAGATCCGCGCTCGACCCCTCCTTCGGCTCCAGCTTCCATGTCGCCACCTCGAAGTCGTTGACGGCGAAGAAACGGTCGTCGAACACGCGGACGGAATGCACCAATCCGGGCACGGCGCCGGCCGATCGCTCGCGGAACGATGCATCCATGAGCCCGACCTGCGCA
>Ga0315900_10004197_pt1 | contig 20460 bp, 16 predicted proteins | sample LakEriMetagenome_FD_203521 | JGI IMG/M metagenome (GOLD analysis project Ga0315900, IMG submission 203521) | Freshwater fungal communities from buoy surface, Lake Erie, Ohio, United States - Buoy 12 MA114 | ecosystem: Environmental > Aquatic > Freshwater > Lake > Lake biofilm | place: USA: Lake...
GGTCGATCGTCACGCCGCCGGCCACGAGTTGCACCACGCGGTCTCCCTCGATGACCTCGCCACCTTCCGGCACGAGCCACAGCGCGACCGCCAGCGGCACGTCGAACCCGAACTCCGGCACCACGAGCCGCTCGCGATGCGATCCTGACGGGGTCGCGACCATCTCACCGCTGTTCCCGCAGCCACTCGAGCAGCACGCTCCCCACCGCCTCCAGCGACTCCGCGGCGCAGTGCTCGGGGGTGTCGGCGGTGGTGTGCCACTGCGGGTAGTCGAAGTCGATGATGTCGCAGGCCGGGATGCCGCCGATCATCCGCAGCGGCATGTGGTCGTCTTCGACGGCATGCCGCGGCCGGGGAATGAACTGGCGAACCTGCATCCGCCGCGCCACGGCCCAGATCGACTCCACGACCGGCCGCGTCTCGGGCCACGAGACGCTGTTCTGCTCCTGCCAGAGTTCGAGGTTCCGGTCGGCGACCATGTCGACCACCACGGCGCAGCGATAGCGGTGGCCGAGCCGCCCCGCCTGCCGGTCAGCGGCGTACTGCCGGGCGAAGAAGGTCGAGCCGAGGCAGTAGGGATCCCGCGGTCGGAAGACGTATTCCTCGGCGTCGAAGAGGACGAAGTCCACGCCCACCGGTGCCGCGATGCCTGGCATGGCGCCGGCGAGTTCCATCATCACGGCCACGCCGCTGGCGCCGTCGTTGGCGCCGATAAACACGCCCTTGGGATCCACCGGGTCGCGGTCGGGAAAGGGCCGCGTGTCGAAGTGGGCGCCGATGAGGATCCGCTCCTTGCGATCCGGGTGCCACTCGACGACGAGGTTCTCCATGTGCACCGGCTTGCCCGTCTGGCGGTCACGGATCTGGAACGCCTGTCCCGAGACCTGCGCCCCGGCCTTCCGAAAGTGCTCGACGAGCAGCGCCCGCTGCTTCGTCATCGCCGCCGACCCGCTCGGCCGCGGCCCGAGGTCGCAGATCGCCTCCAGGTGCTGCATGGCCCGTGGTCCGGAAAACCGCGCCGGCTCCTCGCCGCAGGCGACGGCCAGCGGCAGCGCAAGGACGACGGCCGTCATCACTTTCATGGTTGCACGGCTGTCTTGCAGGGGCCACATCGTGAAAGACACCGGCGTACGGATGGCCAAGAGCGGGTCCACGTGCCAAGATCTCCAGACGAGGCAGGCGAGCGGGTCGGCGTGAGGATCGCGAGCGTGTCAGCGAGCGAACTCATGCCGCCCGGGAGCCGGGTTGGGCATCATGAGGAAACGCGGTCGGAGCCTCGAGCAGTGTAGGCTAGACTGTCGTTTTTCGCGTCCCCGATCGCGACGGGCTTTCCGGCCATGGTTCACTTCCGCATCGCTCTTGCATGCCTGCTGGCCGCCATCCTCGCCGCCGCGCCGGCCTGGGCCGGTGGCGGGCCGGAGAACGTGCTCCTGGTCGTGAATCCCACGCGGGCCGACAGCCTGGCCGTCGCCAACACCTACGCGGCGCTGCGGCACGTGCCGCCGGGTAACGTGCTCATGCTGCCCTGGAAAGACGGCGACGAGTCGGTGCCGATCGACCGCTTCCGCACCGAGATCCTCCAGCCGATCCTGCGGACCATCGATTCCCGCCGGCTCGCGCCGCAGATCGACCAGGTCGTCTACTCCTGCGGCTTTCCCTGGCGGGTCGACTACGCCGCCGAGCTGCCCGCCGAACTGGCGAAGCAGCAGATGTTCAAGTTTCCGTCGGGCTCGCTCACGGGGATGACGATGCTCTACGCCGCCGTGCAGAGCGGCGGGCCGAACTGGCTCGATCCGGCGAGCAACCGCTACTTCCAGGCGCCCGGCCCCGACGGCGCGCCGGCCACCACCGTCGGCTTCCGCGGCTGGTATGGCTGGGGCGAGCGCGGCGACGTGCTCGAGGTGGGCGGCAGCCGCTACCTGCTGGCGACGATGCTCGGCGTCACCGCCGGCCGCGGCAACAGCGTCGCGGAGATCGTGCAGGCCCTCGAGTCGGCGGCGACAGCCGACGGCCGGCGGCCGCGGGGCACGATCTATTTTCTCACCAACGGCGACGTCCGCACGCGGGCCCGCAGCGGCCCGGTGAAAGGCACGGTGCAGGCGATCGAGGCCGCCGGCGTGAAGGCCGAGATCCTCGAAGGCATCCTGCCGCAGGGCCGGCGCGACGTCGCCGGCCTCGTGACCGGCACGCCCGACTTCGACTGGCCGGCCAGCGGCAGCCGCCTCGTGCCTGGCGCGATCTGTGACAACCTCACGAGCTTCGGCGGCGTATTCACGCCGGGCGCGGGGCAGACGCCGCTGTCGGCCTTCATCCGCGCCGGTGCCGCCGGCGCCTGCGGCACCGTGATCGAGCCTTACGTGATGCTGCCGAACGGCGGCGGCAACTCGCCGGCGGCGTTCCAGCCGAAGTTCCCGCATCCGGCCGTGCAGTTGCACTACGTCCGCGGGGCGAGCCTTGCCGAGGCGTTCTACCAGGCGGTGCGATCGCCGCAGCAGTTGCTCGTCGTCGGCGATCCGCTCTGCCAGCCCTGGGCGGTGATCCCCGAGGTGGAGATCGTGAACGCGGCCGACTCGCAACCCCTCGAGCCGGGAGCGACGCTCACAGGAAGACTCGAACTCGAGCCGCGGGCGAGCCTGCCCGAAGGGGGCATCGCCGACCGCTTCGAACTCTACGTGGACGGCCTGCGGGTCGCGCAGTGCGGCCTCGGCGAGCGGCTGCCGCTCGACACGACGTTGCTCGCCGACGGCCATCACGACCTGCGGGTGGTGGCGATCGCGGCCACGGACCTCGAGACCCAAGGGCGGCGGATCGTGCCGGTGACGGTGTCCAACCACGGCCTCGCGCTCACGCTCGCGGTGGAGCCCCGTCGGGTGCGGCCGGCCGACACGGTTCGCGTGAGCCTGACAGGGGCGGGCGTGGAGTCGGCGATCATCTACGGCATGGGCCGCGTGCTCGGCCGCACTGCGACGGGGCAGGCGACGATCGAGGTGCCGGCCGAACTCCTCGGCCGCGGCCCCGTGACCCTCCGCGCGACCGGCCGCGCCGGCCCGAACCCCGGCGACGCGGTCAACGCGCCGCCGGTGACGATCGAGGTCGGCGACTGACCGCCCGCCGGCTGTCAGCCCAGTTCGCAGACGGCGTAGCAGATCATGTGGAGGACGTTCATTTGGGCGTCCTCCACGCGGCCGTAGTGGCCGTCTTCGATCACGATCAGGTGGTCGGCCAGCGGGGCCACCGCCCCGCGCTTGCCCCCCACCAGGGCGATCGTCTCCAGCCCGTGCTCCTTGGCCCAGCGGCAGGCCGCCACGAGGTTCGGCGAGTTGCCGCTCACGCTCGACACCACGAGCAGGTCGCCCCGCTCGGCATGGTTCGTGAGCTGGCGGACGAACACGTCGTCGAACGCGAAATCGTTGCCGATCGCCGTCATCCAGGAGACGTTGTCGGCCAGGGAGAGCACCTTGAACGGCCGGGGCGCCGCGGCCGAGGCGTTCTTGCCGAGGTCGGTCGTGAAGTGGGCCGCGTTGGCGGCGTTGCCGCCGTTGCCGCAGACGAAGATCCGCCGCCCCTCGCGGCCGGCTCGCTTCACCACCTCGATCACGGCGGCGATCTCCGCCGCCGGCACGGAGCGGATCGCCCGGTCCTGGGCGGCTACGTAGGCGTCGATCCACTGCAGCAGTTCGGGGGCGGGCATCGTCTTGGCTCCTGGGCTCACGCGCGGACTCGGGCGGCACTTCCTCCATCATCGCCGGTAGCGGCCTGCAATGCCACGAGCGCCGCGCCGATGGGCACGACGTCCTCCCCCAGGGCCGCCAGGCGGACCGGCGGCGCCGGCCGCATCGTTTCCATGAGCAGCGGCTCGAGCTGCCGGACCACGGCCTCCCGCCAGGGCTCTCCGATCGTCGCCACGCCCCCGCCGAGCACGATGACGTCAGGGTTGAGCAGGTGGACGACGTGCGACAGGGCGTGGGCATAGTGGCCGGCGGCCGCGTCGAGGATCGCCCGCGCGGCCGGTTCGCCGGCCGCGAGGGACTCCGGCAGCAGGCGGGCCGAGGGCGCGGCACCGGCAGCCACCGCCGCCCGCGCGAGCGGACCGGCGGGATGGGCCTCGACCTCCTCGCGCACGCGTCGGTCGAGCGACCAGCCCGACGCCAACGTCTCCAGGATGCCACCCCCCGGCGCGAGCCGCAGGTGGCCGAGTTCCAGTTCGCCCCCCTGCCGCCCGTGATAGAGCACGCCGTTCACGACCAGCCCGGCGCCGATGCCGCTGCCCGCATTGGTATAGAAGACGACGCGGCTACCCGCGCCGGCGCCGGCGATCGCCTCGCCGAGGGCGGCGGCATTGGCATCGTTCTCGAGCACGACCGGCAGGCCGGCCGAGTTCCCGGTGAGTTGCTCCTGCACCCAGGCGGCCAACGGAAAATCGCCCCACCCAGACACGTGAAAACTCGTGGCCACGACGCCGCGGACGCGGTCCACGGGCCCGCCGAAGCCGATGCCCACCGCCGTGATCGTGCGGCCGTCGGAGAGCGGCTCCGCGACCAGCGCCGCGATCTGCCCGGCGATCGCCGTCCGGATGCCCGCGGCACCGGCCGCCGGATCGACGCGATCGGCCCGCCGCCGCAGGATCTCCCCCGCGGCGGTCACGACCGCCGACTGGAGCTTCGTGCCCCCGATCTCGATGCCGATGGCTGCATGTGGCATTGCAGGACGCCGTCAGAAAACGTTGCAATCCGAGCATAGTGTGCCGCGAGCCTCGAACGCTCGGGGGCTGTAAATTGACCGGAATCGTCGGCCAGCCGGTTCCGTAGCCAGAAGCTTCTGGCGAAGGAGGGAACGGCAGGGCATGCACCTGCCTGCGGGTCCTGTTCGTGCTTGAAACTGTCATTTTGTGACAGTATCTTACACGGATCACGCTTGAGCCTCGCGCAATCGGGCGAAACTCCAACACGCCCCGGCGGGAGCCGGGGGAATCCCCGGGCTTCCGCCCGGGGCTTTTTGGGAATTACGCGCGTGGATCAAGGGTGAATCGTATCCCGTTCTATGCAGCCACTTACGGAGTTCGCGCTCGCGCGGTCGCGAGCCGGCGTTTTTACGCGGGTCGAAGTGGCCGCGTGGGTCGGCGGCACGGCCGACGCGGAGGCGGCGCTCGTCAAGCGGGCCCTGGCGGCCGGCGAGGTCGTCCGCATCTGCCGTGGGCTGTATTGCCTCGCCAGCCGCTACCGCCACCGACCCGTCGACTCGCTCGCCATCGCTCAGATGATCATGGGCCCGAGTTATGTCAGCCTGGAGGCGGCGCTCGCGTTCCACGGCTGGCTCACCGAGGCCGTGGAGACGGTGACCAGCGCCTGCGACGCCCGCGGCCGTCGCTTCCAGACGCCGATCGGTGGGTTTTGTTTCGATCGCGTGCCCCAGCACACACTCTTTGCGGGCGTCTGTCGCGTGCCGAGAGAAGACGGTCAGGCGGCCTTCATCGCCACGCCGCTCAAGGCTCTGGCCGACTACGTCTCGGTGCATCGAACCGACTGGAGCGGTGTGGAACCGCTCATCGAGAGCCTGCGGCTGCCGACCGCGTGCATCGATGAGATCGATCCGTCGCAGTGTGCCGAACTCGCCGCCAATTACCGATCGCGTCGCGTGCGTCGGTTTCTGACGGGGCTCGGGAGGGAGTTGAAGGGATGTCGATCGCGCTGATCCAGGACCGACTGGCTACGTATGGCTGCGTTTCCACGCTCGAGGAGGATCGCGCCATCCGCGAGATCACCCAGGAGGTCGTCCTCGCGGCGCTCGCCCGCACCGATTTCTTTCGCCATGCCGCCTTCCAGGGAGGGACCTGCCTGAGGATTCTCCACGGGCTCGCCCGCTTTTCCGAGGATCTCGATTTCGTTCTCCAAACCGGCGACAGGTCGTTTCGGCTGGAGCCCTACCACCCGGCGATTCGTCGGGAGATGGCGGCCTACGGCTACGACATCGAGTTTGTGGATCGCTCCCGTGTCGACCAGGCGGTCCGCACGGCCTTTCTCAAGGACGACTCGCTCGGCGACCTGCTCCAACTGCAGTACCGGCCGACCACGGGGCCGTCACGGATGATCCGCATCAAGTTGGAGGTCGACACGAATCCTCCTGCCGGCGGCACGTACGAGACCCGCTATCTCGACTTCCCGTTTCCACAGGTCACTGTCGCGCACGACCCGCCCAGCCTGTTCGCCGGCAAGCTCCATGCAGTGCTCTGCCGCCGGTATCTCAAGGGACGCGACTGGTACGATTTCATCTGGTACACGGCCCGACGAACGCCCGTGAACTACCGGTTGCTCGGCGCGGCGCTCGACCAAACAGGTCCCTGGGCCGGCACTGCTCCGGAGGTCGACCGCCGTTGGTGCCTGCAGGCCCTCGAGGCGAAGATCGACTCGATCGACTGGCCCCGCGCCCGTGACGACGTGCGGGCGTTCGTGCGGACGCCTGATCTGCCCTCGCTCGATGTCTGGGGCCGGGATTTTTTTCTCGCGCAGGCGGCGAAAATCCCCGCGTAGGCTTGGTCAGGGCGGGCAGTGGCAGTGCTGCACGAGTTTTCCGGCCGGTCAGGCGAACCACGCTGGAACCCGTGGTGCCCGGCGCCGATCAGGGCACCTTCGCGAGGAGCGGCAATCGCTCGCGCTTCGACACGACCACGCCACCGGGCTTTTCCACCGTGATCGCGAACAGCGTCGGCTTGCCGATCGGCAGCCGCGCGTCGATCGGCACGCAGACCTCGCCGTCGGCATCGGTCCCGGCCACGTCGAACACCCCGCCGTCCACCGGATGGGCCGCGTCCCGCTCGGCGTCGAAAATCCAGAGCTGATACTGCTCGACGGCCGGATCATTGGCCGCCAGACCGCGGAACCGCATGGTGCCCCGCTGGAGCCGCTGGCTCCACACCACGTCGCCCCGTGAGGCGCCCGCGGGCAGCGTAGCGACGGCCGGATCGGTGCCGTCGGCCCAGGCGACCTCGATCGCATCGGGGTCGTCGGCCAGAAGCCGTTCCCGCAGCTGCTCGGGCGTGGCCGGCCGCACCGCGACGGCCTCGGGGCCCCGTGGAATGCCGTCGCGTGGCGGAGATCCCAACCGCGTGAGCAGCACGAGTCCCAGCCCTGCGGCGACGCACCATCCCGCCAGCGACACGAGCCGCTGCCAGCGCCCTTCGCCGAACTCCGTCACGGACGCCTGCGGACGCGACGTGCGATCCGGTGACTCACGCCCCGCCGTGCCCGCGAGCGGCACCTTCCGCGACACGTGCGGGGCCGCGGCCCGGCCGATCGCGGCGGCGAGCCCGGCGGGCATCGGCGCGACGGTCGTCGCCCGGCCGCCGGCGCCGGCCAGCATCGCCAGCTCATACGCCGCGGCGGCAAGCGCCAGATCGGTGAGTCCACCCTCCGGACTCCCGTCCCAGTCGCCGTCGATCTGCTGGAGAAGGTCGTCGTTCATCGTGAAAACCTCCCGGCTTCAGCGCGGCCCGACGCCGTCGCGAGCGGCGGCCGCGACCGGCCCACCAACCGCTGCCGCAGCGTGTCGAGCCCGCGACGGATGTGCGATTTCACGGTCCCCAGAGGCATGGACGTTTGGGCGGCGATCTCGCCATGCGACAGCCCGTCGAAGATCGACAGCCGCAGAACCCGCTGGGCGTCGGGCGGCAGGCGATCGAACTGCTCCGCGGCGAGCCGCGCTTCCTCGCCGACCTCGATGCGGTCGCCCACGGCCGCGCCAGGATCGACCGCCGCGGCACTGCCGGCGGCGTCGAGCGGCGCGGCGGCCGGCCGGCGGGCGTCCTTCCGAACGCGATCGATCAGTCTCCGTCTGGCGATCATCGCCACGAACGTGATCTCCTCCGCGATGCCCGGATCAAACCGATCGGCCGACCTCCACAGGTCGATGAACACCTCCTGCACGGCATCCTCCGCATCGGCGGCGTTCTTGAGCCGCCGCTGCGCGAGCGTCCACACCAGCGGGCCGTAGCGGGCCACGCAGTCCGGCACGGCCGACTGATCGCCGGCTGCGATGCGCGTGAGGAGCAGGTCGTTCGTCAAAAAAGCCTCCCGACGTCGATGAGCCGGCGGGCAGTATACGAAACGGATGATCGAGGACGGCGCGGGCAGCGAGCCCGCACCGTCCTCGAGTCCGTCGCCGCGGGGCGGAACCCACCGCCGCGCTACTTCTTCTCCGGCGGCAGGATCACCGCGTCGATGACGTGGATCACGCCGTTGCTCGTCTCGATGTCGGTCTTCACGACCTTGGCGTTGTCGATCATCACGCCGCCGTTCTCGACCTTCACCTTGGCCTTGGCTCCCTGCACCGTCGGTGCCTCGGTGAGCTTGACGACGTCGGCGGCCATGACCTTGCCGGGCACGACGTGGTACGTCAGCACGGCCACGAGCTTGTCCTTGTTCTCGGGCTTGAGCAGCGACTCGACCGTGCCGGGGGGGAGCTTGGCGAAGGCCGCGTCGGTCGGGGCGAAGACCGTGAACGGGCCGGGGCCCTTGAGCGTCTCGACGAGGCCGGCCGCCTTGACGGCCGCCACCAGCGTCCCGAAGTCACCGGCACCGACCGCCGTGTCGACGATGTCCTTTGCCGCGGCCTTGTGCGCCACCGTTTGCACGTGCACCTGGGCCGCGGCCCGGGCCTTGGCGGCCGCAGCCACCGGGCATTCATCGGCGAGCGCGGCGGTCATCGCCGGCACGCCCAGCACCGTCACCAGAGCCATTCGCAGAGAGGTCAGACGCATGAAAGCACCTTTCAGTGGAGAAAAAACCGTGTCCACCGGGCATTCCACCCGGACGGCAAGGGATTCGTGGTCCCCTGCCGTTTGGATGCAGCCATTTTTTCCGGTGCCCAGGCGGAAACTGCGAACACGGTATCGCCGATGGTTTGTGGCACGCCGTGGGAAGAGGTACTCTCCCGGAAGGCTTTGGTATTGTCGGAAAAAGGTCTCCCTGGCCACGCTCCGTGCGGCGTTGGTCGAAGACGAGGCGGAACCCAGCGCTGCTGAGAGGAGACCCCCGTGACCCGCTCCATCCCTCTCCCCGGGCGACGCGCCCGCCGGTGTCGTCAGCCCTTGGCCGTCGAGCGGCTCGAGCGGCGGGTCGTCCTCAACGGAGATCCGCCGCTGCTGCCCGCGGGCAACTATTTCGAGGTTCAGTTCACGAACCACACCGCGCGACACGGCGGCGGTCAGCCCTCGACGGGACTGTACGTCTCGGTCACCAGCCAGACCAGCCCCTACAAGCTCACGCAGTATCTCTCCGGCGGCGACGCCGTCTACGTGGCGGAGGTCGACGCGACGGCGAGCGGCACCGTCGCGTCGTACCCGCTCTCGCAACTCGTGGATGCGACCGACGGCACGCTCGGGTTCTACGTCAAGGTCTCGGACGGCTCGGCCATCCAGGCCTTCAAGGGGGGCCGGATCTACGTCGCGGACCAGGCGAATGCGGTGCCGCTCACAGCCGGGGGAGCGCCGGCCGGCGTCTCGCCGACGTCGAGTTTCGATTACGACTTCATCGAGTTCACGGTCGACCCCGCCACGTCGCAGCTGAACCTCGACACCACGCAGGTGGACCAGTTCGGGATGCCGATCAACCTCCAGGTCGCTCCCGTCCAGCCCGACTTCGCCAACGGCACCGGCATCGTGACGACCGCCGACCGGGCGACCATCGTCGGCCAGTTCGCCACCTATGCCGGCTCGAGCACGCCCTACGCGGCCTATGCGGGCGTGGTGCAGTCCAGCCCGACGCGGCTCTTGGCGCCGCAGCACGTGATCGACGGCGACGTCGCCGGCACCCTCGCTCTCCAGCGGAGCTTCGACGAGTCGCTTTTCAATTTCTTCAACGAGTACTACGCCGGCCCGGGGGGCGGCGGGAAGACGCTCTACCTCACGGGAAACGGGGCGAACGGCCCCGAGATCTTCGCCGGCACGACGAAGAAAGACTTTTCGGCGCTCGACCTCAACGGCACCTCGCAGCAGTACACCGTGCTCCAGTTCCAGGGCACCGGCTACCAATACCTGGAGGCGGACACCGACCTGTTTCCCGCCGTGCCGAGCGTGGTCGGGGCCTCTACCGGAGGCAACACGTCGACCACCCTCAATGGCACGAAAGTGTCGTGGACGACCAATCAGTTCCAGGGCTTCAAGGTCACGATTCTCGCGGGCAAGGGCAAGGGGCAGACCCGCGACATCGGCTCCAACACGCCCACGCAACTGGTGGTGAAGACCGGCTGGACCACCGTTCCCGACGACACGTCGAGCTTCGCGATCTGGCGGGACTCCGATTTCTACGGCGGGGCGATCTACCAGGTCTTCTATCCCTACTGGACGGGCACCGGCGGCAACGCGGCCAACTCGCACGCCGCCGGGCTGGATTCGGCGGTGCCGCCGCCGCAGTGGTATGCCGCCAACTGGCCGTCGTCCGAAAACAACATCGGCCTGCCCGTGACGTCCGCCGGCCGGATGGTCTTCGGGTGCAGCGGCTCCTTCGCCGACGACGTGCAGCAGAAGGCCTACTACGAAACCCACGGCGGCGCGCCGACGAACTTCGACCACAAGATGCTGGGCAACCTCGAGAATCAGCTCGTGACGATGCTCAATCGGGGCGTCACGGCCGCCACCGGCGCCGCGGGTGTGCCGGTCAACATGTTCCTCCGCAGCGGCTCGTTCACGGCCAACGACCTGATCGCGGTCGACCTGGCGCAGGCGCGGCAGGGGCAGACCGCGGGGCTGGTCTCCACGTCGACCGGCACCGCCGGCATGGCCTACACGCCAGCCGAGTTGCTCGCGGCAGTCGGCGCCGCGGCGACCGACGAGATCCTCTGGTCGTCGCTCACGGGCAAGATCTTCTTCCAGGGAGGCCAGAGTCCGATCCAGACCTTCTCCGTCGACCCGACCGACATCACCAAGCCGTTCATCGTGTCGGCACCGACCGGGAGTCCGACGAACTATGTGCTTCACCACCCGTCCACGTCGGGTCTGGTCGCCGGAATCGGCGGCGTGATCACGAGCATCCTGTTCAACTGGCAGAGTGCCGTCGACCTGCCGACGGGTGGTGCCGTCGAGTTCTCGTTCAGCTACGGCCCCGCGTCCGCGGACGGCGCGCCCCACTATGCCACGCTGCGGCTGTCCGATCCCTACGCCTCGGAGCCGATCGTGACGGCTCCGGCGCCCGCCCCGGCCTGGGGCGGCTTCGCGGCCGGCAGCCTCGGCCCCGCGAGCGGCTTCACCACCGACCTGCGGGCCGCGTCGGCCCCCGGCCTGCCCACCTCCGGCATGGCAATGTCCGCCATCGGGCTGTCGAACCCCACGTATCTCTACGCCATGCCGGGCGGCGACGCAATCACCGTCTATTCCCCCCAGCCGTTGAAACCGCTCAACACCAACGTCATCAACTTCGCCGACTTCTACCCGCTCGACCAGCAGGGCCAGCCGGTGGGGGCATTCAACGCCTATGCGGCGTTCTTCCACATCGGCGACGCGGCCAACGCCGTGCCCCCGCCCACGGTCGACGGCAAGGGCTACGCCTTCGCCTACGACGACAACGGGGGCTACAGCTCCGACATTAGCGTGCCGCTGTCGCCCACGGCCCCGACGCCCGTCACCGTCCTCGACGTCACGCTCCTGCCCTGGGGGGCGACCCGTCCCGCGATCGATCTCAACGGCGACGGCATCCAGGACGTCGTCTGGCACAACGAGCAGAACGGCGACTACGTCGGCTGGGTGTATGACGCGAACGGGCAGCCCACGGAGCCCGTACGGGTGCTGATCGGCGCTCCCTGGAAGCTCGCGGCGGCGGGCTACTTCGACGACGACAACATCACCGACTTCGTCTGGCGGTACACCGGCAGCGGCGCGAACGAGGGGGCCAACGTGCTCTGGAACATGAACGCCGACGGCACCGTCAAATCGAACGTCGGCTTCGGCGGCACCCCGACCACGGCCCTGCAGACCTCCGGCGACTACAACGGCGACGGCATCACCGACCTCGTCTGGAAGATGCCCAGCACCGACCACCTCGTCTGGATCATGAACGCCGGCGGCACCGTGGCCGCGACCGCGGCGTTCGCCACGCAGTCGGGCGCCTGGCAACTGGCCCGCACCGGTGCCGACTACGACGCCGACGGCGACGGCAAGACCGACCTGATCTGGTTCAGTGGTGCGACGCACGTCGTGTATCTGATGGACGGTGCCGCAGCACCCACACCCGCCACACTGCCTGCCGGACCGTCTGGGAGCTCGCTGGCGGCCACCGGTGACTTCAACAGCGATGGCATCAGCGACCTCGTCTGGGCGTCCATCGGCTCGAGCACGGTTCAGCAGCAGCTCATGGGTTTCAGCGGCGGTGCACCGGTCGTCCAGTCGCAGAACGCCGTGGCGGGAGACTCCGGCACGGTGGTCGAGGACTCGGCCGTGTTCTGGGGGAACAACCTCGTCTGGCGGTCGGCCACGACCGGCGTCGATTCGGTCTGGACGATGCTGGGCTCGGAGCCGCAGAAGAAGAAGACCTACGGTGGCAGCCTGGATTGGCGGCTCATCCGCCGGCCCGGCCAGGCGTAACCGGTTCACGCCGCCGGTTGGCCCTTGAAACAGGGCTCTCTGGGCGAAGGCGGCGGCATGGCGAAGCGACGCGTCCTGCGTCGGGTGGCGGTGCCATTCCTGGCCGGGGACTGACCTTGCGTCGCTTCCGGGAAGTGCTTACTTTCCCCCGCCGATGCCGCTCCCCCCATTCTTCGCAGGCCTCGATGAAGATCGGACGCACGGTCGGCGACACGCTCGTCGCAACGCCGGTTCTTGGCCGCTTGTTCGCCAAGGGCCAGATGCACTTCCGCCGGCGCAGGCAGCGGCGCAAGGACCGGGCTCTGGCCCGGTCCTCCGCCCATGAGGCAGCGCCCGCGCCGCCTGCGCCCGCGCCACCCGCACCGGCAGAGCCGCCCCCCGCGCCGCCACCGCCGCGGCAGACCGTGCAGGCCTGGCTCGACGAACGCCGCGGGCTGCACCGCCCGCTGAACATCTTTTCCGCGCCCAGCGACCGTCCGCGGCTGTCGATCGTGACCGACAGCGTCGGCGAATCGTCGCTGTTCGGCGGCGTCGGGACGGCGTTGGTGCTCGGGACGCTGGTCGCCAACCGGATGGGCGCGGTGCTCCGCCTCGTGACCCGTACCGAGCGGCCAGACCCCGGCGCACTCGGCACCGTGCTGTCGGCCGCCGGCGTCGAACTGCTGCAGCCGTTCGAGGCGGTCCACGTGCCGTGGCAGGGCGGCCGCGATCTCGCCGTCTCCGAGCAGGACTTCTTTCTCTCGACCTCCTGGTGGACGACCCGCGGGCTGCTTTCGAGCGTCCGCCGCGACCGGCTCTGCTACATCCTCCAGGAGGACGAGCGGATGTTCTATCCGTTCGGCGACGAGCGGCTGCGGTGCCAGGAGACGCTCGCCGAGCCGGGCGTGTTCGTGGCGATCAACACGCGACTGCTCCATCGTCACCTGACGACGGGGTCGCATGCCATTCCCGGTCTGGCCGCGCGGTCGGTCGCCTTCGAGCCGGCCTTTCCGGGCAGCAAGCTGCCGGAAACGCCGCGGCGCCACGCCGCACGCTCGCGTCGGCAGCTGTTCTTTTACGCCCGCCCCCACCACGCCCGCAATCTCTTCGCCACCGGCCTCGACGCGGTCGCCACGGCGATCACCCGCGGCATCTTCACGCCGCGCGACTGGGACATTCATCTCGTGGGCCGCGACGTTCCCGATCTGGAGTTCCCCTGCGGCATGCAGCCGAGCGGCGTCGAGAAGCTCTCCTGGAGCGACTACAACGCGTTCGTGCGCCGCATGGACGCCGGCTTCGTGCTCATGGACACGCCGCACCCGTCCTATCCGCCCCTCGACCTGGCGGCGGCCGGGGCGGCGGTGCTCACCAACCGGCACGGCATCAAGACCGACCTCTCGCACTACTCGGCGAACATCCTCCTGGCCGACACCGACCGCGAGTCGCTCGTGGCGGGGCTCGCGGAGCTCGCCGAACGGGCCCGCGACGACGAGGGGCGGGCGGCCGCGCGGGCGGCCGACGGCATCTGCCGCGACTGGGCGAAGGCGATGGAGGAAACCGTGTCCCGCATGGTGAGTCACTACGAGCGGGCTGCGGAGCCGGCCACCACGTCGGCCGCGACCGTCGCCATCCGCCCGCTGTCTCGCTGCGGCTGAAGGGAGGCTGACGGTCGTCATGTTTTCGCACCTCGTTCACGGCGCCCTGCCCTACGACCCACCCTGGGAGCGGGAGGGGCTGGATGACCGGCTGGCCGCGCTGCAGGGCGACCGTCCGCGGATCGCCTGGCTGTATGAAAAGCCCGACACGAGCACCTACCGGTATCGCGTCTACAACATGGTCGAGGGGCTGCGGGCCGACCGGAGCCAACGGGCATCCGCGGCCTGGTTCGAACTCGCCGACGTGCCGTCCCTGATGCAGCGGCTGCCCGAGATCGACACGCTGGTCGTGGCCCGGGTGCGGTACGACCACGTCGTGGCGCGGCTCATCGCCGCGGCCCGCGCGCACGGCGTCCGCGTGCTCTTCGACTGCGACGACCTCGTCTTCGACACGCGCTACGTCCACCTCGTGCTCGACACGCTCGCCCAGGACGCCGCGCATCCCGGGGCCTGGGACTGGTGGTTCGCCTACATGGGCCGGATCGAGGCCACCGCGCGGCTCTGCGACGGGGGCATCGCCACCAACGACTACCTCGCCGAGCGGATGCGGGAGGTGGTGCCCGGCCCCGTGGCGATCGTGCCCAACTTTCTCAACCGCCGGCAGCAGGAGGTTTCCGACACGCTCCTGACGACGAAACGGATGCGGCGATTCGTCGCCGATGGCCCGGTGACGATCGGGTATTTCAGCGGCACGCCGAGCCATAACCACGACTTCTCGATCGTCGTCGGAGCCCTGTGCCGGCTGCTCGAACGGGACCCTGACGTGCACTTCCGGATCGTCGGCTTCATGGACGACATCGGCGCCTTGGCATCCTTCGGCCACCGCGTCGAGCGGCTGCCCCTGCACGACTGGGTCAATCTCCAGCGGCTGATCGCGGAGGTCGAGGTGAACATCGCGCCCCTGCAGGAGAACGTGTTCACCAACTGCAAGAGCGAGCTGAAGTTCTTCGAGGCGGCGGCGGTCGGCACCTGGACGGTGGCCACGCCGACCACGACGTTCGCCGCGGCGATGGAAGGGGAAGGCGCCGGCCGGCTGTGCCGCGCCCACGACTGGGATGCCGCCCTGGAGGAGGCCGTGGCGCTGGCCCGCACGCCGCAGCGGTATGCCGCCGCCGCGGAGACCAACGCCGACGCCGTCCGCGATCGGTACGGCTGGAACCGCTTCGCCGACTCGATCGTGGAGGCCACCCTCGCCCATGCCTGAAGCCCCGGCCATCGATCCGCGCCGCGACCTCCTCCTGGCGGGCGTCCCGCGGCACGCGCGGATCGTCGAGGTCGGGGCCTCGTTTCGGCCGCTCGTCGCCAAACGCGACGGCTGGAACACGTGCGTGGTCGATCACGACACCCGGGCGGGCCTGCTCGCGAAGTATTCCGCTGCGGCGGTCGATCCTGCCGAGATCGAGGAGGTGGACGTCGTCTGGCGGACGGGGCCGCTCCACGAGGCATTCGCCCCCGAAGACCTCGGCAGCTTCGACGCCGTCGTCGCCTCGCACGTGCTCGAGCACATGCCCGACCTCGTCGCCTTCCTCGACAGCTGCCGGCGGCTCGTGCACGACGACGGCATGCTGATCTTCGCGCTGCCCGACAAGCGCTGGTGCTTCGACTTCTTTCGGCCGACCTCGCTCGCGGGCGACGTGCTGCTGGCGCACCACGAACGCCGCACGCTCCATTCGGCGGCGGTGCTCTACAACGAGATCGCCTACTCGATGACGCTCGACGGCCGGCCCGGCTGGGCTGCCGGCGAGCCGGCAGCCGCCCTCGCCTTCGCACACGAGCCGGGCAAGGCCCGCTTCGTCTTCGAGCGGGTGGCAGGGGGTGACCCCGTGTACCGCGACGCCCATGCCTGGCAGTTCACGCCCGCGTCGTTCGAATTGCTCGTCCTCGACCTCGCCCAGGCCGGCGCCTGCGACTGGCAGGTGGACTGGGTACAGTCGGCGGCGGCGGTGGAGTTTCTCGGCCGGCTGCGGCCGGGCGCCGTGGGCTTCCCCTCCGCGGAAGCCCTCCAGGCCCGCCGCAAACAGCTGCTCCTGCGTCTGGCCGCAGAAACGCTCGATCAGTTGCAGACCGTTCTCGCCTCGCCACCGGCCTGCCCGCCGCTGCCCGAGCCCTCACCAGAGCCCAGTCATGAAGCCCCCGCTTTTCTATTACCACGATCTGCTGCCGGAGACGCCGCTGCAGGTCGTGACCGCGCCCGCCAGCCTCGATGACCGCACGCTCGTCGAGCGGATCATCGCGGCCTACAGCCGCAGCGCCGCCGCGATGGGCGATCTCGGCGGGCCGATCTGGTCGGGCATCGCCGGGAAGTCCCGCAACGTGCACGAGGCCCTGCTCGCCGGCGACGTGGCGGCCGTGACGGACATCCTTCGTCATCCGCACCGCTCGAACCTGCACTACGGCTTCGAGATGGTGTTCGAGGAATACGCCGCCAGCGTCCGGGAGAATCCCGCGATCGGCCGGCTGCAGGCCCGCTGGGCCCACGACAACCTGGTGCGGGTGGCCGAGACGATCGGGGCGATCCGCACCTACCTGCCCGAGGTCGATTTCCAGGATCGGCCCTGGGATCCCGAGAGCCTGGTCGCGGCGATCGAGCGGGTGGTGGGCTGCGAGATTCGCTTTCCGAACACGATCCCCGAGGAATACGGCGTCCGCACCAGCCGCGGAGCGATCTGCCACCGGGCCGTGCAGGCGCTCTACCAGGCCTGGCGGCTCGGGCAGCTGCGGGCCTTCGCCGGCGGCGGGAAGGCGGTCGAGATCGGCGCGGGCCTGGGCCGCACCGCCTGGTTTGCCTCGCTCTTCGGCTTCAGCGACTACACGATCGTCGATCTGCCGCTGGCCAATGTCGCCCAATCCTACTTCCTCGGCCGGGCGCTCGGCCCCGATCGCGTGGTGCTCCACGGGGAGCCGGACGTTCCCGGGCCGCGGGTGCGGATCGAGAACCCGGCCTGGTTCCATGCGGCGGAAGATCGCTACGACATCGCCCTCAACAACGACTCGATGGTGGAGATCGGCCTCGAGGCGGTCGAGAACTACTGGCGGCAGTTGGCCCGCCGGGCCGAGATCTTCGTCTCGATGAACCACGAGGCCCAGTCGTTTCGTGTCGCCGATCTGCCGGGCCGCCTGGGCATCGCGGTCAAGAGCCTGCGGTCGTTCCACCCGGTGCGCCAGGGCTACATCGAGGAGATCTTTTTCCTCGGCAGCCGCTTCCAAGGCTGACGGCACACCGGGAAGCGTCCGTGACGAGATCCGGCGCATACGGATCACACTCGAGTCTCACACGTTCCCTGAAAAAGCCCCGGGCGGAAGCCCGGGGACACCGGGTCGTTCGACAAACCCGTTCACGATGGCGAACGGGCCGTTGCACCACGCGGAGTCCCCCGGCTCCCGCCGGGGGCTTGTCGGATACTCGTCGCTGCCGATCGCCGTTTCACCGATACTGCCAAATCCGACGACGCGCGGGAATCAATTGTGGGCCGTATGAGCCGGTGCGACACGGAACCGAAATGGACTCTACTCTGCCCCGCCCGGCGCGGCCGCGCCGCCGCCCAAGTGCGCGGTGTCGTTGAAGGCCCGCAGTTCGGGGCCCGGCCACTCGAGGACCGACACCGAGCAGTTGTCGAGCGCCGGGAGTTTCGTGAACGGCCGCTCGGCCGCCGCGGCGAGCAGCGGATGCCGCCGCCCGAGCAGGCCGCCGAGCGCCGCGGTGAGGATGCCGCCGTGCGCGACCACGATCATGCCGCGGACGTCGCGGGCCGCAAGCCTCTCGAGCGCCGCGCGGCCGCGGGCCGCCAGCTGCGCCCGCGACTCGCCCCCCGGGATCGCGTAGTCGGCGTCGCCCGACCGCCAGCGGGCCACCGCCTCCGGAAACCGCGTCTCCAGGTCGGCCCACAGGTGGCCCTGGAAGATGCCCGCGTGCAACTCGGCGAGCTGATCACAGATCCGCAGTTCGAGTCCCAGCGCCGCGGCGATCGGCGCGGCCGTGGCCCGCGCCCGCTCCAGCGGGCTCGACCAGAGTTCCTCGATCTCGGCGACGATCGTGCGCGACCACTCGGCCAGCGTCGTGGCCTGCTGCACTCCCAGCGGTGAGAGCGGCACGTCCTCGCGGCCCTGCACGCGGCCCTCGGAGTTGGAGACGCTCTGCCCGTGACGGACGAGATACTGTCGCATGCCGTCAGCGTACGGGATTGGCCGGCGGCAGCGCCGCCACGTCGGAACGGCCCGCGCGGTCGTGGTGACCGTGGCCGGCAGCCGGGCCGGCCCCGCGATGGGCGGTCGAGAGGTGGTCGACGAACTCGCGGCTGGCGTCCTTGAGGACGTACACCTCGCTGGCGTTCTCCGCGGCCCCGTGCGGCCGGACGATGCAGATCACTTCCGCCCGCCCGCCATGCTGCCGCACGTGGTCGAGCAGGGCCCGCTCGCCCGACGACATCGCGACCGGTGTGGCTGGTGTCGCAGGCGTGGCCGGTGCGGCCGGGAACGCCGCCGGCGGCGGCACGGCACGTGGTTCGCCCGCCGGCGCGGTGGACGCCGTGGGCAGCGCGTCGGCGCGGTCGCGGCGGTCGAAGGCGACGGCCGGCATCTCGGCGGGCATGGCGGGCACGTGGGCCGAGCCGCCCGGGCCCGTCGCCGCCACGGCATCGAGGCCGCCGCTGGGATAGACGTTGCGGTAGACGAAGGCCAGGCCCGCCTCCTCGAGCTGCTCGTGGATCGTGGGCAGGGCGGCGAACAGGCCCTCGTTGTCGGCCGGATCGGCCGCGTTGCATACGCCGATGAGCGTGCCGTCGATGGCGAACAGGCCGCCGCCGCTGCGGCCCTGCACGGGCTGCCCGGCCACCTGCACGTTCGCCGGACCGAGATACTTGTCCACCGCCGTGATCCGGCTGTGATAGATCGTGGGATCGGCGCCGCCGTTGCAGCCGACGGTCGCGACCGCCTCGCCGGCCGTCGTGCCGCGGTCGGTGCCGCCGACCCGCACCGGCACGAGCGCCGCGTCGGTGAAGATGCTCACGAGCGCCAGGTCGCGCTTCAGGTCCCACGACACCACCTGGCCGGCGACGCCGCGGGGGCCGCCGGGGGCGAAGCAATCGACCTCGATCCGGCCGGCACCCTGGGAGTCGCGGAAGATGTGGCCGCAGGTGAGGATCAGCGCCTCGCCCTGTCGGCAGTCGATGACCGTGCCCGTGCCCCACGAACTGCCCTGGGCATCCTCGACCTTGAGGCGGGCCGTCGCGGCCAGGAGACGCTGCTCGAGCGCCACCCGCGCGTCGACGGGCAGCGGAGCGGCGGCGGCCACGGGGGCCGCGGGTTCGCGGGCGGCGACGGGCGCCGGCCGGTCCTGTGGCGCCGCCGCGGGGGGCGGCGTGACGATCGGGGTGGCGGCGAGCGCGGCGGCGGGCGTGCGCGATCGCGACGGTGGTTCGGTGGCAAGCGGCGCGGCGGCCTGCCCGCCCGGCAGCGGCATCCCGGCCAGGGCCTGCTGGGCCGGTGCGGTCGCGGTCGCAGCCGACGCGGCACCGCCCAAGGGGGCCGACGCCTTGGCGAGCAGTTGCTCGAGTTCACCCCGTGTGGTGGCGCCGTTGATGCGGCCGACCTCCTGGCCTTTCACGAGCATGATGTAGCAGGGCACGCCGCTGACGCCGAAGCGACGGACGACGTCGAGTTCCCGATCGACGTCCACGTGCCGCACGACCCAGCCGGCCGCGGCGATCTCGCCGATCAAAGGCGCCATCTGCCGGCACGGCCCGCACCAGGCGGCGGAAAAATCGAGCAAGACGGCCTCGCCCGACTGCACGGCGGCGGCGGGATTGGCCCGCGCCGGACATGTCCAGGCGACGAGGGCGAGGACGGCGGAGCCGCAGGCGAACAGGCGTGACGATCGGATCATCCTCGAGGCTCCACGCGTCCAAACGATGCCCGTGACCGGGCGCCGCCCGGAAGGGGGCGGGATACTGCCGGGGCCCGGAGGCGGCGACAAGACCACTTTGCCCTGCCGCGCGCTTGCCCAATCACCCGTGGCGACCGCTGTTTCCCCGGTCGCAGGCCGCTTCTACAATCCGCGTTCCGCCCGCCCCGCCCGAGCCCGTCGCCGCATGGCCGCTTCCTCCGCCCGCCGCATCCTGGTCACGTCGGCGCTCCCCTACGCCAACGGGCACATCCACCTCGGGCACCTCGTCGAGTACATCCAGACCGACATCTTCGTCCGCTTCCAGAAGCTGCGCGGGCAGCGCTGCATCTATCTGTGTGCCGACGACACCCACGGCA
>Ga0315900_10004199_pt1 | contig 20453 bp, 29 predicted proteins | sample LakEriMetagenome_FD_203521 | JGI IMG/M metagenome (GOLD analysis project Ga0315900, IMG submission 203521) | Freshwater fungal communities from buoy surface, Lake Erie, Ohio, United States - Buoy 12 MA114 | ecosystem: Environmental > Aquatic > Freshwater > Lake > Lake biofilm | place: USA: Lake...
GTATGTAAACACAGTAGCGAGCGTGTAAACACATGTCAAGCACCCCGAGGGGGCGGGGGCAGGATCGGGGAGAAACATCGACCCCACCCCCTAATCTTGCGGGCGATGTCCCGTCGCCGGCAAGAGTTCTATGGCTTAGGCAGCGCTCTCCATGCAGCCTCAAAAGCCTCGGCAGATGCCCAGTCGTTAGAAACTTCGACGTGTAGCCATGTACCGCCGGGTGTGCCTGCGTTGTCGGTAGCGGTAAACACCTTGACGCCTTTAGTGCCAATGCCACGAGAGCACCTGTACCCGCGACCCCAGTCCTTGTATGCGTAGTCGTGTATCTCACAGATACGCAGCTCCTCGGAATACTTGAGAAACCAGTCCCATGCTTGCACGGCCTTGGCGCGGGCGTCCTTGCCTGTGCCGTAACCGATGTCCACGGCGAAGCCAGTGGCGTGAACCGAAAGATTGTTGGACCCTCGCATTTGGCGATTGGCATAAATGCCGAGGTTTGTAAACCCCCAGCGGCGCTTGCAGAGATCCATAAGTTTGACGGTGACGGGGGATGCTTTTTTGCCGTCCCACGCTGGGTAAAAGGGATACTTACGAGGCATTGCTTGACTCCTTTGGTTTTGACTTCAAACCATTTGCACTTAAGACCCCCGCCAAAGACCCAGTCATAAAGACGCAAAGCGTAGACACCAGATCAATAAAGGCGGCGTCGTTGGGCGATTGGGAAGTCAGCGGCTGCGTGATGAAGATGAGCGCGTACAGCATCGACAGGACGGACGCTGCAAACACCACGGCCAGTGTGATGCCGATAATGAAGATAAGCCGTGCGTGGATTTCCTCGGGCGTGTGGCGCTTCTCAGGGTGCTGGCGTACTGATGGGGGCATCGTTTATTTCCTTAGGGAGCATGTCTGTAGTGCAGGTGTCAGAGGCTGTGCAGATCGGTGGCTTGCAGTCTGCGGTCTCCCAGTTGGCTGGGTCTTGGCAGGGGTACCGGTATGACCCGTCGTAGCCACAGCTACTGAGGGTTAGCGCCAGCAGGGTCACTGTCAGAAGACGGTTCATGCTTTTCCTCAATTGGTGCGTCTATCTCGTAAATCTCCAACTTGCCTGATGACCAGTCGTGGACGGTTTGTTTTTCTGTGTTGCTCATTAGTTGCGGTATCCAAACACTTGGTATTCGACTGTGGCTGTTCCTGAGCTTGTAAACAACTGAAACCCTGTGAACTGGTTGGTTGAGTTTTGACTGCCACCAACCATGTACGGAAAGCCGAAGTTTGCGTCAACAAGAGTGCCGTGGTGCATTGTGAGAGCTGCCTTGTTTGGGTTGTAAATGTCAATGGACTGTGACAACAAAGCAGAACTAGCAATACCGAATAACTGGGTATCGGCATTTGAACGCTGGTAATAAAGAGTGTTATTAAACGTGTAGTCAGACCCGATGCCAGCCTGGTAATAGTTTGTGCTGGTGGGCGTTGTGCCGACAATGTATTTCATGTCAACACGGATTGAGGCTGATTTGTTAGTCACGTTTAAAAGCAAGCGGTACTGCTTGTAGTCAGAACTGAACACGCCCGTAACATTGGTCGGGGTAGTAGTTAGCGAAAGAGTGCCGGTGGCAATCTTCCAAAGGCCCACTCGGTCCATAGCGGCCGCTGTCAGAACCTCCCCTGGTGCAAAATCTGGTACTGGCATAACTAAAATCCTAACTTGCCGTGTGTGTTGCTAATAGACATAAAGCCCCAACTTATTGGTATCCAAAATCCCAAAGTCGTCGCTATCCAAAATAAAATAAGGATTAGATTCAGCGGACGACAGGTAGTAAGTAACGCGGGTTTGCTCTGGAGTGGCCGTCATGGTTGCGCCTTCGATGCGAGCAGCAACTGTGGTACCTCTGAACTGAATACGGGTCTTGTAGGCAGGCAAAAAAGCAAAAATGTCTGTATTCATCGTGTCTATGTTGGTGCCGTTTTGACCACCAGAAACGACAGAAACAGCATTAGGTGCCACCACCTGATCGTCAACCGACGCCAAGTAATAATCTGCAAGGTCGCTGGCCTGTTCAACCGTGGTTGCATAGGTCTGTATAACAAAGCTGCGGTATGGCGCACTTCCGACACGGTTGCCTTGTTTGACTAGAGGAGGAGCTTCGACAATTACTTCAGTTATGTAGTTGTCAGCAAGTGTGTCAAAATCAAGGACGTTATAAATTGCGTTAGTTGAGTCGTTAAAAACGTCAGAAAATTTAGACAATGTAGTCAAGTTGGTTGCATTAGAAAAAATGAAAATACTGCCTTGACGGTAAACGTCGTCAATTGCGGATCTGGGAGCACCGTCAATTAGACGACCTTGAACAGTATTCATAAAGGTCTGCATCCAATCGGACAAGGGTCCTTCAGTGGCTACTGGGTTCACTGGTTCACTGGTCAAGTTTCCATTCCAGCTAAGACCGTAGTAGTTAGCTACTTCTGTCAATTGGCCGTTAGCCAAGGCCACTGACGGGGTAAACCCGTCGCCCTGTGTTCTACCCCAACGCCCCATTGCACCCTCGGCGTCAATAGTGAGAAGATCTGCTTCGCCGACACCAGCTTGGAATGGCATACCCCAAGTCACTTTGACGTCTCTGATAAACCCAGTCCATGCGGCGGTTACCGTGTTTCCGGGCGAAAAAAATCTAATTCCAACGTCAACAAGAAGAGCTGTGTTAGGTGATGTAAACCCTGTGGGGTAGCGAAAAGTAAAAGAAGCTGTGGACACAGACCAACTGTCGGTCACTTGTTTTCTGCCGACAGTGCAATCCAATGCAACGAGCTCTGGTATTTCAACCCAAGCGGACCCGCTGAAGTATTCAACTTTGTAGTTGCTAAAGAGGCTCATCTTGAGATTTTAATCTGTGCTGGAAGTGAACCATTTTGACGTGAGTACTTCACCAGCGCGTCGACTACAGCCTGCGGATCTGCACCGCTGACGTTAATGGTGACGTTGTTTCCAGATCGGCGAGCATTGGCTTGATTAAGTAAACCCATGTCTCCCGCAATTGCTGATTCGCCAAGTGCTGCACCTGCCACGTCAATTGAGCCGAGGTCGGCGTTGAGAGATGCAACACTCATGCCGCCAGTGCCTGCAAGAAGATCAGCGGCGACCTGTGAACCAGCCACGGGTCCAAGGTTCATGAGCTGTGCAAGACCAGACCTGCCGAGACCAGCTGCGATGAGCTCCTGAAGTTGTCCCCCAAATTTCTTGGCGGCTGCAATCTGTTCGGCGAATGCCTGAGAGTAGGTCTTGCGCTGGGCTTGTGCAGTGTTGACTCCTGCTTCAGCTTTGGCAACGCGCTCGGTGGCGTCTGCCATTTGCTCTTGGGTGTAAACGCCATCCTTCTGAAGTTTGTTTAGTTCTGCATAGGCATCTACCCGCTCTTTAAGCGCATCTTGGTATTTGGTTTCAGAATCAGTGGCGCCAGAGACAGCAGAACCGAGAGACACCCAGCCCCTTACTGCGTCAGCAAGTCCGCTGGCGTATTCACGAAGAGATTGTTTAGCCCCTTCAATTGCTTTCTTAGTGGCTTCAAACAAGTTTTTAGCGGCTTGTCTTGCTTTATCTGATGCGGCCTTGGCTTTTTCGGCGGCAGCAATACCGGCAGCTTCAGCCTGACGCGCCCTATCACCTGCTTCTCGAGCCTTGTCAATCTGGACCTTTAAGTAGCCAGTTTCTTCTGCTGCCTTGTTTGTGGCATTGGCATAATCGCCTTGAGCCTTAGTGGCGTTTCTGACCATAACGGTAAGACCGACAAGTGCAGCAGCTCCAGCTATGGCTGTGGCAATGCCGACACCCGTGGCAATCTGAACGGCGAAACCCGAAATAGCGAGAGCTGTGTTTGCTGCCGTGGTGATGGCGGCGATTGTGTTGTAAACAACCATTGCGGCCTTGGCTGCCAAAAGAGCCGTCGCAAGACCGCCGACCCCAATTGCAAACCCAATGACTAGCGGCGTGTTTTCTCTAACAAAGGTGGCAGCCTTCTGGAGCCCCTTAGCAAACTCAGCAAGGTACGGCACCAGTGCCAAGCCAATTGTTTCTTGAGCGTCGTCAAGGGCAATCTGCATCTTCTTAAGTCCACCGGCTGCGGTGTTTGCAGCTGCGTCAGATGCGCCCCCAAAGTTGCCTTCAAGAATTTTAAGCACTTCAGAAAAGTCAGCGCCATTCTTGATTGCGGTCTTTAACTCTGGGGACAAGGCTGCAAGAGATCGCATGTTGCCTGAGAACCCACGCGAAAGCGCTTCAGAGACAGACCCTAAATCTTGGCCGGTTGCCGCCGATACGTTTAAAGCCGTTTGCAGTAAACGCTGTGCATGGCTGACGTCCTTAGTGGCTGTCACCAAAGTGGACAAGGCCGGACGAAGCTCGTCGTCCGACACGGCCGCGGTGTACTGGAGTTGCGCTACGAAATCCTCATTGGCAGAAATTTGAGCGTCTGTGGCTGTGGTGCTGTTGCGGATTTGAGTTGCCAGTTTTTTCATGGCAAGTTCTTCGTCTGCGGCAGCCTTAGCAGCAGATAGTCCAGCGGCAGCAAGACCGGCTACAGCAGCAGCGGCAGGCAATGCAGCCTTGCGGATTGCGAACGATGCCTTTTCTCCGTTGGTCTTAAGGCTTTCAAATTCTTTAATAGCACTCTTAATGCCTTTGAGGTTGGCGTCTGCGACGATGCTGAGAATGATGCTCATTTAGGGGTCACCTTTAGATTGCGGTTTACGGCGTTGCCAACCTTCTCGACGATGTCAAGCATGCCCTGCTGGATTTCGCCCTCGTGACGTTCAAACGCTGGGTACATAATGCGAGAGGGCTTGCCGTGCTTTTCTGCAAGACGATCACCGAGCACGTTGCGATTGCGACGGCCAGCCATGTCATACACGGTGTTAGCCATGCCCTGCCACTTGACCGAAAAGACCGCAAGGTTGCGGACGATGCCAGCAAACTCCTTGGGCTTCTTGGCGCTGACCGCTTGCTTGACCATGGTCATTGCTGCAGACCCATTCCATGGGAACAACTGGTATCCGCTTTGAGTAACCCACTTGCGACCCATACCAGAAATCGGTGGGTCCTTAGGAATCTCGCTGCGGATGTCAGCCACCAGCGGATTGGTCAGCTGCTTAAAGTCTTTGGTGATTTGTAAACGCAAACGGCGGTCGACGCGGGATAGTTCCGAGAGTGCCTGCTTGAGTCCGTAGACCTCATAGTGCATCTCGACTGTCATTGCTTGCGGCTTTCGTTTAGGACTTTGACAACGGTTGCTAGATCGTTGGTGTCGAAGTCAATGGCTGGGGGCCACCAGCCCGTCGCTACTAGCAGCTCTGCTAGGCGTCGGCGCTGGGTTCCCCTTGGGTAGGGTTTTCGGTTTCCGAGTCGAGCACTTCAACCTTGTCCACCTTCTTGATGAAAGAGTCAAAGGCTGCGTCTACAACCACGTTGGAAACCTTGCAAGCCTCGTAGGCGAGAAAGGCAAGGTCCTCGGCTCCGATGCCGGTGGCCATTTGTGTGATTTTGGACTTGTACTTGCGTTCCCACTGGGTGATTACCCAGAGGTTGGTTACGACGGTGGCTTGCGCGCCGTCTGTGAAGTCCACACGGAGTGTGAGTTTCATTTTGTTTCTCCCTTAGTTGTTAGATCAGGACACGTCGACTGAGTACGATCCACCCTGTATGGTGATGTCGATCGTGCTCAATTCTCCCATCGTCGCATTGATTACTGGCAGTGAAGCCAAGTATGCGCCGGTGAGAGTGAAGCCAGGGTTTGTTGCCGAGTAGGTACCTGGAGTCGTTGGTGCCGATGGCGAGACAATGACATTGAACTGTGTGCCAACAAGGCTGGCAAGAGTTGCGTAAGTCTCTGACGCTGCGTAGCTCATGTAGAGGGTAAGCGTGAGTTCGTTGGCCTCAAGACCGCCGACATAAAAGCGGGCGAGGTCACCAAAAGCGGTTGACTCAAGAGCCTCGACTGTGCGGGTCAGCGTTGCTGCACTGCACTGGTCACGGAGAGACACGGCCCCAATGAGGACGTCTGGGTTGGAAAGGTATGTGGTCGTTGTAGCAGACATGGGGTTTACTCCTCGGTGAGTTCTTGCTTGGGTTCTGTTTTAGCAGATTTTGTGGGTGCTTGTGGGGCTTCAGAGATAAAGCCTGCCTTCAGCAAATAGTCAATCACCTTCTCGGTGATGTACTTGTTGATCTTGAGCTTCTCGCCGACGGTGCCGACGCGATGCGAGTTTACGATGTAATCAGTCATGATGTCTGTGCCTGCATTGCAATAGTGAGGTCGTATGAACCGTAGTCCTGACCGCCGATGGTGAGTACTGATGGCCGTCCGTCAAGGACTGCCACATTCTTTGTGAGCAACGCAGCTGCGATGCTGAGAAGCACACGAAGACCGTTGAGGTCCACAGGGCCTGTGCCGATTACACGGACAGGGAATGTCATGCGGACGATGTTGTAGTTGAGTGCGTCAAACGATGGGGCATCAAGAAACGCACACGGCGGGTTGATGGCTTTCGGATCTGTGACGACGCGTAAACCTGTAATAGTTGACAGCGTTGCGGTGAGGTCGTCGATGGCCTCGTTAAATAGATCCGTGTAAGCCACTATGCAACCTGCGGACGGTTAATGCCGAGTAGCTGCATGACCATTGGGGTGACACCGGTGGATGGTGGAGCGCCCATGCCGTCAAAGGTAGCAATCGTGTTGAAGCTGCCCTTCTGCCTGTAGTAGGCAGCGCCAATCATGATGGTGCCAAGTTTGACGTCACCAGACGGAGCAGTGCTTAAGGAATCTTGAAGGTAGCCCGCCTCGTAACGTCGGCGATAGGCGAATGCGTTACAAGCGGAAGCACACTGCGTCAAGAAAGCAGCCTCTTCAATTGAGGCCGTGCCAATACCCACGTAGTCCTCAATGTCCGTAGCCGTGACCCAAGTGCAGGTCAGCGTCCATGTGCAGGTGCCTGTCGGCAGTGCAGCGCTGAAGTCAAGGTCAGCACCAACATCACGAAAGAGCAACTGGTTAGGGCGTGGCACCTCTGGGTTAAACGTCAGCTCACCAGTATTTGACTGGACTCCGGTGTACTCGTACTGGGGGCAGTCAAGCACAACGTGGGTGCCGTTTAGATCGTGACCTATACCAGCAATAGTGATGCTTTGACCGACTTCAATGTCAGTTCCCGTCAGGGTCTGGACGACTGCGTAATCGTCCAGACGCTGATGAGAGATAACTGTGAATACCGCCATGGCGGTACCGCCTTTCGGGATTAGGCGATTGCGATGGACTTGACCTGATCGCCGTCAGCGATGAAGGTCGAGACGTATCCGTAGTAGGAGAAGGTGCGGCCCAATGTGCTTGGTACTTCTACCGACATGATTCCGCGAATCTGCTCATAAAACTCGATAGCAGTGCCACGAGCTACGACCATGGTGTTGTCGGCGAATGCGCGGTCGACGACCAAATTCAAGCCCAGTGGGTTGAAGGTGTTCATCTGTGTCACGTTTGCGGTGCCCATTCCGTTTACACCCATGAGACCAGCTGCGCCGGTGTATGGGAAGATTGGGGACTTTTCTGCGTTGAGCTGAGCGCCCAATTTTTGCCATACGTCTGGGCTGACAAAAATGTGATCAGGCAAGAAGTTGGTTGCCTTCAAGATGTCTGTTGCTGCGTCGTACAGTGCAGAGATCAATGAGGTTGGGTCATTTGCTGTCACTGTCCATGTGGACCCTGATGCGGTGTCTCCTGCGAGGATTGCTGCACAAGCGACTGCGTCCGACTGCAACATGTACTGTCCAGCGAGGTCGCGCAAGATGATCTCCATCGCGGCTGGCGAAGTGAAGTCAATGTCCTGAGCTGACAGTGTGACCTGTCCGGCAAGGGTGGTCTTGCTCACCACGTTGGATGCAATCACTGGAGTGGTTGCGGAAACGCCACCAAGCTCTGGGCTCTGAGACCCTACGCTCACGTGGGTCGTCCAAGTTGGTCTCACGAAGGTCTTCTGAGTTCCGCCGTCTGGAAACGCGCGAGCGCCCACTGCCGAAACAACTGGTCTGATGTAATTGAGGTCAGTGAAAACGGGACCCAACACCATCTGATTCAAGAGGCCAGGTGTGTCAGTCGTTAATGAGTCGCCAGCGGCGGCCTGCAATGCGGTCTGCTTTGACTTTGCGACTTCTGCTGCTGCTGCGTTTACACGCTGCCAAACTTCGCCACCGATGTGGTAAGCAGCCATGAACTCGCCAGCAGATGGCATGCCGAAATTGCGCTTAGCTTGAGCGGGGATTGGTGCGGTTGGTGTCGCAGCTTCGATTGCTGCTTCTGGCTGTACTGAGTCCACGGGTTCTGTCTCCTCGACTTGTTCTGGTGTGGGTTCTGTGTCGGGTTCTGTTTCCGCTGACGCGGCCACTTGGGTGATGGTAGCACCTGCAAAGGCTGGTATGGGCACTAATGACAATTCCATCCAATCTGCTGCGGTAACAATCATGCGGCCTTGATCGTCGTAGGAAAACTCTCGAGGGTTTACACCTACGGAAACATCCATAACGCCGTCGGCTGCAAGCACAAGTGCGTCGTCACCAGCTTGGGTGCGTGAGATGTACATGCTTGCAAGCATTGCCTCATCGGTTGACACTCGCTCGGACACGATGCCGACTGGCTGTGACGAATCGTGGTACATGAAAACGCGAGGAGCCTTGCCATCTACAGGAAGCGAGCCCTCCTTAAACATGACCTCGGTGCCGTCGCTGACGGTTGCGAAAGTATTCCAAGGGACAGCAATCGCATCAATGCGGCGCTCCCCTGTTGGCTCGCCGGCAGCGGCGCTGACGGTGACTGTGTCTGATGTGAAACGGATCATGCGATTTGCTCCTGTGTGTTTTCTTCTGGTACTCGTGCGTCTTCTTGAGCCATGGAGGTCTCTTCAAATTCGCCGATGAAGTCGTCCACGTCAAACTCTACGAAGGTCCCGCGTGGGAGGATTGCGTCAGAGGACAGCGTCGATGCGATGCACTCTGCGTAGATCTTGGTGCCAAATGTCCAGAGGTCAATGCGTGACTCTCGGCTGTTGGTGTAGGCGTAGGCACCTGTGGAAACGCCGAGCAAGTACGGCGGGCAATTGCACAGTCGTGAGATGTCGAGAGCGCTGTAGTTGGCTGACTCAATAAGAAGCATCTTGTCCGGTGTTGCAGAGGTCGGCTCGTAAGAAAGAAACTCGTTTAGTGCTGCGGTCTGGTTGGTTGCTCGAGCAGCGTTGAAAGCAGCTGCAAGGTCGGCAAGTTCTTGGGCGCTGAGGGGCTCGCCTCCGGTCTGACGAAGGATGCCCGACGGAATCGCCGAGGCCGCATTGCGGTAGCGACTGTCTTCAACCTTGAGCGCTGTAGCAATGGTCTGCTCACCTTGGTAGATGATGCCTTGAACGGGGCTGATGAACTGGACAAGATCTTTAGGGTCAAGCATTGATCCGTTGAAGTAAACCTCGTTAGACGGGGCAAACCATACAGGTCCGACTTGGTCGGTGGTAGTGATAGATCCTGCGGGCAAGCGTGTAAACGATGCGGGGTATCCGTCTTGTGTCCTGCTGGAAATCCACCAGAACGCACGGCCAAAGAAGAAAAGGTCGTCAAGCGTCCAAGCCATAAGGGTCTCATACGGGATAGCAGGATCTGGGCGACGCAACCAAGATCGTGGCGCAAGGTCTGTCTCTTCCATTTCGCGTGTCTGCTCATTCCATGACTCGCGGTACATTTTGAGTCGCATGGCGCTGATGACGCTGGCATGAAGATCACGAGCACGGGAAACCGCTGCAACTTGCATCGCGCGATTACGCGCCTCGCCTTCTTGGTACGTGTAGTACTGGCCAATCATCGCCGAGCTTGCGCTGTTGGATGAGTATCCACCAACCGCAGCAGCTGCCTTCTGAACGGGCGCTGGGCTGATCTGTGCTTTGGTCTCACCCTTAGTGAATAAACCCATGATGACCTTTCGAGAGGGTGGCCACCACGCCCGACGCGTGGCGGTCACTTAGTGAGAGCATACGCTACTAAGAGACCACGAGCATCGGCTTCTGGCGGTTAGTCGGTTTACTTACCAGCGAGATTGCAAACACTGCAACACGTGCGAGCTCGATGGGTCCAGGACTCTTCTGTGAACTAAGCACGGCTCCTTGGGCGGTCTTGACCATTACGGCGCGCCCGAGATGCTCGGCCAGTGCGGTGGACCCAGTGTGTGCAACCTTGTCCTCAAGAATCATCTTCTGCACAAGGGTGGTGTAGCGAAGCAGTTCACCGTATCCAACCACGCTGTACCGGCGAGAGTATTGCGTGGGCATGTGGATCTCAAGCGTTGGTGTAATCGCAAGGGTGGTGGATTTGTCCTGCATGACGCGGTCAATCTGTCGCCACATTTCGTCTTCTGTGTCAACGACAAACTCGACATGAACGATGGTCTTGTGGTCCATTTGCACCGCGCGGACACCGACATAGCGAGCCTCCGAGATGGATGAATCCACAGCGAGGACACCGCCCGCTGGCATCTCAAGATTGGTATGGCATTTGCTCCAGTCGCCAATGTCCCAAGCGCCACGGCTCGAGACCCACTGGTTCAGGTGAGCACGTTGGAAGTAATCCTTTTTGGACGCTGCACGGAGAGCCTTCATTGTGATCGTCGTGCCCAGCGCTGGGTTAGCCCACCGGTAGAACTCCTCGCCCTTGGCCTCGGGGGGCATGCTCCACTCAGCGAAATAGAGCCCGTTGTTTTCGCCACGGTCAATGTCGCGTAAACCCTGCTCACGGATTTGCTGCATAAAGAGTGAGTCGGCATCTCCAGCCGTCGACCACATAGAAAGCAGGGGATTACTTTTAGCAATCATGGTTGGTCTGATTGCCTGATCCATGACCTCGCCGGCGATGTCGAAGATTTCGTCAGCAACAACAAGATCGTAGGAGCCACCGTGCAGGCGAGTTGATGCAGCTCTGACTTCCCACTTGGAGCCGTCTGGCATTGTGACTGACTTACGACCGAGGGCTTGCATCTGCTTAGCGCCGAAATGCTCGACAAGGATTGGGGCGACGGTGGCGTGGATTGCCTCGGCGCGGTCCAGCATGTTTGCTGTGCTGAGCACGTTTACCTTGCGCCCCCAAGGATGAGTTAAGAACCAGCCGATTAACGCTGAGAGGGCAAGTGACTTTCCGTTCTGTCGAGCGGTGCTGACCAACGCTTCTCGATGCACAAAGTCGCCGGCATCATCCGTCTCGAGTTGCTTTGTAAGACAGTGCAACTGCCACGGCATGAGCTCGGTCTGCATGAACTTGGAAGCCCACTCTGCAACTAGGGGTCCATAACTCCAGCCCCCCAAGCTGATCGTTTCCAGTCTGGGCAATGTGCGGCCAGTCTCGATGTCTCCGTTTACCTCGTCCGTGTTTCCAGCCAGTTCGGGCTGTTTACCGTCGAAAAAGAGACGATTGATTGGGGCCGGGGTCAGTGGGTCTGTGGAAAAAAATGCTGCGGTTGGTGATTCATTTCTTTCGGGGGCTGGGTCGGCGCGGCGGGCTGTGTTTACGGCTTGGTTTCTGCCGGCGATTTTTTGGTGGTTGGCTCGTGCTTGGTCGAGTGACCCGCGTCTGCTGTTGCATCTGGAGTGTGCGGGCTGAAGGTTCGAGAGGCTGTGGTCGCCTCCGTTCATAAGTGGCACGATGTGATCCGCGGTCCACTTCTGTCCTGCGATGTCGCCGTGTCCGCAGATAGCGCACGTGAGTTGTGTGCCGGCGAGGATTATCTTGCGGTTGCGTTGGTACTCAGGGTGTGAGTATGGGGATGTCATGTGTTGTTCTCCTACCGCCCTTGCGCTTCGCGCTGCGGTTGGTTCCATGTTATGCAGATAGTTGTCTCGGTGCTTGCCCCCCACAGTTCGAGCAAGTAGCTCAGGCTGCCGGATGTTCTAACAACACCAGTGGACGGACACCATACGGATTTGTGACGTTTCGACGCTGCACTCCCCAGCTCTAAGGCAGGGAGCTCTACCCACGCTTTCCGTGTGTGTTTACCAGCACAGTGCAATCCCATACGTGGCCGTGGTCGTATTCAATTAGGGGGTGAGGGGTGAGCCGTTCGCGACAGGTTTACTGCCCGTGAAATGAATGCTCGCACTCACCCCTCGAGGGGTTTGAGCCCAGAGAGTCTGGCGGCGATTGCCATCAAATCTCTAGGGCGCCAAATGTACACTTCTGCGCCGTTGCGCTCAAGAGTGTTGAGAATTTGTTGCTGAAGTGGCGAGACCTTGCCTGAGGCGGTCTTCAGCTCGGCATAGATGATGCCTCGCCCGTTCTGTGAGATAAGGGTTAGATCTGGCATGCCGGCGAGACCTCCTGTTCCCCAGTTGTTTCCTAGTGCGTTCTTGTTGTTGTAGCGCATGGGTGGCACATGGTGCGCTAACCAGCCGTACATCTTGCAGAGCTGCAATACGTGGTCTTGGAAAATGCGCTCAGTCATGTCCATGCTTGGCCCACCTAATCCTCTCAAGTTGCGTTATAAGAGCAACGGCGTTTGCGTAGGGAATGCCCTTGCACCACACAGGCTCAATGCCGGCGACAATGCAAAGGGACCAGATGTGTTTACATTGTTTAAATGTCGCCTTGTCGGGCTCAGCACGAAACTCGTGCTCGATGATGCGACTAACTTTGTCCACTGGTGCGCTCCCATGCCCAATGCAGCGCGTGAGACTCGTAACGCTTGTACATGTCAGCGGTCCCCAGCAGCTCTTTAATCTCGCCGGCGAGGATGTTGGCTGTGCCTTCCCAACGGGCTCGTGCATCGAGAGCCATTGCGAGCTGTTGTTTCAGGTTGTTCATTTCGACTGCGTGTGCTGATGATTCCATGATGCCCCCTAGATGTGTTTACGGGCGAGCCATGCGCCCAGCACCATCATTAGGAATGAGTGGGACAGGAAGTAAATGAACTCAGTCATTGGCTTTTTGTAGCTCGTCCTTGAGCGCTTTGTGCAGCTCAATAACGGCCAATGCCTTGTCTGTGTTGTCCATTGCCTGCTGGGCTGTTGCCTGCCAAAAGCGGACCTGACCTTGTAAATCGTTGACCTGCAAGATGAGGTCTGCGATGTAATCGCGCATCGTTCCGTTATCCATCAGAATGGCTCCTCAGGTGGGTAATTGTCGTCTGGTGGTGCGGGCTGTTCTCCAGCCTCGAGACGCTTGAGCTCGTCAATGTAGGCCGATGCTTGGCGCTTTGTCATGCCGTCAAGGTTGACCGGTGGAGTCTTGCCGAGGGACTTGCAGACGGCGCGGATCATGTTGCGCTGCTTATCGCTAGCAAGGTCGCCGCTTTCAGTAATCGTGACGTTATTAACGACCCGCTGAACCTTCTGCATTTCCTCTCGAGACGGACGCTTGGTGTGGTCCGAGGTTGGTGCGTATGACTCGCACATACGACCGAGGGCAGAGGTCTCGCAGTTCTCGACATGGCTGGTGCGGTTTACATTGCCCTGACCACGCACCTCCTCGGCGTGTCCAGTGGCCATGAGTTGCTCACCAATCCACAGCTCTGCACGGAACACGCAGACATCAGATCCAGGTTGAGACAGCATGACGGTAACGACACGTGGCTCAATGTTTCGAGACCTAAGGGTTTCAAGTAAACGCGCTAGGCGCACCGCTACTGGTTCGTAATCTTCAAGACTCATGGCAAGTCCTCCCAAGGGTTTTTGACTTTGAACACGACGGTCTCGCCGTATGACTCAAATGTTGTCGCCTCGGTACGGGCCCCAATGGATGGGTGCCACGTGTTTACGATGTCGGACAATTCAAGAAGTCGTGCAGCTGCTTCATAAAGCCATTTAGCGCCGACAGCGTCACCAGAAAGGTGACGATCTGTGGCGAGGTTCTTTAGGCGCTGGGCAAGTGCATCATCAGAGAACGACATTGGCTGCCGCTTTCTTGGCGTCGCGCTTGGCTTTGGCTTCAGCCTTTTTGCGGATTGTCTCAAGTGACTTGGCACCTTCTGCAACGAGAGGCTCGACAACCTTACGCAGGGTCACTGCAAGGGTTTTGTCGCCGTCACGCAGCTGGACATGGACAAGGGCGGTGTATTCCTCAGGTGTTAAGCGGAGGGCAACCGAGTGTGGTTTGTTGATCATTGTTTCTCCCAATGTTGTGTTTACTTGCCTGACGTTGCGCGCCAGTTTCTTAATCCCTTGCCATCATCCCAGATAGCACTAGCCACCTTGAGATTGCAGGAAGGGTCTGTCAGGGAGCGTAGCACCTGACGTGCTGGGCGTTTACACACCCGTGCGGTCAGCGACCGCCACGATGAATTGATTTGCAGAAGGCCGATGTCATACGAGCTAACAGCCTTGCAATTCTTGTAGGTAGGTGCCGGCGATAGCACACAGTCGGTGTGGTCTTTGCCTTGGCGGTAATTCCATCCGACAGCTGTGGGGATGCAGCGCGACTCGCGCCACATGATGCGATCGAACACCTCCACCGGTAAGCCGTGGCTTCTGAGCATGGTGTGCCACTGGGGGCATTTCCATTCGGGTGCAGCTGATGCTTGCACGGACGGGATAGATACGGTGAGTACTGCGAAGCAGAGCAATGCACGTTTAATCAACCTTCTCAACTTTGGTAGGCGACCCCCACACTTGCCCACGGCAGCGCCTAGTGGCGACGGTGGTGCGAATGATCAGGTCCGGATTATGGATGTCACGAAAAATTTGGACTAGCACTAGCCCGTCCTCTGAGCGTAGTTCTTCGTAGAGGAATGTGGGTATCAGTCCCATAGGTCCTCGTCTTCAAAGTTCCAATCGTATGGGGGGTCTTGCCAGTGGGTTTCTATGTCTAGGGCTTGGTACATGCCGTAGATCAGGAAGCCAAAGAACAGACCGAGTGGAACGGTGATAAAGAAGATGCTCATGGGATGGCCACCCAGACGATTGCTTCACGGCCTGAGCGCGTGTTACGGCGACGGCCTGAGTCTTCCAGCCATCCGTCATTGGCGAGCGTGTTGATGGCTGGGGTTGCGGACTGAACCAACATCTGAAAGTACTCGCAGATTTCGTCGCAGGTCATGCCGTCAGAGCCTCGAGATTTAATCTCTTGATAGATGGCGTTGCGTTGGGAGCCTGAGCGCCCCAGAGCGCGTCTAGCGGCCGCCTGAGACGTCTCCTGAGGTCCTGTGCGGGTGACGTTGCGGTCAACTGGCGGGCGGTTAATGCCGGCGAAGAGTGGAAGGTCATCGAATCCCATGTCAGTACCCCAAGTCTCGGAATGTGTCCATGATGCAGGCAACGTATCGGGCGTCTTCGCCGATTTGTTCTGCAATTTCGTATGACGTGAATCCAGCCCAGAATCCCTCGAGAATCTGTGAGTGGGGCTTGTCCATGTTGAGCAAGTGCTGTTCGCACTCAAGCTCTGCTGGTGTCATTTCTTTAAGCATTGTGTTTCTCCTATGTAAGCGGGGCGGGCACCCCGTATGTAAACACAGTAGCGAGCGTGTAAACACATGTCAAGCACCCCGAGGGGGCGGGGGCAGGATCGGGGAGAAACATCGACCCCACCCCCTAATCTTGCGGGCGATGTCCCGTCGCCGGCAAGAGTCCTATGGCTTGGGTAGCGCTCTCCATGCAGCCTCGAAAGCTTCTGGTGTCCAGTCGTTAGAGATCTCAACGTGGAGCCATGTAGAGGTGGGTCCGGGTGTCCCAGCGTTATCTGTCGACGTGAAAATTTTTACCCCTTTGGTGCCTGCCCCTCGACTGCACCTGTATCCACGACCCCACTGCTTGTAGGCGTAATCGTGTATCTCGCAGATACGCAGCTCCTCGCTGTACTTCACAAACCAGTCCCAAGCTTGGATGGCCTTGGCGCGGTTTTCCTTGCCTGAGCCGTAGCCAATGTCAACGGCGAAACCAGTGGCATGCACTGACAGATTGTTGGAGCCACGCATTTGACGGTTTGCGTAGATGCCTAGGTTCCTGAACCCCCAACGGCGCTTGCAGAGATCCATGAGTTTCTCGGTAACGGGGGAGGCTTTCTTGCCGTCCCACGCTGGGTAGTAGGGATACTTACGAGTCACTAGCAGGCTCCTTGGGCTTGGACTTAAGACCATTGGCGCTGAGTACGCCGGCGAGGGAGCCGGTCATAAAGACGCAGAGGGTGCTTACTAAGTCTATGAATGCGGCGTCATTGGGCGATTGCGAGGTTAAAGGCTGGGTAATGAAGATGAGTGCGTAAAGCATTGACAGCACTGATGCAGCAAACACGACCGCCAGTGTGATCCCGATGATAAAAATTAGACGGGCGTGGATTTCTTCGGGGGTGTGGCGCTTTTCAGGGTGCTGGCGTACTGAGGGGGGCATCGGTTGTCTCCAGTGGGATTAGGTTGCCAGTGCAAGTGTCTGACGCTGTGCAAATGGGTGGATTGCATTCTGTTGTTTCCCAGTTTGCTGGGTCTTGGCAGGGGTAACGGTATGACCCGTCATAGCCACAACTACTGAGGGTCAGCGCCAGCAAGGTCACTGTCAGAAGACGGTTCATGCTTTTCCTCAATCTCAGCGTCTATTTCGTAGATTTCCAGACTGCCCGAAGACCAGTCATGAACGATTTGCTTCTCTGTGTTGCTCATTAGTTTCGGTATCCAAACACTTGGTATTCAACGGTTGCGGTTCCTGAGCTTGTAAACAACTGGAAGCCTGTGAACTGGTTGGTTGAGTTTTGACTGCCACCAACCATGTACGGGAATCCTGTGTTGGCGTCAACAAGGGTGCCGTGGTGCATGGTTAGCGCGGCTTTGTTGGGGTTGTAAATGTCCATAGACCAACCCAAAAGCGCGGAACTGGCAATGCCAAAAAACTGCGAGTCGTTGTTTGATCGCTGGTAATAAAGCGTGTTGTTAAACGTGTAATCAGAACCAATACCGGCTTGGTAATAATTAGTGCTAGTAGCCGTTGTGCCAACGATGTATTTCATGTCAACACGAATTGAGGCTGACTTGTTAGTAACGTTTAGAAGCAGACGGTACTGCTTATAGTCCGAGCTGAATACGCCCGTGACATTGGTCGGAGTAGTAGTTAAGGAAAGCGTGCCGGTGGCAATCTTCCAAAGGCCCACTCGGTCCATAGCGGCCGCTGTCAGGACCTCCCCGGGTGAAAAGTCTGGTACTGGCATAACTAAAATCCTAACTTGCCGTGTGTGTTGCTAATAGACATAAAGCCCCAACTTGTTTGTATCTAAGATCCCGAAGTCGTCGCTATCCAAAATGAAATAAGGATTAGATTCAGCGGACGACAGGTAGTAAGTGACGCGGGTTTGCTCTGGAGTGGCCGTCATGGTTGCGCCTTCGATGCGAGCAGCAACTGTGGTACCTCTGAACTGAATACGGGTCTTGTAGGCAGGCAAAAAAGCAAAGATGTCTGTATTCATCGTGTCTATGTTGGTGCCGTTTTGACCACCAGAAACGACAGAAACAGCATTAGGAGCCACCACCTGATCGTCAACCGACGCCAAGTAATAATCTGCAAGGTCGCTGGCTTGTTCAACCGTTGTTGCATAGGTCTGGATAACAAAGCTGCGGTAGGGCGCACTTCCGACACGGTTGCCTTGTTTGACTAGAGGAGGAGCTTCGACAATTACTTCAGTTATGTAGTTGTCAGCAAGTGTGTCGAAATCAAGCACGTTATAAATTGCGTTGGTTGAGTCGTTAGAAACGTCAGAAAATTTCGACAATGTAGTCAAGTTGGTTGCATTAGAAAAAATAAAAATACTGCCTTGACGGTAAACGTCGTCAAATGAGGACCGTGGTGCGCCATCAATTAGACGACCTTGAACAGTGTTCATGAAGGTCTGCATCCAATCGGACAGGGGTCCTTCAGTGGCTACTGGGTTGACTGGTTCACTGGTCAAGTTTCCATTCCAGCTGAGACCGTAGTAGTTGGTTACTTCTGTCAATTGGCCGTTAGCCAAGGCCACTGACGGGGTAAACCCGTCGCCCTGTGTTCTACCCCAACGCCCCATTGCACCCTCGGCGTCAATAGTGAGAAGATCTGCCTCGCCGACACCATCTTGGAATGGCATACCCCAAGTCACTTTGACGTCTCTAATAAAGCCAGTCCATGCGGCGGTCACTGTGTTTCCGGGCGAAAAAAATCTAATCCCAACGTCAACAAGAAGAGCTGTGTTAGGTGATGTAAACCCTGTGGGGTAGCGGAAAGTAAAAGAAGCTGTGGACACAGACCAACTGTCGGTCACTTGCTTTCTGCCGACAGTGCAATCTAATGCGACTAGCTCTGGTATTTGAACCCAAGCGGACCCGCTGAAGTATTCAACTTTGTAGTTGCTAAAGAGGCTCATCGTGAGATTTTAATCTGTGCTGGAAGTGAACCATTTTGACGTGAGTACTTGACCAGCGCGTCGACTACAGCCTGCGGATCTGCACCGCTGACGTTGATGGTGACGTTGTTTCCAGATCGGCGAGCATTGGCTTGATTAAGTAAACCCATGTCTCCGGCAATTGCTGACTCGCCAAGTGCTGCACCTGCCACGTCAATTGAGCCAAGGTCTGCGTTAAGAGATGCAACGCTCATGCCGCCAGTGCCTGCAAGAAGATCAGCGGCGACCTGTGAACCAGCCACGGGTCCAAGGTTCATGAGCTGTGCAAGACCAGACCTGCCTAGACCAGCCGCAATGAGCTCCTGAAGTTGTCCCCCAAATTTCTTGGCGGCTGCAATCTGTTCGGCAAATGCCTGAGAGTAGGTCTTGCGCTGGGCTTGTGCAGTGTTGACTCCTGCTTCGGCTTTCGCAACGCGCTCGGTGGCGTCTGCCATCTGCTCTTGCGTGTAAACGCCATCCTTCTGAAGTTTGTTTAGTTCTGCATAAGCATCTACCCGCTCTTTAAGGGCGTCTTGGTATTTCGTTTCAGAGTCAGTGGCGCCAGAGACAGCAGAGCCGAGAGACACCCAGCCCCTCACTGCGTCAGCAAGCCCACTGGCGTATTCACGAAGAGATTGCTTAGCTCCTTCAATTGCTTTCTTAGTGGCTTCGAACAAGTTTTTAGCGGCTTGTCTTGCTTTATCTGATGCGGCCTTGGCTTTTTCGGCGGCAGCAATACCGGCAGCTTCAGCCTGACGCGCCCTATCTCCTGCTTCTCGAGCCTTGTCAATCTGGACCTTTAAGTAGCCAGTTTCTTCTGCTGCCTTGTTTGTGGCATTGGCATAATCGCCTTGGGCTTTTGTTGCGTTTCTGACCATCACGGTGAGACCGACAAGTGCGGCAGCGCCAGCGATGGCTGTGGCAATACCGACACCCGTGGCGATCTGCACGGCGAAACCCGAAATAGCAAGAGCTGTGTTTGCTGCAGTGGTGATGGCAGCAATTGTGTTGTAAACAACCATTGCGGCCTTGGCTGCCAAAAGAGCCGTCGCAAGACCGCCGACACCAATTGCGAACCCAATGACTAGCGGCGTGTTCTCTCTAACAAAGGTGGCAGCCTTCTGGAGCCCCTTAGCAAACTCAGCAAGGTACGGCACCAGTGCCAAGCCAATTGTTTCTTGAGCGTCGTCAAGGGCAATCTGCATTTTTTTCAATGAGCCGGATGCGGTGTTGGCAGCTGCGTCAGATGCGCCCCCAAAGTTGCTTTCAAGAATCTTGAGCACGTCAGAGAAGTCAGCGCCATTCTTGATTGCGGTCTTTAGCTCTGGGGACAAGGCTGCAAGAGATCGCATGTTGCCTGAGAACCCACGCGAAAGCGCCTCAGAGACAGACCCTAAATCTTGGCCGGTTGCCGCGGACACGTTTAACGCTGTTTGCAGTAAACGCTGTGCATGGCTGACGTCCTTAGTGGCTGTCACCAAAGTGGACAAGGCCGGACGAAGCTCGTCGTCCGACACGGCAGCGGTGTACTGAAGTTGCGCTACAAAATCCTCGTTGGCAGAAATTTGGGCGTCCGTTGCTGTGGTGCTGTTGCGGATTTGCGTTGCCAGTTTCTTCATGGCAAGTTCTTCATCTGCGGCAGCCTTAGCAGCAGACAGACCAGCGGCAGCGAGACCTGCTACAGCGGCAGCAGCTGGGAGCGCTGCCTTGCGGATTGCGAACGATGCCTTTTCTCCGTTGGTCTTAAGGCTTTCAAATTCTTTAATGGCACTCTTGATGCCTTTGAGGTTGGCGTCTGCGACGATGCTGAGAATGATGCTCATTTAGGGGTCACCTTTAGATTGCGGTTTACGGCGTTGCCAACCTTCTCGACGATGTCAAGCATGCCCTGCTGAATTTCTCCTTCATGGCGCTCAAACGCTGGGTACATAATGCGTGAAGGCTTGCCGTGCTTTTCTGCAAGACGATCACCGAGCACGTTGCGATTGCGACGACCAGCCATGTCGTAGACAGTGTTAGCCATGCCCTGCCACTTGACCGAGAAAACCGCAAGGTTGCGGACGATGCCG
>Ga0315900_10004201_pt1 | contig 20449 bp, 25 predicted proteins | sample LakEriMetagenome_FD_203521 | JGI IMG/M metagenome (GOLD analysis project Ga0315900, IMG submission 203521) | Freshwater fungal communities from buoy surface, Lake Erie, Ohio, United States - Buoy 12 MA114 | ecosystem: Environmental > Aquatic > Freshwater > Lake > Lake biofilm | place: USA: Lake...
TCAGGGCTGATGGGTGAGGTGCGCAGCTCCAGGAGCAGGTCATCCGTGGTGCGCTCCAAGGCAGGGACCTTGAACCGCTCCTCGAGGTAGCCCCGCACGATGTCGGTGATGCGGGAGTGGAAGGCCTTGTGCTCGCCATGTTGCCACAACCGCTGGCCTTCGACCTCATCCAGCTGCTTCAGGAAGCGCTCGTGCACGGGTCCCACGACCAGAGGCACCGGAGCTGGTGCGGAAGCTGCACGCCGACGCCACTTCCACACAAGCATCACCAACGCAAGGAGCAGCGCCGCACCGGACGCGAACCACATCCAGTGCTTGCGCAGCCACCACCACACATCGAACGGAGGCTCGAACAGCGGGGAGATGTCGCGGATCTTGCCACCGGGATCCACCTCCACCCCGCGCACTTGGATGAGCAGGGGCGCCGTCTCCAGCGAGGCGCCGTTCAATGTGAACTTCATGGGCGGGATGGCCCAGAAGCCTGTATCGAAACTGGTGATGAACAATCGTCGCACCAGCTGCACAGGGCCATCTGCGGTGGTCAGCGTATCCACCGGGCCCTGGCGCAGCACCTCCACATGCGGTGCCAGCGTATCGCCGAGCGCGGGCCATTCCACTGCGCCGCCACCGTCGGGCAGCACAAAGCCGAGCGATAGGCCCACCTGCTCACCGATGCGCATCACTAGCGTATCGGCCTGCAGAAAGGCCTGCTGGGGCCTGGCGGCGCCGGCCACGATGCACAGGAGGAGCGTGAGCAGCGGCCTCATCGGTGTGCCTCGCGTTGTTTGAAGAGGTTCATCAGCGGACGTACGTAGCCGTCGCGCGTGGAGATCGTGGCGTGGTCCACTCCGGACCGGCGCAGGATGTCGCGTGTGCGCTGTTGGTGCTTGAGCGCGGCGGCCCGGTAGGCATTGCGCTGGGCGCGGCTGCCGGTGTTCACCCAGCGTGTGGTGCCGGTCTCGGGGTCGATGAACTGGACCAGGCCCATGTTGGGCAGTTCGGCCTCGCGGGCATCGTGGGTCCGCAGCACCACCATGTCGTGCTTGCGGTTGGCGATCCGCAAGGCATCCGCGTAACCTTCGTCCATCATGTCGCTGATGAGGAAGGCGATGCTGCGCTTCTTGATGACCAGGTTCAGGTATCGCAGGGCCTCGGTGATATTGGTGCCGCGTTGTTCGGGCCTGAACTCGATGAGCTCGCGGATCAGGCGCAGGATATGGCTGCGGCCCTTCTTCGGCGGGATGAACTTCTCCACCCGGTCGCTGAAGAGGATCAGGCCAACCTTGTCGTTGTTGCGGATGGCACTGAAGGCGATGGTGGCGCAGACCTCCGTGATCAGCTCCCGTTTCAGTTGGTGCGCGGTGCCGAAATCCTCGGAGCCGCTCACATCGGCCATGAGCATCACGCTCAGTTCGCGCTCCTCCTCGAACACCTTCACAAAGGGATGTCCGAACCGGGCCGTCACGTTCCAGTCGATCGTGCGCACCTCATCACCGGCCGCGTATTCACGCACCTCGCTGAAGGTCATGCCTCGGCCCTTGAAGGCACTGTGGTACTCACCGCTGAAGATGTGCTCGCTCAGGCCGCGGGTCTTCAGCTCGATGAGACGCACCTTCCGGAGCAGCTCCTTGGTATGTTGGGCGGTGTCCATGGTTCAGGGGCAGGAGCAGGGGCAGGAGCAGGAGGTTGTTGCGTCCTACCTGCTCCTGGGGCTCAGGGGACCTCCACCGTGTTCAGCACCCGGTCGATGATCTCGGTCACCGTGATGTTCTCCGCCTCGGCCTCGTAGGTGAGCCCGATACGGTGGCGCAGCACGTCGGGGCACACGGCACGCACGTCCTCGGGGATCACATAGCCACGACGCTTGGTGAAGGCCAGTGCCTTGGCCGCGATGGCCATGTTGATGCTGGCGCGCGGGCTTCCACCGAAACCGATCATCGAGGTGAGGTCCGCCAGCTTGTACTGGTCGGGCTGGCGCGTGGCATGCACGATGTCCACGATATACTGCTCGATCTTCTCATCCATGTACACCTCGCGGACCAGGCGCCGCGCGGTGAGGATCTCCTCCGGCTGCACCACCTGCTGGGGCTCGGCCATGCCGCCTGGCCGAACGTTCTGGCGGATGATGAGCTTCTCCTCCTCCTTGCGGGGATAGTTCAGCACCACCTTCAACATGAAACGGTCGGTCTGTGCCTCGGGGAGGGGATAGGTCCCTTCCTGCTCGATGGGGTTCATCGTGGCCAGTACCAGAAAGGGCTCAGGCAGCTTGTAGGTCTGCGCCCCGATGGTGACCTGGCGCTCCTGCATGGCCTCGAGCAATGCGCTCTGCACCTTGGCGGGTGCCCGGTTGATCTCGTCGGCCAGGACGAAATTGCTGAAGATCGGACCCTTCTTCACGCTGAACTCCTCGCTGCGCTGGCTGTAGATCAGCGTGCCGATGAGGTCGGCCGGAAGCAGGTCGGGGGTGAACTGGATGCGGCTGAAGTCAACGGCCACGGTGCGTGCAAGGGCCTTGATGGCAAGGGTCTTCGCCAAGCCGGGAACGCCTTCCAGCAGGATGTGTCCATCGGCGAGGAGGGCCACGAGCAGCTTCTGCACCATGTCCTTCTGGCCCACGATCACCTTGCCCATCTCACGATCAATGAGGTCCACGAACGCACTGGCCTCCTGGATGCGGTCGTTGAGGACGCGGATGCTCTCGGGGGTCACGGCCTGTGTGTGGGTTGTTCCGGTGTCTTCCATGGCGGTGTGCCGTTGTGCTCGGCCAAGGGCCGAAGTTGAACACAAAGGTGACGGGAGCGCCTTGAAGCCCGCAGGACCGCCGCAGTTAAAGAGTGTTAACCGTTGGGCCCTTGGCCCGGCCTTCTTCCCAGCTACCTTCGGCACATGACCACCAAGGACCTTCCCCTCACTGTTACCGAGGCCATCGGCCATGTGCGCGCCTTTCATGAGGCCTTCGGTATCCCCAACGCGGAGGCACCGTCGGCCTCCATCGGCGATCGGGACGCGCTGCTCCGCTACAAGTTGATCCGCGAGGAGAACGAGGAGTATCTCGAAGCCGCGTTGAAAGGCGATCTGGTGGAAGTGGCCGATGCGCTGGGCGACATCCTCTACATCCTCTGCGGCACCCTGCTCAAGCATGGGCTGGAACACAAGATCGACGAGGTGTTCCGCGAGATCCAGCGCAGCAACATGAGCAAGCTTGGCGCGGATGGAAGGCCCATCTACCGAGAGGATGGCAAGGTGATGAAAGGACCTGCGTACTTCAAGCCGGATATCGCGCGCATCCTGGAAGAACGTATCCAGTGACCGTGCGGCGCGCATCGATCATTGATCCTGCCAAGCTCATGCATCTTCCCACCCTGCTCCAAAAGGCCCGCACGTCCTCCCTGCAGCGGGGGCTGCTCAATACCATCCTGCCGTGGATGATCCCCTTCAACCGGCCGCACGGGTTCCGCGTGGTGCCACTGCCCGAAGGGGGCATCCGGGTGGAGATCCCCTATTGGCGGATCAACCGCAACCACATCAAGGGCGTGCATGCGTGCTGCCTGGCCACGGCCGCCGAGATGTGCAGCGGACTTTCCGTGTTGGAACAGCTCGACCCGCGCAAGTACCGGCTCATCATGCGGGAGCTCCGCATGCGGTATCACTACCAGGCCAAGCAGAAGGCCTGGGCCACCTGCGTACCGTTGGCCGAGGACATTCGCATGCAGGTGGTGGAGCCGCTCCAACAGCAGGAGGCGGTGGACTATACCAGCGTGGTGGAGCTCCACGACAAGGCCGGTAACCACCTGGCCACGGGCACCGTCACCTGGCAGGTGAAGGCCTGGGAAAAGGTGCGCACCAAGGTGTAGGCAGCCCTATTGGCCCCTCATGCGCCGGACCGCACTGGTCAGCACCATGGCCAGCACCGCGCCGCTGAAGGCCAGCGCCATGTCCTTTTGGGCATCCCAGACATCCCCCTGCGAACCGAGGTAGGCATGCCCTTGGGCGGGGAAGAAGATGTCGGCCACCCCCCACTCGATCAGTTCATAGGCCGCGCTGAAGCTCATGGTGATCTCCACCGGCAGCACCCAGCACACCCAGGCGGGCCACTGGAAGTGGTTCCGGAAATAGTCCCGCATGGGATAGGCCAGTAGGAAGCCGAAGCTGAAATGCACGATGCGGTCGTAGTTGTTCCGTGAGCCATCGACCAGCTCCTGCAGCCAGTAACCGAGCGGGTTCTCGGCGTAGGTATACATCGCGCCGTAGATATGCAGCAGGATGTACACGAACATCAGGCTGTAGCTGAGATCGCTGAACTGGAAGCGCCGATGGCTCCAGGCCAGCCCACCGATGAAGAGGATGGTGAGCGCGTTCTCGGTGATCCAGTTGGCGCGGTCGGTGGTGCCCACAAAGGTCCAGGCCCAGAAGAGCAGGAAGACAGCGGCGAAGGCTTGCAGCAGGCGGTTCGAGAGGAATCCCTTACGCGTCGGATCGGAGGCCGTGGTGAGCATCATGCTGGCAAGGTATTCGCACCGGGGGCTTCTGCGATCACTGCCCGGGTCGATCCTCCTTCGGCTTGGGAAGGAAGCGCCAGGCGAAGGTCAGCTGGTACACGATGTTCTGCGTCTGCAGGGTGCTGCTGAAGGGCGTGATGCTGCTTTGTGCGCGGAACTCGAAGCTGGTCTTTTTCATGTCGGTGCCCATCCCAACGGCCAGGCTGAAGTCGAACCGGTTGTCGGAGCCTTGTAGCTCATACTTCGTGTCCTGCTGAAGATCGCCATCGAACCACTGCTTGTAACGGCCGCTGACGTAGTAGCCCACGGATGGCCCGATGTTCAGGAAGAGGCCTCCGGGTTTCGCGTCGGTGCCGATCTTCACCAGCACCGGCAGTTCCAGGTAGTGATAAGCGCTCCGGCTGCGGGTGAGCTGGGCCTGGTTGCGCACCACAGCACCCTTGGTGAGCCACAGCAGCTCGGGCATGATGGCGAACTGGGGGTGCAGCTCGAACTCGGCCCCATAGCCAAGCACGATACCGGGGAGCAGGTCGCTCGTGTTCTGGAACAGTCCACCAACCGATTGCGTGGCCAGGCTCAGGCCCAAGCGCGGGCCATGCACCCGCTGACCAAGGAGAAGGGTTGGAGTGAGCAGCAGCAGCAGGGCGATCGTTCGGAGTGCCATGGTCCGAAGATCGGAAGAGAACAGGATCGGACCTACCCGATCAGTACCTGTTCTTCAACGCGGCCATCTTCAGCACGGCAACGGCGCAGTCCACACCCTTGTTCCCGTGTTTGCCACCGCTACGGTCCCGGGCCTGTTCCATCGTGTCATCCGTGAGCACGCCGAAGATCACCGGCCGGCTGAACTTCAGGCCCACGGCCATGATGCCTTGTGTGGTGCCCTGGCACACGAAGTCGAAATGAGGGGTCTCGCCGCGGACCACACTGCCGAGGCAGATCACCCCATCGATCCCGCCCGCCTCCAGCAGGAACTGCGCTCCGCTCGCCAGCTCGAAGCTGCCGGGCACCCATTCCTCCACGATATCTCCCTCGGCCACGCCATGCCGGAGCAGGGTCTCCCGAGCCCCGCGTCGGAGCGCATCGGTGATCTCCAGGTTCCATTCGCTGATGACCAGTGCAAAACGACGACCAGCGCCACTGGGGACGCTGGTCGGGTCGTAGTGCGAAAGGTTGTGCGCGGCGGTCGCCATGGCACCCACGGACTATCCGCCCATCGCTTCGGCGTGGCCGGCGTACTTGCGCGCTTGGCTGGCCTCGCTGCTGCTGGGGAACTCCTTGGCGATGCGGTTGAAGGCCTTGGCGGCTTCCTTCCATTGACCGGCCTGCTGGTGCAGGATCCCCGCCTTCATCAGGTACATCGGGGTGGTGAAATCGTTCTTGGCCATGCCTGCCGCTTTCTCGAAGACCTTCACGGCCTCCTCATTGCGGCCCAGTTCCACCAGCGCATCGCCCTGGTTGCCCACGGCCATCACGCGCAGCACATCATCGCCCAGATCGGCCTGCTTGTACTCGGCGATCGCCGCTTCGTACTCGCCCTTCTGCATGTAGATGGTGCCCAGGTAGTAGTGGGCCAGATCGGCGCTCGGGGTGCCGCTGTACTCATCGGCCACGCTCAGGAAGCCGGGCCACTGGTCATCGCCGTTCATGGCCTTGTCCAGCGAGTCGATCTCGAAGTAGTACTCCGCCTTCCACATCAGTTCGCTGGCCTCTGCCGCGCGGGGCTTGGCGTAGCCATACTGATAGGCGAGCGCACCACCCACCACGGCCACCAGCGCCAAGGCACCGATGGTCAGGTTCTTCTTGTTCTTCTCGAGGAAAAGCTCGGTGCGGGTATACACTTCGCCAAGGTCCACATCGGGGCCCTGGGAGCTTGTGGGAGTATGCTTCTGGCTCATGGTCGCGTTCAGCGAGGCGCAAAAATAGGCTTTTGGGGGACTTGGCGATACGCCCGCTCATGGGGGCTAACTTCGCCGTCCCGAACATGTCCTTCCACCTCACTGACCTGTATGTGCTGCACTTCCGGAACCACCGGGAGGTGGAAGTGGAGCTGGGGCCCGAGGTGAACTGTTTCGTGGGGCCCAACGGGGTGGGCAAGACCAACCTGCTGGATGCCGTCCATTACCTGGCCCTGGCCAAGAGCTATTTCGAGGCGGTGGACATGCACAACATCCTCGACGGCGAGGACTATTTCATGGTGCAGGGGGCTGTCCGCACCGACCAGGGCGACGACAACCTGCTGTGCACGGTGCGCAAGGGACAGCGCAAGGTGCTGAGCCGCAACCGCAAGGAGTACGACCGCCTGGCCGACCATGTGGGCCGCTATCCGGTGGTGATGATCACCCCGTATGACGCACAGCTGGTGTTGGAGGGCAGTGAGGTCCGCCGCCGCTTTCTGGACGGGCTCATCGCCCAGTTCGACAAGGCCTACCTGGAGGCCCTGATCCGGTACAACCGTGCCCTGGCCCAGCGGAATACGCTGTTGAAGCGGTTCGCGGAGCAGGGCGGCGGCAGCCCGCAGGTGCTGGAACCATGGGACATGCAGCTGGTCCAGTACGGCACTGCGGTGTACGAGGCCCGCCGGGCTTTCCTGGCCGACCTGGTGCCCTTGCTGGTGGACCACTATGCGGGCATCAGCGGTCAGCGCGAGGCCGTGGGGCTCGAGTACCGCTCGGCCATCAACGAGACCCCCTTGGAGGCGTTGCTATCTGCCGCTTGGGACCGGGACCGTGCGGCCACCCACACTACGGTGGGGGTGCACAAGGACGATCTGGTCTTCACCATCAACGGGCAACCATTGAAGCGCTATGGCTCGCAGGGGCAGCAAAAGACCTTTCTCATCGCCCTGAAGCTGGCCCAATTCGACCTTACCCGCTCCCGCAGCGGCATCCGGCCCATCCTGCTGCTGGACGACATCTTCGACAAGATCGACCCCCAGCGCATGCGGCACCTGCTAAAGCTGCTCAGCGGTCAGCGTTTCGGCCAGGTGCTCATCACCGATACCGATGCCGCAAGGCTGCATACCGCCCTCGATGGCCTGGCCCTCGATGTGCGGTTCTTCCACCTGGACCACGGACGCCCCATCGCCCTTGAAACGATCGAACGAACAGTCGCTTAAGCAGGCCCTCGATCAGCTCGTGGACGGCTTCGGCCTGCGCGAGAAGATGGACGAGCTGGACATCACCACCCAGTGGGACAAGGTGGTGGGGCCCATGGTGGCAAGGCACACCGTGGCCGTGAGACTGGTACGCGGTCGGCTGGTGGTGAAGGTGGATTCAGCACCGCTCCGGCAGGAGCTCACCTACATGCGCGAGTCGCTCAAGGAGGTCCTGAACCACCGGGCCGGTCGACCCGTGGTCCAGGAGATCATCCTCGATTGAGGCCTTGGTCCGAACGGACCGGCTCAGAAGCGCTCGCGCCCGCTGAAGAAGAAGTGGCCTTCGATCTCCGCGTTGGCGTTGCTGTCGCTACCGTGGCAGGCGTTCTTGGCCTTGCTCTCCGCGAACCGCTTGCGGATCGTACCCTCCTCCGCCTGGGCGGGGTCGGTGGCGCCGATCAGCTTGCGGAAGTCCTCCACGGCGTTGTCCTTCTCCAGGATCGCAGCAATGATGGGGCCGCTGGCCATATAATCGACCAGCTCACCATAGAAAGGACGCTCCTTGTGCACCTCGTAGAAGGTGCCCGCCTCCTCGGCCGACAGCCGGGTATACTTCAGGGCGACGATCTTGAAGCCGTTGGTGATGATCATGTCGATGATCTTTCCTGAGTGCCCGGCGGCCACCGCCTCGGGCTTGATCATCGTGAAGGTCCTGTTTCCTGCCATGGGTTGTTGAAAAAGACGCGCAAAAGTAATCTGCGCCGGGCAAGCTGGATGGGTGCGTACAACATTCCTTCGTGGGACCGGTGCGGCGCGAAATGCTGCGTCCGTTCCCATCAACGGTTCGAACCATGAAAAGGACCCTACGACCAGCGCCGCTCATGCTGGCGTTCCTGCTGGCTGCCTGTGGCGGCGGCGAAGCCCCCAAGGAGCCGGAGAACACGCTCGTGATCGGCGGCCAGGACGCCGGTGCCACGGCCACCAACCTGTACCAGATGCCCACCCCGAACGAGCTGTTCGGCCTGGTGCGGGATCTGGCGGGCGCGGGCCAGAAGCAGTTGCTGAGCCCGGCCTCCAATGCGGACAAGTACGTAAGCCGAAAGGCCCGGGCCATCAATTTCGGTGTGTATGCCACGGACCTGGTCTACGCCAGCAGCTTCAAACTGAACGTCGAGGTGGCACGCTATTACCTCACCTCGCGGAAGCTGGCCGAGTCCTTGGGGGTCTCCCAGGCCTTCTCCGATGCCGACTTCGTGCGGCTGGAGTCGAACCTCACCCGGGGCGATTCCTTGGAAGTGATCAGCAACGCGGCCTACATGCGAGCCTATGAGAAGCTGCAGGAGGAGGCGATGGGCCCGGTGCTGGTGCAGGTGCTGGCCGGCGGCTGGCTGGAGAGCATGCACCTGGTGATCCACCAGATCCAGGTACTGGGCACCAGCGAGGCCCTCATGGCCCGTGTCGCGGAACAGAAGGTGACCTTGGAGCACCTCATCAGCATGATGGACCCGCTTGCCGAGGACGCCGATGTGGCCGCCGTTCGTGCCGAGCTACTGGCTCTGCGCGAGATCTACGACGCGGTGAACGTGAAGCGCGTCCCCCACGAGGGCCGCTCCGCTTCGGGCCGCATGGTCCTTGGTGATGACATCACCGTGGAGCTCACCGGCGAGAAGTTCCAGGAGCTCTCCCAGGCCGTGAAGCGCCTGCGTGACCAGTGGACCGCCCCCGAGAACTCATCCAACTCCTGATCACCATGCTCTCGCGCATCCTCAAACATTCACTGGTGGTGGCCCTGCTGGCCGCACCGTTCGCCGGGCAGGCCCAGTATACCTGCGCGGATTACCATAAGTTCAACTGCGAGCGCTCCACGGACAAGCGTTTCTCCATGAACGGCCAGAGCAAGAGCGCCATGGTCCAGGTGGGAAAGGAGACCGAGCTCAACGTGATCGTGTACCGCGGTCAGGACTACCGCATCATCATTTGTCATGACCGCAAGGTGCTGGGCGAGGCACTTGCCATCCGCCTCGTCGAGAAGGTGCGTGTGCCTGTCGGGCCAGCAACCGCCGATTCCACCAAGCGTGTGTATGAAGAGGTGGAGAAGGTGCTGTGGGACAACACCGAACACGACATGGTGCAGGAGGTCGAGTTCTCGTGCACGGCCACCAAGCGCATCGCCGTGGAGGTGAACGCGCCCGGTGCCACTGACAAGAAAGGCCGGAAACCCGATGTGGATATTGCGTGTGTTGGCATCCTGATCGAGCACATGCCCACACCGGGACTGGGCTTCTGATCGCGTCCGTAAGGAACACCACGCCATGGGGCGGCTACCTTTGTGGCCGCCCCATGTCATTTCCATCCGCACCTGCCAGCACCGTAGCACGTCTATCCGCCCTGCTCGAAGGCCGGTCGCGCCTCGCCATCATCACCCACTACAACCCCGATGGGGACGCCATGGGCTCCTCCCTCGGCCTGGCCCATGTGCTCCGTGCCAATGGGCTCATGGTGGATGTGGTGGTGCCAAATACACCGGCCCCCTTCCTCCACTGGCTGCCCGGCGCCTCCGATGTGCTCGTCTTCGACCGCGATCGGGAGAAGGCTTCGGAGGCATTGATCAAGGCCGAAGTGGTCCTGTGCCTGGACTTCAATCGGCAGGACCGTGTGGGCAAGGCTGAGGAAGTGCTGCGCGGCTTGCCCGTCAAGGTGCTCATCGACCATCATCAGGACCCGGAGGACTTCGCGGTGGTCGCGTTCTCGGATACGAGCGCCTGCGCCACCTGCCAGATGGTGTACGACATCGTATGCGCCATGGGTCTGGCCCACTTGATCAACTCCGAGGCCGCCACCTGCTTGTACACCGGGTTGGTCACCGATTCGGGCTCGTTCCGATTCCCCAGCACCACACCCCATACCATGCGTGTGGCCGCAGACCTGATGGAGCGTGGTGTGCGCATCGAGATCGTCCATGGTGCCATCATGGACGACAACAGCGAGCACCGGCTGCGGCTGCTCGGATTCACCCTTTCCGAACGAATGACCGTGCTGCCGGAACTGGGCACGGCCGTCCTTCAACTGTCGCAGGACGACCTGAGGAGGTTCAACTTCACGCCCGGCGACACCGAGGGATTCGTGAACTACGGTCTCTCCATCCGTGGCATCCGGTTGGCTGCGTTCTTCATGGAACGGCCGGATGTGGTGAAGGTGAGCCTGCGTTCCAAAGGTGATCTGCCCGTGGACCAGTTCACCCGTGAGCATTTCAATGGAGGTGGTCATCGCAATGCAGCAGGTGGGCAGAGCAGCACGGGCCTGCAGTCCACCGTGGAACGCTTTCTGGAGCTGCTTCCACGGTTCATCAATGACCATCCGGCATGAGGGTGATCGCCGCACTGCTGCCGTTCCTGCTCATCGCCTGTGATGGTGGTGATGGGTACGTGCCCGTGCGCGTGCGTGACGCGGATGCCGCCCGGAAGGACACGCTGGTCCGCGGTAACCGCGATGCCGTCCGCCTCGAGGACCGCGATATCGAACGGTATGTGGAGCGCATGGGTGTGGCCACGGTGCGCACCCCTCGTGGGGTGCATATCCAGTTGATCCGGGATCTGCCCGGCGACCACGGCCAGCCGGAACAGTGGGCGACCATCAACTACCGCATGGAACTGCTCAACGGCGACAGCGCCTACAGCAGTGCACCGGGTGAGCCGGAGTCCTTCCTGATCGAGCACGACGATGTGGAGAGCGGACTGCATGAGGCCATCCAGCATCTATCGCCCGGTGACAGCGCCCTCTTCATCATTCCGTCCTACCGGGCTCACGGCTTGGTGGGCGATATGGAGAAGATCCCGATGCGTAGCTCTGTGGTGTACCGCATCGGACTGGTGAAGCTCAGCGGAGGAAGGCCATGAGGTCCGCCACGTTCCTCGTCATCGGACTGCTGCTGGCCTCCTGCGGATCACCCCATGCGGGCTTCACGGAACTAGGGGACGATGTGCATGTGCGCCTGCATGTGGTGGGTGATGGCGAGGCCACATTGACCAATACGGACAGCGCACGGCTCCGGATCCGGATCGCACCATTGGGAGCCGAGGCCGGATCGCTCTTCAGCACCGAACGGACCTATGCCGGTGCTGACTTGCGGAAGGAAGGATTGCTATCGGTGTTCGATCGATTGCACGTGGGCGACAGCATGAGCGTGATCATGCCCGCACGCCGCGTGCCATGGGACGCCATCGGTGCTGCAGGCATAGGTGCACTGGAGGACACAGCCCATGTGCGGATGGAGCTGATGATGCTGGACCTCATCACGCCGGAGCGCATGCGTGCCGAGGCTGAGCGGTTGCGGCTGGAGGACCCTGCCGGGTACGAGCGCAGGCTCATCGGGGCATGGGTGCGTCAGCAAGGCGGTGCTTGGATGAAGTGGGGGACCAGCGATGTGTACTACCGGATCGAAGGCACGGCGGTGGACACCAACACCGTGCGGCCGGGTGATCAAGTGCACCTTTCCTACACGGGCTTCGATCTGGAGGCCGGGCGGGAGTTCGACTCCACCACGCGTAACGGGGCCGCGTTCAACTGGACCTATGGCGATCCGGACCAGGTGATGAAGGGCCTCGAGGTGGCCGTGCATTTGATGCGGGAAGGACAACGGGCGGAGTTCATCTTCCCTTCGCTCTATGCCTTCGGGCAGCGTGGCATTCCGGGCATACTTGGCCCCAACGTGCCGGTGCGCTACCAGGTGAAGCTGGACAGGGTGGAACGCGCTGCCGTGCAATAGCCCGGTCGGACAGGTCGCAGTTCAGCTGTTCGCAGGCCGTCCCAGGATGAACACGGCAGGTCGCTTGCCCAGCACCGGTGCATCACGCCGCCATTGGGCCACCGTTCGTGTGCCCGTCCATCCACCGGGTTGTGTGAGGTCGACGGCGATGGTGAGCAAGGTGGCCGGTGCGCAGGCCCCCAGCAGTTCGGCCAGGAGCGCATCGTTGCGATACGGCGTCTCGATGAATAACTGGGCAGCGCCGGTGCGCATGGCCTCCTGCTCCAGGCGGCGCACGGCTTGTCGGCGTTCCGGCGGTTTCACGGGCAGGTAGCCGTGGAAGGTGAACTGCTGTCCATTGAGACCTGAGGCGGCCAGTGCGAGGATCAACGAACTGGGTCCCGGCAATGGCACCACGGGGATACGGGCCTGATGGGCCGCCTGCACGAGCAGTGCACCGGGGTCGGCAATGCCCGGCATGCCTGCCTCACTGATGATGCCTGCATCGCGGCCGTGCATCAGCTTCAGCAGGGAAATGGCCTCCTGAGCGGTGGTGTCCTTGTCCAGTCGATGGACCTCCAGGCTGCGCAGGTCGATGGTGGGCACCATGCGGCGCAGCAGGTGGCGTGCGCTCTTCTCGTTCTCGGCATACCACAGTTGGATGCGCGATGCGATGGCGACGTTCTCCGGGGCCAGTTGCTCAGGTCCGCCGCGCTCGCCCAGCCACACGGGCATCAGGTAGAGCGTGCCTTCAACGGGAGCGTTCGATGTCATCAAGCAATGCGGATAGGGCTTCGGTGAGCATGGCATGCACGGCATCGAATCCATCGTCGCCACCGAAGTAGGGGTCGGGTACTTCGCGCTGCGGATGATCCGGGGCATGGTCCATCACGAGCCGTGCTTTCGACGCGAGGTCGGCGTTGGGTGCGAGCGCGTGCATGTTGTGCAGGTTGCTCGCATCCATGGCCAGGATCACATCGAAGCGGGTGTAGTCCGCCACCACGAACTGCCGTGCACGCAGGTCGCCGATGTCCATGCCCTTGCGACGCATGGCGGCCTGCGCACGCGGGTCAGGGGCCTCGCCCACGTGGTAGTCGCTGGTGCCGGCGGAATCGGTGATGAGGGTGAGGCCGCGTTCCCGGGCCAGGTGCCGCAGGATGCCTTCGGCCATGGGCGAGCGGCAGATGTTGCCGAGGCAGACGGTGAGGATCTTCATGGTGCGTCGCGCGGCGAAGGTCGTGAAAAGGAAAGGCCTCCCGTTGGGGAGGCCTTCACCATGCGGTGTGTTGGTTCAGTGCACGCTCAGCTTCTTCTCGAGGTCCTCGAGGTAGCCGCGGAACTGCTTGTCCGTCTCGTGCAGGTTGTTCACGGTGCGGCAGGCGTGAAGCACGGTGGCGTGGTCCTTGCCACCGCAGTGCGCGCCAATGCTGGCCAGCGAGCTCTTCGTCATCTTCTTGGCGAAGTACATCGCGATCTGGCGGGCCTGCACCACTTCGCGCTTGCGGGTCTTGCTCTTGAGGAGCTCGATCGGCAGGTTGAAGTAGTCGCACACCACCTTCTGGATGTAATCGATGCTCACCTCGCGCGCCGTGTTCTTCACGAACTTGTCGATCATCTGCTTCGCGAGATCGAGCGTCACGGCCTTCTTGTTCAGCGAGCTCTGGGCAATGAGGCTGATCATCGCGCCTTCGAGCTCACGGATGTTCGTGGTGATGCTGTAGGCCAGGTACTCGACCACCTCCTTCGGGAGATCGATGCCCTCGGCGTACATCTTCTTCTCCAGGATGGCGATGCGCGTCTCCAGGCCTGGGGTCTGCAGGTCCGCGCTGAGGCCCCATTTGAAGCGCGAGAGGAGGCGCTGCTCCATCCCGGCCATCTCCACCGGTGCCTTGTCACTGGTGATCACCAACTGCTTGCCGTTCTGGTGCAGGTGATTGAACACATGGAAGAACACGTCCTGCGTCTTCTCCTTGCCGGCGAGGAACTGCACATCATCGATGATGAGCACGTCCATCATCTGGTAGAACTGCGTGAAGTCACCGACGGTGTTGTTCTTCACCGCTTCGATGAACTGCTGCGTGAACTTCTCCGCAGGTACGTAGAGGATGGTCTTGTCCGGGTGGTTGCGTTTGATCTCGATGCCGATGGCGTGCGCGAGGTGCGTCTTGCCGAGGCCCACTCCTCCATAGATCAGCAGCGGATTGAAGGCGGTGCCGCCGGGCTTCTGGGCCACGGCATAGCCGGCACTGCGGGCCAATCGGTTGCAGTCCCCTTCGATGAAGTTCTCGAAGGAATAGTTGGGGTTCAGGTGGCTCTCGACCTTGATCTTGCGCAGGCCGGGAATGATGAACGGGTTCTTGATGGGGCTGTTCGCCACATCGATCGGCAGCGACACCGCAGGGTTCTTGGTCTCACGCGCATTGCTCGTGGGGACCTTCACGGTGTAGGGGTTGGCGTTCTGGTAGCCGTTCTCCATGATGATGGAGTATTCCAGTCGCCCATCGGGTCCCAGCTCCTTGCGGATGATCTTCTTCAGCAGACCGATGTAATGTTCTTCCAGCCATTCATAGAAGAACTGCGAGGGTACCTGGATGGTGAGCACATGGTCCTGCAGCTTCAAGGCCTTGATCGGCACGAACCAGGTCTTGAAGCTTTGCTGGCTGACGTTGTCCTTGATCACCTCGAGGCACCGCTCCCAGATCTTCTCGTGGTCCTTCTTCATGGATGGGTCAGCGAGTTTGCGGGTTGGTGGTCGGTGGTTGGCACCTTCCTCATGGCGGCCCCGGAGGTGGCGAGGAGCCCTTCGGAAGGGAGGCAAATATGGATCGAAGAAAGTGAAAAAAAAATCCGGGGGATACTTGACGGTAAGGAAAATTTTACTTCGCCGAACCCCGCTCCGCAGGGTTCTGAAGTCCTTGCCGGACGTGGCTTTGCGAAGATATGCCGTTGCTGCACAAGGTCTTGCGAGGGCAGTCCGTCGCCTTTCATAAGCGTCCTTCGTAAGCACGTCATCAACAATGTCGACGTTCGTCTACGGAACGTGTCTGAAAGTTACAACGACAAGGTGGGGGCATGCCGGGAAGGAGCACTGGCGAGTACCTTGGCATGCACGATGTTCCAGCACAAGACCACGCTCCGGGTGCGCTATGGAGAGACCGACCAGATGGGTTGTGTCTACTACGGCGACTATGCCGAGTTCCTGGAGGTTGGGCGTGTGGAAGCCTTGCGTAGTTTGGGTTTTCCGTATCGCCGGCTGGAGGAGGAGGGGGTGATGCTGCCGGTGCTGGAACTTGTGGTGAAGTACCACCGGCCAGCGCGCTATGACGACCTGATCACGGTGTGCACTTCCATCACCGCAATGCCATCCGTGCGGATCGCGTTCACCTATGAGCTGCGCAACGAGAGCGGCGAACTGCTCACCGAGGCATCCACCACCTTGGTGTTCGTGGACCGCACCACGATGCGGCCTGCCCGCGCGCCGCAGGCCTTGCTCGAGGCCCTTCGTTCCTACTTCGCCTGATCCATCACGGTGGCCCCGATGCCCTGAAGCGCCCAGCGCTCAAGGGCGGCGGTAATGCGGCCGCGGGGCAGTTCCACCTCCAAGCGGCACCGGTCGCCATAGGACCCGTCCACCACCACGCCTTCCATCGCGGCCACATCGCTGCGCACTCGATCGAGCTGGGGATAGGTGCAGATGATCGTCAAACGGGTCCGGGCCACCTCCTCGATGATCACCGCTTGCTCCAAGGCGGCCCTGGCCGTGTCGCCATAGGCCTGCACCAATCCGCCCTTCCCCAGCAGTGTTCCGCCGAAGTAGCGCACCACGATGACCGCCGTATAGGTGAGGCCGCGGCCCTGGATGTGGCGCAGGATGGGCTTGCCGGCCGTACCCGATGGTTCACCATCGTCCTGTGAACGATGCACTTGTCCATCGTCACCGAGCACGTACGCCCAGCACCAATGCCGCGCCGTGTGATGTTCCTTCTTCACGCTGACCAGTCGATGCCTGAAGCTCTCCTCATCACGCACATGGAACGCGATGCCGATGAAGCGGCTCGCTTTCTCCCTCAGTTGCGCGGTGCCTTCCTGCTGGATGGTGAAGTGGTGGTCGGCGCTCATGTGCCCGGAGAAAGGATGAGCACCAGGGCGATCACCGCACAGGTCAGGCCCACCCATTGCACGGCACGCAACCGTTCCTTGAACAACAGCATGGAGGCCAGCGTGCCGAAGAGGATCACGCCGATGTTCATCAGGGGGAAGACACTGCTCGCCGCAAGGCCACTGCGCGCCAGTGCTCCCACAACGAAGTAGAGCGAGGCGTAGTTGACGAGACCGAGCACCACGCCGGCGATGATCACCCGCGTGTCGCGCAGCTGCTGCAGGGTGCGGGTCGCCAGCATCCATCCAACGCCGAGCAGCCCGGCCAGCGTGAAGATCAGCGTGGGGAACACGGGTTCGGTGGCGGGTGTGAGCAGGGTGCGCTGCGTGGCGTTCAGGGTGATGTCGATCGCGGCATTGCCCAGGAAGAGCAGGAGCGGGAGCAGCCACACGCCACGCGCACCGGGGGTTCCGGTGCTCCAGGAAGCAAGCACCACGCCCGCCAGCGCCAATGCGATGCCCATCCACTCCACTGCACTGGGACGTTCATCATGGAGCAGGACGGCCGCCAGCACGGTAAGGACCAGGCTCATCTTGCTCGATACCGACGTGACGGCCACCCCGGCCCGTTGCGTGCTCAGGCCCGTGAGGTAGAACAGGGTGATGAAGAGAACGCCCAGCACCACCACCGGAAGTCCTAGCGTGGAGAGATCGCCCAGCTGCCAGGGGGGCGACACCAAGGTCCCGCATAGGGATGCTGTGAAGTAGTTGATGACGATGGCCGGTAGCAGGGCGATGTTCCGCCGGTCGAACACCTTGAAGAGCAGGAAGAGCACTGCCATGCACAGCGCGGCGGACATCACCAGGGCCATGCGATCGAGGGGTGTTGGTCGGGAGTGAAGACGCCTTCGGCCAGATGCAGCGTGATGCGGTCAGGGCCGTTCGTGATCATGCATGCCGCAGTGGATGGCGCATCCGGTGCCGGTGTTCCCGCGCCGAAGAGCACCTCGCCTTCGATGATGCGTGCCTCGTCCCACAGCCCACGGGTGATGAAGTGCCGCAACAGCTCCGCGCCGCCTTCCACCAGCACCGATCGGATGTTCCGGCGATGCAGTTCACGCAGGAGATGGTCCAGCGGGTCGTCCGCTGGGTCAAGGAGGTGTTGCTCCACGGCCAGGGCCGGGCGCGCAGCAGCGCTGAACAGCAGGGTGGGTGCGGCCTGGTCGAAAACGCGCGATGCATCGGGCGTGATGCCTCCGCGGTCCATCACCACCCGCAATGGTTGTCTGCCGGGCAGGTGCCGGACGGTGAGCTGCGGGTCGTCGTTCACCACCGTGCGGCTCCCCACCAGGATGGCCTGCTCCTCGCTGCGCCAGCGATGCACCAGCACATCGGTGGCTGGGGAGCTGATCCGTTGCACCTGCCGTTCAGGGCGTGGTTGCTGGTCAAGAAAGCCATCCCGAGAGCGCGCCCATTTGAGCACGATGTAGGGACGCTGCTCCTCCACCGAGACGAGGAACCGGCGGTTCAGCCAGCGGCAGTCGTGCTCCGCAACGCCCACCGAAACCTCGATACCGGCGGCACGCAATCGGGCGATGCCTTGGCCGGCGACCGGTGGAAAGGGATCCTGCAACCCGACAACCACCCGCTTCACCCCGCGGGCCACCACCAGGTCCGCGCAGGGTGGGGTCCGTCCATGGTGGGCGCAAGGCTCCAGGTTCACGTACAGCACCGCATCCTCTGGAACGGGGCCCGGCCAAGCGGCCAGGCAGTTCACCTCGGCATGCGGTCCGCCATGCTGGTGGTGCCAGCCTTCCGCCAGCACCCGGCCACCTTGCACCAGCACGGCACCCACCATGGGGTTCGGCGCTACGCGACCAGCCCCCAAGGTGGCCAGTTCAAGGCAGCGGTGCATCCAACGTTCATGCATGGCGGGGCGCAAAGTTGCACCACACAGGCGCAGCACAGATCGCCCTGCGGGGCGGGACTACCTTTGCGGCCGTGCGCACCGCCGATAATCGTGTGGGTTCCGTGCTGGAGCAATACAGACTTCAGCTCGCCGATCTCTATTCCTCCGGGGAGGTCATGGCCATCGCGCGCACGGTGTTCGCCGATCAGCTGGGTTGGGATGCGGCCAGGGTCCAGCTGGACCAGCATCAGGCACTGAGCGAGTCCGAGCTGCTCAAGGTGTACATGCCCCTGAAACGGTTGCGCACCGGGGAGCCGCTCCAGTATGTGCTTGGCGCGGCGGAGTTCTACGGTATGCGGTTGCATGTCGGGCCTTCTGTCCTCATCCCGCGGCCGGAGACAGAGGAGTTGGTGGAACTGGTCCTGGCCTCCGGAAAGCAGCGGGCACGTATACTGGATATCGGTACCGGAAGCGGGTGCATCGCCTTGGCGCTGAAACGCGCATGGCCCGCGGCCGAGGTGTTCGGCATGGATGTTTCCGAGGCCGCGCTGGCCGTGGCAAGGAGGAATGCCGGGCAGCTGGGGCTGCGGGTGAACTGGATCCATGAGGATGTGCTGTCGGAAGGCATGCGTTTGCCGGACCAACTGGACCTGGTCGTTAGCAATCCCCCCTACGTGCCCCTGAAGGACCGCGGAGAGATGACCACACAGGTCGTCGACCATGAGCCGCACCTCGCGCTCTTCGTTCCGGATGAGGACCCCTTGCGGTTCTACCGTGTCATTGCCTGCAAGGCCTGGGATGCGCTGGTCCCCGGTGGCGAGCTGTGGTTCGAAGGTCACCATCACCACGCAGCGGACGCGGTCACCATGCTGGCCGGGATCGGTTACTCATCACCACGGGTGCTCCGCGATCTCAGCGGGGCGCAGCGCTTCATCCACGCCATGCGATGAACAGGTGGCTGGTCGCCTTCGCGTTGTTCTGTGCTGCATCGGTGCCGCTGCATGCCGGAGGTCCACTTGATGGTGCGGGTGAGAGCGATGTGGTGATCACCAAGCGGAAGGCAGGCTTCCGGGTGCTCTTCAACTTCGACTTCCGGCGCACCTTCGTCAATGCAGAACCCGTGCGGTTCTATGGCTTCCGGTTGGGTGCGCAGCGCAACAAGGACATCATCGCCATCGGCGCCTATGGCCTCGGCGATCCGTTCATTGAGAGCAACACCACGCTCGGCCCCCACACCGGTGTGGATGTGGTGACGGATTTTGATTTCGCCGGCATCTCCTACGAACGCCTGTTGGTCGACTCCAAGCGCTGGCAGATCGGTGTGCCATTTGCCATCGGGCTGGGGAGCATGCGTCGCGGCTATTCCAAGGATGGGGGCGCCCTCCAACCTTATTCGGTGAACGAGCTGGTCCCGTTGGAGGTCTCCCTTCACACGGACTACAACCTCCTTTACTGGCTGTTCGTCGGTGTGGGCGGTGGTTATCGCTATGTGCTGGCCGCTGACCGAAGCACCACGACCACATTGAGCGATTGGAACTACTACTTCAAGGTCGGGATCCGTGCTGGTGAGCTCATCAAGCGGGCCCGGAAGGAATTGCGCAAGGAGAATGGATCGTGAACACGCCGCACGCCGGATCGCGGACCTGAGCCGCGAGATCGAGCATCATAACCACCTCTACTATGTGGAGGCAGCGCCGGTCATCAGCGACCGCAACTTCGACCTCCTGTTGAAGGAGCTCGAGGACCTGGAGGCGCGCTTCCCGGACCTCGCCGATGCCAACAGTCCCACCAAACGCGTTGGAGGGGACATCACGAAGAACTTCCCCGTGGTGCCGCACCGGTACCCCATGCTCTCCTTGTCCAACTCCTACAGCCGCGAGGAGGTGGCTGAGTTCGTGGCGCGTGTGGAGAAGGCTGTGGGGAGCACCACCTACGTGATGGAGCTCAAGTACGACGGGGTGGCCATCAGCCTCACCTATGTGGACGGTCAGCTGGTGCGCGGGGTCACCCGTGGCGATGGCGAGAAGGGCGAGGAGATCACCGCGAACATCCGCACCATCCGGGCGATCCCGCTGAAGCTGCGCGGGCAGGACTGGTCGAAG
>Ga0315900_10004203_pt1 | contig 20445 bp, 12 predicted proteins | sample LakEriMetagenome_FD_203521 | JGI IMG/M metagenome (GOLD analysis project Ga0315900, IMG submission 203521) | Freshwater fungal communities from buoy surface, Lake Erie, Ohio, United States - Buoy 12 MA114 | ecosystem: Environmental > Aquatic > Freshwater > Lake > Lake biofilm | place: USA: Lake...
CTGCGGCTGGGCCACGGACTGCGGCGACGCTGCCGCGGGTGTCGGGGCCGCCACGGGCGCTGCCGGCTTCGCCGTCGCCGGCGCCGCGCTGCCGGCCGCCTCCAGGAGCACCAGCGCCTGGCCGACCTTTACGGTCTCGCCCTTCTTCACGAGCACCTTCGCGATCCGGCCTCCCGGCGGGCAGGGCACTTCGATAACGGCCTTGTCGGTCTCGACCTCGAGGATCGCCTGCCCCGGCTTGACCACGTCACCTTCCGAGACGTGGACGCTCACGACGTCGCCGGAGGCGATGTTCTCTCCCAGGTCGGGCAGCTTGAATTCGGTGGCCATGCGTGGGTGCTCTCGATACTCGGGTTCAGGGCGGGTTCAGGGCGGGTTCAGGTGCGGACGGTGGATGACGACGGCGGAACGTCGCCGGCCGGATGGCGCGGGGTCAGGCGGAAGCCGGGTCGATCTTGTCGGGATCGACGCCCAGTTTCCGGATCGCTTCGGTGACGACGTGCGCGCCGACCGCGCCGGCCGCGGCCAGCCGCGAGAGGGCGCCGATCGCCACGCACTCGCCATCGACCTCGAAGTGGCGGCGGAGACGGCCGCGGAGCTCGCTGCGGCCGAAGCCGTCGGTGCCGAGCACGAACAGGCCGCCGGGAATCCACGGGTCGAGCTGCTCGGGAACGGCCCGCACGTGGTCGCTCGCGGCCACGAACACACCCTCCTGGCCGGCGAGCGTCTCCTCGAGGTAGCTCTTTCGCGGCGCCGCCTCCGGATGGAGCATGTTCCAGCGACGGCACTCCTGCGCCTCACGCCGCAGCTCCTTCCAACTCGTCACACTGTACACCGTGCTCGACACACCCCAGTGCTCGGCCAGCAATTCGGCCCCGCGAATCACCTCGCGGAGGATGGCCCCCGAGCCGAGCAGGTGCACGTGGGGCAGCTTCCCGGCGTTACCGCCCGCCGGCTTCGCGGCCACGTCCCGCAGCCGATACATGCCCTTGAGGATGCCCGCCTCGCAGCCGGGCGGCATCGGCGGCATCTCGTAATTCTCGTTGTAGACCGTGAGGTAGTAGATCCAGTCCTCACCCTTGGCGTACATGCGCTCCAGCCCGTCGAGCATGATCACGGTGGTTTCGTAGACGAACGCCGGGTCGTAGACCTTGACGGTCGGGAAGGCCATCGCGAACAGCTGGCTGTGGCCGTCCTGGTGCTGCAGCCCCTCGCCGTTGAGCGTCGTCCGACCGGCGGTGCCACCGAGCAGGAAGCCGCGGGCCCGAATGTCACCGGCCGCCCAGATCAGGTCGCCGATCCGCTGGAAGCCGAACATCGAGTAGTAGATGAACATCGGGATCATCGGCACGCCGTGGCTGGCGTACGCCGTTCCGGCGGCGATGAAGCTCGACATGCTCCCCGCCTCGGTGATCCCCTCCTCGAGGATCTGCCCGTCCTTGGCCTCGCGGTAGTAGAGGAGCTGGTCGGAGTCGACCGGCTCGTAGAGCTGGCCGGTGTGGGCGTAGATCCCACACTGTTTGAAGAGCGGATCCATGCCGAACGTCCGCGACTCGTCGGGCACGATCGGCACGATGTACCTGCCGACCCGCTTGTCCTTGAGCAGCGACGCCATGAGCGTGACGACGCCAGTCGTCGTGGAAACCTCGCGGCCCGCACTCTTCTCGATGAAGCCGAGGTAGTCGGACAACGGCGGCGTCTCGAGCAGCGGCCCATGTTTCGGCCGGCTCGGCACCTGGCCGCCGAGCGCGGCCCGCCGCTCCCGAAGGTAGCGCATTTCCTCGGAGTCTTCCGGCGGCCGATAGAACGGCGCCTTGGCGACCTCGTCGTCGGAGATCGGGATCCCGAACCGCGAGCGGAAGGCCCGCAGCTCGTCTTCGTTCAGCTTTTTCTGCTGGTGGGTGACGTTCCGCCCCTCGCCCACCTCGCCGAGACCGTAGCCCTTGATCGTCTTGGCGATGATCACGGTCGGCTTGCCGTGACACTTCATCGCCGCGTCGTACGCGGCATACACCTTCTCCGGATCATGGCCGCCCCGCTTGAGCTTCTTGAGCTTCTCGTCGGAGAGGTGGGCCACCATCTCCATGAGCTTGGGATCGGCCCCGAAGAAGTGCTCGCGAATGTAGCCCCCGGGCATGACGACGTACTTCTGGTACTGCCCGTCGACGATCTCGTTCATCCGCTTGACGAGCAGCCCTTCCTCGTCCTTGTCGAGGAGCGGATCCCAGTCCTCGCCCCAGATCACCTTGATCACGTTCCAGCCGGCGCCGCGGAAGCAGCCTTCCAGCTCCTGGATGATCTTGCCGTTGCCGCGGACCGGGCCGTCGAGCCGCTGCAGGTTGCAGTTGATGACGAACACGAGGTTGTCGAGCTGCTCGCGGGCCGCGAGCGAAATCGCCCCGAGCGTCTCCGGCTCGTCGGTCTCGCCGTCACCGATGAAGCACCACACGTGCTGCCGGCTGGTGTCCTTGATGCCGCGATCCTGGAGGTATTTGTTGAACCGCGCCTGGTAGATGGCCATGATCGGCCCCAGGCCCATCGAGACCGTGGGAAACTCCCAAAACTCCGGCATCAGCCAGGGGTGCGGGTAGCTCGACAGGCCGCCGCCATCGGCGAGCTCGCGGCGGAAGTTCTCCAGGTGCTTCTCGGTGAGCCGCCCCTCGACAAAGGCCCGCGAGTAGATGCCCGGCGAGGCATGGCCCTGAAAGTACACCTGGTCGCCGGAATAGTCGTCGCCCCGGCCGCGGATGAAGTGGTTCATCGCCACCTCGACGAGCGTCGCCGACGAGGCGAACGTGGAGATGTGGCCGCCGATGCTCTTGTCCTCGCGGTTGGCCCGCACCACCATCGCCATCGCGTTCCAGCGGATGATGCTCTTGATCCGCCGCTCGATCTCCCGATTGCCCGGGAACGGGGGCTGCCGGTCGGCCGGGATCGTGTTGATGTAGGGCGTGGTCGCCGAGAACGGGATCGCCACGCCGAGCCGGTAGGCCTCCTGCTCGATGGCATGGAGCAGGTAGGCGGCGCGATCGCCCCCCCGGCTGTTGATCACGTACCGCAGCGAATCGAGCCACTCCCGGGTCTCGGTGGGGTCGGAATCCACCTGGGCCGTGCCGTCCATCCGCTCCGGCTGGCCGGTCGAGCCGTCGCCCGCCTGGCCGATCGACATCGGGGCGTGGGCGCCCCGGGGCAGCGGGGCCTCCGCCGGGCCGGCAACCTCGCTCACGGTCTGGTCGATGTCTGGGCTGGCCATACGGGAGGAATCCTGCGGGAAAATGGGAGGACTTTTCCCATTATTCCGATGGTTCCGAAGCCCGTAAAGACCGAACTTATTTCGCCGCTTCTGCGCGGGGCCGGTAGATCTCGGTGGCCAGACCGAAGTAGTTCTCGGCCGAAAACGCGACCGTCTCGCCGAGCGTCGGATGGGGATGGATCGCCTCCATCAGGTCGCGGGCCGAGCAGCCCATCTCGATGGCGAGCACACCCTCGGCGATCAGTTCACCCGCCCCAGGGCCCACGATCCCCACGCCGAGCACGGTGTCGGTCTCCGCATCGACGAGGATCTTCGTCAGGCCATCGGTTCGCCCCAGGGCGTGGGCACGGCCGCTGGCCGCCCACGGGTAGCGGCTGATCTCGACCGTGCGGCCGTGCGCGGCGACGTCGCCCTCGGTGAGCCCGGCCCAGGCGATCTCCGGATCGGTGAACACGACGGCCGGAATGGCCCGCGGCGCGAACAGGGCCGCTTCGCCATGCAGGGCCTCGACGGCCACCTTGCCCTGGTGGCTGGCCCGATGCGCCAGCATCGGCTCGCCGCACACGTCGCCGATGGCGAGGATGTGCGGATCGGCCGTCCGCTGCTGACCGTCCACCTCGACGAAGCCCTTGGGTCCGACCACGACCTTCGTGTTCTCGAGCCCCAGGCCGTCGGAGTTCGGCCGTCGGCCCACGGCCACGAGCACGCGGCAGAACTCGCGGGAACTCGGTCCCTCCGGCCCCTCGAAGTGCACCCGCACGGCCTTGCCGACGTCCTCGAGTTTCACCACCTTCGTCCGCAGGTGGATCTTCTCGAAGAGCTTCTCGAGCCGTTGCTGGAGCGGCTTCACGAGGTCGCGGTCGGCCCCCGGCAGCAACGTGTCGGTGAGTTCGACGACCGAGACGTCGGAGCCGAGTTCGGCGTAGACGGTGCCCATCTCCAGGCCGATGTAGCCGCCGCCTACGACGAGCAGCGACTCGGGGATCTCCTTGAGTTCGAGCGCCCCGGTGGAATCCATGACCCGCGGGCTGCCGATGTCGAACGCCGGAATCCGCGCCGGCCGCGAGCCGCTCGCCAGAATGCAGTGGTCGAACGTGACCGTCTGGCTCGCGCCGCCCGGCTCCGCCGGGGCGACCTCGAGGGTCGTCGAGTTCGTGAACCGGGCGACACCGCGGATCACCTGCACGTTCCGCCGCCGGGCGAGCGTCGCCAGACCGCCGGTGAGCGTGGCGATCACCTTGTCTTTGCGGGCCCGCAGCGCGTCGAGCTTCAGGGCCGGCTTCTCGAAGTGGATGCCCCACTCCTCCATCTCCCGGGCCTCGGCGAGCACGCGGCCGACATGGAGCAACGCTTTCGACGGGATACAGCCGCGGAGCAGGCACGTCCCCCCGAGCCGCTCGTCCTGCTCGACGATCGCCACCGGCATGCCGAGGTCGGCCGCCAGGAACGCCGCGGCGTAGCCGCCGGGACCGCCGCCCAGAACCACCAGGGGAACGTGCATCGTGGACTCTCCTCGGGAGTGGGGACGCGGCGGCAGCCACCGCCGTTTTTGGGGTCGCCCGAAAACGGCCGCTTGTTGTAGTTTCGCCGGCGAGTTCCATCAAGAAACGCCGCGGGCGCGGCGGGCGCCATGCACGAGAGCCTGTCCGGGCGAGCGACCGTTCCGCACCGCGGCATGCGCGACGCGTTGCAACGGCGCTTCGCGCTCGACGTGCGGAGCCTGGCGGCGTTTCGCATCGCCCTCGGCCTGGTGCTCGTGGCCGATGCGGTGCTGCGGGCCCGTGACTTTTCCCTCATGTTCGCCGCCGACGGCGTCTTCCCGCCGCCGCTGATCCGCGACTACTTCGACGGCGATCCGGCGCAGTGGTCGCTGGCACTGTTCTCGAACGACACCCGCTGGGCGGCCGCGATTCTCGCCACCGAGGGGATCGCCGGCGTCTGCCTGGCGGCCGGCTGGCGAACCACGCCGGCCACCATGCTGGCCTGGATCGCCCAGGTGAGCGTGTTCCGCCGCACCATCCCCGCCGCGAACGCGGGCGACCTGCTGCTCTCGTGTCTGCTGTTCTGGTCCTGTTTCCTGCCCCTCGGGGCGGCGTGGTCGTGCGACGCCCGTCGACGCGCGACCGGCGGCAGCAGGCCACCACCGGCGCGGGTCTTCGGTCCGGCGACCGTGGCCCTGATGCTGCAGGTGATGGCGGTCTACGTCGGCGCCGGCCTGGCGAAATGGAACGGCTCGTGGCTCGGCGGGGAAGCGGTTCGCTATGCGCTGTCGGTCCACGATCACGGCACGCCGCTGGGCATGTGGCTGGCCGACGCGGCCTGGCTGGTGCGGCCGATGACCTGGGGCGTGCTCGGCACGGAGATCGTCGCGCCGCTCGTGTTCATCGCCTGGCCAGCCGCGCGGCCGGTGATCGCCGTGGCGTTCCTCCTGTTCCACGTCATGATCTGGCTGACGATGTCGGTCGGCCTGTTCGCGCCGATCGGCATGGTGGCCTGGCTGCCGCTCCTGCCCGGCAGTCTGTGGAACCGGGTCGGGCCGCGGCTGACGGACACGGTCGGCCGCGACTGCCCGGCGGCCGCAGCCCGCTGGGCCTGCGTTGCCGCGGCCTTTCTGGCGGCGGTGAGTTTCGCACACGACCGCTCGCCCTGGCGCGAGAGGCCGCTGCCGGCACCGATCCGACAGGCGATCCACGCTGCCAGCCTGACACAGGAATGGGGCATGTTCGGAACCGTGCCGCCGCTGGAACAGTGGGCCTACGCCCCCGGCGAACTCGCGGACGGCCGCGTCGTCGACGTGCTGCGCGATGGCCGACCGATCGAGGCGGAGCGGCCGACCGGCGGCTTCACGAGCCTGCCGCACCATCGCTGGCACAAGCTCCTGTGGATCCTGCCGCGGCCCAAGGTGCGGCCGTTCGCTCCCAGTGTCGCCGCCGCCTTGGCCCGCGACTGGAACGCGCGGCACGCCGCGCACGAGCAACTCGTCACGCTCGAAATCCGCTTTGCGCAGCGCAGCCTCGCCGCGCCCGACGCCCCGCTGCAGGAGATGCTCGTCGGCGCCTGGCCGGACCGCGATGCCGGCGGCGTCGGCAACCTCGACCGGTTCCTCGAGGCGGATCGGGCCGGCCGTCCCCTGCGGTGACGAATCGCGACGGCATGCGAGAGGCGGGAGTCGAACCCGCACGCCTTGCGGCACTGGAACCTAAATCCAGCGCGTCTGCCAGTTTCGCCACTCTCGCGACCGCCGCGGCCTCGCTTCGAGTGTACTCCGCGGCGTGACCGGCCGCCGCTCAGCGACCCAAGCCGGCCGCCTCGGCGGCGGGGTCGAACGGCACCCGCGGCACCCGCAGCGGATCACGTTCGACCGACTTCGGGAGACGCTCGACCGAGACGGGGTAGGTGAGGGTCGCGGGCCGCACCTCGGGACTGACCAGCTTGGCGGCGGCCGTCGCGCCACGGCTGGCCACGAAGCGGCGCGGCACCGGGCCGGTCGCCGACTCGTCGAACAGGTTGTCGTCCGCGGCGGGCTGTTTGGCCGGAGGCTCGGCGGCGGGTGGAGTTGGAGCCGTGGGCTCACCGGTGGCCTTCCCGGCGGCGGGTTCCTCGATCGGCAGTGGCGCGGGCTCGGCAGGCTCTCGGATCGGCTCCGCCGGCAAAGCGGGTTCTGCGGCCGGCAAAGCGGGTTCAGCGGGCGGTGACGCGGGCTGATCGGACCGTTGACGCGGAGTGGCTTGCGTTGCGTCGGGCTCCGGAGCGGGCAGTTCATCCGCTCGCGGCCCCCGGGATTCCTCGTCGGCCCGCGGCACCGCCGACTTCGGCGGCCGCGCGGGCGTCGCGTCCTGCACGTTGGCCACCGGCATGACACCCTGGCCCGGCCAGCGGCGCCACTGCGTGCCGTAGAAACCGAACTCCTGCGGTCGGACCGGACAGTATGGATGGCACTTGCCGTCGCGGCATCCGGCATGGTGGCGGTGATGGCCGCCCGAGTGGCACGCGCGGCAGTGGGGCTCGCGGCAGCCGCGGCACGCGCCGCCGGCGGGCACGACGGAGGGATCCGCGACGACCGTCCGGGATGGCCTCGGCTTGGGGGCAGCATCGGCGGCGGCGGCGTGCGACCCACGCGCCGCAGCAGCCCCGACACAAAGCAGGATGGCCAGGCCGCGCCCACCAACGTACCACCGTCGCCTGCCGTGCTGTCCTATCATCGTCGGTTCCTCGCTTCGGTCGTCCGCCGGCCGCAAAGTCGGCCCAATCGTCACAAGCGGACCTGTCGGGTCTATCGACTGATCGCCCCGCCGATCTTGTGGCCGAATCCGCTGTCCACCCGCCGATCGCCCCGAAATCACTACGACCCAGGCAATGTGGGGATTTTCGGCCGACCGAATGCCGGGGGCTTCGACGACGGGCTGGTAGACTGGGAGGTTCGAAGGCCCGGACGTGCAAGGACGGGCGTCTCGAGGGCAAGCCTGTGAAGCGCGTCAACGTCAAGCTCCTTCTGGCTCTGGTCGTCATCGCGGTCGTCGCCGCAGGTGGCGTCTATTTTCTGCGGAAGTTCCAGGTCTCGCGGAACGCCGGCGGCCTGGCGAAGCTGGCGCGGCAACGCCTCGAGGAGGGGAAGGCGGCCGAGGCGCTGCAGCTTTTCCAGCGGTACGTCGGCCTGCGACCGGAAGACTCCGAAGCCTTTGCGGAGTACGCTGAGCTCCTCCTGCAGAAGACCGAGGTTCCCGAGGCGACCCGGGCCGACCTGTCGCGGGCATACAACGTGCTCGAGGAAGCCGTCCGTCGCAATCCGACGAATGCCAAGCTCCGGGCGCGGCTGGCGCAATTCCAGCTCCGCATCGGACGGTTTGCCGACGCCCGTGAGCATCTCGAAGTGCTCCGCAGCAGCGAACAGGCGACGAACGACACGGCCCCGTCCACCGAGGCCGATGCGGCGAAGGATCCGCACGCGGACCTGACCAAGCCGAGCACGATCGCGCTCATGCTCGCCCGTTCCTCGATGGGAATCGGCGAGTTCGAGCGGGCGGCAGCGTTGGCCGGGGAACTGGTCGGCTACGACCTCGAATCGCGATCCTTCGGCGCGGATGCGAAGCCCGACGCCCCGGCCGACGCCTACATCGTGCTGGCCGCGCTGCTTCAGGAGAAACTCAAGGCCGAGGAAGCGGCCAATGGCGTGCTCGAGCAACTCGTCAAGGTCCGGGGCGACGACGTCCAGGCATGGCTGGCGATGTGTCGCTGGCACCGCCAGCGGGGTGATCTCGCCGCCGCGAAGAAGGACGTGGAACGTGCCCTCGAGATCGCCCCGGACGACCCCGACGTGGTCTTCAATGCCTTCGAGCTGGCACTCGCCGCCGCGGACCTGTCGCGGGCCGAGGATCTGGCGAAGAAGGCCCGCGACAAGTTTCCCGAGGACGAGCGCGGGTACCGCGGCCTGGCCGCGGTGTACCTGCAACAGGGGCGGCCGCAGGATGCGGAGCAGGTGCTGCGGGACGGCGTAGCCGCGCTCCCGGGAAGGGCGTCCTTGCTGCTCATGCTGGCCGACACGCTCCTGCAGCGCAACGCGCTCGCCGAAGCCATCCAGACGATCGAACGCGTGAAGGAGATTTTCGGCCAAACGAGCCCGGCCGTCGGCCTCTTCGAGGCGCGGATTTTGATCGCTGAGCAGAAGTGGCTGCCGGCCAAGCAGAAGCTCCAGGCGCTGCGCCCGCTCGTCGCGGGCTCGGACGATCTCACCCGGCAGGTCGATCTCTACCTGGGCCAATGCGCCGAGCAGCTTGGCCAATTTGACGAGCAACTGGAGGCCAATCAACGGGTCTTGAGCGACGCACCGGGCTCCCTGCCGGCCCGCGTGGGCGCCGCAGCGGCGCTGATGGCGGCGGGCAAGCCCGAGGAGGCGCTCGAGGAGTTCGAGACCATCGCGGCGGGCATCGCCAGCGACAAGCTCCCGGGGATTCCCCAGGTGTGGCTGCCACTCCTGCAGTTGCGGGTCGCAACCCAGGCTCGTCTGCCGGCCGAGAGCCGTGACTGGTCAAAAATCGATGCGCTGTTGGACGCGCTCCAGCAGGCGCCGGAGGTATCGTCCTCGCAGATGGCCCTGCTGCGGGCCGACGTCCTGCTGCGAAAAGGAGAAGTCGACGCCGCCGCGAGCGTGCTGTCCAAGGCGGCTGAAGCCGATGCGGCCAACCCGCAGATCGCGGCCGCCCGGGTGACGCTCGCCCTCCGCCGTCAGGGGCCCGCGGCGGCGCGCGACCTGCTGGCCGCGTTGCCGGCCGACGTCGCGGGGAATCCCGCCCTGCTGACCATCGACGCCCAGGTGGCCGCCAGCGAGGGCAACGAGGTCGCGCGGACGGCCTTCACGCGGATCGAGGATCGCGCCAAACAGCTGCCGGACGAAGCGGCGGGCCGTCTGCTCTCCCAGCTGGCCTCACTGTCGCTGGCGCTTGGTGATCGGGATGCCGCGGAACGGCTCTGGAACGAGGCGGCCGCGAAGCAGCCCGACGATCTGCAGGCCCGCAGCGCGCTGTTCGACCTCGCTGCCGACTCCGGCGACGTCGCCAAGGCCGAGGCTGCCGCCGAGGCGCTTGCCAAGGTCGCGGGCGCAACGAGCCCGCAGGGCCGTGTGGCGAAGGCGGCCGTCGGCATCCTCGCGGTGCGCAAGGCCTTGGCGGCCCGGCAGGAGGCGGGGGGCGCGATGCCCGAAATGACGCCGCAGGAGCGGGAACGGCTCGATGCATCCCGCAACCTGCTGATCGAGGCGGAGAACCAGCGGCCGGGCTGGAATCGGATTCAGAGCATGTTCGCCGAAATCGACGGCCTGAAGGGAGACGTCAGTTCGGCCATCGAGCGCCTGCAGCGATCCGTCAGCCTCGGCCCCACGAACCCCGCCGTGGTGCGGCAGCTGGTGTCCCTGCTGTACGCGACCAACCGGATCGAGGAAGCCCGCCTGGCCCTGGCTTCTCTGGGCCCCGACAACGCCGGCCTGGAGCGGCTCTCCGCGGAGGTCGAGATGCGAGCCGGCAAGTTCGACGACGCCGTGGCGCTGGCCGAGCGCACGGTCGCAGCCGACTCGACCAACGCCGACGAACTGCTCTGGTTCGGGCAGCTCCTGGAGCGGTCGGGAAAGCGGGACCAGGCGGTGGAGATCGTGGAACGGGCCGTCGCGGCGGCGCCGGAGCGGCCCGAGACGTGGCTCACGCTGTGCTCGCTCCAAATCGCCCAGGGGAAGCGGAAGGCCGCCGAACAAACGCTCGACCGAGCGGCCGACAAGTTGTCGGGGCCGCAACGGAGCCTCGCGATGGCACAGGGCAGCGAAATGCTCGGCCGGCTCGACGATGCGGAGCGAGCGTATCGTGAGGCATTGGCTGCCGCACCCCAGGATCTCGCGGTGGCCCGCCGCTTGGCGGAGTTCCTGCTCCGCTGCGGCCGACTCACACCGGCCCGCGAGACGCTCGACACGATCGTGGCGGCCACGGCCGACTCCGCGTCCGACAAGGCGACCCAGGCCTGGGCCCGCCGAGTCGTCGCGGAACTGGTGGGCGAACGCGGCACCTTCCGGGCGTTCGAGGCGGCTCTGCAAACCCTCCAGAAGAATGCCGATTCCAAGGGCCTGCTCGCCCCGGATGATCTGGCGCTGAAGGCGCGGCTCCTCGCCGCCCGTCCGGAGCCGGCCAACTGGCGGGAAGGCATCAAGGTGCTCCAGGGGCTGGCCGAGGTGCAGCCGCTGTCGACCGGTCAGCGGCTCCAGCTCGCGCAACTTCATGAGCGGACCGGGAATTGGGAAGACTGCCGCGACGGCCTGATCTCGATCGCCTCCGCACCGCAGACGCCGCCGGCCATCCTGGCGATGCTCGTCGAGAAGATGATCGAGCATGGCGAAATCAGCACTGCCCGCACCTGGCTTCGGCGTCTGCAGAGCGCCGCCCCGGATTCCCCCATGACTCTCGCCGTCGAGGCCAAGCTCGCCATCGCCACGGGCGACCGGGAGACCGCGGTGGCCGCCGCACGCAAGTTGATGCCGGCGGCCGACGCGACCGTCGAGCAGGCGGAGCAACTGGCGACGATCGCCAAGCTGTTCGAGGATCTCGGCTTCGCCAAGGCGGCCGACAAGGTGCTCGGCCAGCTCGCCGCTCTGTCGCCCGAGGGGGTGGTGACGCGAGCGGCTTTCCTCGGGCGGCAAAAGCGAACCGCGGAGGCCTTCGACCTCCTGGAGACGGTGTGGGACAAGGTGCCTTCGGAACGGCTCATGCAGGTGGCGGTCGAGGCGGTTCGCGACGGCGAGGATCCGGCGGCGGCCGAGCGCATCGAGCCGTGGTTCACCAAGGCGATTCGTCAGGATCCCGAGTCCGTGTCGCTGCCTCTGCTGCTCGCCGAACTCCGCGACTTCCAAGGGCGACGATCCGATGCCGAGGGCATCTATCGCGACCTTCTGGCCCGGAAGCGGCTCGAGCCCATGCAGTCGGCGATCGTCACCAACAATCTCGCCTTTCATCTCGCCCGGCCGGACACCGCCGCCGAGGCCCGCACCCTGATCGACGAGGCGATCGACGAATTGGGTCCGCATCCCGACCTGCTCGACACCCGCGGCCTCGTCACGTTGGCCGCGGGGGATGCCCGCGAGGCGGTGGAGGTTCTCCAGGAAGCCGTGCTTCAACCCACGGCGACGAAACTCCTGCACCTCGCCTTCGCCCAGCTCCAGGCCGGGGATGCCGAGGCCGCGTCGCGGTCACTCGATGCGGCCCGAAAGAAGCAGTTGCGTCCGGCCCGCTTGTCCGCCGCGGACCGCGAGCGGCTCGGCGCGCTCGAGGCGGCGCTGGCCAAGCCCGCGGCGTGATCCATATCGGCCGTCAGTGGCCACCCTGGAGCATCCGCGATCTGGCGAGCGCATCCTCGGCCTCCGCGATCCGGCCGCCACGCATGCAGGCCACGCTCAAGGCCGTGTAGCTGAACGGGTCGGCCGGCTCCAGTTCGCACACGCGCCGCGCGTGGCGGATCGCCTCATCGTGTCGCTCGAGCCGCGTGCACCAGGCCGCCAGCGCCGAGTGGGCGAGGGCATAGCCGGGATCGTCGGCCACCACAGCCTCGAGGGCCGCTACGGCGCCCGCCAGGTCGCCCGCGTTTTTCAACGCCTCCGCCGCCTCGTACCGTTCTTCCCGAGTCGTCATCGTGGAACACCTCCTCGCCCTCGAACCTTTGGATTGGGCGTGGCAGTGTAGCGGGTGGCACGGGAAAGGGGATGGGCGGAGGCGGGCTTTGCCCAGCCCAGGCAGACGGGGCAAGGTCTCTCGCCGCCACGAAACTGGCATTGAATCCCGGGTCCTGGCCAGCCGATAACCCTCCCCGGCTCCCGTCGCGCCGGCGGTCGAGCGGTGGTGACCCGCCGCCCCCCGGCCCCGAGGGATCCCCGAAAGGGAACTCGTGAGCATCCATCCGTTGGCGGTCGTGAGTCCGGACGCCCGCCTCGGGGTTGGCGTCCGCGTGGCGCCGTTTGCGACGATCGAGGCGGACGTCGAACTTGGCGACTTCTGCTCCGTCGCCAGCGGCGCCGTCGTGAAGTCGGGCGTGCGGGCTGGCTGTCACAACGAGTTTGGCGAACACGCGGTGATCGGCGGCGCCCCGCAGCACGTCGCCCGGCCCGAGGACATTGGTGGCGTCCGGATCGGTGACCACAACGTCTTTCGCGAGTACGCGACCGTGCATCGGGCCCTGAAGCCCGGCACCGAGACGGCCGTGGGCAATCACAATTACGTCATGGCCGGCACGCACTTCGGCCACGACTGCGTCATCGGCAACAACTGCATCTTCGCCAACGCCGCCCTGCTCGGCGGCCACGTCACCGTCGAGGATCGAGCCTTCGTGTCTGGAGCGGTGGCCGTTCACCAGTTCTGCCGGATCGGCCGGCTGGCGATGGTCGGCGGCCACGCCCGGGTAGTGCAGGACGTGCCCCCCTACATGCTTCTCGACGGCCAGAGCGGCTGCATCGTCGGGCTGAACATCGTGGGTCTGCGCCGCAGCGGCCACTCCGCCGAGGATGTCGCGACCCTCAAGTCGGCCTATCGCACGATCTACCGCCGGGGCCTTCCCTGGAAGGACGTCCTCGACGCCCTGCAGGCCGAGTTCGACGCCGCACCGGTGGCACATCTGCGTCAGTTCCTCGCCGGCGGGAGCCGCGGCTTCTCCCAAGAGCGGCGGGCGCCGCCATCCGCCACCCTGCGGCTGCGGGTGCCCGACGAGGACGCCAGCATCGCGGCCTTCCGCGCCCGCGCCGGCTGAACGAATCAGGTTTCGCTGCCGTCGGCCGGACGGCCGCCCGATTCGTCGAGCCCGTACCGCTGCAGTTTGCGGCGCAGCACGGAGCGGTCGATGCCCAGCATCTTCGCGGCCAGCGACTTGTTTTGCATGGTCGCAGTCAACGTCCGCTCGAGATGCATCCGTTCCACGTCCGCGAGCGTAGGCCAGACCGACGCATCACCGGCTGCGGCCGCGGGCGGATCCACCGGCTGCGCTGCCGGTTGAATCCGCGGCTCGACCCGGTAGACGCCGGGCAATGGCGTGGCGGACACGATGCCCCGGCTCGCCGCGACCGCGAGTTGGGCCGCGCCGGACGAGGGCTCGGCCGCCGGCCGTGTTCCCATCAGTCCGCTGAGGGCGTCGGGGTCGATCTCGTCGCCGGACGAGAACATCACCGCCCGCTCCAGCACGTTCTCCAACTCACGAACGTTGCCCGGCCAGGCGTAGGCTTGCAGCACGTCGATCGCGGCCTGTGAAAGGCTGCACATCGGCATGCCGTGGCGGGCGGCCAATTCGGCCAGGTACCGCGCCGCGAGCACGGGCACGTCCTCGGGCCGCTCGCGCAGGGGCAGCGTTTGAATGGCGACGACATTCAGCCGGTAGAAGAGATCCTCGCGAAACCGGCCCTCGTTCACTTCCCGCGACAATTCCCGGTTCGTCGCGGCGAGCACCCGCACGTCCACCGGAACCTCCTGGTGGCTGCCGACCGGCACGACGGTCCGCTGCTGCAACACCCGGAGCAGTTTGGCCTGCAGTTCCAGTTCCATCTCCCCGATTTCGTCGAGGAAGATGGTGCCGCCATCGGCGGCGCGGAAGCAGCCCAGCGTGGACGACGTGGCGCCCGTGAACGAGCCCTTCACGTGCCCGAACATGTGGCTCGCGAACAGCGTACCGGTGGTGACGGCACAGTCGACCGGGATGAACGGCCGCTGCGCGCGGGGGCTGCAGGCGTGGATCGCGCGAGCGATCAATTCCTTGCCGGTGCCGCTCGGGCCCATGATGAGCACGCTGGAGTGGTGGGCAGCCACCAGTTCGATCGAACGCCGGACCTGGTCCGACCATGGCGACACACCGACGATCCGCTGGATCGCCGTTTCCGCCCCCACGTTGCCCGCCATCGATGCCATGCGCGAACGCTCGTCCCTCTGCGTCCCCGGGCGGCCGTCGGGCCGGCCAAACTGGCTGGCAAACCGACCCCCCGATACGACGGAATCCGTGTCGAAACCGCGATGTAGATATACCCCATGCCGGTGCCTTCAGCCAGCAACGGGTCGCGGATCGCGGTCCTGGACCGGCGGGCAACCCCGGCGCGGGGGTTCGAGACTGTCGATTTTTCCGGCCCCGGCCGTTCGCCCGGTCGGGAAAGATGGGCAAAGATTGAGGCGGTCGCTTTCCCGCTCGCATCCCGGCGTGCCGCCAGCGTGCCCATGAGAGACATCATCCTTTCACCCGCGTCGCCACCCGTCCCGTCCGCACAGCGGCCCGGCTTCTGGCGTCGTTGGCGGCGCTGGATCGGTTTGGCGGCCCTACTCGGGGCCGGAGCAGCAGTCTGGTTCGGCCTCGACCGCCTCCTCGTCAATCGTCGGCCGATCGTGGTCGGCCTGCTCCACTCGCGCACGGGGCCGATGGCGGTCAGTGAGCGATCGATGATCGACGCGGAAATCCTCGCCCTCGAGGAGATCAACGCCGCCGGCGGCCTCCTCGGCCGGCCCGTCCGCTGGGTGGTGGCCGATGGAGCGTCCGACCCGCCCACGTTCGCCCGCGAAGCCGAGCGACTCGTGGAACAGCGGGTCGCCGTCATCGTTGGCTGCTGGACGAGCGCCAGCCGCAAGAGCGTGCTCCCGGTGGTGGAGACTTACGACCATCTGCTCCTCTACCCGATGGCGTACGAAGGGCTCGAGCAGTCACCGAACATCGTCTACACGGGTGCCGCGCCCAACCAACAGATCACCCCGGCGGTGCAGTGGTGCCACGACACGCTCGGCGCCCGCCGCTTTTTCCTGGTCGGCTCGGACTACATCTGGCCGCACTGCGTCAACGCGATTGCCACCGATCAAATCAAGGGCTTCGGCGCCGACGTCGTCGGGGAGGCCTACGTGCCGTTCGGCAGCCGGGAGGTCGCCGACGTCGTCCGCCGCATCGTGGCCGCCGACCCCGACGTGATCCTCAGCTCGGTGGCCGGTGACTCTGGCGTCGCGTTCGCCCGCGGCCTCCGTGAGGCTGGCGTGCGCCCGGAAAAGATGCCGCTGGTCACCTTCGCGATGGCGGAGGACGAGGTCCGCGACCTCCCGGCGGGAGACATGCTGGGGAACTACGCCGCATGGTGCTACTTCCAGAGCCTTGAACGACCCGAAAACCTCGCCTTCGTACGGGCTTTCAAGGCCCGCTACGGCGCTGACCGCACGACGTCGGACGTGATGGCGGCGGCGTACAACAGCGTGCACCTGTGGGCCCAGGCCGTCCGCGAGGCGGGCACGGCGGACGTTCGCCAGGTGCGCACGGCCCTCCGCCATCAGAGCCGCAATGCCCCGGAAGGGATCATCGCCGTCGACCCTGAGACGCAGCACACCTGGCGGCCGGTGTTCATCGGCAAGATCCGAGCCGACGGGCAGTTCGACGTGGTGTGGAGCAGCCGCACGGCGGTGCGTCCCGTGCCGTTCCCGATCTCCCGTTCACGATCGGAATGGGAGGCATTCGTGGCCGACCTGTATCGCGGCTGGGGCGGCCGCTGGTCCAACCCCGTGGGCGCGGCCACGGATGCGAGCGGAGGCCGCCGATGAACGTCGCCACGCCGCCTGACAACACGTCGATGCAACGGTCGATCGCGGGCCGGCTGCTGTTCTGGTTCCTCGTCATCGCCCTCATCCCGTGCGCCATCCTCACGGTGATCACGGCCCGGATCGCGGCCACCGCCCTCGAGGCCTCGGTTCGTGACAATCTCGTGCAGATCGCGGCGGCGAAGGCCGGGGAACTCGAGGCGTACGCGAGCGAGCGGGTGCGGGACGGCTCGGCGTTGGCCCGTGGGCCGACGTTCGTGCGGGCGATGCAGGAACTCTCGGCTGCGGCCGAGGCCGCGGGCCCGAGCGACCGGCGCGCTCGGCTCGCCTCCCTGGTCGAGAACTTCGACTCCTATTTCAATTACGTGGCCACCTCCTACGAATACGAGCAGCTCCTGCTCATCGACGCGACCGGCCGCGTCGTCTACTCGCTCGACGACTCGATCCCACCCGACACGCAGATCCTCGGCGGTGGCCTCGCCGCTTCCGAGCTCGCCGCAGGATTCGACCGGGCGCGGACCCTGCTCCAGTCCGACCTCTCGGGTTTCCAGACGTACGGCAAGGCGGCGCAGCCGCTGGCCTTCGTGACCTGCCCGGTGTTCGCCAGCGGTCGCGTGATCGGTGTGATCGCCCTGGGACTCGGGCCCGAGCGTATCTGGCGTTCGCTCTCGGACCTGACCGGCCTCGGCGAGACCGGCGAGATCGTCGCCGGCCAGCTCGTCGGCAGCGCCGCGCTGGTGACCACGCCGCTGCGGCACGCCGCCGACGCCGCGTTCCGCATGCAGATTCCGCTCGGCTCCGATCAGGCGAAGGCGACACAGGCCGCCGCCGCCGGCGACCGGGGCTACGGCACGGTGCGCGACTACCGCGGGCAGGAGGTGGCCGCCGCCTGGTGCTACGTGCCCAGCTTCCGCTGGGGCCTCGTCGTCAAGCAGGACGCCCGCGAGGCCTTCGGGCTGGTCCGCTTCCAGCGGGCCGCCATCATCGGCTTGTCGTTGGCCACGATCGTGGGCGTCACGCTCGCAGCCCTGGTCGTCGCCCGCACGATCTCCAACCCGATCCGCACGGCCGTCGCCGTCGCCAAGCAGGTGGCCGGCGGCGATCTGCGGGCCGACGTCACCTCGACCAGCGACGACGAGACCGGCGCCCTGCTGACGGCGATCCAGACCATGACCAACGACCTCCGTGGTCTCATCGGGCGGATTCAGCGGTCGAGCGTGGCGTTGATCTCGACGGCCACGGCGATCCAGGCCACCGCCAGCGAGCAGCAGCAGGTGATCGCCGACTACGGCGCCTCGACCAGCGAGGCCGTGGCGGCCGTCAAGCAAATCTCCGTCACCAGCCAGGAGCTGCTGCGGACGATGACGGAGGTCAACGACATGGCGGGCCACACCGGGCGCATGGCGGCCGACGGCCGGGTGAGCCTCGGCGCCATGGACGGCACGATGCGCCAGCTCGCCGAGAGCACGTCGTCGTTCGGCTCGAAACTCGCCGTGATCAGCGAGCGGGCGGCGAACATCAACCTCGCCGTGACCACGATCACCAAGGTCGCCGACCAGACCAACCTGCTCTCCATCAACGCCGCCATCGAGGCGGAGAAGGCCGGCGAGTACGGCCTGGGCTTCCTGGTCGTGGCCCGGGAGATCCGCCGGCTCGCCGATCAGACCGCCGTAGCCTCACTCGACATCGAGCGCATGGTCAAGGACATGCAATACAGCGTCTCGGCCGGGGTCATGGAAATGGACAAGTTCGCCGAGCAGGTGCGGTCCGGCGTCCGCGAGATCGGTGACGTCGGCATCAAGCTCGGGGAGATCATCGCGGCCGTGCAGGGCATCTCCGGCCGGTTCGGCCAGGTCACCGAGGGCATGCGGGCCCAGTCCCAGGGGGCCGAGCAGATCCGCGAGGCGATGATCCGCCTGGCGGAGGGCGCCTCGCGCACGGCCTCGTCCCTCGACGACTTCAACAAGGCTACGATCCACCTCCGCGAGGCGGTCGGTGACCTCAAGGAGGAAGTCTCCCGGTTCACGATCTGAATCCCGGAGGGGCGCGGGCCATGCAACTGCTCACCTTCACCGTCGCGGGCGAGTCCTACGCGATCGAGTCGCGCCGCGTGGTCGAGGTGCTGCCGCTCGTGCCGGCGCGGCCGATCCCGCACACGCCCGGTTACGTGCGCGGCGTGTTCACCTATCGCGGGAGCCTCGTGCCACTCGTGGACCTGGGCCGTCGCCTGGGCGACGTCGCCTTGGAAGAACGGCTCAGCACCCGCGTGATCGTGGTCGAATACCTGCCACCTCACGCGGCCCGGCCGGCCCGACTCGGGCTGGTCGCGGAAAACGTGATTTCGATCATCGACGCCGAGCGGGCCGAAACGTCGCTGCCGGCGCTCGAACTCGAATCCGCCCCCTTCCTGGGCCGCATGCTCCGGATCGACGGCCGCACGATGCAGGTCGTCGACGTCGATCGCCTCCTGCCGGCGGACCTGGCGGCCGGCCTGTTTCCCGCCCCGGCCGCGGAGGCGACGTCGTGAAGCGCGCCGGCAATCCCATCGCGGCCGCTGCCGCGGACGTCGCCGCCGTCGAGGCGGTGCTGCGCGACTGGATCGGGCTCGACGCCACCACGATCGGCACGGCCGCGATCGAACGGGCCGTTCGCACCCGCATGACGGCGGCTGGTGTGGCCGATGTCGCCACCTATGCGACCCGCGTGCAGACCGATGCCGACGAACGCGACCTCCTCGTCGAAGAGGTGGTGGTCGGCGAGAGCTGGTTCTTTCGCGACCAGCAGGTCTTCACATTCGTCGCCGACGTCGCCGTGACGCGGGCCGGGCTTCCCGGCCGCGGGCCGGTGCGGATCCTCTGCGCGCCGTGCGCCGGCGGCGAGGACCCCTACTCCGTCGCGATGGCCCTGCTCGACGCCGGGCTCACCCCCGCCCCATTCACGATCGACGCCGTCGACGTCAGTCGCGCCGCGCTCGCGCGGGCCGCCCGCGGCCGCTACTCCGCCAACGCGTTCCGCAACGCCGACTGCTCGTTCCGCGACCGGTGGTTCGACGCGGACGGCCGCGTGGCCGTGCTCTCGGCCACGGTGCGGGACTGCGTCGCGTTTTCCCAGGCCAACGTGGTGGACGAGTCGTTCACGGCCGGCCGCGCGCCCTACGACGTGATCTTCTGCCGCAACCTGCTGATCTACCTGACGCCCGAGGCCCGGGCACGCATCGAGGCCGTGCTCGACCGCTTGCTGACCCGCGACGGCGTGCTCGTGCTCGGCGCGGCGGAGCCCCCGATCCTCAAGGGCGACTGGCTCCCTGCGGGCACGGCGGCCGTGTTCGCCATGCGGCGGGGCGTGCGGCCCGCCGCCCCGCTCGCCGCCCCGGGCCCACGGGCCGCCACCCGGCGCCCGCCATCTCCGGCGGCGCCCCGAACGCCGGCGGCCGCGGCCCCGCCGACGGTGGAAACGCCACCTCCGACGCTCGCCGACGTGCTCGCCGAGGCCGGTGCACTCGCGAACCGGCAGCGGCATGCCGAGGCCCTCGAACTCTGCGAGCGGTGTCGCCAGCGGCTGACGCCGGCGCCCGAACTCTTCTTCCTCATGGGCATGCTGCATCAGGCCACCGGCGACCTCGACCGCGCCGAAGGCTGCTTCCACAAGACGCTCTACCTCGACGCCAGCCACGACGAGGCGCTCCTGGCGCTGGCCCTGCTGGCCACGCGCCGCGGTGACGTACGGATGGCCGAGACCTACCGGCAGTCCGCCGCGCGCGTGCTGGCCAGGAAGGAGACGCCATGATCGATCAGCATCGCGAACCGACCGCCGTCGAGGCCCCGATGCCCGAGTGCTGGCGGCTGATCGGCGTCGCGGGCGACCGCAGTTGCCCCGAACTCGAGGTGTTCATCCATTGCCGCAACTGCCCGGTGCTCGCCGAGGCGGCTCGGACGTTCTTCGACCGCGGCGCGCCCGCAGGCTATCTCGACGACTGGCGGGCGATCCTCGAAGAGCCGGCGGCGGCCCCGGCCACCGACACGACGAGCGTGCTGGTATTCCGGCTCGGCGGCGAATGGCTCGCCCTGCCCACGGCGGTGCTCGTCGAAGTGACGCCGCTGCGCACCCTCCACCGGCTCCCGCACCGTTCCG
>Ga0315900_10004207_pt1 | contig 20439 bp, 15 predicted proteins | sample LakEriMetagenome_FD_203521 | JGI IMG/M metagenome (GOLD analysis project Ga0315900, IMG submission 203521) | Freshwater fungal communities from buoy surface, Lake Erie, Ohio, United States - Buoy 12 MA114 | ecosystem: Environmental > Aquatic > Freshwater > Lake > Lake biofilm | place: USA: Lake...
GCCCCGGCACCACGCTCCTCGAGCAGCTCCTCGTCATCACCCTGCTCGCCCTCCTGGCCCTCATTGCCATGACCAGCGGTGCCCCGCTGCTGGAGGCCGCCGCCGTACAAACCGCCTCGCGCGATGCCACGGCGCTGTTGGGACTCGCCCGCGATCACGCCCTGTCGGCCGGCGAACGCACGGCCGTGCACTTCGGGCCACAACGGGTGGTGGTCCATATCGGCACGGATACCGTCGCCCGCGCCGACTTCACCGACCGCGGCGTCCGGCTCCACGCCACCCGCGACTCCATGGCCTATGCGGCCAACGGGCTGGGCGTGGGCGCGGCCAATCTCCGGCTCATCCTGTCGCGCGGTGCGCGCGCCGACACCATTACCATCTCGCGGCTCGGGCGCGTGCAGTGGCACTGAACCACCGCACCCGCCCCGCCCTCACGTCCCGAAATCGAACCCCGGGACCGACACGCGCGGGATCTCCTGCCCGATCGTGCGCTCGATCGTGCGCACCATCCCGATCTCTTCGGCGCTCATGAACGTGTACGCATCGCCGGTGCTCGCCGCGCGACCCGTGCGCCCGATCCGGTGCACGTAGTCCTCCGGCTGCTGCGGGACGTCGAAGTTGATCACGTGCGTGATGCCGCTGATGTCGAGGCCGCGCTGCGCAATGTCCGTCGCCACCAGCACCCGCAGCTTGCCGCTCTTGAAGTCCTCCAGCGCGGCCATGCGCTCGCGCTGCGACTTGTCGGCGTGCATCGCGCCCGCCTTCACCCCGGCGCGCTCGAGATCGCGCACCACCCGGTCGGCGCCGCTCTTCGTGCGCGTGAACACCAGCACCGAGTCGTGCGACGCCTTCGTGAGCAGGTGCACGAGCAGGTCGTTCTTTCGGTGCCGCGGCACCGGATACACGGCGTGCGTCACCGTCGTCGCCGCACTCGAGCGCCGCCCCACCTGCACCACCACCGGCTTGCGCAGATACTTGCGCCCCAGCGCCTCCACTTCCGGCGGCATCGTCGCCGAAAAGAGCAACGTCTGGCGATAGCGTGGGATCTGGTCCACGATGCGATTGATCTGCGGCGCAAACCCCATGTCGAGCATGCGGTCCGCCTCGTCGAGCACCAGCGTCTCCAGATACGTGAAGTCCACGTTGCGCTTCTCGAGGTGATCGAGCAGGCGGCCGGGGGTGGCCACCACCACATCCACGCCGCGGCGCAAGGCACGCTCCTGCGGCTCGTACCCCACCCCGCCGTACACCGGAATCACATCCACCGGCGCGTACTGGGAGTACTTGCGCACGCTCTCCTCCACCTGCAGGCACAGCTCGCGGGTGGGGGTCAGCACCAGCACCCGGGTTCGCCGCGGCCCACCAATGAGCCGATGCACCACCGGCAGCGTGAAGCTGGCGGTCTTGCCGGTGCCGGTCTGCGCCAGACCGATGAGGTCGCGCCCCGTGAGCGCCAGCGGAATTGCCTCACGCTGGATGGGTGTAGGGCGCTCATACCCCGCCTCGTGCAGGGCATCCAACAGGGGCTGCGCCAGCCCCAGATCGGCGAAGGTCACATCGCCGACAAGCGTATCAGGATCGATGACTGTCATGTGTAGCCGGGAAAGATAACACCCTCGCTCGGCAGGTGGGGACGAACACCACACACCGGGGGACGATCACCCCAGCTCGATCGTCCGGCCAGCCAGCCTCGCCACCAGCCCCAGACGGAACGTGACGTCGGCCGACAGCCCCGTGGCCTCGCGAACAGCCCCCGCCTCACCAGCAGACTCGGCCGCACCATCGTGCAGCGGCAGGACCGGCCACGACCACACCGGCACCTGCGCCGGCATCACCACCGAGCGCGGCGGCGTCCACACCCCGCGCTTGCGGTCATCGAGGGTGCGGTCGAGCAGCTTCACCCACCCCTCCTGCCTCGGCAGCCACCCCAGGCGAGCCATCGCTTCCAGCCACGCCAGCGCGCTGGGCATGTCCCCGTCGAGCGCACTGCGCGTGGTCAGGAAATCCCCCAGCACGTAGTGCGACTGCTCGACGAGATGCTCCCCCACCTGCTGCATCGGAACCTGCCGCGGCCACGGCTGCGTAAGCCACTTGAAGAGCAGATCCATGAAGTGATAGTGCTCGCTGCAAAACTGCGGCATGTAACTCAGCATCACCAGCAGGTGGAACGACGGCATCGCCACCTCCGGTGGGAGCACGTGCTGGTTGCCGATCCGGACCCAGGGCTTCTGCGCCTGCGGTGACTTGAGGAACCCATGCACCCGGTCAATGAGCCGGCGTGCCGCCCCCCGCAAACGTGGGTCCGCCTCGAAGCCGGCGTGCGCCAGCGCCGCCGCCGCCGCCTCGCGCAACAGCAGACGCCCCCGGCGCACCAGCTCCTCGTCGTCGTCCGCGGGACGCAACTCAGCCAGAAGGGTAGGGTCGTTGTCCTCGGCCAACAGCCGGAACAGCAGGCGCCGGGTTGCCGCCATCCCCGGAGCATCCACATCCCACCCCAGTTCGAGCAGACGCCGAAACGCGGGAATGGTGCCCACCCCCTGCAGCGACGTGCCCGTGGGCATCGCCAGCATGCCGCCCGGCCACGTGCCGTCGTGGTCCTGCGTCCCCAGCAGATACCAGCCCGCTGTGCTCGCGTACGGCAGTAGCCCCCAGCGCCCTGCAGGCGGACTCTGCAGCGCAACATCACGCCAGGCACGGAGTTGCACCGCCGGCGACCCATTCACCAGCAGCCACGAAATCGGCACGGTCACCGGCATCGGTGGCGGCGGAGGCGGCACGAACACCTGCCGCGGCACCGTCAGTTCGCCGGGAACCAGAATCGCGTCACTGCCGGCCGGCGGCATCGGGGAGGGGGGGATCGTCACAATTCCGCAATTGTACGATCATTTCGCGGGTCCGCCAGAGGCGGCACGCCATTGGCCCGCCCGATTAACGAACGCGCGCCCTCGTACGTCTCACCCCACAGCGCGGCACCCGACGCACGGGCGTCGGCGCTCCAGCCCTTCCCAGTCACCGACTCCGTCCATGAAGACCACCCTGCGTGCCCTGGCCGCCGTTGCGGCACTCGCCATTGCCACCCCGGCCCTCGCCCAGGGCGGTCCCCCGGGCGGCGGTATGGGGCAAATGTCCCCCGAACAGCGTCTCGCCCGCCAGAAGGACATGCTCTTTCGGGGCATTACCCTGTCGGCAGACCAGTCGGCCAAGGCCGACACCCTCATCATGCAGGGCATGCGCAAGCAGATGGAAGCCATGCAGGCCGCCCGCTCCGGCAGTGGCGACATGGCCAGCATGCGCGAGCAGATGCAGAAGATGAACGCCGAGCGCAACGACGCCCTCAAGGCGCTGCTCACCAGCGACGCCGACAAGGCGAAGTTCGACGAGAATCTCAAGAACATGCCGCAGGGGCGCCGCGGGGGCCGCTGAGCCGCGGACGGCGGAGACATCCCGGCGCCGTCCCCACGGCACCGGCGACCACGGGGGCATCGGCAACATCGCCGGTGCCCCTGTGCCGTTGCCGGCATTAGCGTTCGGCCATCATGGCAGCCAGGGCCGTCTTCGCAGGCGAGCGCCGCTGAATGCGCGGCGAGTTCGTGGACCTCGATGGGGTCCGGTTGTACTGCTATGCCTTCGGGCAGCGCGGCACGGGGCACCCCATCGTGCTGGTGCACGGATCGTTCACCTCCTCCCACCTGTGGCAGGACGTGCTCCCGCGGCTCCCCAAGGGGCACCGGGTGCTGGTGCTCGACCTGCTGGGGCACGGCCGCAGCGACCCGCCCGGCTCCGCCGCCATGACCGTGGCCGCGCATGCGGAGCGGCTGGAGCAGCTGCTCGACATCATGGGCGTGCAGCAGGTCATGCTCGTGGGCCATGGCATGGGCGCCGCCGTGGCCGCGCGCGTGGCGCACGAACACCCTGAGCGCATCGCCCAACTCATGCTGGTGAACCCGACGCTGCTGGCGGCGCGCGCCGACGAAGCGCTGCTCAACCGCAAGGTGCGTCGGGTGGCGTCGCTCGTCTGGCTCTGGCAGCGCATCGCCCCGTCGTGGGTGGCCTCGGCGCTGCACGCGGCACTCCTCCCCTGTTTCGCCCACCGCGATGTCGGCGCGCGATCGCTCGATGTGTACCTCATGCCCTTCCGCCAGCGCGACGGCCGCGACGCGGCCTGCGCCCAGCTCCGCGCGCTTGGGCAATCGCGCGGCGACACGGTGGCGGCGCTCGCCCCCGGCGCGCTGCGCTGCCCCACCGCACTCGTGCTGGGGGAACACGATCCGTTTCTCAATGCCGCGCGCAGTGAACGACTCGTGGAGTGGCTCCGTACCGCCACCGGCAACACCGTCGGCGTACACACGTTGCCGGGGGTGGCCCACGTGGCCCCCGAAGAAGCGCCCGACCGACTCGGCACCCTCGTGGGCGAGCTCATTGCCCGCTGAGCCGCTGTCGCCTGCCCCTCAGGTTCCCATCGACTCCCCGTCGCCCCCCACTCCACTCTTTCACGGCCCATCATGACCGATCGACTTGCCACCATGCGCGCCATGGCGGCGCGCCAGCCAGGCAATGCCCTCGTGCGCTTCGGCCTCGCCAACGAGCTGCTCAAGGCCAATCTGCACGAGGAAGCCGCGACGGAACTGCAGGCATACCTCGCCAGCTACGACGACGAAGGCAACGGGTGGCTGCGCTACGCCGACACGCTCACCGCGCTGGGGCGCCACGAAGAGGCGCGCGCGGCGGCCGCCAAGGGCATCGATGCGGCCACACGATACGGGCACGGCAGCATGGTGCAGGAATTCGAGGAACGGTACGGCTAGCGCGACAGCGCCCCGCCTGGTCCGCCGCACGCCACCTCTGCGCCGATGACGACGCCACGGCCGACTACCTTCTCGTGCACGAGCCGGACGGGCGCCATGTTGTGGGCGCCGAGCTCGCGCTCGAGGCGATGGCGGTCGGCGAGGGCGGCCGAGAGGCGGTCGCCCATGTTCGTGGTCACGACGCCTCCAGCCAATCGCGGCGAATGCTACATTTCAAGGATGGAACGGATTGTCATCGTGTACCCCACGCATGACGCGGCAGCCGCTGCCGACCGCGACGCGCTCCGGCGACTGTCGCCGCAGGCCCGCCTGGATCGGCTGCTGCACATGCAACAGACCCACCGCAAACGACTGGGCGATGCTGGACGAGGACTTGCGCGAGTTGCTCGCATTGTTGATCGCCCACGGCGCTGACTTTCTCGTTGCCGGTGGTCACGCGGTCGCGTTCCACGGGTACCCGCGGTACACCGAAGATCTGGATCTCTACGTGCGCGCCACTCCCGAGAATGGCGCGCGCATCGTGGCCGCACTCGAGGCATTCGGGTTTGGCAGCCTCGGGCTCACGGCCAACGACTTCACGGCCGACGATCGCGTGATCCAGTTGGGACGAGCACCCAATCGCGTGGACCTGCTGACGCGACTGTGGGGCGTCGAGTTCGACGAGGCATGGTCCCGGCGCGTCGAGGCGTCGCTCGATTCGATGCACGTCGCCATGCTCGGGCGAGCGGACCTGATCCGCAACAAGCGGGCAACCGCCCGACCGCAGGACCTCGCGGATGTCGCCGCGCTGGAAGCGCTGGAAGCGCTGGATCGCGACGCGACGTAGTCGCGCCGAGCCGTTGAGGCCCCCCCGCTCCGCACCCACGGACCCTACAGTCGCCGGCTCTCCTCCGCCGCCTCGAGCACGTATCCCAGTTCGCGCGACACCGCTCGCGCTTCCTGTGTGGCGCTGGTTACGTCATCCGCGGACGCGTGCATCCCCATCGTGCGCAGCTTCACGAGGTCGAGGCGCAACGAACGCAGCGCCATGCTCGCGCTGTCGATCTGCCGGCGCATGGTTTCACGGCGCGACTGCAAGTCGTCGAGCGAGGCGCGCTGACGCATGAGCAGCGTCAGACGGCGCTCACGATCGGGGCTGGTGAGCGGCTCCGCTTCCACGGCGGCAAGGCGCGCGGCCAGATCGGTCAGTGCGCCACGGGGCAAGTCACGATCGAGCCGTTCGAGGCCGTTCGCCAACCCGCCAATGCGCTCGAGCAGCGCATCGGCCGTGGGGTCGACATCGGGCACCAGCGCCTGATCCTCCGGCGACAGCTTCGACACGATCTCGGCAATCACGAGCCGGTCGTCGCAGGCGTTGCGCACCAGGTCACCGTATGCCGACTGGGCCACCCCGCCCCCCGCCGTCTTTTCCAGCAACTCGGCCAGGCGCACATGATGCGCCCGGTTGTCACGCGCCGCCGGCGCCGTACGCCACGCATCCCCGAACGCCGCCAGCGGGGAAATGCCGAAGCGCCGCAGCCGGAGCGCGTGCCGCCCCGCCACGGCCAGACTGCCCAACGCCACGACGAGCCCGGCGAGCATGGGCGCGATAAAGATCTCTTCGTTCAGCGACACCCCCACGAGGAGACTGCCGATCCCGAGTGCCGACGAGGCCCCCACCCACTTGAGGCTCGTGCGAAAACGCATCACGCGGTCGGCAACCACGGCGGGCGTGCTGGCTGCCCCCCCCGCCATCCGGCCCGCCACCTGTTGCGCCTGGAGTTCGGCCACGTACGCCGCGTTCGCCTGCTTGCGCTGCAGCTTCACCGACCGGCGCCACTGCTTCACGGCTTCCCGGTTGGCCTTCTTCCACTCACGCCGGGTCGAACGATCCGCTCCCATGGGGAGCGGCGGCAGCTGCGGCATGGGCGGCAGCGCCCCGGGCGCCGGTGCCTGCCGCGGCGCGGGCGAGGATTCACTGACGCGCCGTGGCGCCCAGTCCTCGGCGCGATACCCCACGCGTTCGTCCCGGTCGGAATCCCAGGACCGCGCCGGCGGCGCGGGCACCGGTAGCGGGACGGATAATGGCGGCACGGCCGATGGCATCGGCGCCGAGAGTGACCCGTCACGCTGTACCCGACGCAGCGTGTCGCGCAATTGCAGCGCACTCTCCCAGCGATCGGCGGGCTTCTTCGCGAGGCAGCGCTCCAGAATGTCCACCAGCACACGCGGCGTGTCGGGGCGCAGGCTGCGCAGCGGCGGCGGGGGGTCGCTCACATGCTGCATGAGCATGGCCGGCGTCGTGGGCGCCTCGAACGGCAGGCGGCCAGCCAGCATGAGATAGCCGATCACGCCCACCGCATACACGTCACTGCGCCCGTCGACCTCCTTGTCCCCCATGGCCTGTTCCGGGCTCATGAACGCCGGCGTTCCCACGGCGATGCCCGTTTGCGTGAGCCGCGAGTCACTTTCGGCCGCGCGCGCAATGCCGAAGTCGGTAACCAGCGCGCGCCCGGACTCGCGATCGAGCAGCACGTTGTCGGGCTTCATGTCACGATGCACCACGCCGTAGGCATGGGCGTAGGCCAGGGCGTCGGCCATCTGCTCCAGCACGCTCGCCACGAAGGAGAACGGCGGACGCGGCTCGCGCAGGATGCGCGCGGCCAGACTCTCCCCCTCCACCAGCGCCATGGCGAAGCACACCAGCCCGGGTACCTCGTGCACGGCGTAGATGGGCACGATGTGCGGGTGATTGAGGCGGGCGGCCATCTGCGCCTCGCGCACGAACCGCTCGCGCACATCCGGGCGGAACGCGAGATCGGGAGGCAGCACCTTGAGCGCGACCTTGCGCTGCAGCCGCACATCCTCGGCCGCGTACACCACCGCCATGCCGCCGCGGCCGACTTCACGCCCGACGAGATAGTGGTCGCCAATGGCGGCAGTGACCCGATCGCGCAGCAGCGCGGCATCGACACCGTACGCCCCCTCACGCCCCGGATTGCCGTGCAGGTTCGGTGGCGGGGCGGCGGCGGACGGCGGCGCGGGCGCGGGCGCGGGCGCGACATCAGGCGTGTCGAACATCGCCAGCTCCCCGGGGTCAGGCGCCGCGCGACGCGGTGCGCGGCGACGTGAGGTCGCGCACCTCGCTCACCGCCTGCACGGCGATGTCCACCTCGCGGGCCATCTGCATCGCCTGTTCCGCCACGAGCGTCACGCTCTGCACTGAACTGTTGCCGGTGCGCAGGCGGACCAGGTCGAGACGCACATTCTCGAGTGCCAACCGGCAGCTGTCCACCTGCCCCCGTCGCGCCTGCAGTTTGGCCTGGCCGTCGAGCAGCGCCCGCCGCTCGCGGCGCAGCTGCGCCAGTCGCCGCACACGGGCCTCGCTGCGCGTCGTGTCGAGTGGATTCGCCTCCCGCTCCAGCGTGTCGATCTCCTGCTCCGTGCGCGTCAGCAGCTCGGGCGCCAGCGTGGCCTCCAGGCGCACGAGATCCTTGGTGATGGCCTCGAGCTTCTGCACCAGATCGATGCTGGTGTTGGCCACATCGGGAATGCGCTGGCGATCCTCGGCGGGGAGTGTGGCCAGCAGCCGGCCGATTTCTTCACGATCGGCACGGGCCGCGCGCACGAGCGGCAGATACGCGCCCAGTTCGTCGTCGCGCGCCGGCAGGGCTGGGGCCGCACGTCCACTGTCGGCCATGGGCACGGGAGCGTTCGAGCCGCCCAGCGTGAGGGCGCCCGTGAGCCGATTGGTGAGCTTGCCCTGCGCCCGCAGCTCTTCGCGCTTCCTGCTGCTGAAGGTGGCCCACACGCTGTTCGTGATGTCTTCCAGCACTTCGCCGAAGAGCCGATGCTTGGGCTGCCGCAGCACATCCTTCCAGTCGTAGCCGTCGGTCCAGAGCTTCGTGTACTGCCAGACCATGAAGATCGTCCAGATCGTGGTCACGCTGCCGAAGCTGGAGTCGCCGAAGATCGCGATGACGAGGAACGCGAAATTGACGAACAGGTAGGGCACGAGCTGGCGCCGGAACTTCACGACACGCGGCGCTTCCCAGCGGGCGCGGTCTTCGGTGGTCGGGATGTACGCGTCGTCGGGGCGAACGCCGTAGCCATACGCCGGTGCCACCGCGCCCGCCGCAGCGGGCGCGGCCGTGCCGAAGCCGGCGGGGGCCGTGGTGAGCGTGCGGGGCGAATAGGCCGGTGCCTGATACCCGGGCGCCGGATACGACGGGGCCTGGTAACCACTGGTGCCGTTCGCGGGCATGGGCATGCCGCCAATGGGCGCGCCGTTGAACGAAACGGGCGACGTGGACCGTGGCATGCTGGCCGAGGTGGCGCCTGCCGGTGCGGGGGGCACCACGCCCGTCCGCAGCGCCTGCGACAGCTCGGTGGCCTGCTGGAACCGATGATCGGGGTTCTTCTCCAGCAGCCGCATCACGATGGCCGCCAGGTCGGGCGGGACATCGGCGCGGCGTTGCTGAATGGGGACCGGTGCCTCGGCCAGATGCTTGACCAGCAGTGCCGGCGTGGTGCCACCGACGAACGGCGGCTCGCCACACAGCATCTGGTAGGCCACGATCCCCAGGGAATAAAGGTCGCTGCGCGCGTCGAGATCGCGATCTCCCGACGCCTGCTCCGGGCTCATGTACGCCGGCGTACCAATGGCCATACCGGTGGCCGTGAGCCGCGACGTTTCCCCGCTGTCCGTGGCCGCGCGCGCGATGCCGAAATCGGTGACCAGCGCACGTCCGTCAATGCCGTCGAGCAGGATGTTGTCGGGCTTGATGTCGCGGTGCACCACGCCGCGCGAGTGGGCGTAGGACAGCGCATCGGCGACTTCGCCCAGCCAGCGACGCACGCTGTCCACGGGCAACGGGCCACGCTTCTGCACGAGTGTGGCGAGGTTGTCCCCGTCAATGCACGCCATGACGAAGAACACCAGGTTGCCCACCTCGTCGACCGAGTAGATGGGCACGATGTTCGGGTGACTCAGCTGCGCCGCGGTTTCCGCCTCGCGGAGAAACCGGGACCGCACGTCGCGCCGGAACGACAGCTCCGGCGGCAGCAGCTTGATGGCGACATGCCGCTTGAGTCGACGATCACGCGCACGATACACGATGCCCATGCCGCCACGGCCGATTTCCTGGTCGAGCTCGTAGGCGGCGCTGAGCGCCTGCTCCACGTGGGCACGCAGTTCGGCGTCTTCGGCGTGATGAGCGGTGTTTTCGGACACTCGAAGCGGAATTCGGGGAGTTGACCGTCTTCCTTAGTCTAGCACGGCAGGGAAACGGACGACAGCATGGGACGAACGGAAGGTGTGTGGGCACTACGTAGAGTCCCCCCCGCAAAGTTGCAGATTGACTCACCCCCCGGCAGCGGCTTCCCCCGCGGCACGGGTTTCGCGCAGTCCGGTGACCAGCGGTGGGATGGGGGCGTGGCGGCAGAGGACGCCACACAGCCGTGGGCATCGCGGTGGCGCGACCGCCGGCGCAGCGCGCACGGTGGGGACGGGGAAGCCGGCGTGCGGAGCGCCTGCCGATTCAGCCGGAATACGCGCCAGGTCCGCCACCGTGACAGTGTGATGTGCCGCGCCCTGACGCGTCCCTGCCGTCGTGACGCAATTTGCGCGGTGCGGATCGTGCTCCAGTGAGGACGCCAATCCTTTTGCTCAGGAATTCCCATGAGTCAGCGCCAGACCCTCCCCGTCCTCCCGTTGCGTGGGACGGTCATGTTTCCCGGAATCACCGCCCCCATCGCCGCCGGGCGGCCCGGTACCCTGCGCGCCATCGAAACGGCGCTCAAGGGCGACCGGCTTGTCTTCGCAGTGGCGCAGCGCGACAACACCGAGGAGCCCACCGCCGATATCCTGTTCAGCACCGGTGTCATTGCGCGGATCGGCCAGGTGCAGCGTGGCCTCGGCGGCGTACAGCTGTTGCTGCAGGGGGAACAGCGCGCCACCGCCCTGCACTATGGCGAGCAGGACGGCTATCTCACGTCCGTGATCGTGCCCGCCGAAGAGATGATGCCGCTGGATCTCAAGGATCCGGCATTCACCGCGCTCCACAAGGAAGCCCGCGAGCGGGCCGCCGAGCTTGGTGAGAAGCGCGGACTGCCCGAAGAGGTGGTGCATCAGGTGCTCGACTCGGTCGAGGACGCCGGTCGCTTCGCCGACCTCGTGGCCGGCTACATCGAGCTCACCGTGCCCGAGAAGCAGGGGCTGCTGGAAACGCTCAGCGTGGAAGAGCGGTTGCGCCGCGTGCTCGTGCACGTGCAGCGACAGATCGGCCTGCTCGAAGCCCAGGAAGACATCAAGAGTCAGGTCCAGGAGGAGCTCGGCGAGCGCCAGCGCGAAATGTTCCTGCGCGAACAGCTCAAGGCCATTCAGAAGGAGCTCGGCGACGACGACACCGGCAAGGAGATCAGCGAGCTTCGGGAGAAGCTCAGCAAGCTCCTGCTGCCCAAGGAGGCGCGCGCCGAGGTGGAGCGCGAGCTGGGGCGCCTGGAGCGTGCCGGCCGCGAAAGTATGGAGGCGCAGGTCATCCGCACCTATCTCGAGTGGATCGCCGAGCTGCCGTGGAACGCGCGCAGCGACGACCACCTCGAACTGGCGCGCGCCGGGGAGATCCTCGACGAGGATCACTACGGGCTCAAGGACGTGAAGGATCGCGTGCTCGAGTTCCTCGCCGTGCGGCAGCTGCGGGCGCAGCAGGTGGCGGCTGAAGTCGCGACGACCGGTGAGTTCCCCGTATCGAAGTTGAAGGGGGAAGCCACCGACGCCACGCCCGCGCTTGGGAACGGCGAGGAAGACCGCCAGATCACCGACACCCGGGAAGCCAAGGCGCGCGCCATGGCCCGCGGGCCCATCCTGCTCTTCAACGGTCCTCCGGGAGTGGGCAAGACATCGATTGCCAAGAGCATTGCCCGCGCGCTCGGCCGCGAGTACGTGCGCGTGGCGCTGGGCGGTGCGCGCGACGAGGCCGACATTCGCGGCCACCGCCGCACGTATGTGGGCGCAATGCCGGGCCGCATCATTCAGGGAATGAAGCAGGCCGGGACGCGCAATCCCGTCTTCCTGCTCGACGAGGTGGACAAGCTGGGGCAGTCGTATCAGGGCGACCCGTCCAGCGCCCTGCTCGAGGTGCTCGACCCGGCGCAGAACGACTCCTTCACCGACCACTACCTCGGGGTGCCCTTCGACCTCAGCGAAGTGCTGTTCATCGCCACGTCGAATTTCATCCAGAACATCCCCGGTCCGCTGCTCGACCGCATGGAAGTGGTGGAGTTCAGCGGTTACACCGAGCGGGAGAAGGCGGAGATCGCGAAGACCTACCTGGTGCCGCGTCAGCTGGAGGAATCGGGGCTTTCCAACCGCGAGCTCTCCTTCACGGACGACGCCATCATGAAGGTGATCAGCGAGTACACCCGCGAAAGCGGCGTGCGCCAGCTCGAGCGGCAGCTGGGGGCGGTGGCGCGGAAGGTCGCGCGGCGTGTCGCCATGGGGGACACGGCCACGATCGACGACAAGGTGATCAGCGACGGCGAAGTGCGCGAGCTGCTGGGGCGTCCCAAGGTGCATCCCGAGCGCGCGGCGGAGCACGACGAGGTCGGGATCTCCACGGGCATGTACTACACGCCCATGGGCGGCGACATCATGTTCGTGGAGGCGAGCATCCGCCGGGGCACCGCCCCGCAGACGCGCGACGACGACACCAACGTGGTGCGGGTGGGGCCCATCTCCCTCATTCTCACCGGCCAGCTTGGCGACGTGATGAAGGAAAGCGCGCGCGCTGCCCTCACCTACGCCACCAACAACGCCGAGGTGCTGGGCATTCCGGCGGAGCGCGTGGCGAGCGCCAGCGAAGCGCACATTCACGTGCCGGCCGGCGCGATTCCCAAGGATGGGCCCAGTGCGGGCATCGCCATCGCCACGGCGCTCGTGAGCGAAATGTCGAATCGCAAGGTGCGGCGCGACGTGTCGATGACGGGCGAGATCACGCTGCGGGGCCGCGTGCTGCCGATTGGCGGCGTGAAGGAGAAGGTGCTGGGCGCGCATCGCGCCGGCATCAAGGAAGTGATCGTGCCCAAGGCCAACGAGGCCGACCTCGAGGATGTGCCGGAGGAGGTGCGCCGGCAGCTCACCTTCCACTGCGTCGAGACGCTGCGGGACGTACTGAAGATCGCGCTGGTGCAGGCACCGGTGGAGGAGGCGGTGGAGGAGCTGGTAGGCGTGTGACTGCGGGTGTCACGGCGGCCAAGAAACAGACGGCAGACCGAGGTTGCCGCCACCCCTCGCCAGGTGCCCGGTCAGAACCCCTGCTGCCACCGCATCACGGCCACACGCTCCGTGGAGCCGCCAAAGCCGGGCCACGTGACATCGAGGGCGACACTCAGGCGGGTGGAGATGGTGGGGATCCACCCCACGGCAGCACCGGCCGTGCGCACCAGCGGGCGGGACCCATCCGCCAGGAGGGTCACGCCCGCCGGCGTGTCGAGCTGCAGCTGGCCGGCCCGCACGCCCAATTCCAACGCACCGCGACGGTGCCGCGGCGTGATCTCCTGATTGGCGTTGCGCGTGCCACCCCAGGCCGTGGCGGCACGCAGCGACCACGCCGTGGCCTGCACCTGCTGCCGCGCCGCCGCGAAACGCAGCCGCTGCCACTGCTGCGCACGTTCCACGCCCACCATCGTGCGCGCCGTGCCCAGCACGCCCCCCAGTGACCAGCGGCCGCGTGCACCGTCGGCAATGACCGTCGTGGCCTCCGTCGCGCCGTCGCGAAAGACCACCAGCGGCAGCTGCCCGACCGACAGCAGGCGGGCAACCGCGGGATTCTCGGCAGTGCCGCGCTCCTGCCCCGCCAGCAGGCTGCCCTGGATATCGGCGTACCGTGAACCACGCACCACGCGCCAGTTCGCACGGCCCAGCAGGTCGTAGCCCACGCCATTGGTGGCGCGCACATCGCCATCGGTATCCACCACCGGAACGTCCGACCCGATCGGCGTGCGAAAGCCGCCGGCGGCCACGGTGACATGACCCCGCTGGTGCGTGACCTGCGCTCCCATGCTGCGACTCGGCATGAGCGTATTCACGATACTCCGCTCCGGAAAGAGCAATGTGCTGGACGACTGCATGCGCTCGGTGCCGTAGGCCGGTCGAAAGCGCCCGATCCGTGCGGTGGTGCGCCGGTCGCGCCACCCCACGAAGGCGTCCTGCACCAGCACGCGCCCCTGGCCGAAGTCGGGCTGCAACCGGACATGCCACCCGTCGGCACGCGAGGCATCGAAAACCAGGCGTGCGCGGCGCAGCAGCAGGCCGTCAGGGGCCCGCGATTGCGGCCCCGATGCCCAGCGCCCGTCCACCTGCAGGTATCCCCCCATGCTCAGGCGCATCTCGTCGCCGAATGCGAGGTCGATGCTGCCACGCTCATCGTCGGTGCGTGACGTGGGCGACGACGGCGGTGCCGACTGCGCCCCCAGTGACATTGCCGCAACGAGGGAGAGCGCGAGCGGCGGAAGGCTGCCCCGCGGAATGCTGATCACGGTGGCGGTGCCGCCGCGGCACCGCGCCGCACGTCGCAGAGGGTCAACCTGCGCATGCGCGTGGACGTCCCCGCCCCGTTCGGCCCCAGCGACCCCAACTTGCCGGGCCCAACGGTGAGGGAGAGCCCCTGCCGCGCCTGCCCCCCGTTCGCGAAGCGCGTGCCGACATCCTGCCTGCGCAGCCGCACTCCCTCACCACCCCGGTGCCAGATTCAGTCCGAACACCCCGCCACCGCGGCGGTGCACGGGCCGCGCGTGGAACATCTCCACGATGATCGCGCCGAGATTGAGGCGGGTGCTGATCCCATGCGACAGCACCGGCCGCCGCACCGCGTCGGCGTTCTGCAGCGCCCGCGGCCGCAGCGACAGCGCATCGCCGCCCCGCCACGCCATCCCGGCGTCGAGGAATGGCGCCACTTCCATGGCGAGCCCCCGAACGCCCAGCCGGTTGATGGGGAGTCGGTACTCCACGTTCGCCACCGCCATGCGCGATCCCAGCAGCCCATCGAACGAGGGACACGGCCCGAACGCCGACCGGCCGCACTCGCGCTCCGCCAGCGATTCGGCCGCATAGCCGCGCACCAGCGTGCCCGCGCCCACGAACATGGGGGCGAGCAATGCCTGGCTGTCGTCACGGCCGTAGCGCCCCGTGTGCATGGCCCGGAAGGCCAGCGCGCCACGCCAGAGCGGCTGGTACCATCGCCCATCGACCGTCACCCCGGTGAATTGCGTGCGCCCCACCGTCTGCTGTACTTCGGCGCGGTAGCGCCAGCCATCGAGTGGTGAGGCCGGACCGAACACCGCGTTGTCCCCCACGAAGGCCGCACTCGACTGGGCGTACTGGATTGCCTCACCGGCACTCCCCGTCGAGCGACGCCGGTCGAGCACGCGCCCGGTGACGTTGTCCACCACCTGCTGGGTCACGTCGAAGTCCTGCGTGAGCCGTGTGCCCGTGAAGGCAAACTCCACGCGTCGGGTACGCGAGAACGGGTACTGCGCGCCCAGTGTCCCCTCGTGCACCAGGGTACGCGCGATCCCCTGCTCCACCAGCGTGGCGTCGCGCAGGTTCCCCGAGGCATCCCGCACACGGATCGGCGCCACGCTGTTGAACGCAGCGGGCAGCGGGGTGCGACCCAGCGTAGCAAATACGTTCCACCGCGAGACGGCATTCACGTACAGCACCTGCCCGCCCACGTCCTGCACGCGTCCCTGGGCCTGGACCGCAATGCCCAGCCGCCGGCGTCCCAGCAGGTCTCCCCAGAACACACTCAGGCCACCGCCCACGGCGGCGCCGTTCGAGCCGGCCGCCACACCGGCCGCCGGGAGCCCCAGTCCCTCGAGGCCAAAGCGCGGCCGGTAGCGGGCGACCGTGGCCGCGCCCGCCGTGGGCCCCGGCAATCCGCTCACGCCATCGGCCAGCATGGCGTCCACGATGGGCACCGGAGATTCCGTGTGCGGCGGCAGGATGCCCCCGCCACTCTGCATGATCGGCGCGGTCAGCGCCACTTCGTCGTCGGCCAGCCGCTGGTAACTCTCCACCCGGCTCCGGTCGAGCGCGACCATCTGGTAGCCATCGCGATCGAATACGGTGACCACCACGGTGTTCGTCGCCGGTGACACCGTGAGCGCCGGGGAACGCGCCGTGATGCCGGCCACGCCCGTGCGCAGCTGCGTCAGCTGATCGAACGCGCCGCGAGCCAGGTCGAGACGAAACACATCGGCCACACCATCCACGTCACCGATGAAATACAGGGAACGGCTGTCGCCACTCCACTGGGGGTTGATCATGCGCGCGTCCGCGCCCAGGTCGGGGAGCGCCCGCATGCGCCCGCCCACCGGATCCACCAGGGCCAGTCGCAGCCGACCATACGCGAGCGTTGCCAGGTCGGTTTCCGCGTGCCGGTCGGTTGCGACCGCAATGTACCGGCCGTTCGGCGCCCAGGCCGGGTGCAACTCGGTGAAGGCATCGTTCGTGAGCCGCTGTGTGCGTCGTTCGGCGAGGTCGAACAGGAACAGGTCGCCCTGCCCGTTGCTCGTGCCGGCAATGGCCAGCTGCCGTCCATCGGGCGACCAGGACACGGCACTGATGGATTGCACCCCCGGCACGCGAATGCGCTGCAGGAGCGTCCCCCGCATGACGTCGAGAATGGCCAACTCCGAATCGCCGGCGCGCGTCACCACCAGGACGTACTGACGCGAGTCCGGGGACCACGCCCCCGATGCGTACAGAAAGGCAATGGCATCGGTGTGGCCATCACGGGCGAGGTTCCCGAAGGACCGCACGTCGCGCCCGGTGGCCATGTTGCGCAGTCGCACGTCCACCTGACCAAGCGCGTCGCGGCCGATGTAGGTCAGCCACGCCCCATCGGGGCTCAGCTGCGGGTTGAGGGCGAAACCGCCGCGCTCCGGCGCCGCGCTCAGCGCGGTGCCAATGACATCGATGTTCTCACGCTGCTCCAGGAGTGTGCCGTACGCCGCGAGAATGTGCGCGTGCCAGTCGTTCTCCAGCGCTTCCGCCGACACGCCCAGCGTGCGCACGATGCCGGCGCGCACCCCCACCGCCACCGCGTCCAGAAAGAATGCCGCCAGCGCATCGTCGCCGAAGCGCCCACCCAGATAGGCCCAGAAGGCATGCCCGTAGCGATAGGGGAACAGGCGCGGATCGGTGGTGAGCGCATCGATGCCCGGCAACTCGCCGGCGGCGAGCGCCGCGCGCAACCACATGGCGGTATTGGGGTCGTCGCTTCCGAGCGACACGTACTCGGCCATCCCTTCCACGAACCAGAGCGGCAGCTGCATCAGGCCGTTGCCGCCCTTCACCTGCCGCGCCATGTCGAACTGGAAGAGGTGCGCGATCTCGTGCCCCAGCACGTGATCGTTCTCGGCGCCCACCCCGGTAAGCGGCATGACCAGCCGGTCACGCAGCGACTCGGCGAACCCGCGCGTCCCCTCGCTGAGCGGGGTGTCGGACAGCGTGGTCTGCTGGAAGTCGGGATGATTGGTGTACAGCACCAGCGGCTTGCGCTGGGTGAAGGTGTGGCCGAGCAGCGACGACAGGCGCTCGTACCACCGCTCCGCCTTGCGGGCCGTTTCGCGCACCGTGGGCTCGGCGGCCTTGTCGAAGTGAATGTCGAAGTGCGCCGTGCGCAGCACCTGCACGTCGAACCGTTCCCAGCGCACGCGATTCTGTCCGAAGTACTGCGCGTGGAGTGGGAGCGGCAACCACACCAGCGCTGCGGCCAGACACGCAAGCACCCGAACGATGCGCGGTCGCACACGGGTGCGCCCAGCCGATCGATGGAGCATGCGGACCTCTTGTAGTGGCGCGATGGCCGGCCCGTGAGGCCCGCCATCGGTGAATGTCTCAGAAACGAATGCCCGCCATGAGCGGCAGGAATGTGGTCCAGCCCCGACCGGTCGTATTGGCGGTGTACATGGCGTGCAGTCGCACTTCCACGAAGTAGTCGCGATCGCCCACGGCGATGACCTCGCCGATCCCCACGTTCACTCCTGGGGCATGGCGCTCGCGAAAACGATTCTCGGGATTGTTGAACAGATACCATCCGGCCCCGATCGTGCCGTACGGATCGAGACGCCCCTCATGGCGACGCGACGTGACATTGAACAGCATGGCGCCCACCTGCAGCGCGCCATCGTCGGCCCCGCGGCGGTCGCCGCGCAGGTGGGTGAACATGGCCTCGGCCGTCACCCCTACGGGCACCCGCGGGGCGCGCATCCAGACGCCGGCCTTCGCCGTGACCCCCTCCGCCACGACATCGCGCAGCGTGCCCCCCGGAATGGCCACCCCCAAAGCCACCGCCGGGGCGGCGGACCACTGCCCGTGGGCCGGGGGGGCACACACGAACAGGGCCGCGCACGCCGCACCGGCGACGCTCAGGGGGTGCCGGAGGACGCGCACGTTACGGCTGGCGCGGCGTCGACGTCGTCGGCATGGTCGGACGCACGATGCGGCGCGGCGCCACCGGCTCCACCGTGGTCGTCGGCGTCGTCACGCTGGGCATGCCGCTCATCTCGTTCGTCAGCAGCATGGGCGCCCGCCCGTCCGTCACGATGACCTTGGCATTCGGACTGCGCGCCAGTTCGCGGAACGCCTCGATGGACTGGTACGAGATGATCGACGGGGTGAGCCCCTGCGCGATGATCGCCCACGAGTCGCGGATACCCTGCGCCTCGATGGTGCGACGCTCGGCCTCCTGCTTCTCACGATCGAGCACGAAGCGCATCTGCTCCGAGCGCTGCTCGGCCTCGAGCTTCTCCTCGATGGCGCGCGCCAGGTCCGCCGGCAGACGGATGCTCTTGAGCAGCACGTTCTCCACCACGAAGCCCTTGGGCTCGAGCGTCTCCATCATCTGCGTGCGGATGGCCTGCTCGATGCCGATACGGGTCCCGCTGTGCATGTCCTTCGCCATGTAGCGGGCCGACACGTCGGCGGCGGCCGAGCGGAACACCGGGATGATCACGTCCTCTTCGTACCGCGTGCCGCTCGTTTCGAGGATCTGCCGGATGTTCTCGGTCTTGGCGCGGTAGAGGATGGACACTTCCGCCGCCACGTTCAGCCCTTCCTTGGACGGCATCTCCAGACGCACTTCGCGGTTCACCACGCGCGCCGGTACGCGCAGCACGGAGTTCACGCCGGGAATGATGAACTGGGCACCCGGCTGCAGTGGCCCGCTCGAGATGCGGCCGAAGGAGGTCTTGACGCCGATCTCATCCTGGCGGATGGTGGCGCAGCCGGTGGCGAGTGGCAGAACACACAGCAGGCCCAGCACAGGGCGGGAGGCAGATGGAAACAGACGCATGGTCAGACATCCGGATGTGCGAAGGGCGAGTCCTCCGCGAATTCCGCGGGATCTTCGGGTCGTGCGCATTTGCGACACGACCGATCCCGCGGTCGCGAAGGTCTCGCCCATCGCCTCTGCATGGCGACTCACCGATCCGTGCGCTCTCGCTGGCGCAGTGTTGACGAATCGGCAACATGCGCAGCCGCCCCTCAGCGGCGCGCATGGCGCTACTCCCCTTCGACCGGAATGTTAGAAATCCGCAATGTTTTTCCATAATTGATTCTTCAGACATCACACATTGACAATTTCAATGTGAATGAGAGGAACCTTTCATGGTACGGGCGGTTGAAACAGGGTTTGGACCCGGAGGTGGCCCGCGCCCCTTCGCCGCGCCGTCAGCGCACGATGAAGTTGAGCGGCGGTGCTTCCCACACCGTGGTCGTCCCGCGAAACACCCGGATGTTGAGCCGAGACGCGCCGGCCTGCTGGCCGGTGAGGGCGCCTCCCAGCCGGTCCCCTTCCCACCGTGCGCGTGTCGGGTCCTCGATGACCACGGGCAGCGAGTGGTCGGCATGGGGCGCCAGGGTGAACCACTCGTTGCGTGGCGGCATGTCGTGGTCGTCGGGGGCGCGCCCCTGCTTCACGAAGTGCATGAGCAGGCGACGAGGGGCACCCGCGGTTACCGTGGGGAATCCGTGCCAGTGGTCGTCATGCGAGAAGTACACGGTACCGGTGGCGGGATCTTCCACCAGGACGCTCGCGATCTGCAGGCGCGGGGCTGCCGGTGGTGGCGCGGCGATGTCGCCGCCACCGCCGCAGGCAACCGCGATACCGAGCGAAAGAAGAGTGGCGCGACGCGTCCAGCGAACGCGAGCGGTGGCCCAGGTCATGATGAGCTCCATCGTCAGCGGGGGCGCGGACACGCCGCCCTGGGTTGGACACGCACCTCGAGCCACGGCGACACGAGGTCGGCGTGCGTGAGGTGCCACACGAGAAAGCGCACGCGGGTCGTGCCCGGTGCAAGCGCGATCAATCGACCGCGACCACGCAGCGGCTCCCATACCACATTCGGCTCCACACTCTCGCCGCGAATCTCGAGATCGCGACGCGACACGAGATCCACCGGCACGCCGCGGAAATCGAGCGCCTGCGGCACCAGCGTCCGCATCTCTCCCTCGCAGAGCACGAGCGGCGTCTCGTTCCACACGCGATTGTCGGTGGTGCGCATGACCACCGCGGCGCTGCTGGAGTCGGTGAACACGAGGTCGGCCACCTCCGCGTGGGGGGTCACCACGGCGATGGGATGTTCACAGGCC
>Ga0315900_10004210_pt1 | contig 20422 bp, 15 predicted proteins | sample LakEriMetagenome_FD_203521 | JGI IMG/M metagenome (GOLD analysis project Ga0315900, IMG submission 203521) | Freshwater fungal communities from buoy surface, Lake Erie, Ohio, United States - Buoy 12 MA114 | ecosystem: Environmental > Aquatic > Freshwater > Lake > Lake biofilm | place: USA: Lake...
GTGCGCTTTTTGGCCGTGGACTGCTCGTAATCACCAAAACCGAACTGCTTGACGCCCATGTCAGTCCACGCCTGCGATCACAAGGTCATTCTCGCGCATGGTGGCGGGGTTTTCCAGAGTCTCCCTAGCTCTGCTGGGTACTGAATCAAGCTATATTCTGATTTTTCGAGGTTCCCTTATGAACATATGAAGACGAATCATATAGTAAATTCATGGGGCGGAAATATTTACAACAATAGTTCTCAATAAGACCGCAAGACTTGACCGAATGAAAACAATTGCGATATTCACCTACGCAGAGTTCTTTTTATAAGTCGCTTAATTTTGCGCAAATTAGCAGTTGCAGGGAAAACGAGACTTAGATGCAAGAATGGATACTTAATCTTAATAGTTTTCTTTACGAAAGACAAAAGAGTCCACTCAGGCAAGGGAAAAGAAGAGTAGATGGGAAGTGACGAACGTGAAATATTTTTGACTTCATACTCTTTCTCAAGAAATGCCTGAAGTTGCTGGCATATGTATAATGATTGCTGATACGTAGAAATCATTGACTCGTGACAGAGATATAATTTATTAAAACCAAAAGCCAAAGAAGTAAATCCATAATCCTTGAGGACAGAAGACAACCCAAAAACGCCTTGAGACACTTCAATCCATTCTGACCTACAAACATCGTCAATAGCAATAACAGAATCTTTGTCTGCACATACTAATGCAAGAGATAAATCAGATGTCACTACTTCTAAGTGGTGTCCACCATCTATATGAAAGAATCTTATGGATTCATTTGATTGACACAAATCATTCCGACTCAAAGACGTAGAGTATACTTTATGAACACGAACTCTATCCATTGAAATATTAAATTTCGCCAGATTGCGACAAAATACCTCGTAATCGCCTCTTCCAGACGAATCAACATTTAGCGATTGCTCTTCAAATACATCAACACAGTGGCAAACTGAGTCACCAGAAAAAAGAACCATTGGAATAAAGGACTTGCCATGATGAACTCCTATTTCACATAAAGGATTTTTGTTGCCAAGAGCATTCTGGGTCTCAATTAGAGTTTTAAAAATGCAGAAGTCTGCAAATCCCAACCATCCGCCGAGAGGTGCAATTTTTGAAAACACTTTCATCTTGGCGGTAGATACTATTAATAGTTTTCACTTTAGCACTTGTTGCTTTCAATAAGGTCGGAACTACTTGACGCCTCGCAAGAGGCGAACACGGGACTCAAATCAAGAGCGCCAGTAATAAGTGACACACCAGTGGCACACCAAAGAATTCTGTCCCAGAATCCATATCAACACTGGGGTCTTGGTTACGTTGTGTAATCGGCGTTGATGCGCACGTACTGATCCGAGAGGTCGCAGCCCCAGGCCCGCCCCTCGCCGCGGCCCTCGCCCACCACCAGCCGGATCAACACCGAGTCGTCGCGCAGGTAGGCGCCGGCAGCCCGCTCCCGCAGATAGGCGGAGGCGGCAGGGCGATCGAAGGGCAGCGGCTCACCGGCGGCCATCAGCTGGTGCGGCCCCAGCCACACCGCCAGCACCCGCGGATCGAAGGGCACGCCGGCCCGGCCGGCGGCCGCCACGATCCGGCCCCAGTTGGGGTCGCGGCCATGCACCGCACACTTCACCAGCGAGGAGCCGCACACCGTGCGGGCGATCGCACGGGCGCCGGCCTCATCCGGCGCTCCCTCCACCCGCACCTCGATCAGGCAGGTAGCGCCCTCACCGTCGCGCGCGATCGCCTTGGCCAGGTGCTGCGACACCGCCGTGAGGCCGGCTTCCAGGGCAGCGAACAGCCCGGGGTGCAGGGGCTCGCCGGCGGCAAACGCCAGGAACGTGTCGTTGGTGCTGGTGTCGCCGTCCACCGTGATCGCGTTGAAGGAGCGCTCCACCGCCCGCCGCACCATCCCCTGCCACACCTCCACCGGCACACCGGCATCGCAGGTGAGGCAGCCCAGCATCGTGGCCATGGCCGGGTGGATCATCCCCGAGCCCTTGGCCATGCCGCCCACCCGCAGCCGGCGGCCCCCCAGCTCGGCCTCCAGGGCGACCTCTTTCTCCACCAGATCCGTGGTGAGGATCGCCTGGGCCGCCGCACCGCCGCCAGCGGGGCTGAGGGCCGCCACCAGTGGATCCAGGCCCGCCAGCAGGGTGGGCATCGGGATCGGCACGCCGATCACACCGGTGGAGCAGATCAGCACCTCCCCCTCCGCCAGCCCCAGCCGCTCGGCCGTGGCGCGGGTGGCGCTGAGGCTGTCTGCCAGGCCCCGCTCGCCGGTGCAGGCATTGGCATGGCCGGAATTGGTGAGCACGGCCCGGGCCCGGCCGCCACCGGCCTTCAGGCGCTCGGCGCAGAGATCCACGCAGGCCGCCCGCACCCGGGAGGTGGTGAAGGTGCCGGCGCACACCGCGCCCTGCGGTGCCAGCAGCAGCGCCAGGTCGGGCCGCCCCGACGCCTTGAGGCCCGCCGTGATCCCCGCCGCCAGGAAACCCTCAGGGGCGGTGACGCCGCCGGGAATCGGATGCCAGGGGTGGGGCATGGCGGGGCGAGAAGAGGCAATGGCTCGTCTCCCGAGCATCGGACAGCGCCGCCCGGGATCCGGGGCCCTGGGGCTGATCGAAACTGGACGCCCAGCTCCGTGCGCCGATGCCAGACGACCCCGCAGCCGGCCTCGATGCCGCCAGTCTGGCCTGCTGCCGCGCGCTGGCCAGTCGCCTGTTTCCGTGGGACACCAACCGGGCACTCGAGCTGGCCCTGCTCAAGACCTTCTGCCTGCCCTCGATCTCGGCTCTTCTCCACAGCACCGGTGAATTCGGGCAGCGGCCCCGCAAGCGCTACGACGACACCGCCCTGATCGTGGCCGAACTGCTGAGGCTCGGGCCCGACAGCACCGGCGGCCGGGCCGTGATCCAGCGGCTGAACCGCATCCACGGCAGCTACCCGATCAGCCAGGCCGACTACGCCTACGTGCTCTCGGGCTTCGTGGCCGAACCGATCCGCTGGATGGAGCGCTACGGCTGGCGGCCGCTCCATCCGCACGAGCAGCAGGCCCTGTTCCGCTTCTGGGAGCACGTGGGCGGACTGATGGGCATCGAGGAGCGCCCCCGCAGCCTGGCGGCGCTGATTGAGCTGAACGCGCGGGTGGAGGGGCACCTGTTCCGCAGCGCCGCCAGCAACCAGCGCGTGGCCGAAGCCACATTGGCCATGCTGCTGGAGCCCTGGCCGGCAGCGCTGCGGCCGGCTCTGGCGGCCGGGATGCGCGGCCTGCTGGAGCCTGGGGTGCTCCGCAGCCTCAACTGGCAGGCGGCACCGGCCTGGCTGAGCGCCCTGCTGCGGGCGGCCCTGCGCTGGCGCGGCCGGCTGCTGAGCCTGCGCCACCGGTTCCGCGCCCCGCGCCCCCAGCCCTTCTACTCCGAGCGGCCCACCCCCACCTACGGCAAGACCTTCCGCCTGGAGCAGCTCGGCCCGCCGGCGCTGCTGGAACGCCTCAACCAGCCCCGCTGGAGCGGCCCGCAGCGGCGCATCGGCCTCACCGGTGGCATCGCCAGCGGCAAGAGCAGCGTGGGTGCCCTGCTGGCGCAGCAGGGCCTGGCGGTGCTCGATGCCGATGCCTATGCCCGGGAGGCCCTGGCCCCCGGCAGCCCGGGCTCCCAGGCCGTGCTGGCTCGCTACGGCGAGCGGGTGCGGGCGGCAGCCGGGGCCGGCGACCGCCTCGATCGGGCCGCCCTGGCGCGGATCGTGTTCGCCGATCCCGCGGAGCGGGCCTGGCTGGAGGCGCTGGTGCATCCCCTGGTGCGCCAGCGCTTCGCCGCCGAGCTGGAGCGCCTGGCCGCCGAAGCCACCGTGGTGCTGATGATCCCGCTGCTGTTCGAAGCCGGCCTGGAGGGGCTCTGCAGCACGGTGTGGCTCGTCGACTGCGACGAGCAGCAGCAGCTGCAGCGGCTGATGGCGCGCGATCGGCTCAGCGCCGCTGAGGCCCGCGCCCGGCTGGCGGCCCAGTGGCCCCTGGCCCGCAAGCGCCCGCTGGCCGATCGGGTGATCGACAACCGCGGCGGCTCCGAACAGCTGGGCGCCCAGGTGCGGGCGGCGCTGGCGGGCCCCGCACCGGTCGGGGAACGCCGCAGCGGCAGCGGGCGCCGGGAGGAGCTCAGCCCTTGAGCATCTGGTTGAGAACCTGGTTGGCCAGCTTCGGATCGGCCTTGCCGCCGGTGCGCTTCATCAGCTGCCCCACGAAGAAGCCCTGCAGCTTGGTCTTGCCGCCTCGGAACGCCGCCACCTCCTCGGGATGGGCCGCCAGCAGCTCCGCCACGATCGCGGTGATCGCCGCCGGATCGCTGATCATCCCCAGCCCCCGCCGCTCCACGATCGCCCGCGGCGAACCGCCCTGTTCCAGCAGCTCCGGCAGGATCTCCTTGGCGATCTTGCCGCTGATCACGCCGCCCTCGATCAGCTGCACCATCTCCGCCAGCTGGGACGGCCGGAAGGGCAGATCGGCATAGCTGAGCCGGTTGGCATTCACATGGGCGGCGATGTCGCCGCAGATCCAGTTGGCCGCGGCCTTGGCCTCGGCACCGGCCGCCACCGCCGCCTCGAAGTATTCCGCCATCGGCCGCTCATCGGTGAGCACCCGGGCGTCGTAGATCGAGAGCCCCAGCTGCTCGGCGTAGCGATGGCGCTTGGCCGCCGGCAGCTCGGGCAGCTCCGCCAGCCAGACATGGCGCTGCTCCTCGCTCACCTCGATCGGGCCGAGATCGGGATCGGGGAAATAGCGGTAGTCGCTGGCGCCCTCCTTGGAGCGCATGCTGCGCGTGAGCTGCTTGCCCTCGTCCCAGAGCCGCGTTTCCTGCACCACCGGCTCACCGGCCTCATAGGCCCTGATCTGGCGCTGAATCTCGAATTCACAAGCCTTCTGGATGGCCGAGAACGAGTTCATGTTCTTGATCTCCACCTTCGTGCCGAAGGGCGCCTCAGGCCCGCGCCGCACCGAGATGTTCACATCGCAGCGCAGCGAGCCCTCCTGCATGTTGCCGTCACTCACGCCCAGATAGCGCATGATCCGGCGGATCTCGGCGGCGTATTCAGCCGCCTCCCGGCCGGTGCGCAGATCGGGCTTGCTCACGATCTCGGCCAGGGCCACCCCGGCGCGGTTGTAATCCACCAGGGAATGGGTGGAACCGGCCAGTCGGTCGCTGCCGGCGTGCACCAGCTTGCCGGCATCCTCCTCCATGTGCAGGCGCTCGATGCCGATCGTCTTCAGGTAGGTGTCCTTGCCCTTCTCGGCCACCTCCACCTCAATCCAGCCGTCCTCGGCGATCGGCTCGTCGTACTGGGAGATCTGGTAGTTCTTGGGGAGATCGGGATAGAAGTACTGCTTGCGGTCGAATTTGCTGTGGGCCGCGATCTTCAGATTGAGGGCCAGGGCGGCTTTCACCGCATACTCGAGCACCTTTTCATTCAGCACCGGCAGCGTGCCCGGCAGACCGCACACCACCGGATCGATGTGGGTGTTGGGGTCATCACCGAAGGCGGTGGATGCGCCGGTGAAGATCTTGCTGTGGGTGCCGAGCTGCACGTGGGTTTCCAGGCCGATCACGGCCTCCCAGTCGCCCTGCGCCGCCGCGGCCCCAGCCATCCCCGCACTCCCGATCCATTGCGTGGCTGAATCCTATGGAAAGCCGCGCCGGCAGCCGCCGGCTGCCACGCTGAAGCCCTCACGCAGGCAGGGGGCGGTGCTGATCCTGGGGGGAGGCCTGATGGGGCTGGCGATCGCCCACCGGCTGGCGGTGCAGGGTGAGGCCGTGCAGGTGCTGAGCCGGCGCCGCAGCGAGGCGGCGGGGTTCGTGGCGGCCGGCATGCTCGCCCCCCACGCCGAAGGACTGAGCGGGCCTCTGCTGGCGCTGGGGCAGAGCAGCCTGGCGCGGGTGCCCGCCTGGGTGGCGGCGATCGAAGCCGACAGCGGCCTGGCCTGCGGTCTGCGCGCCTGCGGCATCGTGGTGCCGTTCGCCGACCCGGCCGCGCGCGACACCTGTCCCACCGCCCCCTGGGGAGAACCGCTCGACCGCAGCGCCCTGGAGCGCGAGATTCCCGGCATCGGGCCGGGCTGGCAGGCCGGCCTGCTCTTCGCCCAGGACGGCCAGATCGACAACCGCCGCCGCCTGATGCGCGCCCTGGAGCGGGCCTGCGTGGAGCGCGGCGTGCGCTTCGAGGAGGGCTGCGAGGTGCTGGCCCTGGAAGCCGACGCGGCCGGAGCCCTGGCGGCGGTGCGGCTGCGCGCTGCCGAGGGGGACGAACGGCTCCTGCCGGCCACCCGGGCGGTGCTCTGCTGCGGTGCCTGGAGTGCCCGGCTGCTGCCCTCGCTGCCGGTGGCGCCGGTGAAGGGCCAGATGCTCTCGCTGCAGGGGCCGCGCCAGGCTCTGCGGCGGGTGCTGTTCGGCCCGGGCACCTATCTGGTGCCGCGCGAGGACGGCCTGCTGGTGGTGGGGGCCACCAGCGAACCGGAGGCCGGCTTCGCGGAGGGACTCACCCCCACCGGCCAGCGCCAGCTGCAGGAGGGGCTCGCCGCGCTGCTGCCTGAGGCCGCCCGCTGGCCGCCGATGGAGCGCTGGTGGGGCTTCCGGCCCCACACCCCCGATGGGGGGCCGCTGCTGGGGGCGGGGCCGATCGCCGGCCTGTGGCTGGCGACGGGCCACCACCGCAACGGCGTGCTGCTGGCGGCGATCACCGCCGAGTTGCTGGCAGGGGTGATCAGCGGGACGCTGGCGCCACAGGACCGGCAGCTGCTGGAGGCGTTCCGCTGGGATCGGTTCGCCACCGCCCCCAACCCACCTAAGGTGCAGAAATCTGCATGGCGATAGAGATGCGCACGACGCTCAATCTCAATGACGACCTGCTGAGCGCCGCCAAGGCCCTCGCCGCCAGGGAGCGCGTGACCCTCACCCACCTGATTGAACAGGGGCTGGCCCTGCGGCTGCGTCAGGGTGCTGGCCCGGCCACCCCAGCCACACGACGCCCCCTGCCGGTGCACGCAGGACATGGCGGGCTCAGCGCCGCCGTCAGCGATCCCTGCAGCAACCGATCTCTGTTGGATGCGGCCGATGGACTGCCGGCGTCATGACGCCGGATGTGAACGTGCTGGTGGCGGCCTCCCGCCTGGATCATCCCCATCACAGCCCGGCCCTCGACTGGCTGAACGGGGCGCTGGAGGGCTGTGGGCATGGAGAGCGGCTGCGGTTGCTGCCGATGGTGACGGCCGGTTTTCTGCGCCTGGTGACGCACCCACGGGTGTTCGTTGAACCGACACCGGCGGAGCTGGCCCATGCGTTTCTGGGCTCCCTGCTGCAGGCCGAAGGCGTGGAGCTGCTGACCCTGGGCGAGGAGTGGCCCCTGCTCGAACCGCTCTGCCAGCAGCACCAGCTGACGGGCAACGCGATCAGCGACGGCTGGATCGCCGCCGCCGTGCTGGCCCGGCAGGAATGCCTGGCCACCTTCGACCGTGACTTCAAGCACCTGCTGCCAGCGCGCCAGCTGCTGTTGCTGGGGAGTTGAGCAGGCCGAGCTGCTGCAGCGGTTCCGCTGGACTGGCACCCGGCCGGGGTCAGTCCGTGCGGGGGGCTGAATCCACGGCAGGCGGCAGCATCCTTTCGGCCAGCTGAGCCAGCAGGGCGCGGTTGAAGGAGTGGGAGCGGCGCAGCAGCTGCTCGAAGGCCTCAGCCGGCAGCACGAACAGCCGGGCGCCGCCGGGGCCGGCATGGACGGTGGTGCTGCGGGGCTCCCCGGTGATCACGCCGCGCTCCCCCACGGATTGCCCCACCCCCAGCTGGCGTTGCTGGCCTGTGGCGAGCTGCAGGCTCAGCTCGCCACGCACCACCACGGCCACGGAATCGCTCACCGCACCTCGGCTGATCACCGGGGCGCCGCCGTCGTGGTCCTGCAGAACCCCATGCCGGGCCACCCAGAGGAGATCCGCCGGCGGCAGCTCCGCAAACAGGTCGGTGGCGGTGATGAAGGGGTACTCCTCGCGGTCGGGATCGGTCTCGCCGCGACGCTGACTGGCCAGGAAGGGGGAATCCGCCAGGCCGGTGCGCCCCGACTGGAGGTAGTGGGCGGCGCGCTGGGGATCGCGCTCGCGGGCGAGCATCAGCACCCAGCCGGCCGTGTCTGGATCGGGATCGCTCCAGAGCAGATCGAGGGCCTCGCCCAGCCCGCCGGCGGGGGCAACCACCGCCGGCAGGGGGTTGAGCCCGGCGGCCACCAGGCGGGGATCCAGATCGCAGCGCAGACCCTCCAGGCGCTGGTGCAGAACGGTGCGCAGGGGCCGCAGCAGTGGATCGGCGGCGGCGAGCTCCGCCAGACGGCTCAGCAGCGCCGCCTCATGGATCCATTCCTGCTGGAGTTGGGAGAGCCGGCGGCGGGCCGCCTGGCCGGATGGGCCGAAGTCCTGCAGCAGCGCGTCCCAGGCGGGGTCAGCGAGGCCAATGTCGCGCTGCAGCCGTTCGAGCCGCCGCTGCAGGGCCGGTGTGAGGGCCTCAGGATCGAGGATCTCGAGGCCGGCCAGCTGGAGCAGATCCCTGATCTGTTCGCTGGCGGCCTCCTGGCGCAGGTCTGCGATCTGGCGCTGGCGCTGGTCCTGCTCCAGCAGGGCGGGCTGCTCCAGGGCCAGCTCACGCACCACCAGGTGATGGTCTTCCTCCTCCAGCTGCAGGGCCAGCCGGAGTTCCTGCAGCTCCAACAGGGCGCCGGTGCCCGACAGCCGTCCGGCGCGGAGCATGTCGCCCATCACGGTGCGGTAGGTGGCCCGGCCCTGGCGGCGGCTGATCGCTGGCATCGCCTTGACCAGGGTGAACACCTCCTGGGGCGAGAGGGCATCCAGGGAGCGACCGTCGAGGGCGGCCTCCAGGCCGGAGAGGTCGCGCAGCTGACGGCGCAGGCTCTCGCTGGCGCTCTCGCGGCGATAGGTGGCCTGGTCGCGGCTCCAGCTGCGGTAGAGGCTGATGCCGGTGGCCAGCAGCACCAGCAGCTGCAGCAGGTCGTGGGCGGTCTTGCCCAGCACCCCCTGCAGGGGATCCACAAACCAGAAGAACAAGTTGATCGCCACGAAGGTGGCGATCAGGCGGGTGCGCAGCAGGGCGCGACCTCGGGGATCGCTGAGGCCCTGGTTCTGATAGAGGCGCTGCAGCAGGGTGTCGAGCCGGGCAAACAGGGCTGCTGAGCCGGCCGCAGCCGCAGAGAGCAGCAGCGGGATCTCCAGCAGCCGCGGCGGTGGCGAGGCCGGCCAGAGCCACGGCCAGAGCGACTGCCCAATGCGCTGGGGCTGGTCGGCATCGAGGGCCCAGGCGCCGGAGCGGAGGAAGCCCAGGGGGTGGGTCTCCATCCCACTGCCGGCACCCGACCACTCCATCAGCACAAAGAAGGCCAGCACCAGCCCCGGGTACGACCACCAGATCCAGCTGAGGTGGCGCTTGCCCGCCGCGGTCTGCCAGTAGGCACGCTCGGCGTCGATATCGATGCAGGGCGCCTGGCAGGCCACGCAAGCGCTCCGCTCGCGGCCATCGGGGCCGACCGTGCGGCACATCGACTGGGTGATCGTGGCGGTGGTGCCCACATGGGCGGTGCTGCCGAGGGGTCCGCGCAGGCCGGTGAGCACGGTCTGCACCGGCCCCATCGGGCACACGTACTGGCACCAGGCCTTGCCGCCCCAGGCCCAGCCCACCAGCAGGGCCGCCGCCAGGCTGAGCAGCAGCAGGATCGCCAGCCCCAGGGGACTGCCATTCACCGCCAGCAGCCGCAGGCAGAGGCCGGCGATCAGCAGCGTCCACTGGAGGGCCAGGTGGTGACGACCCAGCCAGGACTCGGCCTCCACCTTCACCAGCTCGGGCTTGCCGCTGCGGCCGGGGCGGCTGCGCTGGCGCCCCAGGGCTCGGGCCAGCTGCGACACGAAAGCCAGCGGACAGATACGGCGCCACAGCTCATGGCTGAACACGCCGATCAGCAGCACCCCGCTGGGGACAACCGTGCCCCAGAAGAGGCGATTGCCGGCCGGCAGGCTGAACGCCGGGAGCAGCAGGGAGGCGATCAGCAGCAGCCAGCCGAGCAGCAGGCTCCAACGCACGAGCTGGACCTGCCGCTCCGGCAGGCGGGAGAACAGTTGCACGCTGGAGCGATCCCGATTCCCAGTGGTTTGCTAGCAAGCCACAGGGAACCGGACAACCCCAACAGCATCCGCACAGGCTGGAGCCGGAGCGGCTTCAGCCCTCGACGCGCCAGCTCTGATCGGCCGGCGTCCAGTGGCTCAGCTCCTGGGGCTGGAACCACAGGCCGATCTCGAACGCGGCGGTTTCCGGGGCGTCGGAACCGTGGATCACGTTGCGGCCGATGTTCACCGCCAGATCGCCGCGGATCGTGCCGGGCTCGGCCTCCAGGGGCTTGGTGGCACCGATGAGCTTGCGGGCACTGGCGATCACGCCGTCGCCTTCCCACACCATCGCCACCACCGGCCCGGAGGTGATGAAGTCCACCAGCCCGGCGAAGAACGGACGCTCGCGGTGCACGCCGTAATGACTCTCGGCCAGCTCACGGCTGGGGGTGAGCTGCTTGAGGCCCACCAGCTTGAAGCCCTTGCGCTCGAAGCGGCCCAGGATCTCCCCCACCAGGCCCCGTTGCACCCCATCGGGCTTGATGGCGACGAAGGTGCGTTCAGCGGCCATGACGGAAAAGCGGGCGGTCGGCGCCATCGTCCGTGCCGGCCCTGCCGCTTGGCAAGCGGCCCGGCCCAGGCTCGCAGTGGGTGCTGCCGGGTCCACCGGCAGCCGCGGCAAGCCTGGTTGGGACGGGCTCCCTAGATTCAGCCCGCACGCTTCCCTTTCCCTGCCGACCCCGATGGTGCTCGCCAATCCCTCCGGCAGCCCGGGTGCCGCGGCCGGCGGCCGGGAAGCGGGCACGGCCTGGTCGATCGCCGACAGTGCCGCCCTCTATGGCCTGGAGCGCTGGGGGCATCCCTACTTCGCGGTGAACGCCCGCGGCCATGTGACGGTGCAACCCCGCGGCGAGCGGGGAGGGTCGCTGGATCTGGTGGCGCTCGTGCAGGGCCTGCAGGGCCGCAACCTCAGCCTGCCGCTGCTGATCCGTTTCGACGACATCCTCGAGGACCGGCTCGAGCGGCTGCACACCGCCTTCGAGCGGGCCATCGCCCAGTACGGCTACGCCGGCCGCTACCAGGGGGTGTTTCCGGTGAAGTGCAACCAGCAGCGCCATGTGGTGGAACAGCTGGCCGAGAGCGGTCGCCGCTGGCACTTCGGCCTGGAGGCCGGCAGCAAGGCCGAGCTGCTGATCGCCCTCTCGCTGGTGGACGACCCCGAGGCGCTGCTGATCTGCAATGGCTACAAGGACCAGCGCTACATCGAGACGGCGATCCTGGCCCGGCGCCTCGGCCGCCGGCCGGTGGTGGTGATCGAGCAGGCCGATGAGGTGGAGCGGATCATCCGGGCCAGCGGCGCGCTGGGGGCCGCTCCCCTGATCGGCATCCGGGCCCGCCTCGCCAGCCGCAGCACCGGCCGCTGGGGCAGCTCGGTGGGCGAGAAGGCCAAGTTCGGGCTGGCCATCCCCGATCTGCTGGCCACCGTGGAACGGCTGCGGGAGGCGGGACTGCTCCACGACCTGCGCCTGCTGCACTTCCACATCGGCAGCCAGATCAACGACATCGCCGTGCTCAAGGACGCCCTGCAGGAGGCGGGGCAGATCTATGTGGCGCTCACCCGGCTGGGGGCGCCGATGGGCTTCCTCGATGTGGGTGGCGGCCTGGGGATCGACTACGACGGCAGCCGCACCGCCACGGCCGCCTCCACCAATTACTCCCTGCAGAATTACGCCAACGACGTGGTGGCCACCGTGGGCGAGTGCTGCCAGCCCCACGGCGTGACCGTGCCCACCCTGGTGAGCGAGAGCGGCCGGGCGATCGCCAGCCACTTCTCGGTGCTGGTGTTCGACGTGCTCGGCTGCGGCGGGGTGCTGGGGGGCGGCGCCAGCAGAGGCGGGATCCCGCCGGCCCGGGCCGACGAAGCGCTGGTGGTGCGCAACCTGCGCGACACCCTGGCCGGGGTGAGCGCGGGGGATGGGCCCGGCGGCGGCAGCGAAGACGGGGGGAACGGCGCCGAGGGGCGCAGCCGGCGCGGCGATGTGTCGCGGCTGCAGGAGGCCTGGAACGACGCGATCAAGTTCAAACAGGACGCGCTGGCGGCCTTCCGGCTGGGCTACCTGAGCCTGCCGGAGCGGGGCCTGGCCGAGCAGCTCACCTGGGCCTGCGCCGAAGCGATCGTGGCGCGGTTGCCGGAGGGCGCGCTGCCGGACGACCTGCAGGCCCTGCGGGCGTCCCTGGCCGGCACCTACTACGCCAACCTCTCGATCTTCCGCTCCGCTCCCGACACCTGGGCGATCGATCAGCTCTTCCCGGTGCTGCCGATCCAGCGGCTCGACGAGTGCCCCAGCCAGCTGGGCAGCATCGCCGATCTCACCTGCGATTCCGATGGCAAGCTGGCGCGCTTCATCGGCGACGGCCAGGCCAAGCCGCTGCTGGAGCTGCACCCCCTGCGGGAGGGTGAGCCCTACTGGCTCGGCCTGTTTCTCGGCGGTGCCTACCAGGAGGTGATGGGGAACCTGCACAACCTGTTCGGCAGCACCAACGCCGTGCACATCCGCCTGGCACCGGGAGGCGGCTACCGGGTGGACCACGTGGTGCGGGGCGACACCAACGCCGAGGTGCTGCGGGCGATGGAGCACGACCCGGAGCAGCTGCTGGAGTGGCTGCGGATGGCGAGCGAGGCGGCGATCGAGCGCGGCGATCTGGCGATCAGCGACGCCCAGCGGCTGATGGCCCACCTGGAATCCAGCCTGGCCCAGAGCACCTACCTGCACGCCTGATTCACGAACGTGAACTCAGGTTGCGAATGCAAGTGCCACCATGGTCCAGGCAAACTTGCAGAGCAGATGGAATGCCTGGTCGACGGCCAGGTTGTACCACTTACGACATTTGCCGAAGTCCACCAGCGCGTGCGCCGCCCACTCCGCCAATCCGAGCAACGGCATGCCCGTGATGACGGCCACCAGAAAACCATGGATGCCGGAATGGGCCGCCAGCCACCACCCCCAGCCGAGGGTGACGCCGCGGCCTGGGCACTTCTCCACAGCCATCCGATCGCTCTGCAGAGCGAAATCGCCTAGGCAATGGCCCATCGCCAGCAGCGCAAACAGATCGATGCCCCGATGAAACGGCATGGCGGCGCTGAATCCCATGGATCAGGATGGCGGAGGGTGAGGGCGTCCGCCATGGCAGCTCGCCAACAGCACTTCAGGTTGCACAGAAACTCACCCCCATCCCCACCCGATTGATGGGCAGCGGCAGCTCATCCGGATTGAACCCCTGCGGCGAGGCATCCGCCATGGCGCGCAAAGGCATTGGTTGCTCCATCCCGTCAAGCCTCAGTTCCAGCGGGGTCACCCGACTGAAGCCTGCAACGGCGGCCAGCTCTTCGGCCTGGCGGCGCGCATCGGCAAAGGCATCGCGGAGCAGCGACCGCCGGGCTGCCGCGTCGCCCCGGGGATCGGCCTGAGTAGTCACGGGCGACAGCTGAACCCCCGGCAGCCGGCCCACCTCCCGCACGAGGGCCTGCAGCCGCTGCGGGGCCAGCTCACCCCGCACCTGCAGGGAGACCTGCGCAACGGGCGGGCGGCCGGGTTCAGCGGCCCGGCTCCAGCTGCTGGGTGAACCCACGCGCAGATCGTTCACCTCCAGTCGCTTCAGGGCCTGGCGAACGACGACAAGCCTCTGCTGCAGCACGCCCAGGGCAGCGTCGGCATCGGGCGCCTCGGCCTCCAGGCCGAGGGAGAACGCCAAGCGGCTGGTGGTTCGCTTGAGCTGGGCCACACCACGGGCATCGATCAGGGCCCCATCACAGCGCAGTTGCACCTGGGCTTCCGCCGCGCTGGCAGGCGGCAGCGGCAGCCAGAACAGGCTGGTGACGGCGAGAACGGATCCCGCCAGGGCAGACCGCAGAGAACAGCGCAGCATCGACCGTCGGGGAGTGGAGATCGCTCCAGCTTGGCCCTGGCGTGGCCCGCCCGGCTCAACGGCATGCCTCAAGCCCGAACACCTCGGTGACATCCAGGCCCTTGATCTCCTGCAGGCCGAAGCTGCGCAGCTCCATGCCGGAGTCGGGCCCGAGCAGCCGCGCCGTGGCGGCATCGATGCACACCGCGGCATCGAGCCTGCGGGTGAGGCCCTCCAGCCGGCTGGCCAGGTTCACCGTGTCACCGATCACGGTGAAATCCAGGCGCCGGGGGCTGCCGATCTGACCGGCCAGCACCGGCCCGCTGGCCAGGCCCACGCCGCTCGCCAGCGGCTCCAGCCCTTCCCCGAGCCACACGGCGTTGAGCTGGCGGAGCCGCTCGCCCATGGCGAGGGCACAGCGGGCCGCCGCCATGGCCTCCTCCTCCTCGCCACGGCCCAGCGGCGAGCCGAACACCGCCATCACCGCATCGCCGATGAACTTGTCGACGGTGCCGCCGTGGGCGGCGATCACCTCCACCATCGCGCCCAGATACACGTTCAGCTGGCGCACGTGCAGCTCGCTCTCCCCGGACGCGCTGCGGCGACGGGTGAGCTGAGTGAACCCCTTGAGATCGGAGAACAGCACCGTCACCGGCAGCACCCGCCCCCGCAGGATTCCCTGGGCCGACTCCGGATCCGCAAGGATCTCTGCCACCACGCTGGGGGCCACGTAGCGCTCGAAGGTGCGCCGCAGCCGGCGACGCTCCCGCCCCTCCAGCAGGTAGGCGTTGCCGCCGTGCAGCAGGGCCAGCAGCACCAGACCGCCGGCGGGGGCCAGCAGGGGGATCCAGCGATGGGCCAGCTGCAGGGCCAGGGCCGCGGCCAGCAGCTGCAGCGCCAGCACAGCCACCACCACGCCGATGCGCCAGCCCAGGGGACGGCGCGCCAGGGCCAGGCCGCCGGCCAGCAGCAGCGGCAGCATCGCCAGCAGGGCACGGCCGGCCGGGGCCTCCGGCCAGGGCAGCAGGCCATCGCCCGCCAGGGAGTTGGCCGTGGCCGTGGCCAGCAGCTCCAGGCCCGACAACGGCCCGAAGGCCGTGGCGTGGCCACCGCCCTCCACCACCGGACCCACCACCACCACGGCGCCCCGCAGGGCAGGACGCAGGGGATGGTGGCGCCAGCGCTGGGGATCGAGCACCTCCCAGGCCGGCAGCCGGGTGAACGCACCCTCCGCGCCGTAGACATTGAGGCCGGCGCGCGCGTCCGGCTGGCGGGACGGCAGCCCCGCCAGTCCCAGCAGGGCGGTGGACAGGGCCGGCGGGCTGGCCACCCCCTGGGCGCGCAGCAGGCCGCCGGCGTAGGCCTCGGGGTGACGCAGGGGCTCGCCCGGCCCCGGCGCCAGGCTGTTGCCCAGACCCACCGCCGTCGACCCACCGATCGCGGGCAGGAACGGCTCCGGCAGCACCAGGGTGAGGCCACCGGCGCCGCGGGAGTCCTCCGGCTCCAGCATCTCGCCCGCCAGCGCCACCCGGCCCCGCTGGCCCGCCAGCAGGCGCTTCAGGGCGGCGTCATCGGCCGCTCCGCGGCCGCTCGCCCCCTCGAACACCACATTGATGGCCACGGCCCTGGCGCCGGCCGCGAGCAGCCGGCGGCTCAGCTCGCCGTAGGCGGCCCGCGGCCAGGGCAGGGTGTCGGTGCCGCGGGTCCAGGCCGGCCTGTCCGGGCTGCGGGAGAACCAGGCCGCCTGCTGCAGGGTGGCGTCATCGACGGGCACGATCACCACGGCCGGCGGTGGGCGACGCGGCCCACGCCAGAGGAGCTGCTGCTGCTCGAGGTTGCGTTCCCACACCCGCCAGCGGGGCCCCGGCCAGCCGGCCGTGCCGCCCACCCAGAGGGCGATGCCGGCGCTGAGCAGCGCCAGCGCGGCTGTGCGATTGAGGCGGAGAGAGGGTAGGGCCATTCAGGGCAGCATCAGCCGCCGCTCAGAAGAAACGGAAGCGGGGAATCGAGGGGATCGAGGGCACCGACGGCACCCCCGGCAGCGACACGCCAGGAACGGCGGAGCGGATGTGGCTCTCGAGCGCTCCCAGACCGGGCAGGGGGCTGCTGAAGCCGGAGAACAGCGGTCCGGCCAGGATGCTGGTGTAGTCGCCGGCGCTGAGGCGCAGCAGCGTGAGGATCACGCCCTCGGCCGAGAGCCGCACCTTCTGGCCCGCCTCCACGGTGGTGGCGGGCTTGCCGCTGGGCGCGCCGTCCTTGAGGGGCTCCACCTCCACCGAGCCCTCCAGCACCGAGAGTTCGGCCGTGCCGTCCTCCTGCACGTCGACCAGGTAGTTGGTGCCGCGCACGCTGAGGCGGGCGGAGCGGGTGCAGCCGTTCTGCTTGCCGGACACCAGGATCTGGCCCTTCTCCATCAGGAAACAGCTGGAACCGAGCCGGAGCAGGGAGAAGCGATTGATCCGCCCGGCGGCACCACCGCTGAAGGCCAGCTGGCCGCGGCTGTTGCCGGTGCTCACGGTCTCGGGAGCCGAGGCGCGGTCTCTGGGGGCCGCCTGCCTCTGGTCGATGAAGAGCTCGCGGCCATCCAGGATTTCCTGCACCGTGGCGGATTCGCTGGCCTGGGCCGGTCGGTTCGTGTTGACTGCGACCATGACGAGCAGCATCGCCGCAGTGGCAGAACTGGGGACGCAAGGGGCTCGCAGCATCACACCACTCAAATGGGACGAAGCTAATCGGGTATGGGCGGTGTAAAGCTGTGACTGCCAAAGAAGTTTGGACACCTACCGGTTCCAGCTGAGCCATGCCGTTCCCGCAGCGTCTTCTCCTGGCTCTCCTGGGAACCTGCATCCTGGTGGGGATAGCTGCGGCTTGTCGCCGGCGGCGGCTGGTTCCCCCACCGGCCCGGCTGGTGCTGATTGCTCAGGCGAGTTGGGTGATTGTCGGGGAATGGTCGACCGACCTGCTTGGGCCAACGGCCCAGAGCTGGCTGGAGCTGGTAAAGGTTCTGCTGCTCTGGTTCACTGCGCTGCGTCTGACTCTCTGGATGAGCCTGGAGCTTCCGGGCAGCCTGGGGTGGTGGCGCCAACCCCCGAAGCTGCTGCTGCAGCTGTTGATGGTGGTGATCGGCGGCCTGATCAGCGTAGTGGTTGTACGTCAGACCCTGCAGATCGACCTGCTCGGGCTGATCACCACATCCGCCGTTCTGACCGCTGTGGTGGGCTTCGCGGCACAGGATTTGCTCAAGGATCTGATTGCCGGTCTGGAGTTGCAGCTGGGTGACGACTTCAGCATCGGCGACTTGGTGGATCTGGGCGGGGTGCAGGGCACGGTCGAAACGGTGAGCTGGCGCGACACGTGTCTGCGCACTGTGGAGGGCACGAGGTTGGTGGTGCCCAATAGCAAGGTCACCGATGAGGTGATCGTGAACAAGGAGGCCTATGGGTTCTGCGGCAACCGCTTCGAGATCGCCCTCGATTGCGCGATTCCTCCTGCCCATGTGAGGGAGCTTCTGCTCAAGCTGGTGAGCGACCATCCCCTCGTGCTGGTCGAACCCAGCCCGAGGGTGCGGTTGAAGGCTTTCGGCGACAGCGCCCTGATCTACGAACTGCAGGTATGGCACCCGAAGTCGGTGGTGCCGGGCCCTCTGGATCTGCGCGGTCAGCTGCTCGAGCAGATCTGGTATGCCGTCCATCGACATGGGTGGAGCATTCCCTTCCCAGTCCGGGAGCTGAGGGCGGCGCGCGCATCCGGCCCGGCCGAAGGCCAGCCAAACTGGCAGGAGCTGGCGCGAAGGAGCCTCGCTCTCAATCCTCTGTTCGGGGTGCTTACCGGCGAGCAACAAACCGAGCTGATCGCCACCAGCTGCCGCGTACGTTTTGGTCCGGGCGAAACGATCGTGCGCGAGGGTGATACCGGCAATTCCCTCTTCCTTCTGATGCAGGGCACGGTGGTGGTTCACAAGAAGGTTGCCGATGGCAGCGAGGTCGCGGTGCGCGAGCTGGGTGCGGGTGAAGTCTTCGGCGAGATGACGCTCTTCCTCGACGCTCCCCGCAGCGCCACGGTGCGGGCGCTGCACGAATGCGATCTCGTTCAGGTGGACCGAGACTGCCTGAGCCGGCTGATCACGAGCAATCCCAGCCTGCTGGAGCTCCTTGCGGAACAGGTTCAACGGCGACTGGACGAGCTGAAGAGCATTGGCACGCGGAACGAGAGCGCAACCGAGCCCGCCATGCTGGCCACGATGCGCAAGCTGCTGATGAACCTGCGGGTCTGAGCCCTCCACCGCGGCACCCCGCCAGGATCCGCTGCGTGAGAACCTCAGGGGCCGAGGCTGGCCAAGAGCTCCTGCCGGGCCTGCTGGAGGGCCCCCGCCAGCCCCGCCCCGTCGCGGCCGCCGGCCTGGGCCAGATGGGGGCGACCGCCGCCGCCACCGCCGCAGAGCCGGGCGATGGGGCCGATGAACCGGCCGGCCTGAAGGCCCGCCGCGACGACCCTGGGTCCGAAGGCGGCCACCAACTCCACCTTGGAGGGGTCCGCGGGGTCCGGCAATCCCCCGAGCACCACGGCCGCCCCGATGCCGACCCTGGCCTGAAGATCCTGCGCCACCGTCTTGAGGGCTGAGCCCTCAACCCCATCAAGGCGGCCCACGAGCAGCTGCAGGGGCGTTCCATCCGCAGCCTCTCCCACGGTCTCCGCCGCAGCCGCCAGCGATGCCGCCCGGGTGAGCGCCAGCTCCTGGCGCACCGCCGCCAGGGCCTTCTGGTTCACCCGGAGCTCCTCCTGCAGGAGCGCCACCCGCTCCACGATCTCGCCGGGCTGCACCTTGAAGCGCTCGCCGAGCTGACGCACCACCGCCTCGCGCTCGTTGAGATAGGCCAGCACGGCCGGCCCCGCCACGGCCTCGATGCGCCGGATGCCGGCGGCCACGCCGCTCTCGCCCACAATCTTGAACAACCCGATCTCGGCGGTGTTGGCCACATGGGTGCCGCCGCAGAGCTCCATCGACACTCCGGGCACGTCCACCACCCGCACCACCTCGGCGTACTTCTCCCCGAACATCGCCACGGCACCGGCGGCCCGGGCCTGCTCCAGGGGCATCTCGCGCACCTCGAGCCCGTGGGCGGCGCTGATCCACTCGTTCACCAGGCTTTCGATCCGTTCCAGCTCGGTCGGGGTCAGGGCCCGGGGGCAGTGGAAATCGAAGCGCAGGCGGTCGAAGTCCACGAGCGAGCCGGCCTGGCCGATGCCCGGATCCACCACCTGCTTGAGGGCAGCCTGCAGCAGATGGGTGGCGGTGTGGTGGGCCTGGGCCCGGCGGCGGCAGGCCTGGTCAACCCGGGCGGTCACCAGGTCGCCAAGGCTGACCTGACCGCGTTCGACGCGACCGCTGTGCACGAACACGCTGCGGTTGCGCGACACGCCGGTGATCGCGACGATCACGCCGGCATCGACGCTGGTCTGGTCGCCCCCGCCGAGCAGCACCCCCCGGTCGCCCACCTGGCCGCCGCCTTCGCCGTAAAACGGGGTGCTGTCGAGCACCACCTGCACCCGGTCGCCCGCAACGGCCCGCTGGGCCGGTTGGCCGTTCACCACCAGCGCCACCACGCAGCTGGGGTGCTCGAGCCGCTCGTAGCCCCTGAACCGGGTGGCCTCGAGCTCCCCCGCCAGCTGCTCGATCGCTCCCTGGAGGGTGAGATCAAGGCTCACGGCCGCGGCCTTGGCGCGCTGGCGCTGGGCCTCCATCGCCGCCTCGAAACCCGCCAGATCCACCCGCAGGCCGTGCTCCTCGGCGATCTCCTCGGTGAGCTCCAGCGGGAACCCGTAGGTGTCGTAGAGATCGAAGGCCTGCTCGCCGGAGATCTGCTGCGGCCTGCTGGCCAGCAGCTCGGCCAGCAGCTTCTCGCCCCGCTCGAGGGTTTCGAGGAAGCGGGTCTCCTCCCGCTGCAGCTCGGCCAGGATCGCGGCGCGGCGCTCGCCGAGCTGAGGGTAGGCGTCCTGCATCAGGGTGATCGAGGCCTCGCCCAGCGCCGCCAGGAACGGCCGGTCGATGCCGAGCAGCCGTCCGTGACGCACCACGCGCCGCAGCAGCCGCCGCAGGATGTAGCCGCGGCCCAGGTTGCTGGCGCTCACGCCGTCGCCGATCAGCTGGGTGATGGCGCGGCTGTGGTCGCCGATCACCTTGAGTGAGGTCTGGCCGCGGTTGTCGAGGGCGCGGTAGTCGACGCCGGCCAGCGCGGCCGCCGTTTCGATCAACGGATAGATGAGATCGGTTTCGTAGTTGTTGGGTACGCCCTGGAGGATCCGGGCCATGCGCTCCAGGCCCAGGCCGGTGTCGATGTTGCGGTTGGCCAGCGGCGTGAGGATGCCCTC
>Ga0315900_10004211_pt1 | contig 20421 bp, 16 predicted proteins | sample LakEriMetagenome_FD_203521 | JGI IMG/M metagenome (GOLD analysis project Ga0315900, IMG submission 203521) | Freshwater fungal communities from buoy surface, Lake Erie, Ohio, United States - Buoy 12 MA114 | ecosystem: Environmental > Aquatic > Freshwater > Lake > Lake biofilm | place: USA: Lake...
GAGCGTTCGCCAGCGCTGCGGCCGGCCCAGGTGGCTTCCAGCCGGGCCAGGATGCTGGCGTCCAGGATGCCGTCGGCCAGGGCCTCCCAGGTGCGCACCTCGGCCCGCTCGCGGCCCGAGGGCGGGATCAGCTTGCCCACGGGGGACAGCGTGTCCAGGTACTCGACGATCACACGCGAGTCGAATACCGCTTCGCCGCCTTCCATCACCAGGCAAGGCACCTTGCCCAACGGGTTGGAGGCCAAGATGTCGTCCTTGTTCCAGACATCTTCCACCACCATCTGACACTCAAGCTTCTTTTCCGCCATCACGATGCGCACCTTGCGCACGTAGGGGCTGGTCATCGAACCGATCAATTTCATCGTCATGAATGGGGGTGCTGCTCTCTGGAGACCAAATCATTCTAGGGGCGCAGGACTTGGCCCCTGCGGGCTCCGGGGTGGACCGTCTGCGTCTCAGCGTGAGGTCGGTCGCGTGAAGTCCAGCCCGGGGCTGCGCCCAGGCAGGCACAACTCGGTGTGCAGGGGCTGGGAGCGGGCCAGCACGCGGCCGCCGCGCACCACCAGCAGGCGGTGGGCTCGCAAGCGCAGCGCCTCCACGGGCGAACGCGCCTGCAGCAGCACGAAGTCCGCGCGGCAACCCACGTCCAGGCCGTAGCCTTCCAGTCCCAGGATGCGTGCCGGGTTCACGGTCACGGCATCGAAGCAGGCCTTCATGCCGTCTTGCGAGGTCATCTGCGCCACGTGCAGGCCCATGGAGGCGACTTCCAGCATGTCGCCCGAGCCCAGCGAGTACCAGGGGTCCATCACGCAATCGTGGCCGAAGGCCACGTTGATGCCGGCGGCCATCAGCTCCGGCACCCGCGTCATGCCACGGCGCTTGGGGTAGGTGTCGTGTCGGCCCTGGATGGTGATGTTGATCAGCGGGTTGGCCACCGCGCTCACGCCTGCCTCAGCGATCAGCGGGATCAACTTGCTGACGTAGTAGTTGTCCATGGAGTGCATGGACGTCAGGTGCGAGCCGTTGACGCGACCGTGCAGCTTCAGGCGCTGGGCGTGGAAGGCCAGGGTCTCGATGTGGCGCGACATCGGGTCGTCGGTCTCGTCGCAGTGCATGTCCACCCTCAGGCCGCGCGCGGCGGCGATCTCGCACAGCAGGCGCACGCTCTCTGCGCCGTCGGCCATGGTGCGCTCGAAGTGCGGGATGCCACCCACCACCTCCACACCCATGTCCAGCGCGCGCTCCAGATGGGCCAGCGCGTTCGGGCTGCGCAGTACACCGTCCTGCGGAAAGGCCACGAGCTGAAGGTCCAGGTACGGCTTCACGCGCTCCTTCACATGCAGCAGCGCCTCCACCGCCAGCAGGCGCTCGTCGCACACATCCACGTGCGAGCGGATGGCCAGCAGGCCCTTCGCCACGGCCCAATCACAGTAGGCCAGGGCGCGCTCCACCAGGGCGTCTTGGGTGAGCAGCGGCTTCAGTTCCCCCCACAGCGCGATGCCCTCCAGCAGCGTGCCACTGCGGTTGACGCGCGGCAGGCCGTAAGACAGCGTCGCGTCCATGTGGAAGTGCGCATCCACGAAAGGCGGTGACAGCAGGTAGCCCTGTGCGTCGACCACCTCCACGCCTTCGGTCGCGGGCAGTCGAGGGCCCATGGCGGCAATGCGGCCGTCCTGCACCAGCAGGTCGATGTCGGTGCGCCCGTCGGGCAGGGTGGCGTGGCGGATCAGCATGGGTGCAACTCTAGTGTGATGGCCAATGGGCAACAGGGCAGGGGTGCTGGGCTCATGCGATCACGGGTGCGACCGCGCTGTTTCCGGCGAAAGGCGTGTGTTGGGCGAAGTCCGCTCAGGTCCGTGTCAAGCGAACCCGTAGTGCGTCGCCAGCGCCGTCCAGGCCTCCTCCGCCGTCTCGACGTAGTGGAACAGGCCCTTGTCGGCTTCGCTGATCATGCCGGTGTCCACCAGATGATCGAAGTCGACCAGCCGCTCCCAGAACGCGCGGCCGAACAGCAGGATGGGGCGGCGCCGGATCTTGCCGGTCTGCTGCAAGGTCATCACTTCGAACAGTTCGTCCAGCGTGCCGAAGCCGCCGGGGAAGCACACGAGCGCGATGCTGCGGATCAGGAAGTGCATCTTGCGCAGCGCGAAGTAGTGGAACTGGAAGCACAGCTCTGGCGTGATGTAGGGGTTGGGGGCCTGCTCGTGCGGCAGCACGATGTTCAACCCGATGCTCTTGCCGCCCACTTCATGCGCCCCGCGGTTGCCGGCTTCCATGATGCCGGGGCCGCCGCCCGTGGCCACGACGATGGGGGTGTCGTGCGCCCGTGACCGTTCCGTGACCAGAGCAGCGAAGCGCCGGGCCTCGCCATAGAAGCGGCTCATGTCCAGGGCGACCTCGGCGCGCTTGAGGGCTTGCGGATCGCTCTGCGCGCGGGCCTGCTCCAGCCGCTCTTGCGCCAGCGCTGGCGGCAGGATGCGGGCGCTGCCGAAGATCACCACCGTCGAGGTGATGCCATGCTCTTGCTGGATCAGCTCGGGCTTGAGCAGTTCCAGCTGCATGCGCACCGGGCGCAGTTCCTCGCGCAGCAGGAACTCGGTGTCGGTGAACGCCAGCTTGTAGGCGCTGCCCGGTCCTTCGTACAGCGAAGGCGGCGGGGGCGCCAGGGCCTCTTCTTCTGCGGTGGGAAAGTTGCGTGCGGTGAGTTCGGTGCGTGGGTCCATGGCAGCAAGCTTACCGGGAGGTGCGGCCGTGCTGTCGATACGCGGGCCGCACCATGGCCGACCCTGGTCGCGCCGCGGCCGCCGTGCCCCGACAAAATGCAGGGTCAACGAGAAAGCCCATGGACACACCCAATCCTCATCAACTGCAAGAGCAGCAACAGCGCGAAGCCGCCCAGTGGGCGCGCAACCGGCCTTCGCTCATCGTGGATATCGGCCTGGGCCTGCTGTTCTTCATCGTGGGCAAGGTCACGGGTAACCTCACCACGGCGGCCCTGGTGGGGGCGGGCGCCGGGCTGGCCGTGGTGGTGGTGCAGCGTTTCGTCAAGGCCGATCTGTTGGGCGGGCTGGCCCTGTTCGGCGTGTTCACCTTGCTGCTGTCGGCCGGGTTTTCGTTGTGGTTCCAGGACGAGCGCATGGTGCAGCTCAAGGGCAGTATCCTGGGGGTGCTGATCGCCAGCCTGATCCTGACGGACGCGCTGTTCAACCGCGGGCGCTACTTCGGCGCGCGCCTGGCGCGCTACCTCATCGGCATGTCGGTGGATCCCCGTCGGTTGGCCCTGGGCATGGCCTTGCTCGGGCTGACCATGGCCGGGCTGAACCTGCTGGCCACGCACTGGCTGAGCAAGGACGCCTGGCTGTTCTACACCACGTTCGTGGACGCGCCCCTGGCCATGGTGCTGGGCTTTGGCGTCTTCAGGTTTGCGAGGCCGGCAGCGTAGCCAGGATCTGCGCCGCGCCATCAGGCCCGGGGCCGATGACCCAGCCTTCGCCCGACGCAGCCGACCGTCCTGCCATGGCGGACATGACGAACTGGTGCGTGACCCATACCTCGAAGCCTGGCCGTCGGCGCGAGGCGGCCTGCAAGGCCTGTCGCCACTGCGTGGCGCGCGCAGTGGTGACCTCGGGCGACACCCCCACGGGAGAACCCAGCGCCGGCCAGACCTCGGCGGTGCCAAAGGCCAGCCGCGCCGTGTCCTGGCAGCGGCACCAGGGGCTGGAGCGCACGGTCTGCGGCTTCAGGCTGCGCTGGGTGAACCACAGCCCGATCTGCCGCGCCTGCTCGCGGCCCTGGGGCCCCAGGTTGCGCTGCGTGCTGCAGTCGTTCAAGCTGAACCCAGGTGGGTCAAAGGTGCCGGGCGCGTCGGCGTGACGGAACACCACCACGACGCCGCCCTGACGGATGAGCGCCTCGGCCTGCGGGCTGGCGTGCAGCGCGGACGTCAGCGCCCAGGGCCCGCAAGCCGACAAAGCTTTCAATGTCGAACGTCTGTCCATGTCTGCACGATGCCACAGCCGTCAATCCCCGGCGGCATGCCGCACCATTGCGGCCTCTCCTGCTCCTGCGTTTCGTGCGCGGGGGGGGTATCCGTGGTCCTGCTGGCCCAGCCTCAAGCCCACAGCCCGCGCCGGTACTGAACCGCCTCCGCCACGTGCGTCACGCTGATCGCGTCGGCGCCCGCCAGATCGGCGATGGTCCGGGCCACCTTCAGCACGCGGTGCACGGCGCGCCCTGACCAGCCCAGTCGTTCGGCGGCCTTCAGCAGAAAGCTGCGCGCTGCCGCGTCGATGGCGCTTTGCTCGGCCAGGCGGGCGGCGTCCTGGGCGCCGTTCGGGGCGCCCTGGCGCTCCTGCTGTCGCTGGCGTGCGTCCGCCACGCGAGCGCGTACCTGCGTCGAGGTCTCGGCTTGCGCGCTGCCCAGCAGTTCCTGGGCCGGCAGGGCGGCCACTTCCACGATGAGGTCGATGCGGTCCAGCAGCGGCCCGGAGATGCGTGACTGGTAGCGGGTGATGGCGTCTGGCGTGCAGCGGCAGGCTTTGCCGGTGGCAGCGCCGGCGCCCAGCCAGCCGCAGGGGCATGGATTCATCGCGGCCACGAGCTGGAAGCCCGCCGGGAACGTGGCCTGGCGCGCCGCGCGCGAGATGGTGATGCGCCCGGTCTCCAGCGGCTCGCGCAGGGCTTCCAGCGCGCTGCGGGGGAACTCGGGCAGTTCGTCCAGGAACAGCACGCCGTGGTGGGCCAGAGAGATCTCGCCCGGCCGGGGTGGCGAGCCACCGCCCACCAAGGCCACGGCGCTGGCCGAGTGGTGCGGGCTGCGGAACGGGCGCTGGCCGAAGGCGACCGCATCGGTGCCCGCACGCGACAGGCCGCGCAGCGCGGCGCTTTGCAAGGCTTCCTTGTCGCTCATGGGGGGCAGCAGTGACGGCAGGCGCTGCGCCAGCATGGACTTGCCGGTGCCCGGGGGGCCGATCAACAGCAGGCTGTGCTGGCCTGCCGCGGCAATTTCCAGCGCCCGGCGCGCTGCGGCTTGGCCGCGCACCTCCGCCAGATCCGGGCTGTCCTCCCGGACTTGGGTCGTGCGCTGCGGCACCGCCCGGGGCAGTTCGATGTCGGGAGCGCCCTCCTGGCTGGGCATCAAGGTCTGTGCCACTTCCAGCAGATGCGCCGCCTGCCGCACCTCCAGGCCCTGCACCAGGGCGGCCTCGGCGGCGCTTGCCGCGGGCAACACCAGGGTGCGGGTGGTCTGCTCACGCCGCGCCGCCAGGGCCAGGGCGAGGGCGCCCCGCACCGGCTGCAGCGCACCTGCCAGCGAGAGTTCACCCGCCACCTCCAGCCCTTGCAGCCGGGCCGGGTCGATCACCCCGCTGGCGGCCAGGATTCCCAGCGCGATGGGCAGGTCGAAGCGTCCGGATTCCTTGGGCAGGTCGGCCGGCGCCAGGTTCACGGTCACGCGCTGGTTGTGCGGGAAGGCGAACCCGCTCTCTGACAGGGCTGCGCGCACACGCTCGCGCGCTTCCTTCACCTCGGTGTCGGCCAGGCCCACCAGGGTGAAGCTGGGCAGGCCATTGGCCAGGTGCACCTCCACGCGCACGGCGGGCGCTTCCAGGCCGTCCAGGGCACGGCTCATCACCACGGCTAGCGTCATCTTGATGTCCTTGGCGTGCAGGCGGACCTGCGGGAATGGCCGCGCGGCGAGAGCCTTGCGCGGCGTCAGGGATTCTGTGAAGTCCTGCCGGGCTTGTATGCACCCCTTTTGCGCCCCTCTTTGGTGCGCACCTTTGTGGGGCACTCCAATGGGGGTGTTGGCGCTTCAAGGCGGGGCGGGTGGGCTGTTCCGGCCTTTTCTCTCCTGTTCCGGGCTCTTGCGGCCCCGTCGTGCCTGGCGTCGAGGTGGGACTCAAGGCTGGCACGGAAGGTGCAAACAGTTGATCAACCATCCATCACCAAGGAGTTCCCATGAAATCGCTGTCCCTCGCCTCCATCGCCGTTGCCGTTGCGGCGCTGTCCGCTGTTGCCGTGCCGTCCGTCACCCTGGCGGCCGATTCCTCCGTCGCCTTCAACGCCGGTGTGGTCACCGATTACCGCTACCGGGGCTACTCCCAGAGCCGCCTGCAACCCGCCCTGCAGGGCGGCGTGGACTTCACGGCCGGTGCCTTTTACATGGGTGCTTGGGGCTCCACCATCAAGTGGATCGAAGACGCGAAGGGCGATTCCAAGTTGGAGCTGGATCTTTATGCTGGCTACAAGGGTGAAGTGACCAAAGGGCTGGGCTATGACGTTGGCGTATTGACCTATTGGTATCCCAATGCGGTTACTGCTGGCTGGTCCGCCACACCCTATTCGAATCCGAATACCACTGAGCTGTATGGTGCCCTTACGTTCGGCCCTATTACGGCAAAGTACTCCCACAGCCTGACCGATCTGTTTGGCACGCCGAACAGCAAGAACAGCGGTTACCTGGACCTGAGCGCGACGTTCGAAGTGGCTGGCATTTCCGTCACCCCGCATGTGGGGCGGCAAATCGTCAATAACACCAGCGCAGCTTCTTATACCGACTATTCGCTGCTGGCAAGTAAGGCGATCGGCGCCGTCACGGTGAGCGCAGGGTTCGTCGGCATGAACGGCAACAAGACCATCTACGTCACGCCCGCCGGCAAGTTCACAGGCAAGAACATGCTGGTCGCTGGCGTCAAGTACAGCTTTTAAACCCACCCGGAGAAACCTATGAAGATGGTGACCGCAATCGTCAAGCCCTTCAAGCTCGACGAAGTGCGTGAAGCCCTCAGCACCATTGGTGTGCAGGGCATCACGGTGACCGAAGTCAAGGGCTTCGGCCGACAGAAAGGCCACACCGAGCTGTACCGCGGTGCGGAATACGTCGTCGATTTCCTGCCCAAGGTGAAGATCGAGGCGGCCGTCGATGACGCGCTGGTCGAGCGCGTGATCGAAGCCATCGAAGGCTCGGCCCGCACCGGCAAGATCGGCGACGGCAAGATCTTCGTCTCCGCCCTCGAGCAGGTGGTGCGCATCCGCACCGGCGAGACCGGCAAGGACGCCCTCTGACCCCCCGCGGCCCCAACACTCGAGAGATGACCATGTTCAAGAAATTCATTGCCACCTGCGCCCTGGGCCTCGCGGTCCTGGGCTTCTCGGGGGCTGTGCTGGCGCAAAGCGCGCCGGCCTCCGCCCCTGCCGCCACCGCCGCCGCACCCGCAGCGTCGGAGGCTGCGGCGCCTGCTGCGGCCGCCGCCGCGTCGGCTGCACCGGCTGCCGCGGCCGCGACGCCCGTGCCCAACAAGGGCGACACGGCTTTCATGACGATTGCCACGGCCCTCGTCATCCTGATGACCATTCCCGGCCTGGCGCTGTTCTACGGCGGCCTGGTACGCAGCAAGAACATGCTGTCGGTGCTGATGCAGGTCTTCATGATCTTCTCGTTGATCTCGGTGCTGTGGGTGGTGTACGGCTACTCGATGGCCTTCACTGCCGGCAACCCGTTCTTCGGCACGCTGGACAAGCTGTTCCTGAAGGGCGTGACGCCAGACTCCGTGGCTGCCACCTTCAGCAAGGGCGTGGTGATTCCGGAGCTGACGTTCATCGCCTTCCAGGGCACCTTCGCCGCCATCACCACCGCGCTGATCGTGGGCGCCTTCGCCGAGCGCATCAAGTTCTCGGCGGTGCTGCTGTTCTCGGTGCTGTGGTTCACCTTCAGCTACCTGCCGGTGGCACACATGGTGTGGTACTGGGACGGCCCGGACGCCATCACCGACGCCAAGTCGCTGGAAGCAGTGACGGCCAACGCCGGTTTCATGTGGGCCAAGGGCGCGCTGGACTTCGCTGGCGGCACGGTGGTGCACATCAACGCCGCGGTGGCGGGCCTGGTGGGCGCCTACATGCTGGGCAAGCGCGTGGGCTATGGGCGTGAGTCCATGGCGCCGCACAACCTGACGCTGACGATGGTAGGTGCCTCCATGCTGTGGGTGGGCTGGTTCGGCTTCAACGCCGGCTCCAACCTCGAAGCCAACGGCGTGGCCGCCCTGGCCTTCATCAACACCGTGGTGGCCACGGCAGCGGCGACGCTGGCTTGGGCCGGTGCCGAGGCGCTGATGAAGGGCAAGGCCTCGATGCTGGGTGCCGCCTCGGGTGCGGTGGCTGGCCTGGTGGCCATCACGCCGGCTTGCGGTTTCGTCGGCGTGGGCGGTGCGCTGGTCATCGGGGCTCTGGCCGGCGTGGTCTGCCTGTGGGGTGTGTCCGGCCTGAAAAAGTTGCTGGGCGCGGATGACTCGCTGGACGTGTTCGGCGTGCACGGCGTGGGCGGCATCCTGGGTGCGGTGCTGACGGGTGTGTTCGCCAGCCCCAGCCTGGGCGGCACCGGCATCTGCAACTACGTCGATAACAAGTGTGGTGAGTGGGGTGGCATCGGCACCCAGGTCTGGATTCAGATCCAGGGCGTGCTCTACACCGTGGTGATTTCTGCGGTGGTGGCCTTCATCGCCTTCAAGATCGTCGACATGGTGCTCGGCCTGCGCGTGAGCGAAGAGGAAGAGCGCGAAGGCCTGGACATCTCGTCGCACGGCGAGACGGCCTACAACAAGTGAGCGCGCTGACGGCATCGGCGCTGAACTGAGCGCCAGCGCCGACAGCAGATTCCACGGGCCGCCTTCGGGCGGCCCGTTCCATTTGGTAGCCGCCTTCGGGCGGCCCGCGTCCGTTCTGGGAAGGCGGCTTGACAAGCTTCAAGCGCACCCGCCGGCCCGTCCCTAGAATCGGCCCATGGTTCCTCACCTCATCACCGCCCTGACCGGGCCCATCAACGAGCTCGAGCAGCGCATCCTGGAGTCGATGCCCGCCATCGAGCGCTGGTTCCGGCTCGAGTGGATGGAGCACACGCCGCCGTTCTACACCTCGGTGGACATTCGCAACGCGGGCTTCAAGCTCGCACCGGTGGACACCAACCTGTTCCCGGGCGGCTTCAACAACCTCACGGCCGAGATGCTGCCGCTGGCGGTGCAGGCGGCCATGGCCGCGATCGAGAAGATCTGCCCCGAGGCCAAGAACCTGCTGCTGATCCCTGAGAAGCACACGCGTAACACGTTCTACCTGACCAACGTGAAGCGCCTGATGCAGATCTTCCACCAGGCCGGACTCAACGTGCGCCTGGGCACGCTGGACGAGGAGGTCAAGGCGCCCACCACGCTGGCCCTGCCCGACGGCAGTGAACTGGTGGTCGAGCCGCTGGTGCGCACGCGCGGACGGCTGGGCCTGAAGAACTTCGACCCTTGCACCATCTTGCTGAACAACGACCTCTCGGCCGGGATTCCGAAGGTGCTGGAGAACCTGCACGAGCAGTACCTGCTGCCACCCCTGCACGCCGGCTGGGCGGTGCGCCGCAAGACGCACCACTTCCAGAGCTACGAAGAGGTGGCCAAGAAGTTCGCCAAGCTGCTGGGCATGGACCCCTGGCTCATCAACCCGATGTACGGCCAGTGCGGCGAGGTGAACTTCACGGAAAGCACCGGCCTGGACTGCGTGCAGAGCAACGTGGACACGCTGCTGGGAAAGATCCGACGCAAGTACAAGGAGTACGGCATCAACGAAAAGCCGTTCGTCGTCGTGAAGGCTGACAACGGCACCTACGGCATGGGCATCATGACCGTGCGCGATGCCAAGGAGCTGGCTGAGATCAACCGCCGCACGCGCAACAAGATGAGCGTCATCAAGGACGGCCGGGAGGTTTCGGAGGTCATCATCCAGGAGGGCGTGCCCACCTACGAGCGCATCAACGACGCCGTGGCCGAGCCGGTGGTCTACATGATCGACCGCTACGTCGTCGGCGGCTTCTACCGCGTGCATGCCGAGCGCGGCGTGGACGAGAACCTGAATGCCCCGGGCTCCAGCTTCGTGCCGCTGGCCTTCGACCACAGCCACCAGCTGCCGCGCCCGGGCGAGAAGCCCGGCGCCAGCGCGCCCAACCGCTTCTACATGTACGGCGTGGTGGGCCGGCTGGCCATGCTGGCGGCCAGCTACGAGCTGGAAGCCACCGATCCTGAGGCCGAGGTCTACGAGTAAGGGGATCAGGCGCAACGCCCCGGCGTGGCGGCCGCCCCACAGTCCGGAAGTCTGCGCTTGCTGCAATGCAGCATTGGCGCTCCAATGATGGACTGACCCGTTCCTGCGCTCCATGACCGCTTCCGACGCCCACCGCCCCCAGGCGGCCTTGGCGGCCCTCACGCTGGCCGCCATCGGCGTGGTGTATGGCGACATCGGCACCAGCCCGCTGTACGCGCTGAAGGAAGTCTTCGCGCACGGCCGCGTGCCGCTGAACCCGGACAACATCCTGGGCATCCTGTCGCTGGCGTTCTGGACGCTGACGGTGGTGGTGTCGCTGAAGTACGTGGCGCTGATCCTGCGCGCCGACAACAACGGCGAGGGCGGTCTGATCGCCATGCTGGCCCTGGCTTCCCAGGCGGTGAAAGACCGCCCGGTCCTGCGCTCGCGCCTGCTTCTGTTGGGCATCTTCGGCACGGCCATCTTTTTCGGTGACGGCGTCATCACCCCCGCCATTTCGGTGCTGTCGGCGGTGGAGGGGCTGGAGGTGGTCGAGCCTGGGCTGCACCGTTTCGTGGTGCCGCTGACGCTGGTCATCCTGACCGTGCTGTTTGCCGCCCAGCGCTTCGGCACCGGGGTGGTGGGCCGCTTCTTCGGGCCCATCACGCTGCTGTGGTTCGCGGTGCTGGCGGTGCTGGGCCTGGTGCACATCGCACAGCATCCGGCCGTGCTGGTGGCTCTGTCGCCGCACCACGCCGTGGGCTTTCTGGTGGCCCATCCCGGCGTGGCCTTCGTGGCGCTGGCAGCCCTGGTGCTGTGCGTCACGGGCGCTGAGGCCCTCTACGCCGACCTGGGGCATTTCGGCAAGAAGCCCATCCGTCTGGCTTGGTTCGCGGTGGTCATGCCCGCCCTGGTGCTGAACTATTTCGGCCAGGGGGCGATGCTGCTGCAGCACCCTGAGAACGTGGGCAACCCGTTCTACGAGATGGCGCCGGCCTGGGCCCTGTACCCGCTGATCGTGCTGGCCACCCTGGCGGCGGTGATCGCCTCGCAGGCGCTGATCACTGCGGCCTTTTCCGTCACCAAGCAGGCCATCCAGCTGGGCTACCTGCCGCGCCTGCGCCTGCTGCACACCTCCGTTCGGGAGACCGGGCAGATCTATGTGCCCTTCGTCAACTGGTCGCTGTACGGCTGCATCGTCATTGCGGTGCTGGCCTTCGGCTCCAGCAGCGCCCTGGCCTCGGCCTATGGCATCGCGGTGACGATCGACATGACCATCACCACTGTGATGACCTTCTTCGTCATCCGATACGGCTGGAAGCTGCCGCTGTGGCTTTGTGTCGCTGCCACCGGCTCTTTCTTCGTCATCGACATCATCTTCTTCGCCGCGAATGCGGTGAAGATCCTGGACGGCGGCTGGTTCCCCATCCTCATCGGGGCGGCCATGTTCACGCTGATGACCACCTGGCAGCAAGGGCGCCACCTGATGAGCGAGCGGCTGCGCGACGAGGCCATCGACCTGACGGTGTTCATCGAGTCGCTGTTCATCCACCCGCCGCTGCGCGTGCCGGGCACGGCCGTCTTCCTGAGCGCGGAAAAGGGCGCCACACCCTTTGCGCTGCTGCACAACCTCAAGCACAACAAGGTGCTGCACGCGCAGAACGTCTTCGTGACCGTGCGCCACCACGAGGTGCCCTGGATCGGCTTTGACCGGCGCGTGGAAGTGGAAGCGCTGGGCCACGACTGCTGGCAGGTGGTGTTGCACTTCGGTTTCAAGAACGACCCGGACGTGCCCGAGGCGCTGAAGCTGCTGGCCGGCCGCGGCATCGTGCTCGACGACATGGAGACCAGCTACTTCCTCAGCCGCGACTCCGTGGTGCCGACCTTCGCCCAGGGCATGTGGCTGTGGCGCGAGAAGCTCTTCGCCAGCATGCACCGCAATGCGGCGGCGGCGGGCGACTTTCTCTACCTGCCGGCCAACCGCATCGTGGAGCTGGGGTCCAAGGTCGAAATTTGAGCCCTTGTGATTTGAGCCTTTGTGGTCTGAGCGTCTATGACTTGAGCGTTTGTGGCCCGGTCGTCACGGACCCGCGACCGCCTGGCACCAGGGTTGCCGAACGCGGTTCAGGAGCCCCATGAGCCACATGAGCCGCCTGCTGCGCGACTTTTCCTTGCCGGCCGTGGTGGCGGGGTTTGTGGCCGTGCTCGTGGGTTTCACCAGCTCGGTACCGCTGGTGTTTGCCGCTGCCCAGGCGGTGGGGGCCGACGCCTCCCAGACGGCCTCCTGGATCTGGGCCCTGGGCTTGGGGATGGCCCTGACTTCCATCGGCCTGTCCCTGCGCTACCGCCAGCCGGTGCTCACCGCCTGGTCCACCCCCGGGGCGGCGCTGGTGGCCGCCAGCAGCGGCATCGACCTGCCCCACGCCATTGGCGCCTTCATCGCCTGCAGCGCCCTCATCGCGCTGGCGGGCGCGAGCGGGCTGTTCGAGCGGCTGATGAACCGCATTCCGCAGGCCATCGCCGCGGCCTTGCTCGCCGGGGTGCTGGCACGCTTCGGCCTGGACGCGGCCGGGGCGGTGGTGACCGCGCCCTTGCTGGTGGGCGTGATGACCCTGACCTTCCTGGCCGGGCGCCGCTTCGTGCCCCGCTTCGCCGTGCCGCTCACGCTGCTGGCCGGCACCGCCGTGGCCGCCGCGCAGGGCGTCATGGACTGGCAGCGCCTGGGCGGGGCCTGGGCGGCGCCGGTGTGGACGGTGCCGGCCTTCAGCCTGCAAGCCCTGGTGGGGCTGGCCCTGCCCTTGTTCATCGTCACCATGGCCTCGCAGAACCTGCCGGGCGTGGCGGCCCAGCGCGCCGCCGGGTACGACACGCCGGTATCGCCGCCGCTGGTCGTCACGGGCGTGACGGGCGTGGTGCTGGCGCCTTTCGGCGGCTACGCCTTCAACCTCGCGGCCATCACCGCCGCCATCTGCATGGGCCGGGAGGCGGGCGACGACCCGGCCCGGCGCTACACCGCGGCCGTGGCCGCGGGCCTGTTCTACGGCCTGGCTGGGCTGGCGGGCGGGGCGGTGGTGGGCTTGCTGCAGGCCTTCCCGCGGGAGTTGGTGCTGGCGGTGGCTGGCCTGGCCCTGCTGGGCACCATTGCTTCGGGCCTGGCCACGGCCCTCAGGGACGAGGCGCACCGCGACGCCGCGGTCCTCACCTTCCTGGTCACGCTGTCGGGGGTGTCGATGCTGGGCATCGGCTCGGCCTTCTGGGGCGTGGTGGCGGGCACGATCGCGCTGCTTGTGCAACAGTGGCGGATCCGGTGAAGCGGTGGCTGCTCACCAGGCAGCCTTCGCGGACACTTCGATGTTTTACGCACCATCCGTGCCTGTCGCAGCCTGCGGCCCGGCTTGACCTGCACCTCTTTCTGACGCCATGCTGATCCTCTTCGTTGCCGACCCGCTGGAGTCCTTCCAGACCTACAAGGACTCCACCTTCACCATGATGCGTGAGGCGCAGCGCCGCGGCCACCGCCTGCTGGCCTGCGAGCCGCGCGACCTGCGCTGGACGGCCGGCGCGCCCGTGAAGGCCCATGTGCGCGAAATCGCCTTGACGGGCGACGAGGGCCGCTGGTTCGACACCCGCGCAGCGCATCCCGACTTCGAACTGCACGGGGCCGACGCCGTGGTCATGCGCAAGGACCCGCCGTTTGACAGCGAGTACTTCTACGCCACCCACCTGCTGGGCCAGGCCGAGCGCGAGGGCGCGCGCGTCTTCAACAAGCCCGCGGCACTGCGCGACCACCCGGAAAAGCTCGCCATCCTGGAGTTCCCGCAGTGGATTCCCCCGACGCTGGTCACGCGCCGCGAGGACGACATCCGCGCCTTTCACGCCGAGCACCGCGACATCATCCTCAAGCCGCTGGACGGCATGGGGGGCATGGGCATCTTCCGCGTCGGCGCCGACGGGCTGAACCTGGGCGCCATCTGCGAGACGCTGAACCGCGGGGGCGCGCAGACGGTGATGGTGCAGCGCTACCTGCCGGCCATCGCCCAGGGCGACAAGCGCGTGCTGGTGATCGGCGGCGAGGTGGTGCCCCATGCGCTGGCGCGCATCCCGCAGGGCGGCGAGGTGCGAGGCAACCTGGCGGCCGGCGGCAAGGGCGTGGCCATGCCGCTGACTGCGGGCGAGCGCGCCATCGCCCAGGCGCTGGGTCCGGTGCTCGCGGCGCGGGGCCTGCTGCTGGTGGGCCTGGATGTCATTGGCGACCGCCTGACGGAAATCAACGTCACCAGCCCCACCTGTTTCCGGGAAATCATGGACCAGACCGGTTTCGACGTGGCGGCGATGTTCATCGATGCCCTGGAGCGGGCCGTGGCCGCAGGAGTTCAAACATGAAGGATTCACCCGACCCCACATTGGCGCGCGAACCGTCGGCGCAGCTGGTCGAACTGCTGACGGCCGGCTCGGCCCACGCTCCGGAGGATGCCGGCGGCCTGACCAACCACCTGCCCATGGTCCTGGCGGCGCTGCACCACCTGGGCGCGGGTCCCGAGCGCTTGGCGGCCTGTGCGCAGGGCTATGCGACGCGCTTGCAAGCTGCGCCGCCAGCGCAGCCCTGGCCGCCTGGCGATCCGTGGCCCGACCGCCTGGGCCATCCCGAGGCCTGGTCCGGCTACCGCGCCCTGTTCACCGAGTGGATTGCGCAAGAGGGCGCCACCGACATGCTGGGCCAGGTGCTGCCGCAATTGATGCCTGGCGTGGGCGCGGCCGGCTTTCAAGGCCTGATCCGCACGGCCAGCGCGGTGCGCTGCGGGCACCTGGGGGAGTTGGCGGATGGCCTGGCCTACTGGGCCAGCCGTCATCTGCGCCTGGGCGCGCTGCACAACCCGTTGGCGGGCACCGCCCGCGCCCCGGCCACCGAGGACCCGGTGACCTTGCTGCGCGAGCTGCCAGCCGGGCGCTCGCGCCAGCGCCTGATCGGCGACCAACTGCTCGGCGTGGCGCGCGATGGCCGGGTGAACCGCGTGGCGGCCCGTCTGATAGTCGACGGCCACACCCTGGAGCGCCTGGCCCGCACCGCCGCATTCGCCTACGCCCACACCGGCAACTTCACCGCCTTGCACCTGGTGACGGGCACCCACGCCGTGCGGGTGTTGACGCGTTTCCTGGATGAACCGCTGGTGGCCTGGGCCTGGCACTGGCAGGCCTTTGCCCACGCCGTGGTGGCCGCACGCCTGCAGCCCGCAGGCGAGGTGGTGTTGCGCCCGTGGAAATTCCTGATCGCCCGCGCCCTGGACCAGGACAACGAGCACGTGATCAAGCTGGTCGAGTCCTGCCGGGAAGAAGAGCGGACCTACGCCCGCCGCGGCGAGACGCTCTGGCGCCTGGCGGCGTCGCGGGCGCTAAGTTCCGGGTGAGGCATATTTAATGTTGTAAATCTTCCACAGCATGGTAGATTTGCAACAATGTTCAATCGAGTCACAGACTCCCGGCTGAGCTGGCTGCTGGGGCGCTTCCCTGCCGTGGCCTTGGTGGGCCCGCGTCAGGTGGGCAAGACGACGATGGCGCTCGCCCACCGGCAGGGCGCCGTCGAACCCTTGTATCTCGACCTTGAGCTTCCCTCCGCCCGCCGCCGCCTCGACGACCCCGAGGTCTTCCTGCTGGCACAGCGCCACCGCCTGGTCATCCTGGACGAGGTGCAGCGCATGCCCGGGCTGTTCGAGGTTCTGCGCGGGGTGATTGACCTGCGCCGGCGCGAAGGCGAGGCGGCAGGCCAGTTCCTGCTGCTCGGGTCGGCCAGCGGCGCGCTTCTGCAGCAGGGCAGCGAGAGCCTGGCCGGCCGCATGGCGACCTTGGAGCTGACGCCGTTCCTGGCGGCCGAACTGCCTGCCCAGGCCGTGCCGGCGGAGCCGGCTGAGCCGGTGCCCGCTCTGCAGGCCCTCTGGGTGCGGGGCGGTTTTCCGCTGTCCTGGCTGGCCTCGGACGATGCGGGCAGCATGGCCTGGCGTGAGGCCTTCATCACGACCTACCTGGAGCGCGACATACCGCAACTGGGCCCCCGAATCCCGGCGGCGACCTTGCGCCGCTTGTGGACCATGCTGGCCCATCAGCAGGGAGGTCTGCTGAACCAGGCCCAGTTGGCGGGATCGCTGGCCGTCAGCGGTCAGACGGTCGGGCGGTACATCGACCTGCTGGACGACCTGATGCTGGTGCGGCGGTTGCCGCCCTGGCATGGCAACGTTGGAAAGCGGCTGGTGCGGACCCCCAAGGTCTACGTGCGGGACTCGGGACTGGTGCACGCGCTTCTGGGCCTGACCACACTGGACCAGGTCCTCGGTCATCCGGTGGCTGGCGCCAGTTGGGAGGGTTGGGTGATCGAACAACTGCTCGCGGCGGCGCCCACGGCGCAGGCCAGCTTCTACCGGACTGCCCGTGGTGCGGAAGCCGACTTGGTGCTGCACTTTCCCGATGGCGCAGCCTGGATCTTCGAGGTCAAGCGCTCAAGCGCTCCCACGGTCTCGCGGGGATTCCACCAGGCCGCCCTCGACGTGGGGGCTGCACGCAAGTTGCTGGTGGCGCCGGTGCCGGCCGGGTACCCGGGGCGCGACGGTCTGGAAGTGATGGGAGTTCTGGAGGCCGTGGCGGCGGCCGCCCGGGCAGCGCCGCAACCCTGGGCACCGTAGGCTGCCTCAGCTCGGCTGCGCTGCGTCGGCTGTGTCGGCTGGGGCCAGCACCGACAATGCCCCCATGGCCCTTCTCTCGCTCACCGATGCCCACCTCGCCTACGGCCATGTGCCCTTGCTGGATGGCGCCGCCTTTGCCCTGGAGCCCGGCGAGCGCGTGGCGCTGATCGGGCGCAACGGCACGGGCAAGTCGTCACTGCTGAAAGTGCTCGCCGGCGTGGAGCGCCTGGATGACGGGCTGCTGCAGCAGCAAGGGGGCCTGCGGCGTGTGTACGTGCCGCAGGAGCCGCAGTTCGCCCCGGGGGCCTCGGTTTTTGACGCCGTGGCCGAGGGCGTGGCGCAGGCGCGAGCCCTGCGCGAGCGGTACGAATCCTTGGCCAGCGGTGACCATCATCCCCCGGCGGAAGATCGGCAGGCGGATGCGTCCGCACCCAGCTCAGGCCGCGATGACGCCGGGAGCCTCGACGACCTCGACACCTTGCAGACCCGCATCGAGGCGCTGGACGGCTGGACCTGGGAGCAACGCGTCCAGGAGGCGCTGCAGCGGCTGCACCTGGATCCGCACGCCCGGGTGGATGCGCTGTCTGGCGGCACCCGCAAGCGCGTGGCCCTGGCCCAGGCCTTGGTGGCGCGGCCGGACGTGCTGCTGCTGGACGAGCCCACCAACCACCTGGACATCGACGCCATCGAGTGGCTGCAGGACCTGTTGGTGCAGTGGCGCGGCACCGGGGCCGGCTCGGGCTCTTCAGGCGGCCTGGTGCTGGTGTCTCACGACCGTGCCTTCATCGATGCCGTGGCCACCCGCATCATCGAGCTGGACCGTGGCGTGCTGCGCAGCTACCCCGGCAACTTCGCCGCCTTCGAGGCTGCCAAGGCGCGTGAGCTGGAGAACGAGGCCCTGGCCAGCGCGCGCGCCGACAAGCTCCTGGCACAGGAAGAGGTATGGGTGCGCAAGGGCGTGGAGGCGCGGCGCACCCGCAGCGTGGGCCGGGTGGCCCGGCTGCAGGCCCTGCGCGCCCAGCGCGCCGCCCGGCGCGACCAGCTGGGCCAGGTGCGCCTGGAGCTCGACGCCGGCCTGCCGCCCGGCAAGATCGTGGCTGAGCTGAAGGACGTGAGCATGCGCTTTGGGCAGCAGCTCGTGATCGACCACTTCAGCGCCACCATCCTGCGCGGCGACAAGGTGGGCCTGATCGGCCCCAACGGTGCCGGCAAGACCACGCTGCTCAAGCTCATCCTGGGCGATCTGCAACCCACCTCGGGCAGCGTGCGTCAGGGCACCCGGCTGCAGGTGGCCTACTTCGACCAGATGCGTGCCGGCCTCGATTTGAACGCCACCCTGGCCGACACCATCAGCCCGGGCAGCGAGTGGGTGGAGTTCAGCGGGCAGCGCAAGCATGTCATGAGCTACCTGAACGACTTCCTGTTCTCGCCCGAGCGTGCCAACTCGCCCGTGCGCACCTTGTCGGGCGGCGAGCGCAACCGCCTGCTGCTGGCGCGGCTGTTTGCGCTGCCGGCCAACGTGCTGGTGCTGGACGAGCCCACCAACGATCTGGACATCGACACGCTGGACCTGCTGGAAGAACTGCTGCAGGGCTACGGCGGTACGGTCTTCCTCGTCAGCCACGACCGCCGCTTCCTGGACAACGTGGTCACCAGCACCATCGCCTGGGAGGGCGACCCTGCCTACGGCGGCCGCCCTGGCCTGTGGCGCGAGTACGAGGGTGGCTACGAGGACTGGAAGCGGCAGCGCGAGCGCGCTCGGTTGCTGGCCGCATCTCCGCAGCCCGCCCGACCCGTGGCGCCGGTCGTTGCCAGTGGGGGCGCTGCCATGGCCCCGCCCGCCGTGGAGCCCTTGCCTCAGGCGGCCGCCCCCGCTCCCGCGCCTCGCCCCTCGGCGCCGCCGCGCAAGCTCAGCTACAAGGAACAGCGCGAACTCGAGGCCCTGCCCGCGCGCATCGAGGCGCTTGAATCCGAGCAGAGGACGATAAACGCCGAGCTGGCCGATGGCCTGCTCTTTGCGCGCCATCCCCAGCGCGGTGCGGAGCTGTCCGCGCGCCATGCGCAGATCGAGGACGAGCTGATGCACGCGTTGGAGCGCTGGGAGGTGCTCGCTGCCCGCTGAGGAGCCAGCGGCTGCGCCTGCAGGCGGGGGCGCTACAGGCCGTTCAGCGCCAGCAGCGCCCGCATGCGGTGGGTTGCCAGGTCCGGGTCGGCCAGCGCGCCGGCCTCATCGGCCAGACGGAACAGCTCACACAGATGGGGCAGCGAGCGGGCACTGTGCTGTCCGCCCACCAGGGTGAAGTGGTCCTGGTGGCCGTTGAGCCAGGCCATGAAGACCACGCCCGTCTTGTAGAAGCGCGTGGGGGCCTGGAAGATGTGCCGCGACAGCGGCACCGTGGGCGCCAGCAGCGCGCGGTAGCGCTCCATCTCGCCTCGTGCCAGCGCCTGCAAGGCGGTGCTGGCCACCGGGGCGATGGCGTCGAAGATGCCCAGCAGCGCGTCGCTGTGCTGCTGCGTGGCGTGCTCGCCCACGCCGTCGCCCTCGATGAGTTCGGGGTAGTGGAAGTCGTCGCCCGTGTACATGCGCACGCCCGGGGGCAGGCGGCGGCGCATGCGCACCTCATGGGCCTGGTCCAGCAGCGAGATCTTGATGCCGTCGACCTTGGACGGGTGCGCGGCGATGACGCCCAGTGCGGTGTCCATGGCGGCCTCGACGTCCGTGCTGCCCCAGTAGCCGGCCAGAGCCGGGTCGAACATGTCGCCCAGCCAGTGCAGGATGACGGGCTCGCGCGCTTGTCGCAGCAGCCGGTCATAGACCCGTTCGTAGTCGGCCGGCCCCTGCGCCACCCGCGCCAGGGCGCGGCTGCACATCAGGATGAGGCGCCCGCCCAAGGCCTCGATGGCGGCCATCTGCTCCTCGTAGGCGCGGATCACGTCGTCAAGGCTGCGGGCCTGGGTGGGGTCGAGTTGGTCGGTGCCGCAGCCGCTGGCCACGCGCGCGCCCGGCACCGTGCGTGCGGCCTGCAGCGTGCGCCCGATCAATTGCAGCGAGGTGGGCCAGTCCAGGCCCATGCCGCGTTGCGCGGTGTCCATGGCTTCGGCCACGCCCAGCCCCAGCGACCACAGGTGCTGCCGGTAGGCCAGCGTGGCGTCCCAGTCCACGGCGCACTGCAGCCAGGGGTCGATGGCGGCCCGCGGATCGGCCACCACATGGGCGGCGGAGTAGGCCACGCGGTTGAAGACCTTGGGCCCGGACGTTGGGGCCACCGGGGTGCCGCGCAGCGTGTAAGCGGCCAGGTGGCCGTCCGGTGTGAGCAGGTTCAGGGCGGCCATGGCAGTGAGGGCATGTCGGGCGGCAGGGCAGTGGGGCGGGCCAGGGGCTGCATCGCGTTGAAGTCGGGCAGCACGGCGCTGGCAAACCCGGGGCAGGCCAGCGACGCCATGGCCAATCGGCCGTCTTGGATGCGCACGCGGGTCAGCGTCTGGCCATCCGGTGCGACGACCTGTTCGTACAGGTCCGGGTGCGCTTGTGCGAACGCTTGCTGCTCATGCGCCGGGCGCCCGCGCATGCCGTCCACGTAATGGTGCCCGTTGCGCTCGACGTGCGGGATGCCCAGCAGGCTGACCAGCGCCAGGTCCTGCTGCAGGCCCAGCCCGGGTTGGAGTGTCAGGTCTTCGCCAGACAGGAAGAAGGGCCCAG
>Ga0315900_10004216_pt1 | contig 20417 bp, 21 predicted proteins | sample LakEriMetagenome_FD_203521 | JGI IMG/M metagenome (GOLD analysis project Ga0315900, IMG submission 203521) | Freshwater fungal communities from buoy surface, Lake Erie, Ohio, United States - Buoy 12 MA114 | ecosystem: Environmental > Aquatic > Freshwater > Lake > Lake biofilm | place: USA: Lake...
CATTGTGCGACTTTCTGTGGCTCTAACAGCACCTGTGTTGGCCATTTTATCTATGGCATCAGTTGATTGGCGAATGGCTGCTAGAATGTTGTTGATATCACTAGATCCAAAGTTAAGCACATATGGCTTTAATCCAGGATCACTGTTCTCTTCTACACGAATGATAGCACCACTGCCAGTGCCTACCTGTGTTTGCCCAGCAACCACTAGACTGGGATGTGTGTCCATTTGTATGCTTTGGAATATTTCACTGTAACTGTTGTAGATATACTTCTGATGATCAGCAATGTCAGCAATGGCACTTATACCAATGCCACGAACTGTTGAACGTTTGTTATAAACACAGACAGCAGGAATCTTACCTAGACCATTGGCCTCTATGAGTTTTTCTGATATTACTTGATCTTTTAGGTTTACCACTGTGGTGATAATTTCTGTCTGTGTCCATTCTTTTACTGTGCGAACGTCACCGTTGACATCTTCAAGGTATTTCAAGTAGACTAATTCAAAGCGTCCATTAGGACTACGCTGCCATGTCCAGTCTAATACCACCATAGGTGTCAATAGATTAACATAGGGACGCACACCCTGTGCTTGTTCATCTGCTAGTGTTACTGCGCCTACATTGGGTTTGGCTACCATGATCCATGTGTGACCAAACACACTAGCCCATGTTGCTACATCTTTCATAAACGCATTAAGACTGCGTCCTTCCATGTCTGCGTCACGTAAGAACATTTCTAATTCAAATGATTCACCATTGTTTTCAAAATCACGATCTGGTTCTTCACGGAATAGAAAACTATTAAACACTGATATCACTGAAGCACAGTGATTCTCTACAGGTGTTGCTTTGAGTCTATTGTTGTATTCTTGATCAGTTTCCAGTTGGTATCTGGTTAGATGTCCAGCACGACGATATTCATCGCCGCCCATGTAACTTTCTAGATAGTATTTCCATATTGGGTAATAAGTTTGATAGACCTTGTTGCCTGTGATTGTGGCAGCAATTTCTTGAACTAGTGTTTCAATTGCGTTCATAAGTTTGTCCTTGATAGTGCGTGACCAAATCTCTGTGGCTGAGCCAAACTTGGATCTAGTTCACGTTTAATTGGGAATAGATAGTCCACAGCGTATGACAGTGCGTCAAACATATGGTCATACTGTCCCTTGTCTGGGGTCTGTGTGCCCTCTTTGTAACAGAATTTTTCTAGACTCTCAATAGTATATTTACACCTGGGAGAGATAAACAGGTGTCTTAAGCCATCACTGGAGCATAAACGACTGTTCAATGCGTTGATTCTGTCTTTGACTGGAGTGTGTGCTCTGGGACTTTTGACAACAAATCCTGCGTTGGCCAAGATGGTGTGGTCAGTAAGGCCGCCACTGGACGTTTTTCTCGCGGAGCCTGCTGGGTCTGGATAGAAGTATATTTTACTATTGGGATACCTAGTCTTAAGTTCTTCTGCCAATTCGTGAGTATTACTGGAATACATTTGGATTTCGTCAACGGCATACAGCATGTCTCCATCTCGCAACATGATCACAGCACAAATTGGGCTGACGTTAAAGTCGCCGCCCACTATGATGGTGCGTGTGTCTAACTGTGGGGGTGCGTTACACACATTCAATTCACGATTAAATGCCCAGGCAATGCGTCCTGAATATGTTTCAAATGTGGCCATATATTCCTGACGGAATGTGCGCTCATCTAGATCACGCTGTGCCTGTTCTACTTCTTCTCTGGGCACATTGTTGCCGTCTAGAGTGGTATATTGAAAACTGGCCCAGTTGTCAGGATCTTCTTTGTGATTTTGAAATAGATCATAGAACCAGTTCATTCCTGAGGGCGTGGTAATAAACAAAGCCTTGCCCTGCTTGTCACTCAGCATGGGACGACATACTTCAAACCATGCTTCAGGATCTATCACTGCGGCTTCATCTATAATCAATCCATCTAGTCCTGCTCCACGTAGACTGTCATAACTGTCAGCACCTTTCAGTGAGATAGTTGAATCATTCTTTAACTGTATGGTTAATTCACTTTCGTTGATCTTGGCAATCCAGTTGAGATCACTGAGTTTGCGCTTTAACTTCTTCCAAGCAATCATTTTAGCCTGACGATATGTGGGTGCCAAATACCATACTTCTTTATTGGGTATTCTAGCCCACTGTGCCAGTGTGCGTATGGCCAAGTGTGTTTTTCCAAATCTACGTCCAGCACAGACACAGATAAATCTTTTGTCGCAGAGTGCTATGTTCTTTTGTGCGGCACTTAATGGCATTATTCTTCGTCCGTCCAAGGTAAGGGCAGTTTGTCTTCAGAATTAACTGGTGTGTCACTCATACCTAGGAAGTTCTTGGCCAAGAATATTTGTAAGGCCGCATTGCCACCCAGTGCGTTCTTAATCATTGCTCTGCGTAGGCTATGTTTAAGATCTTCACGACCTTTTGCTATGATACTGCTGAAGTTGTATTTTAATGTATTTTCATTGATGTCAAACCACAAGGCTATCTCACGGTCATTACAGCCTATCACTGCTAGGTTATAGACATCTTTAGGCACTACCACACGTTTACGGCGTCCGCGACCCACTTCATAGCCATAGACTTCTACAGCCACCAGTTGCTTGGGTTTGTTGCCAGTCTTTGAAGGATCCACAGGCTCTTCAATGTAGGGTATGACATCGTCATATTCTACTGTAGAGGTGGGATTATTGTCAGGTTCGTCCATACTTTTATTTATTGGACGCCACAAAAAAAGCCCCTGATATTGAGGCTTTTTTGTGTTATTCAAACAGCGTGTGAAACTGTGACTTGTTCATGTCCTGAGCCTGCCACTGCTCTTTGAGTATCTCTACTAGTTGATCCACTGAGTCAACGTCTGCCAGTATTGTTGGAGCATGATCAGCATTGATCAATAACTTCTTTGCGTCTTTGATTTTGAGGTCTTTGACTATAAATCCTCTTGTGGGCTGAGTGACAATCTCTTGCCACAGTTGATGATTGCGTAGACTGTGATCCACATAGGTGTGATACAGCATTCTATCTTTGGTGCCAATGAATTCAATTTTTACCATGGGGTAATCACTGACTCTGCTCAAGGTCTGTGTCTGTGTGAACACAATATAATTTTGATTGGTCATGTAGGTTTCCTTTGTATATGTTATTATTTACTCAAATGATTTAAAAAGCAAGTATTTTGATGAAAAAAATCCCCCAAAGATTGCTCAATGGGGGAAGGGTTTGAGGATTTTATTAAATGCCGTGACAATCACTTGTCACTGTTATTTATTCTATAGAGGTTTTTTAACTGCTCAATTTCTCTCTTGTGATTGTGTAGTGCCTCTATGACGTCATTGTGCTGTGTGATTAGGTCTTTGTAGGCCTGGCCCAATTGATTCTGTGCTTGAACCAATGCTCGTTCATTAACTTCTAGTTGAAGAATTTTATTGCGGCTCACTATAAGTTCTTCCATGGGATCAAATGAAGGTTGCCACCAGTTATTCATTTCTGCTCCTTGTGTTTTTTATAATGTGTGCCCACTCTCAGTTGATTGTGTGCCAATAAATGTTGATATCGCAGTATCACATGGCAGTTTTCTCTGCTCCAAGCACCTAGACTGTCTATTCTGGTCAATACTGTGGCTGTGCTCTTACGACCACGTCTAGCCCAAGCATCGTCTTGATCCCAGATCTCACACCATTGTTCATAGGTCAGTGTGTGTGCTTCTTTACGATAAGCGGCCTGTGCTTTGTGTTTGCTCCAAGCAATGTGCTGTTCATGTCTGACGAGATCTGGTCCACTGACCCATACGTGTGGACGGGGTCCTGTGCTGCCAAATTTAGTGGGTCTTTTTTTAGCGGGGATATAGTATCTTCCTTCTGGCATGGCTGTCTCCTTTGTTGTATTTATTACAAAGCAAAAGAAAAGCCCCTATTTCTAGAGGCTTTCCCAAGTCACCAAACTTGCTATAGGCAATCACTTTTTAAAAGATCAGAAGCAACAAAGATACTTCCTTTCTAAAAAAAATTGACTGTGTAAAGAACCCCATGTCCCTTACACACCTTAATTGTAACAGATATTTTTCTGTTGTCAATGTCATTTGGCAATATAGCCCTGACGCTGTCCCTGTTGATTATAGATATAGGTTCTGCCCTGAGTGGCACCGCAGAAATTGGGTGCTTGGTAGCCCACAGGACGTCCCAGGCGTTGTCGTTCTTGTTCTGAAAATCTGCCTGTTTGGCAAGGATCTTGACTGTCATAGAAATTGGCCACTGTGTCAAAAGCAGTGGCACAGCCTGTGAGCAATAGCAGGGCTAGGAGATTAAAGATCACTGTCTTCATAGATTTCTTTGCTGGTAGAAGGATTATTGGCCTTGGTTATTTCTAATTCTTGTTCATCAGTGAACTTGTCTGGCATGCCATCAGGAGTGACATCCTGTAGCCACATTGTGGGATTCTCCAATAAGAGATCTTTAACTGCTCTCTGTTGAACAAAGTCATCCCAGGTAATTTCTGGGGTCACAGGCAAGTCCATGGTGTGTTCTAGCATTATTCCTATGTCGTTGATTAAGATTAAGTGGTATATCATTCTGCGGCCTCCAATTGTTTAATTTGTTTTTCAATCATTGTTTTGAGTTCTGGATTTGCGTCAATGTATGCTTGAAAAGCCGCCATGTCAACAATTTTCATACCTAATTTCTTTGTGCCTTGTTTAATGATTTCAACACCAGGTAGGTTAAATTCAGGACTATTACATACTGTGCCATCTTCTGCCAACACTTTTACTTTGTCCAAATGACGCATACAGATCATATTCAATTCTTTGGGCATACTATCTGCTTGTCCTAAAAACATTTTATTTGAGTTCAATCTCTCTCTAGGGATCTTAAAAACTACATAGTCAGTAATACCACGCATAATCATCCATTGTGCGGCATTCATCATTGTGTTGGCAAAGAACACACCCAATGTAAGATTATCTTTGTGTGCTTGTGGAATAAGATATCCAGATTGGACAATTTTATTGGCTGTGTCAATGTCAGTGGCATGATACCAATATTTTAATTTGGGCAGTTTCATTTTAGCACCTTTCTGTGTGCTGTTGAACATAGTAATGATTATACAGTCTACTGTGGATTATGTCACTGATTTTGGCTGATAACTCAACAGCCAAATGGTGATGTCTTTTGGTTTGCCTATAATTTGAATACCAATGTCCACCATTTGTGTGTTCATGTCCCATGATCCCAGTAGGAATTGGAAACTACAACCTAGACTTTGGGCAAGGTCAAAAGCATCATGACCAATAAGATGACGAACCATTTCTTGATCATTACGATTAAATGTATCTATAAGATCCCTAGGTAATTGCTTGCGATAGAAGAGATGTTTGGTCATTCTAGATGAGAACCGTAACAATATAATGCTGTTTGTGTGTGTGTGTTATAGTAAAGTCTCTCTTATTCATATATTGTCCAATCAATGCCTATAACGAATCCAGTAGTTCTCTTTACATTGTGAACCAATTCACGAATATCAACTGCTTTCCTAGCACTCCACCCATCATGTTCAAAGAAGTGTTGATTCTTTGTCTTTTTCAAATACCTCTGTATCATCTTTCTCACTTGAGCCTCTAATTCCCTATAAATTTCACTTTTCATCTTGGCATTGAGTCTTTGTCCTTTGTTCATAGATCTCTTACTTCTTATGAACTTCCACATCAATCTCAGTTCTTGTTGATATTGCTGTATCCATGTATTCTGTTTTAATTGATTAATCATAAATCTATTGAAATTCACATAGGCATAGATGTTGCCATTGTATCTTGTAGAGATCTGTGCTCCAGTGAGTAGGGCATGTAGGATCTTTTTGATTGTCTGCGTGTCTAACTCTAACTGTTCACTGAGTTGCTGTCTTACCTCAGTTCTGTCCTCAATATATTGGTCTAGATGGGGTGTGGGGTGTGCGAATCCCATTTGGCGTGCGTGTTGTAGGATCAGTGTTTGGGCACAACAACGGATGTCATATTCATAGTCATAGCCAGCACGGGCTAATATAGTGCGTTTGACTCGTTTGGGATAATTCTGTAGTTCATGATAGAGCCTATGCCCTTGCTCTTTATATTCTATTTGGCCTGTAGCCAACTGATCTAACGTTGCCTGTTTGACTGCGGGTTCTAGATTTATAAGACCCAATTGTTGTTTGAGATCTTTTACTGATTCAACTCGTTGACGATATCGTTTACATTGACCTGTGGCCATGTTCCAATGACTGTCAACACATTCTAATAAATGTGTTTTGAGATATTGGGCAAGAGGTCTAGCAGTGTTGCCCCAGTATCGTGTAAACTGTGTTTGAGCCACAGGTCTTACTTCACCTGGCTTGAGATATAGGTCAATGAATTCTAATGCTTGTAGACATCTAGATCTTATTCTGGGATCATTAAAATTGGGTGTGTAGGTCATAAGTTCAAATCATCCGCAGTTTTTATCATTTTGATATGTCTTGGTCTTATTTCAGCAAGATCATTATCCAATAACATTCGCATGTCTTGACGACTTAACCATTGAATCCATTTTTTATGTGTTTTACACACAAGACTGGCTGTGTGTATTTTTTCTGGATGATAGACAATCCAGACTGGACACGTGTCGTGACGTGTGTGAGAAGTTATAGACATAGATTTTTCCTAGAGTAAATTGTGCGGCTGTCACCACTATTATTTAGCATTTATAGGAAAAAGTCAATAATTTTTGGTTGGATTGGGCAAAATAGTCAAAAGAAAGCCCCTTGCGGGGCTTCCCAACCCATAGGATAGGTTTGCGGACTGGTATACGGAGTGTAAAAGATGACAGCCTTTACATTAAGGAACCCAAACATGACTTTGGTCCAGTCCTGGATATGAGGGGACATATCCTAGTAGAGCACGAATGGCAATACGTTTTCTACAAAATTATTTATCTCTGTTTAAGAAAAAAGTAATAAAAACAGGTTGGCTTTTTTCCGTATCAACATCAAAAACTCCAGTTTCTGGATTGCGTGTTTTACGGCAGTTTTCACAACTTTCACGCCAATGACGCTGAGGATATTGATAGATCTTTTTATTAACCACACGGTTTACCACAACTAAATGGCAGTCTTCACAGACCTGTGGCTTGTGTTTGATCCGTTTGACTTTGACGCCCAGGGTTGAATTTTTCTTGTGGTCTATAACCAATTCTTGTCCTTGACGCCAAACACTTTCTGGCTGTGTGGCCTTGCGTATTGAAGGTCCTACGGGTGGTTTAGCAGGCGCAATTTCCGCCAACTGAGATAGTGTTTCTATAAATTTTTTGTGCTCCATGCTCATACTTATGGAGCGGATCTGTTAACCTAAAACAAATTTGGCTATGACAGCCACAGCAGCCGCAAAGCCCAAAGTATACCAACGCCAGTTTTCCAAACTCATAATGCGTTGATTCTGCTCTTTGTGAGCGGAGTTTTCACTGTCTCTCAGTGCTTTTACTTCATTTAAGATAAGTTCACGTGTTTTGTGTAGGCAGGCATGAACTTCCTTTATATCCGCCCTTACTTCGTCTAACTTGACGCTTATTGTTTCTACTTTTGTTTCTAATACAGCAACGCGGCTGTTCACTGATTCTCTTGTCATGATCAATCCTTATGTAAATTGTGCGTAAAATGTAAACAGGCCCATTTGTTGTGCTGAGGCAGCACTTATACTGATGGTTGAGTCTGTGGCTGTGTCATTTTGATCCCATAGGAACGTTTTTACATACAACACAGATCCTTGTGTGTATTCTTGAACTGTGCCCTGACCATCTGTTGACAATGTTGAACCTCTGGTCAATGTTCCTGTAGTGCCAAATCCATAAAAAGCAAAGCCAATACCTGGTTCTACAAGATTGCTCAATGACAGAGTTTGATTGGTCACAGTAGTTCCACTGGCCACGTGATTTTGTTCCAAATCACCAATAGTAGTTGATGCTATAGTCCAGTTTGGTCTATAGAATAACATAAGTTTTCTATGCGCGGTTGCGGCACTGGCTGATTGTCCAGTGATTGTGGTGTTGACATCACCACTGCCTAATACCTTATAACTCAGTGTCCATCTGTGTGTTGAACCATTGTAGGTAGTAATGTTGGTAAAGTTCAATGGTGTGGTATTGGTAGTTGTCAGTGTGTTGATACGATCAAACAAGAAAGCAATGTCACCTGCCTGTGTGGTTGCGGGAATACTAATGGTGTAAGTGCCACTGGTAGCACTTTCAGTGCTGGTCACATAGGTAAAACTCTTGTTCACTGAGGCTCCTGCGCCACCTCCGCCCATGTATAATTGACCATGTAATCCAGAAGCAAATGGCATTATGCGTATCCTTTGCTGAGTGTTGCGTAGTAGGTAGTGCCAATATAACTCACAGTCAGTATGTCAATGGCATTGGCTGCTGTTGACAGTGTTTTACTAGCACCAGCAAACTTCATTGTTGAAGTCAATGTTCTACTACCTGTGGCATCCTGTGTGATAATAAATGTGATAGTTTGTCCACTTACTGGACTGCTAAATGCTGACAGAGTAAAGTTGCCAGTGGCTGTGATAGTTTGAACGTTGCCGTTGGCAGCATTTGGCGTCAATGTTGTAGCACCACTGTTGCCTATGGCAAACACAGTATCACGATAATCTACAAGAGTAGGGCTGGTAATTGTAGCATTAGTGCTTAATACTGCTGAACCTGTGCCCGTGACAGATTCAAATTCACGCATTTCAACCCAACTTGTAGCATCATTAGATCCAGTATTAGTTACATGAACTCTCATGGCACTACCACTTGGAACAGTTCCTACAAGAGCACTGGTTGAAGTATTAACAGTTGTAGTCTGACCACTGTTATTAACAAAATAGAATCCTTCACCAAAACTCATTGTGCTGGTAGAAGGCAGTGTGAAAGTAGTTCCTGACCCACCATAGATATGCTGTATGTAGTTGCTGGCATTAGTCAATGTCGCTGTGGCACTATTTGTAGCAGTATATGTGGTCAAATTATCCCACGCATCTCTGGCTGTGGCGGCGTTGGTTCCGCCATTAGCCAATGGTAATGTGCCTGTGACAGCCGCTGTCAAACTTATTTGACTCCAACTGGCTTGATTTGAGCCGTTTGTGGTCAAAGCATAATTGGCTGTGCCTGCTGTTTGAGGCCAGTTTACACCATCAAGCACCACATTACCTGTGCCGTTGGGTGTAATTGAAATATTTTGATTAGCACCTTGGTTAATAGTGATATTACCACTGTTACTGCCTGCGTTGGTGTTCAGCACAAGACTACCACTGCTGTTGGTGGTCAATGTGGCAGTGATGTTGGGATCACCTATGCGAACTGTGTCAGAGTTAAGATACACGTCACCAGTGCCTGCGGGTGAAAATTCAAAGTTTCCATTGGCACCAGAATTTATTAAAATTGATCCTGAACTAGTGCCATTATTTGTGCTGATTGTTAAACTGCCTGTGCCGTTTGTGGTTAACACAGCATTGGTGTTGGCATCACCAATTTGAACAGTATCTGCTACCAATTGAACGTCACCTGTGCCATTGGGTGTGATTGTGATAGCACCGTTTGTGGTAACGCCTGTGATAGCATCAGTGCTCACAGCACCAATGTGTGTGCCACGAAAGTTTGTGGCCTGTATGTCACCTTGTGTGCCTGAAAATACTTCACTGGTGTTGGTAGCATCAGGAATAAATGTCAAATAACCTGTTGAGTCATCATAGCCAAAGAATCCCACTTTGGCTGTGGTGCCGTTGTGCCAACGAAACTCAATGCCTCTATCTTTGTTATCATCTGTGGTAGGAGCAGTGTCGCCACCCAGTGTAAAAATTGGATCATCTACAGTGACAGTAGTTGAGTTTACAGTTGTGGTTGTTCCATCAACTTGTAGATCACTTGAGATTATGACCTTGCCTGTGCCTGAAGGTGTTAATGTGATATTGGCATTTGCGCCATTGCCAATAGTAATTGTGGGATCTGGATCATTGCCTTCATTGGTGGTCAATACTAAATTGCCAGTGCCATATGTTGAAATTCGTGCTTCTGAGTTTAAATCACCAACACGCAGTGCGTCTGTTATTATGTGAACATCGCCAGTGCCGTTGGGTTCAATTGTGATATTGCCATTACTGGTGCTGACAATTGAGTTGCCGTTAACGTCAAGATTGCCGCCAAGTTGTGGTGTTGTGTCTTCTACAACATTGTCAATGCCGCCAGCACCTTCACTGATAGTGACATAGGTGCCATTGCCCTTTTTAAAGTGTAGTGTGCCGTCTGTGAGATTAAGACCAATTTGGCCTTCTACTGTATCGCCTGACTGCCAAGTGTAGCCAGTTGTGGTTGTTCGTTTATGTCTGATTGCCATAGAGTTACCTCATTAAATTGATTAGGCTGGGGGCATTTCACCCCCTTGTGTTTTTATATATTAAAATGTGCCGTCGTCAACGTGCTGACTGAATTCCAGTGCTGAAGCGCCACTGTTGACTTTAACATAGTAACCACCTGCGCCACTGTAACTTGCTGGAACATCAGTTAGGCCAGTGAATACGCTTACGCCACTGGTCTGTGCTACCCAACTTAACTGTCCTGAACCATTGGTCTTTAACACATAGTTGGCTGAACCATCGCTGGTAGGCCAGTTAAGGCCATCAAGCACAATTTTACCTGTGCCATGTGGAGTAATTGAAATATCAGCATTTGATCCGTTGGCAATTTGAATAACACCACTGTCCAAGGCATTTGGAGCACCTGTAGTAAGGGCAAGATTCATTGTGCCCATTGAAGTAATGACCTGTGTTGTAGTTCCAGTGACATCACCTAATACCAACATATTTTGAGCCGCAGTTATTGCTCTAGTGCTTGATGTAAAGTTATTGCTGGAGAATTCAACAGCAAAACTGTGACCACCATCAGTAGCATATTCACCACCAGCACGAGCAAATGTAGACGAGGCAGCGGCACTGTCACGAACAGCATAAGCAACAGCACTCATATGTCCATCCATGTTGGCCAATACATCTGCTGTAAAATTACGTTGAGCAATTAGGGCATTTGATGCTGTGCCTGTTGATGCTGTTCTACGAGCCAAGGTAGCACTAGTGCCGTCTTTGTTAAGCACAATTGAACCACTGCCATTAGGAGCAATCACAATGTTGCCATTGCTAACTGAAACTATTTCTTGAGAATTAACATCCAATGCGCCACCTAGTTGTGGAGTTGTATCTTGAACTAAATCTGTAATACCTTGAGTGATTGTTGTGGCAATAGCACCATTGGTAATGGTAATGCCTGTGCCTGCTGAAAAGTGAGCACGAACATCGCTGGCTGAAGGACCTGTGTAGGTAATAACACCTGTGGAGTTATCATAACTTAATGCGCCATCACCACCTGAATCTGTTACGCTGATGCTTTGACGAGCGCGACTTTGTGTAAAATAAAGATTTGTTGAACCTTCTGTAACAGCATCAGTTGATCCTGGACTTGCTGAAATTTCAACATAAGTTGATCCACTCCAGCGATATGTTTTAGCAGTGTCTACTGTAACATAAATTTTACCACTTGAACCAGTGGCTGGGAATCCTGCTAGGTTAGCATATTCTTCAACGTCATCTACATAACTAGGCAGTTGACTTGATGGAACTAGTCCTGAACTATCCAATGACGCATAACCATTGGCCTGTCCTTTGGCACTTGTTGCTTGAGCACCGCTGACATCAGCAACACCAATTGTAACAGCACCAGTGCGACCAGCAACTGATGTTACTGTGTTAACCTGAGCACCTGCTTCAATGCCGTTGACTTTGTCAACAAACTTACGTCCGCCAATTTCACGAACTGTGCCGCCAATCTCACCATAGTATAGTGTTCCGCCATTGCTAGAGCCTTCTGCGTAGGCCAACTGACCACTTTCTAATAGTGAGGGCGCGGTATTCCCTGAACTTCTCTTAATTCTAATAGCCATGAGGGCCTCCTTTTAAAAAAATCCGTCATCATTGACTGGTTCCCATCCACCATTGCGTGCCGTGTAAAACGCTCCAGTAACGGGTCTATACCAATGTTGACCTGTGCTTTGAATGTTGGGCTGACTGTCGTTTACCAAAGTAGGATCCTGCTTGTCAGCCCAATCTAGGGAGCCTGATCCGTTTGTTTTTAATACTTGTCCTGCTGATCCATCTGTGTTGGGATAAGCAATGTTACTTAATTTAACCTTACCTGTGCCATTAGCAGCAATTTTTACGTCAGCATTGGTCTGTGTAGTAGTAATGTTATAACCATTTACATCTAAATTGCCGCCTAGTTGTGGCGTTGTGTCTTCTACTATATCATTAATACCAGTGCTTAAACCTAGACTGTTAACAGAGGCCCAAGCAAGTTGTCCTGAGCCATTGGTCTTTAACACATAGTTGGCTGAGCCATCTGCCTGTGGCCAATTTAAGCCATCAAGAACAACATTACCAGTTCCGTTGGGAGTTATACTGATATTGCCATTGGCACCAAGAGCAATTTGAATACTACCTGAACTGGCACCACTATTAGTGTTTAATGTTAAACTACCATTGTTTGTAGTGATTAAGGCTGCGACTCCAGCATCACCTAATCTCACAGTGTCAGCATTGAGGCGAACATCGCCAGTGCCATCTGGTGTAATTTCAATGTGACTGTTTGCGCTGCCACCTACTGAAATTTGTCCACCGCTACCATTAGCACCACGCAATAGAGCACCACCAGTGCCACTGTTTAATGTTAAATTGCTGCCTGTGTTGGCACTTGAACCACCTGTAATGACCACAGCACCTGTGCCATTGCTTTGTAATGAAACAGCACCATTAGGAGCACCATCAATTAAAAAATTTGTAGTAGAGCCTGCGGCTACCCAAAATCCTCTAGTAGTGGTAAATTCAAATCCATAGTCAATGCCATTGACATTCATTTCTGCTAGATCAAGAGTGCCAGGATGTGTGCCGTTTATTGTGGTTCTATTCTGTGATCTCCACATGGTCATGCCAGCACCAGCAGTAACACGCAGATTACCTGTGCCATTGCTGGTTAAGATAGCAGTAGTATCAACATCACCAATTCTAACAGTATCAGCATTGAGTTGAATATCTCCTGATCCATTAGGTTCTAAAACAATGTTGCCGTTGGCACCAGCAGCCACTGTAATTTTACCACTGTTTAGGCCTTGATTAGTTGACAATTCAATACTGCGACTACCACTGCTGGTCAATTGCGCTGTGCTTTCACCTGTGCCAAATACTGTGATTTCTGCGTCATTTAATACACGGCCGCCAGGACCTGGACCAAATTCAACATCACCATTGACATCTAGACGTAGTGCTGCCTGACCAGCGTTATTTAACGGATCACTTAATAATAAAAGACTTTGACTGCCACGAGCAAAGATAAATCCTGGACCAGTTCCATCGCCAACATTGACAATGCTTTCTAAATTAATTTCACCTGTGCCACTGGCTTTGATGTTGACATCAGCATTGCCAGCACTGGTAATTTTGTTGCCGTTGACATCTAAATTGCCACCTAGTTGTGGCGTAGTGTCTTGAACTAGTTCAGTAAAACTACTGGCACTACTGATAGTAATAGTATTGGCATCTGTGCGAGCAATGGTGACATTTGACCCAGCAGCCAGTTTAACATCATCTGTTGATGTGTCACTGCCTGTTAGTCTTAAGTTAGCACCACCAGTGGCAGTTTCTGCTGACAGGGAATATGTGGTGTTGAGATCACTGATATTGGCCCAGGCCACATCATAGTCAATGACGCCTGTTTTCTTAAGGAATTGCCCAATAGATCCACCTGCTGGTAATCCATTGGCAGCAATGCCGCCACCATCTTGAACAATAATGCCATTGTAACTGACAGTTACAGGATATTCTATATTGGTAACACTGAGTTGATTGACCACGGGTGGCGTTATGGTTATACCATTGACCACTTCTTCTACGGTTACGTTAATGCCTAGGTCATTAACAGTGGCTACAGTGATACCATTTTGAATTTCTTCTATGGTTATGTTGTAGGCCATATTAGGCTCCTAGTGTCAGCGCGGTATATCCTGTGGCAGTAGTTGGATCTCCTACCACAACATCAGGTTCCCAGCATTGGACTAGGGCCCAACGATGGCTGTTGATCTGTGGGGGATTTGAAGCATCTGTCCAGGTTAATGAAAACACAGTGATAGGCACATTTCTACGGGCATCTGGCACAATGGGTCCAGCATACATACTTGCGGGCAAGTTGACTTTGACTGTGCCAGCACTTGCTGAAATAATTGCTGGAGCCAATCCACCACTTACTTCTACTTTGGCAAATGAACCTATCACAGTTGAGTTGCCAAAATTGGGCTTGTTGGTGTTGCGATTGAAAGAAATTTCATCAATTACCAGTGTTTGGTAATCTGCGGCAAAAGTCCATCCAGTGATGTTTAGGGCTGTGCCTGCGTCATTTTTGAATGTATAGATCAGTGTTTTTTGATTTGAGGGAAATACATTTTCAACCTGAACTGAATCTGGGCCTCCAATGTATTGTTGGAAGTTTAAAATACCTGGCATATGTGCTCCTAGGGGATACTTGTTTAAACTATGGTCTAAACAAGGTCTACGATGTATTTATTAGCAAGTGGGCAAAAGTGTAGTAAAAGGCTGTTTTATTCAATGCCTGTAAGATCATTGCGGAACTGTGCTGTGTTATCTGTGGTGTCAAAAACAAAGTATCCCATAAGGTCACCTAATACAGTGGGACTTTGACTGTTGCTATCAACGAACACTTTTACACCATCAATAAATCTACCTTTGGTATAGCCTGTGTTGACAAAACTAAATGTGTTAGGCGTAGTTGATTCTGCTATTGTTCCACCTTCATAGACATCTGCTGTCAGCAACACAGGCTTAATTCCTCTGGTGCCATACCAATTGCCTCTACATTCTAACACACAATATCTTTCATTGGGATACAGCGTTTTAAATCTAGCAATGTTTAAAAACACAGTTTCAACGGCAGCATCATTGCCGCCAGCACCTTGGTTGTCTCCGCCCCAACTGATAATTGCGGACGTTAAATTACTGCCATCAGGCCAATACTCTTGACTGGTAGTATTTGGTGGAGTAGAACCATCTCCTGTCCATCCTAAATATTGATCAACAGTTGTTTGTCCTATAGCAGGTTTATAAACGCGGCAACGAATGTCTAGGTCAGTGCCATCTTGATAGGTCCATTTTAACACAGCACTGGATCCATTAATTGTAACCAATATACCTGCTTGACTTAATTCATATCTACCTGAAGAACTATTATAGTTAAATGTAAGACCCTGTTGTTTACCTGTGGGAGTAAGATCAAAACCTACATTACTAAAAGCATTGTTGGCAGTGACAGCAGTATTGGTAGTTGGACGTAGCCCATTGCTCTTGTCTCTGAGATAGTAGTTAATGTCACTGAAACTGTAAACACCATCACTGTATTCCAGTGCTGTGATGCTTAACACAATATTGCCTTCTTCATCGTCTTCTTCATTGACGCTGACAATTCTAAATTTCTTATTGGTAAAGCCATACATAGGGCTGGTAACATCTATGATATCGCCAGCCTTGATGCCTAGGTAACTGTAGTCAGTGCGGAACTCTATGATCTTGTCTACACGACTTTGTTTGAGTTCACGCAGACCCAGCATCTGCGCCTGTATTTGATCATTGATTAGATCTGTGCTTATGTCTAGTGTGTTTAGGGGTTCATTGGCAAAACGCTGATTGTCTGGTATCTGTAGAACCACATAGTCTTTTTCATCTCCTAACAATTTATTAGGAAAACTTACTTTGACAGAGTTATAAAGTTCATAGACACCTGTGCCTGTGATATTGATAGCGCCTAGTATATTGCCGTCGTTAAATGATGCTGTGCTTGACCCAGCACGATTAATAATCACTGCCCACTTGCCTGTGTGTATGTCAAAGGTAAACCACACTCCAGCGGCTAGGCTGAGATTTTCTATGTTGGTCCATGCTGGTTGTGTGGTATCAATGACACCATTGATTGTGTAATAGATATTGTTGAATGTGGTCATTTTTAAATCCTTAACTCATGTTAACCTGTATTAATACTGCGCCATGGCCGCCTGGTTCTCCAATGAACACTGAATCATTATTAACTCTACCACTGCCACCTTGTCCTGGATTAGTAGGTCTTCCATAGACGCTGTCATTTTGACTTCTACCTTGTCCACCAGCACAGACAGTAGAATAACCAAAAGCAAAAACACTTACTCCAGCACCACCGTTTGAAGTTGTAGTAGAACTGCCAGCACCTCCTCCTCCGCCAGGAGCATTTACTGTAGGACTAGGGGCAATTATATATGCTGAGGCGCCACTGTTGCTCTGTGGACTACCACTGTTTCCACCATTGCCACTAATACCAGCACCACCACCTCCAGCAGTAAGTCCAAATGCTGTAGTTGATTGTCCAGCACCACTTATGCCGCCACCTGAACCAATAATTAAAGTTTCATTTGTTCCCATAGTATCAAATATTTGAAATTGGAGGCCACCGCCACCTCCACCCCCACCTCCGTATCCAGTGTTAGTGCCACTGCCGCCACCTCCACCCCCAATCACATATACTTCAAATGCGTTGGTTCCTACATTAGAGTAGATAAATTCTTTTTGTGTAAAATTAAATGTAAAATTACCTGGACTTGTGTAACTATATTGGGTTGGCAAAAGATTCTCACTAGTTCCAGCATAGGCAATGGTTAAATTCAATGTGATACAGTTTACAGTTTGACTGTTGATGGTCTTTTGTATTCTCACTGTGTAATTTGCTGTGGAAGTGATATTTTTATTAGGAGCAAATTTTAACTTGCTTAAATTGGCACTGATGCCAGTATCACTTCCGCTGAATACAAAATCACTTTGTCTTATATTTTGATTGTCATAGGTCCAAAAGCCATCAGTGGTTTCAAAAATCACATCAATGTTGCTACTGCTCTTGTCTCTGACAATTGGAGGACTGTTTAGATAAAAACTGTTTACACTATTGCCAACATATGATCTAGAAATAACCCAATTAACTAAAGCATAGACCACATCCTGTGACACAGTCTGTGTTTCATTTGAAGTAAGATTTGTTGCGGTATAGGTCAGTGTAAAAGATAATGTGGTAAGCACAGTGGCCTGTAAATTGGCCAATCTATTGTTGACCTGTGCTAGTGTGCCTTCTATGGTCAATACCTTTGTGGTATTGTTAAAACTTATAGTGCCGCCAGTGCCAGTGCTGGTAATTTGAGATATGTTAGAACTAATGCTGGGTGTCACAGTTACTCGCATATTGTTAGTGCTCTGTGATCCACTGTCTGTAATCTGTGGTGTTCCATAGACTTTAAAATTGTTAATGTCATAGAAACTAGCCTCTACAGGTGTGCTAATAAGATTGACATTTGTAATATTCATAGTCACTGACCAGCCTAGACTGCCTGCGCTGGGACCACTCCAACTCACTGTAGCAGTATAATTAACTGCGCCTGTGCTGTAGTTGTTTAGATTAATTGTTGGACTTTTAATTTGATTCCATACTGTGGCGCCTGTTATCCCATTGATAACATAGATGTTAGCACTGGGATTGGTCACTGAACAACCACTAGGTATAGTTGGCCAGGTTACAGTTGATCCAGGTGCTTGTGTAAGGTCAATGGTATAAATTGGAGTTGTGGTTCCAAAATCGTTAACACCTATGACATTTATGCCCACAGGAACACTATGAGTAGCACCTTCTGTAGTATTGATAGATTGATTAGTGGCATTAACTGTGTCAAATGCCACTCTAGGACCATTTAATGGTATAGAATAGTTAGTCAACTGTTGAACTGAACTGCCACCAAATATCTTACTTTGATTATAGGTAATTGTGGTATTTTCAAATTGACCACTAGTAGGATTAAATGATATTTGACTGAACAGGTTATTGACCTGTGTCTTTGTGCCTGTATAAGTCCAAGTTCTACTTGTGGTCGTGCCAGGTGCTGAAAATGTTCCCACACCCACAGGCACAGTTAATGTAATAGTGTAAGTAGAATCATTGTCTAGGTCTGTGATCTGTGGTGTTGAAGTGGCAAAAATATTGGCCACAACATTGTTAACATAGGTTCTTGTGATGTTGATGTTAGAAACTTCATCATGCTGTGTGCCAAAGTTAACTGTTTGTGTTTTGGTCTGTGTTGCGCTCTGTGGATTAATCACAGTATAGTCTAATGTAAATCCCACAGCAACATCGCCACTAGGAGTTATTGTTATTTTAGTAAGATGATCATTGACCTGTGCTTTGGTTCCTACAATGCTCAATCTCTTTGTGGTATTGTTAAATGTCACAGTTCCACCCAATGTGCCTGAACTGGCCATTGTTCTTACCAATACAGAGTTGCTGGGAATAATCTGTAGGAAATATCCACCTGAAGTTGTTTCAACGTCAGTGATCTGCGGAGCACCTGTGATCAATGTAGCAGTATCTTCATTGTAGGTAAAGGCAGAAACTGGACCTAGATATCTAATTAAATTGCTTCTTATCTGCTGAACAGTTTGATCACTGCTGCCATCGCTAATAGCAGTGGCAGTATAGGTAAACGTCATATGGGCATTTATAGCACCATTAGTTACCATGGTTATGGAATTTAAATGACTGTTAATCTGCGTGTTAGTGCCTACTATGGTCAATACTTTGGCAGAATCATTCCATACACTGGCTCCACCACTGCCGTTGGTAGCAAGACTAGCAACATAACTGCCTGTTGAAGGTGACACAGTCACCGTCCAAGCAGCCACATTACCTGCTGATAAATTAGGCACACCTGTGATTAAGTTTGATCCTGTGTTGAACCAAAATACTGTTGTGGCAGACCATTCATTAACATTTTGAATGTTAGTAGTTATTGACCAACCTGTGCTGGTGCTAAAATAGTCAATAGTGGCTGTGACAGTGAATGTGCCATTGATAATATCTGGTAAGTTAACAGTGGGACTACGCACCAATGCCCAATCTTCCACAGTTCTTATTCCGCTGACAGTATACTGTCCAGCACTGGGATTGGTAATGGTCATGTATGTGGGCAATGTAGGCCAAGACACAGTGGCGCCTGTGATAGCACTGACATTAACACGATAACGAACATTGGCATCTTGATAATTAATAATGTCTGTGATTTCTCTAGCCACATATAAACTATAACTTTGTCCTTCAAGCACGTTCTGTGTGCCATTGCCTAAACTTGTATTAAAAGTCACTGAGGCAGTTCTTGGGTCTGTGAACTCTACTGGTTCAAATCCGTTGTTTAAGTCTTGTAATGAGTTCATGATACAGTAATCCTTGCGGGGTCAATGCCAGCACCATACCAAGCGTTGGTTAGATAATCATAGTAGACGTCTCCTGCCTGTGTCATGGTATTTCTTATTTTAAATTTAATATCAGCCAAGCCTGTAATACCCTTGTCTTTATTGTAGTCAACACGAACTAGAGCAAATATCATGCCTGGCATTTGATGATTCACAGTCCAACCTGGCATAAGATTGGCAGCGTTTGTGGGATTGGTCAATGTATAACCAGTAGGTGGAATAGGCACATTGCTGGCACCACTAAAACAATAAATTTTAACTAGACCATCTATTTTAGTGTCTACATTGCTATCTCTGTCCTGTGTGCTAGCGCAGGTTATTCCATCTGCGGCAAATGTGATCTTTTGATCATTCCAATATATTTCATCAAAGTATAGTCTGCTGAGTGCGCCCTGACCTAGATTTAAATATCCAGTTTGTTCGCATATGGTAAGGCAATACCACATTGTTTGATTTGAGTTAGTCAACTGTGCGTCAGTGACAATGCCGCCAAGATAGGCTGTGCCATAAACTACGGGCACTTTATGATTGGGATTGCTGGCAACCTGCGCTCGCACTCCTGGATCAGGTTGACTGGGTGTTTGTTGTTGTTTAACTATGGCGCTGGTAGCCTTACGCACAGCATAGCCTGCCACTGCGGCTTTGGCTATGGTTGATATGATAGGATTGCCACTGAATACGCCAACAACGGCAGCACCAAAGCCTATGATTTTCTTAAGCCAACTCATTGTGGTGCTCCAAAGTTAAAGTAGGCATTGGTCAAATTAGGCACACGATCAAAACTTAAATCAGTGTAATTAAAATAACGATTGCTGTGTGCTTTAATATCTAGTGGATTGGTTCTGCGTCCTGGCACTTTGCCTTGTAAGAATCTAACCAATGTTGAACAACTCAGTTCAATGGTATTTGATGCTGATCTATCTTCATTGTCATAGTCTTCTTGTAGACTGTAGTTGTTAATAATACAAAAGAATCTGCCCACTGG
>Ga0315900_10004217_pt1 | contig 20414 bp, 14 predicted proteins | sample LakEriMetagenome_FD_203521 | JGI IMG/M metagenome (GOLD analysis project Ga0315900, IMG submission 203521) | Freshwater fungal communities from buoy surface, Lake Erie, Ohio, United States - Buoy 12 MA114 | ecosystem: Environmental > Aquatic > Freshwater > Lake > Lake biofilm | place: USA: Lake...
CACGATCGCCCGCCAGCGGCCGGCCTCACGGGATCGGCTGGTGGCGAAGGGTGGTGCGGATCCGGCATCGACCGCTTCCTGCCGCCGCCAGGCGGCGCGGAACCGGGCGGCGATCGCGGCCGTGTCGGTGGCGATCCCGTGCCGTGCCGCCACGTCTGCGTAGGCCACGGCAACCGGCGGCCAGGGCTCCACGAGGGTGCCGACCACGTCGAAGACGACGGCCCGCACGCCCGTCGGAGGGAAGAGGTGGCCCGCGGTCTCTGCGGCCACGGGCGCTGTCGGGGAGATGTTCACTGGGGCTTGGCTAGCGCCGCGGGATCAGCCCCAGATCGAGGCCGAACACGAACAGCATGAGCGTAAGGATCAGGGCCAGGCCGAGGTAACTGAGCACGGCCACCACGCCCTCGCTGGGCGGCTTGCCGCGGACGAGTTCGTAGGCCAAAAACACCATATGCCCGCCGTCGAGAACGGGGATGGGAAGAAAATTCACGACCGCCAGATTTGCCGACAGCATGGTGAGGAAAAGGAGCAGCCGGCTGAACCCCTCCTGGGCGTGGCGACCGGCCTGTTTGGCGATCTCGATCGGGCCGCCCACCAGCCGCGGGTCGATGTCGTTGGTCCAGAGCTTGCCCAGAAACCCGTAGACGAGCGACAGGTCCTCCACGGTCTTGCGCGTGCCCCGGCCCACTGCGTCGCCGATCGACCCGGCGCGGACCAGCGTGGTGAGCGGTTCGAAGACGAGGCCGCGGTCGACGACGAACAGATCCTGCGCCTCGGCGGGGACGAGATCGACCGTTCGTTCCTCGCCGCCGTCAGCCCGCACGGTGAGGCGGAGGCCGGTCCCGGGGTCGGCCTGCTGCAGCAGGTCCACGACTACCGGCCAGTTCGGCTCCTGCTCGCTGATCTCGAGCCCTGCGCCGACCGGCTTCCCGTCCTCGACGAACCAGGCATGCACGATCCGCTCACCGGCTGCGATTCCCGCCGCGGCGGCCGGGCCGTCGGCCCCGGCCACGAGCGAGTCGACGGTGAGTGCCAGTCCGAGGGCGGCCACGGCGGCAGGGGTGCCCTTGCCGGTGGCATCGTCGTCCTGCCACGTCACCTCCCGGGGAATGACCTCGACGACGCGGTCCTCTTCGCCATCGTGGCCGAGCGCGAGGGACACCGGGCGGCCGACGCGGCCACGAAGGCGGTCGTCGATCGTGAGCGGGTCGCCCGGCGATTCTCCGTCGATGGTCAGCAGCCGGTCGCCGGCGCGGATGCCCGCAGCGGATGCAGGGGAACCCTCCTGGACCGCCTTCACGTCCCGTGCGGTCATCGTCAGACCCGTCGTCAGCCGGCGCTGGGGCGGCAGTTGCACCTCGACCGTGGCCGGTGTCGCGCCGGCCGGTGCCGCGGGTGTGCGGCTCACGGTGAGCGTCACCGGCTTGTCACGCTCGCGAGACAGCGCGGCGATCAGTTCGGCATAGGTGGCCAGGGCCGCGCCGTTCACGGCCTTGATCGTGTCGCCCCCCTGCAACGCCGGCTCGGCGCGGCGGGCCGCGCCGGGGAGCTTGTCGGCGACCGCGGCGGGTACGGTCAACGACACCGGGCTCGTGACGCCGATCGTCGGCGCGCCGAGGTCGGTGTCGGGCTTGAGCACCACCGTCCGCGTCGAGTCGTCATCCGGCCGGCGCACGGTGAACTCCGTACCCTGGGCCACGCTGCCCACGGTGAGGCCGTGCTTGAGGTCGTTGAAGATCGGGTTTCGGCGGCCGTTGATGGCGACGATCTCGTCACCCGTGCGCAGCCCAGCCCGCCAGGCGGCACCCCCGCTGCGGACGCTGGAGACCGTGCAGGTCAGTTCACGGACGCCGAGCCCGAAGGCCCACGATGCCATGATCACGGCGAAGATCACGTTCATGATCACGCCGGCCGAGATGATCGCCATGCGCTCAGGGACGCTCTGGGCCGGGTAGCTGCGCGGATCCCAGGCCGGATGCTGTCCGGAGACGGGCTCTGCGGGGAGGTCGCCGGAAGCCATGGACGCCCGGGCGCGATCCGCCTCGGCCGCCGCCGCCGCGGGATTGTCGTCCTGGCCGAGCATCTTCACGTAGCCGCCCAGCGGCAGGGCCCCGATGCCGTACTCCGTCTCGCCCCAGCGGAAACTGAGCAGCTTCAGCCCGCCCACGTCGAAGCCGAGGAAGAACTTCTCGCACTTCACGCCGCAGGCCTTGGCGACGAGGAAATGGCCCAGTTCGTGCACGAAGATCACGAACCCCAACCCGCCCGCCACCTGGAGGATCACGCTCCAGCTGGCCGGCTGCGCCAACCACTCGAGCCACGTTCCGGCGGCGAATAAACCGCTCATACACACGCCCACTTCACGACCTCCTGTCTGGCCCACGCGTCGAGACGGCGGACGTCGTCGAGAGTGGGCTCCGCCTGGAACGGGTGTTCGTCGAGGAGCCGCGCACAAATTTCAGAAATGTCCGTGAACCGCATGCCGCCCTCCAGGAACCCGCGTACCGCCTCTTCGTTGGCGGCGTTCAGCACCGCACCCGCGGTGCCGCCCCGCGCCGCCGCCTCGTGTCCCAGCCGCAGTGCCGGGAAGCGCACCATATCCGGAGGCTCGAAGTCGAGCCGCATGGCCTCGGTGAAGTCGAGGCGGCGACCCGGGCCGGCAACCCGGCGCGGGTGGGAGAGAGCATACTGGATCGGCACCCGCATGTCGGGCGAGCCGAGCTGCGCCATGATCGAGCCATCGACGAACTCCACGAGCGAGTGCACGATCGACTGCGGATGCACGAGCACGTCGAGCTTGTCGGCCTCCACGCCGAACAGCCAGCGGGCCTCGATCAGTTCCAGGGCCTTGTTCATCATCGTGGCCGAGTCGATGGTGATTTTCGGACCCATCGACCAGGTGGGGTGCCGGAGCGCCTCCTGCGGGGTGACGTCGGCCAGGGACTCGGCCGGCCGGGTGCGGAACGGGCCGCCGCTGGCCGTGAGCACGATGCGGCGCACCTCGTCGCCGGTGCCGCAGCGCAGCGCCTGGTGGATCGCCGCGTGCTCGCTGTCGATGGGCACGATCCGGCCGCCGCTGCGGGCCGCCAGCCGGGTGACGAGCGGCCCGGCCATGACCAGCGTCTCCTTGTTGGCCAGGGCCACCGTCTTGCCGGCCTCGAGGGCTGCCCAGGTGCTGCGCAACCCGGCGGCACCCACGATCGCGGCCACCACGCGGTCGACCGCCGCATCGGCCACCAAGTCGTCGAGGGCCTCGGCCCCCGTGACCAGCGACGTACCGGGAGGCAGACCGCCGGGACCGATCTCCTCGGCCGCCGCCGGATCGACGATGACCACGAAGCGTGGCCGCACCCGCCAGGCCTGCTCCACGATCACCGCCACGCTGCGGTGGGCTGCCAGCAGGTGCGGCTGGAACAGGCCGTTTGACGCGGCAATGACGTCGAGGGTGCTTCTGCCGATGCTGCCGGTCGATCCCAGCACCGCCACGCGCAGGCCGTCGTCGCCGACAGCCTCGCGGCCTGCCCCGGAACGTGGTCGCGGCAGCCCGTCGTCCGCGGGGCCTGGGCTCGAGAGGGGCATGGTTGCGGGCGGGGGGAACGAAGTCGGCGGAAAGCCAGTCAAGTGTAAAAACATCGTGCGGGAACTTCCACTTTCGCCGAAGGAAACCGTGGGCCGGGTGTTTGTCGGCGGGTTTTGCCCGGCATAGGATGCATTCTCTCGGGCGGCTGGCTTTTCGCCGGCGGCCCGCTCCGCCGCAGGAAGCCCGCATGAGCAGGAAGCGCGAGACCCCCAAGCGGCCCAGTGACCGCAAGCCATCGCTGGGGGGCAACCTCGTATGGTCGCTCGCCGCCGCCGGGGTGGCGACGCTGTTCGCCATCAGCCTGATCGGCACCGTGCCGGAATTGGAACTCTCCTACAGCGACCTGGAACGGCTGGTGCTGGCCGTGGGGCGGGAGGGAGACGAACACTGGGTGTCCGTCGCCCCCACGAGCGGCGCCGAGGGCAAGACCGCCCGCTACGGCGACCTGCAGGACGTGGTGATCGGAGCCTTCCAGGTGTCCGGCAAGGTCCGTCAGGCCGGTGTGCCGGACGCGGTCGAGCCCGGGGGCCAGGGTGCCACCGCAGCGGGCCGGACGGGCCTGCGTCGTTTCCGCACGGCCAAACTGCCCAGCGAAAACGCCGAGTCGGGCCTGATGCAAATGCTCAAGGAGCACGGCGTCCCATTCCGCTACGAGGACCCGCCCAGCCCGTGGCGCAACTGGCTGCCTATGCTCTTTCTCACGGCCCTGTTCGGCCTGCTCTTCTTTCTCATGATGCGGCGGCTCGGCGGCGCCGGTAGCCCGATGGCCTTCGGTCGCAGCCGGGGCAAGATGTACGCCCAGGAGGATCTGGGGATCACGTTCGACGATGTGGCTGGCATCGACGAGGCGGTGGACGAGTTGCGCGAGGTGGTCGAGTTCCTCCGCAGCCCCGAGAAGTATCAGGTGTTGGGCGGTCACATCCCCAAGGGGGTGCTCCTGGTGGGGCCGCCGGGCACCGGCAAGACGCTCCTGGCCAAGGCGATTGCCGGCGAGGCGGGCGTGCCCTTCTTCGGCATGTCGGGCAGCGACTTCGTGGAGATGTTCGTGGGCGTGGGGGCGGCCCGCGTGCGCGACATGTTTCAGCAGGCGGCCGCCAAGGCACCCTGCATCATCTTCATCGACGAACTCGACGCCCTGGGCAAGACCCGCGGCACGAGCGTGGTGGGCGGCCACGACGAGCGCGAGCAGACTCTCAACGCGCTTTTGGTGGAGATGGACGGCTTCGGCAGCAACAGCGGCGTGATCGTGCTGGCGGCCACGAACCGCCCCGAAACGCTCGACCCGGCGCTGCTGCGGCCGGGCCGCTTCGACCGGCACGTGCTCGTCGATCGTCCGGACGTCCGTGGCCGGGAATCGATCCTCAGGGTGCACGTGGCGAACGTAAAACTCGACCCCGCCATCGACCTCGGCCAGATCGCCCGCATCACCTCGGGCTTCGTGGGTGCTGATCTGGCCAATCTCGTCAACGAGGCCGCCCTGCTCGCCGCCCGCAACAACAAGCAGTCCGTGGGCATGGAGGAGTTCAACGAGGGCGTGGAGCGGGTGACGGCGGGACTCGAGAAGAAGAAGCGGGTGATCCACGAAGACGAGAAGAAGCGGGTCGCCTACCACGAGGCGGCCCATGCGCTCGTGGCGTTTTCCCTGCCCAACACCGATCCTGTCCACAAGGTGTCGATCATCCCGCGCGGCCTGGCAGCGCTCGGCTACACGATGCAGCGGCCAGAGGACGACCGCTACCTGCTCACGCAGTCGGAATTGGAGAGCCGGATCCAGGTGCTGCTGGCCGGCACGATCGCCGAGGAGATGGTCTACGCCGACGTCTCCACCGGCGCCCAAAACGACCTGCAGCGGGCCAGTGAGATCGCCCGGGCAATGGTCATGGACTACGGCATGAGCCGCCTGGGACGGGTGACCTATCGCGAGAGTCCACGGTCACCCTTCCTGGCCGCCGCCGGCGCCGACCTGCCTGCCGCCCGCAGCCACAGCGAGCAGACGGCCCGCGAAATCGACGAGGAAGTGAAGCGGATCGTCGACGCCGCCATGGAGCGGGTGCGGCGCGTCCTCGAAACGCGTCGTGCGGCGCTCGAGGCGGTGACGAAGCGGCTGATGGAGTGCGAGGTGATCGACGGCGCGGAACTGCGTTCCCTCGTCGAGGCCTCCACGGGAACGCCACAACTGGTGCCGGGTACCGACACCGAGCGCCGGCCCGCCCGGCCCGCTGCCGGGGATGCCGGCGACGCGACCCACGGTGTGGCGGACGGCGGCTGAACGCCACGAAGGCCAGTCCCCACGACCGCGATAATCCGCACGGACAGCCCCGTCCCGCGCGACGCTGCAGTCCGGCGGCCGTGGCGGCCGATCTCTCCGACGACCCCGCGTTGGCATGGGCGCCACGGCGGGCCGTGACACGGAGCAGCCGGCCGCTGCCGGCGGGGGTAAAATGATGTGGAAAAGCTTCTGCCTGGCGGCGGGTATTTTCGCGTTCGTGCTGGGTGTCGAGATGCTGATCGTCGACTCGGCCGTGGTGATGCCGTTGCTCGGAGACGGACAGCCCCGGCAAGTGACGGCGCCCGAGTGGGTGCCGTGGACGCTGATCTCCGTGGGTGCGATGACGATCCTGCAGTTCGTGAGCCTGCCCGGCCGCGGCGGCTCGTCGACGCCACCGGGAGGCGGCCGCTGGTGAATCGATCCGCCCGGCTGCGGAGTTACGCAGCCCAGGCGGCTGCGGTTTCCCCTCTGCCGGCGAGGTGTCGGTGTCCGGCCTCCGCATGATCACGACCGCCACCCATCCTCCGCGGGACACCGTCCTCTTCGACGGCAGTTGCCGCTTCTGCCGCGGCCAGATCGCCATCCTGCGGCGGCTCGACGTGGCGCAGCGCCTGCAGTTCACCTCGCTGCACGATCCGTCGGTGGCCGCGGATTTTCCCGAGCTCTCCGCCGAGGCGCTGGAAGCCCAGATGTTCGTGGTCGATCGGCGGGGCAACGCCCGGGGCGGCGCCCTCGCGTTTCGTTATCTGACCCGCCGGTTGCCGCTGCTCTGGCCGCTCGCCGTGCTCCTGCACGTGCCCGGGAGTCTGCCCGCGTGGAACTGGATCTACAGGCTGATCGCCCGCAACCGCCATCGCTTGGCCGGCACCTGCGCGGAAGGAACGTGCCGGATTCCCTGAACGCCGGATGCCGAGGCCGCCCGGCCGGTCAGGCACGGCGGCTCACTTTGAGTCAGCGGCTTCCGAGTCCCCGCCTTCGATCTCTTTGAGCAGGCGGGTCATGGTGTTGGCGTGCACGCCGAGCAGTTTGGCGGCGCGGGCCTTGTGGCCCCGGGTCAGTTGCAGGGCTTCGCGAATCGCCTGCTCGCGGAGTTTGGCAAGGTCGAGGCAGGGAAGCCTGCCGGACGCCTCGGGGACGCGTCCGGCCTTGGTGGGCACCTGTGGCTCGGTCTGCAGCACGTAGCCCTGCTCGATGACGTGCTCGAGTTGCCGCACGTTGCCGGGCCATTCGAACGAGCAAAACGCGGCCAGCGCATCGGGGCTCGGCGCCCAGGCGGGCATCCGGTAGCGGGCCGAGAAACGCTGGGCGAAGAAGTCGATGAAGGCCGGAATGTCCTCGGCACGCTCGCGGAGCGGCGGCACCCGCAACTCGATCATGTTGAGCCGGTAGTAAAGATCCTCGCGGAAGTTCCCCTTCTCGACCTCCTGCTCCAGGTCGCGATTCGTGGCCGCCACGATCTGCACGTCGACAGGGACAGGTTCGCTGGCACCAACCGGCAGCACCTCGCGCTGCTGCAGGACCCGCAGCAACTTGGGCTGCAGTTCGGCGGGCATCTCCCCGATCTCGTCGAGGAACACCACGCCTCCCTCGGCCGCGCGGAAGATACCCAACGACCGGCCGTTGGCGCCGGTGAACGCGCCCTTCTCGTGGCCGAACAACTGGCTTTCCGCCAACGATGCGGTGAGCGCCGCGCAGTTGACGGGGACGAACGGCTTGGTGCGGCGTGGGCCGCTGCGGTGCAGGAGGCGGGCCCAGAGTTCCTTGCCGGTGCCGGTCTCGCCACTGACGAGCACCGTGCACTCCACCTCGGCGGCGCGTTCGATCGACTTGGCGATCCGCTTCATCGCGGCACTCGAGCCGAGCACCCAGTTGCTCGCGGCCGGAGGTTCCGCCACGGCGGTTGCGGTGAGATCGACGATGGCCGGGTCGAGCGATCCGCCCTGCGGGTCACGGCGGGCCGCGTCTGCCGAACGGAAGCTGAAGGGTCGGATGGACATCGCTTCTGCCGTGCGTTTGCCCCGAACACCACCCTGCGACGACAGGCCACCACACCTGCCGTGCACCGAAGACCCCGGAAATTATCGCAGCCTCGGGGAGCGAATGCAAGGATTCACGTCGTTCCGGCGCCCGGCCGCTCCGGGGCTTTTCCGGGGAGGGAGGGCAGCCCGAAAGTCGTGCAAAATCGGCACAAAGTCACTTCTCCATCCCCCAGCCGGTGGGCTGGGACTGGCGCCCTGGGCGGTCTGGTGACCGTGAGGGCTTCGTCAGGGCCCGACTTTTTCCCGGGCGGACAGGAACAGCAGGTGCTGCCAGGGCAGGCGGTCGAACTCCCGAACCACCTCGAAGCCCGCCGGCTCGAGTTCCGCTCGGATCTGCGCCTTCGTCATTTTGTGCAGCGGCTTGATCGGCACGGCCGCGTCCTCGCCCCGGAACTCGGCCAGCACGAGCCGGCCGGTCGGCGTCAGGCTCTGCCGGATCCGCTCCAGCATCGCCTCGGGGTGGGAGAACTCGTGATACACGTCGACGCACAGGGCGACGTCGATTTTTCCGGCCGGCAGGCGCGGGTCGATGGGCGTGCCCAGCACCGGCCGGATGTTCCGCAGTCCCGCGGCGGCGGCGTTCTCCGCGAGCATGCGCAGCATCTCGGGCTGGATGTCGACCGCGTAGACGCGGCCCCGCGGCCCCACCATCCGCGCCAATTCCAGCGTGTAGAAGCCGTTGCCGCAGCCCATGTCGCAGACCGTCTGGCCGGGTTTGATGTCGAGTGCCTCGAGCAGCAACCGGCAGTCCTCCTCGCGCTGCCGGCTTTCTCGGACGAGCCACGGGGCGCCGGTGTAATGCATCGTCTGCGCGATCTCGCGACCCATGTGGTGGGTGGCGGCCGGCGGAATCTCTGCCGTGCGGTCCACGGCCGCGTCGATCGGTGACGTTTCGCTTTCGTCCACCGGGGCCACGACCTGGGCGCCGGCCGCGCCGGCGAACAGGCAGACGAGCAGGGCTGCCGCGAACGGAACCGCGAACGCAAGCTGATGGGATCGGGCCATGATCGCGAGTATATGCCCGCCGCCTGGCGGCCGCTCAGGCGGCGTGGGTGGCGGCGTCATCGAGCATGGGTACGCCGTCCGAGTCGCAGCAACTCACCACCGAGATGCCGGCCGCCAGCGCGGTCGCCTCGAGGGCCGGCGCATCGACGAGGATCGTGCGGCCCGCCTCGATGGCGAGCACGGCCGCACCCGCGGCGCGCAGCGACTCGAGCGTGCCCGTGCCGATGGTGGGCATGTCGAAGCGCAGGTCCTGCTGCGGCTTCGCCACCTTGACCACGACGAGACCACCGGCAGGGCAGAGGCTGCCGGCGCGGCGGATGCAGGCGTCGGTTCCCTCGATCGCCTCCAGAGCCAGCGGCGCCCGGTTTCGCACCACGACCGTCTGGCCGATGTCGTTGCGTCCCAGTTCCTTCGCCAGCCGCCAGCCGAAGGCCACGTCGGCCCACTGCGAGGTGGAGAGCGGCAGCCCGGCCAGCAGCCCCTCGGTCGCCAGCAGCTCGGGCGCGAAGTCGGTGGCCGGACAGATGCGGATACCGCGGTTGTCGAAGGCGTCCGCGATCGCGCCCAGGAGCGAGTCGTCGCGGTTGTCGCGGCGCCGGCCCACGAGGTGCGGCCAGAAGGTGCGGAGCCCCACCCAGTCGGGCAGGTGGTGGATCCAGGCATGCCGGGCGAAGAGCCGTGACTTGTGGATCTTGCCTGCCATGGTGGCGCGGGCCACGCCGTGGCGGCGGAAGAAGTCGACCGCGGCGCCGATCTCGGCCACGCCCACCTGGCCGTGCACGTCGGCCAGCACCGCCAGGTCGGCGTCGGCGTGGTCGCGGATCGAGAGGATCGCCGTGCGGCCGCCGCGCCGGCGGATCGCCTCGGCGACGGCCACGGGAAACCGGCCCCAGCCGGCCAGAATGCCGATCGTCTCGCCGGCGAGCGGGGCGTGGTCGGCGTGCATGGTGACCGTCGCTGACATCGTGGCCTCGCCGCGGTCAGGCTGCGTCGGCGGCCGGCGCGGTGGGATGGGCCCGTTCCAGGCTCTCCAGCCGTGCCGCCAGCGACTTGAGCTCCTTGCGCATCTCGGGGAGCTTCGTGATCGTGGCCAGTTGCAGCTTGCGGTCGCGAAGATCGATGGCGGGTTCGCCTAGCACGGTGCGGCCCGCCTCGATGTCACACGACACGCCCGAACGGGCGCCCAGAACGGCCTTGTCGCCGATGTGGACGTGGTCGCGGACGCCCACCTGGCCGGCCATCACAACCCAGTCGCCGGTCGTGGTGCTGCCGGCCACGCCCACCTGCGAGCAGATCATGTTGTGACGGCCCAGCCTGACGTTGTGGGCGATCATCACCAGGTTGTCGATCTTCGTGCCCACTCCGATCACGGTGGGGCCGTAGGTGCCGCGGTCGATCGTCGTGCCCGCGCCGATCTCCACGTCGTCGGCGATCTCCACCCAACCGAGCTGGGCCGACAGCGCATAGCCGCCGCCGGCCATCCGGTAGCCGAACCCATAGGCCCCCAGCACGGCGCCGGCGTGGATGATGCAGCGTTGCCCCACGACCGTGTTTTCGTAGAGGACGGCATTGGGGAAGATCACCGACCCGGCGCCGACGCGGCAGCCGGCCATGAGGTGCACGCCGGGATGGATCGTGGCGCCGGTGCCGATTTCCACGTCGGCGCCAATCGTGGCCAGTGGATGGATTTCCACGTCGGCGGCGATCCGGGCCGTGGCATCGACGACGGCCTGCGGACTCACGCCGCAGCGGCCTGCGGATCGCGGGGGCCGAAAATGCACGATCGCAGCGGCGAAGGCCGAGTGCACGTCAGCGACCTCGATCGTGGGGCGGTCGAGCGTTCCCGAGCCCTGCGGCACGATCGCGGCCGCTGCCCGGCTTCTCGCCAGCAGGTGGAGCTTGTCGGCCGCGTCGACCAGCGTGAGGTCGCGGTCGCCTGCCGTCTCCAGCGTGGCCGCCGCGGCGATGCTCGTCGCCGCTGTGCCGCCGACGAGCGTGCCACCGACGAGGGCGGCCAGGTCACCGAGGGTCGTCGCCATGCCATATCCTCCCAGGGGCGCCGGAGCGCAGCCGGCGGGGCGAGGAGGATAGGGATGGCGGGTACGGGCCGCAAGCGGGGTTGCCCCCGGCGATTTCCCGCCGCCCGCTGGGTCAGGTGCCGATCGGGGCCAGAACCTCGACGGGGTTGCCGGCGGGGTCGGCCACGTAGCAACTGCGGGTGCCGTCGCGGTGTCCCTTGAGCGGTCCGAAGGCCTCGGCCTTGGGGTGGATAAAGCCGATGTGCGGCGGATGCTGCTCCGGGATCACGAGCGCCAGCCGCGTATTGCCGAATTCGAGCAGCGCCCAGGTGTCGTCCTGGTATCCGATCTCGCAGCGGAAGTGCCGTCGGTACCAGGCCACGGCCTCGGCCACGTCACGGACGGCGATGGCCACGTGGTGGATTTCGTCGAGCGGGGCGGCGGGATCGGCGACGGGGAACTCGCGGGCGGATGCGGGCGTGGACATGCAGTTGACTCCTGGGCTGGTGCGGTCGAGGCATTGTAGCGGTGCCGCCCGGCGCCGCGTCAGCCGCAGCCGCAGCCACCGCTGCCACAGGCCTTCGCGGCGGCCCCCGCCTCGAGCCGACTCTGGATGGCCAGCGACGCCGGCGTGATCGACAGTCCGCCCAGGGCCGTGCAGCGAAGTTCGCGGGGCATCTGGCCGGCCACGCGCTTGGCCGTCTCGATCACCTCGTCGAGCGGGATCAGCGGATCGAAACCGGCGAGCGCCATGTTCGCGCAGCATACGGCGTTGGCGGCGGCCATCACGTTCTTCCCCAGGCAGGGCGCCTCCACCCTGTTGGCCACCGGATCACAGATCAGCCCGATCATGCTCTGCAAGGCCAGCGATGCCGCCGCCAGCGACTGCTCGAGCGTGCCTCCGGCGAGCGTCACGAGCGCCGCCGCCGCCATGGCCGCGGCGGAGCCGCCCTCGGCCTGGCAGCCGCCCACCTCGGCGGCGAAGGAGAAAGTCGTGGCGATGAACACGCCGATCAGGCCGCTGGCCAGGAACGCCCGGGCCATCTCCTCCTCGCCGAGACCCATGGCCTCGGCCATGGCGATCACGGCGCCGGGCAGTGCCGCACAGGCTCCCGCCGTGGGCATGGCCACGATCACCCCCATCGAACTCTTCACCTCCATGAGCGCGGCGACGGCGGCCACGACTTCGTTCAGGGCCCCCGCATCGAGCAACCGACCAGCCTCCAGGGCCGCGGCGTAGGCGGGCGACTGGGCGGGGAGCACGCGGTCGTCGTAGGTGGTGCCGGCGAGCCCGGCGGCGATCGACCGGCGCAGGATGCGGACGATGTCCCGCATCGTCGCCAACACCTCCTCCTCGCTCAGGCCACCGCGCAGCCGCTCGTATTCGACCGCCAGCCGCCAGAGGGGCGTGCCGCGGCCGGCGTCGTGAGCCAGCATCTCAGCGCAGGAGCGGAACGGCACGCTCATGCCGGGGCATGAACGCACCGGGAGCACGGGTCGCAGCACCCGCACCTGGGAGGCAAGGCCGTCGCCGACCAGCCGGTGGCAGATGGTGTCCGGCAGCGGCTCGCAGGCAGTGACCTGCACGATGGTGGCGTTACGGGCCACGTGCACGAACACGTTTTCCAGGCCGATCGCCTCGGACGCGGCACCGTGGATCCGCCGCATCGTGGACCGGATCTGCCGCATCACCTGCGCGGCGGTGGCGGCCGCCGTCGCGCCCGGCTGGATCCAGACGAGCGTCTCCGTCCAGTCGCCGTGCAGCGACACCGTGGCCCCGTCGATGTCGATCACCTCGATCATGCCGCCGCCGGTGGAGATGGCCCGCAGCGTGTGCTTCTCGCGATCGTTGGCGACGGTGAGCCGGTAGGTGTTGGGGTGCGGGTCGCCCGCATCCACGGTCTCGATGCGGTGTCGGCCGCCGCCATTCACGAAGGCCTGCAGTGAACCCGGCAGTCGCTCGTCGGCCGCGTCCCAGCCGAGCAGGCCACCGAACAGGCCCATGTCGGAACCCTGGCTGTCGTGCGTGGTGGGCAGCGAGCCACCCCGGTCGAATTCCACGAGCACGTCTTGGACGTCGCCGCCGATCAGATCACGGGCCAGCCTGCCGATGCGCAAGGCCGCCGCGCAGTGCGAACTCGAAGGACCGCGCATCACGGGTCCGAGCACGTCGTTGAAGATGCTGACGAGCATGATGGCACCAGCGGCCGCCGCACAGCCGGCAGCACAGCCGCCCCGCATCCCGCAAGACGCGGACCTCGGGCGGCACGTGAGTGGATGCTAGCCGCGGCGGGAGGCTGCTGCACGCCCCCCCGCGCACGGGCCGCGTCAGGCGATGATGTCGTCGATCGGCGTGCCGTGGTCGATCGCCAAGCGCTTGCGGCCGGGCACCTCAAGGCGGTGCGAATCGAGGCCCAGCAGTTTGAGGATTGTGGCGTGGATGTCGGTGACGTAGTGCCGGTCTTCCACGCCGTGGAACCCGAGTTCGTCGGTGGCGCCGTGCACGTGGCCTCCCTTGATGCCGCCGCCGGCCAGCCACACCGAGAAGGCGAACGGGTGATGGTCGCGGCCGTCGGCACCCTGCGATCCTGGCGTGCGGCCGAACTCGGTGGCGAAGATCACGATCGTCTCGTCGAGCAGGCCGCGGCGAGCCAGGTCCTCGAGCAGACCGCCGATCGGCCGGTCGACCGCAAGGGCCAGCTTCTCGTGGTTGGCCTTGAGGCCGCCGTGGGCGTCCCAGGCGCCGGCCCCGCCGCCGCCGTGTTGGATCTGGATGAAGCGCACGCCGCGTTCCACGAGCCTCCGGGCCGCCAGCAACTGCGCGCCGAATTCGCGGCACTGCGGCAGGTCGAGCCCGTAGAGCCGCTTCGTCTCCGGGGTCTCCGCCGTGAAGTCGATCGCGTCGGGGACGCTCTGCTGCATGCGGAAGGCCAGTTCGTAGGAGGCGATGCGGGCAGCGGTGGCGGGATCATCGGGGTATTCCACGCCGCTCAACGCGCCCAGCCGTTCCACGAGGTCGTACCCCACGGCCTGAGCCCGCGGCGAGAACGGTCGCTCGGGAGTTCCATAGTCGAGCGGGTTACGCGGGTCGATGCGCAAGGGCACGGCGTCGTGCGCCGGCCCCAGGTAGAGCCCATCCTTGCGGTTCCAGTACTCCCGGGTGCCCATCGAGATGAACTGCGGCAGGTTCTCGTTGAGCGTGCCCAGGCCGTAGTGCACCCAGCCGCCCAGCGTGGGGAACTCGCCGTCGAGCATGTTCCGCCCCGTGTGAAACTGGGTCTGCGCCATGTGATTGCTGTCGGTCGTCCACAACGACCGCACCACCGATATGCGGTCGACGTTGCGGGCGATGTGCGGGAACCAGTCGCTGACCTCGATGCCGCTCTGGCCGTGCTTGCGGAAGCCGACCTGGAGCGGATAGAGCACGTTGCGCTGTTGGCCGTTGGCGTCGGGGGTCATGGCCCGCTCGATCGCGAGCTTCTTCGGATCCTGCACGTCCGCGTAGGGCGTCTCTTTGATGGTCTTGCCGCCGTACCTCGTGATCATCGGCTTGGGATCGAAACTCTCCATGTGGCTGACGCCGCCGTTCATGAACAGCCAGATCACGCTCCTCGCGCGCGGGGCGAAGTGCGGCCTGCCGTCCGGCGCCGTCCAGACGGTCGAGGCGGCCCGGCCGTCGCGTTCCATCAGCGCGGCGAGCGCCAGGCCCGTGAATCCCATGCCCACGTCGGCGAGGAAGGCGCGCCGGGGCCGCGCGGGGCCGCAGCCGCAGGTTGTCGTCGTCACGTCGCCGCAGTGATGGCCGGGCATGGGGGATCTCAGCGCACGGTGACGAAGTCGTTGTGATTGAGCAGCGCCCACGCCAGGAGCGCGCGGGCCGGATCGTCGCCGCCGGGGCCGCCGTCGCGGCCCAGCTTCCGCCAGGCGGCGAGGGCCTCGCCGCAGGCGGCGCATTCGTCGTCGGCCGGCGCCCGGCCGAGCACGGCCAGGAAGACCCGTTCGATGAAGGCCGGGTCGTCACCACCAGCCAGCCGCGCGGCGATCCGGCCGGCCGCGTCATGCACCAGCGCCGCATTGGCCAGTGCCAGAGCCTGTTGCGGCACGATGCTCCGGTCGCGCTCGTAGCATTCCTTCACGTCGGCCACGTCGAACGTCTTGAGGAGGGGATTGCGATCGACGCTCGAGTGGAAGAAGTAGAGGCTGCGGCGCCGGGATTGCGACTGCTTGTCGGCGGGCACGGGCGGCCCGCCCGTGGTCAGGTCGAGCGTGTCGGCCAGGGCCAGCACGCAGTCGCGAATCACCTCGGCTTCGAGGCGGATCGCGTCCCGACGCCAGAGCAGCCGGTTGTCGGGGTCGATGCGGACATTCTCACCGGCGGTCCGCGTCGACGAGGTCATGCGGTACGCGGCCGACGTGACGATGAGACGGTGGAGGTGCTTCATGCCCCAGGGCGGGCCGGAGCCACCGTCCACGAGCTCGCTTGCCAGCCAGTCGAGCAGGGCGGGATTGGCGGGGGCGTTGCCCTTGCGGCCGAAGTCGAACGTCGTGGTCACCAGCGGCCTGCCCATGTGCCGCATCCAGATGTGGTTGACGGCCACGCGGGCCGTGAGCGGATTGCGGGGGTCGGTGATCCATGTCGCGAGCGCCCGCCGCCGGCCGGTGCTCGTGGCCAGGAACGAGGGCGCGGGGTCCTTGCCGGTCGAACCCCGGAAGTGGGTGGCCGACCAAGTCGCCCCCACGAAGGGCGTGAAGAGGCCGTCGGGCTCGGCCTCCGCCTGCTCGGCCTTGGCCAGGGCGTCACGGGCGGCCTTCAGGTCCTTGCCATCGCCCGGTTTGCCGGCCGTGGCCGCCTCCGCCTGCTTGAGCTCCGCGGCAGCCAGTGACCGCCGGGCCTGGGCGACCGCGACCTGCCGCTCGGCGCGGACGGCCGCCGCCGCCCGTTCGGCGGCGCGGCTGGCCGCGTCGGCCGCCGCGGGATCGTCCTCCGCGGCCCAGGCGGCGCGGGCGGCTTCGGCCCGTCGTTCGACGGCCAGGAGTTCGGCCGCGGCCACGTCGACGCTCGCCTGACGGGCGGCGACATCGGCAGGTACGGCCTTCTCCAGGGCCAGCCGGGCATCGGCGAGCGCCCGGCGGGCCGCGGCCAGGTGCGTCTCGATCACCCAGGGCTGCCGGGCCGGCTGCCAGGCCGCCTTCGGCAGGGGCACCGGTTCGATCGCCACCTCGCGGAATGCCAGCGCCTGCGGTACGCCGGGCAGAATCGGCCGCGAGGTGTCGGCTCTCGACTCCTCGCCACGCACGAACAGGTAGGTGGGCGTGTCGGGCCAGGCGTCGAAGACGCGGGGGATGCCGTCGCGGGACAGGTCGGGCTCACCCGGCACGACGTCGAGTCGCACGTGGTGCGGCTCGAAGAAGGCCCGCATGGCATAGAAGTCCTGCTGCCGGATGGGGTCGTACTTGTGGTCGTGGCACTTGGAGCAGTTGAGCGTCAAGCCGAGCAGGCCCTTGCCCACGTGCTCGACCGTCTCATCGAGCCACTGTGTGCGGTTCCAGCTGAACCAGTTACGGGCCAGGAAACCGGTGGCCCGCAGCCGGGCCGGGTCGTCGGGATAGAACTCGTCGGCGGCCAGCATCTGCCGCAGCATCTCGTCGTAGGGGACGTCGGCGTTGAGCGACTCGACGATCCAATCGCGAAAGTGCCAGATGTGCTTCTGGCTGTTGCGATGATCGTCGCCCAGCCCCCACCAGTCGCTGTAACGCCAGATGTCCATCCAGTGGCGGCCCCAACGTTCCCCGTGCCGCGGATCGGCCAGCAACCGATCGACGAGACGCTCGTACCAGTCAGGCGTGCCATCGGCCATGAGCGCCGCCAGGTCTTCGGGCGCGGGCGGCAGGCCGACGAGGTCGAGGAACAGCCGCCGCACGAGCACGTGGCGTGGGGCCTCGGGCTGCGGCTCGAGGCCGTGCCGCTCGTGGTCGCGGGCCAGGAAGGCGTCGATGGCATTCCGCGCGCGGCCCTGCCAGGCGGGCAGCGAAACGGTGGGCACCTCGGGCCGCAGGCATGGTTGGAAGGCCCAGTGGTGTCGCGGGTCGGGTTCGGGTCGTTCGTCGGCCGGGGCTTGGGCGCCGGCGTCGATCCATGCCGCGAGTGCCGCCACCTCGGCGCCGCCGAGCGGCTCGGCCTCGCCCTCGGGCGGCATGCGGGTGGCCGGATCGGGGTCGCTGACGCGGGCCAGGATCAGGCTGGCTGCTGAATCCCCCGGCACGAGCGCCGGACCCGACTCGCCGCCGGCGCGAAGCGCCGCAGCCGTGTCGAGCCGCAGCCCCGACTCCTGCTTGAGCGCCCCGTGGCAGGCCTGGCAGCGGGCGGCGAGCAGTGGCTTGACCGTTTGTTCGTAGGCCGCGAGGGCCGCCTGCCCTCCCGGCGCCGCGGCCGCCTCCCGGGGGGCCGGCGCGGCCGCCGGCTTCACACCCCACGCCGCCTCCAGCACGGCGAACATGCGCGGGTCGTGGGCCTGCAATTGCTCGCGGGTGAAAGGGAAGAAATCATTCCGGGAAAAATACGCCTCCGTCGTCTCCGCGAAATACTCGGCGGGATCGGTCATGGCGTAGGCCGCCTCGAACGTGTTCGGCCGGCCGTTGCCGTGGTGCCGTTCAACCCGGCCGTAGAGGTTCGCCGCCTTGGCCCGGTCGAAGGCGGCGATGACATCGGCGCGGTCGCGGCCCAGCACACGGAAGTGGTAGGCATGGGCCAGTTCGTGGAGCACGAAGTTCGGCATCCGATCGGTTTCTTTGGCGAAGATCCGCACGTTGGTGAACTCCACCGCCCGGGCCATGTCGGGATTGCGGCTGTTTGCGCGCAGCCAGCCGGCATCGGGATGAAACTCCGCCCGGGGTGGCACGCCGGGGTACTCGGGCGAAAACCAGAGCGGCGTCTTGCGAAGTTCGGCCACTGCCGGTGTCGGCACCACCTTGACGACCTCGGCAAGTTGTCCGTCGAGGAGCCTGAGCGCCGCCTCGAGTTCGGCCTCCTGGCTGGCTATCAGGGCTTCGCTCACGTGCACCGTCCAGCCCGCGATCTCGCGGGTGCGGTAGCCAGGCCGGGCGTCGTCGCCCGCTCCGATCGCCTGCAGGGTGGCCGTGGCCAGAAGCAGAACGGTCAGTGCCGAGCAGGTGAAAGGGCGGCGGTCCACGCGGGCCTCGCTTCGGATGCAGGGGGCCGCGGGGCCGGCCTCCCGACGATGATAACGGGCGGCCCGCCCCGGGGCTGTGATGCGTCTCGGCCGTTAGCGGAAGGTCGGCAGCCTGACCCGACGCTGGTTGGCCCGGGCGGCAAGCGCCTGCTGATAGGCAGCCGCCGTGGGGCCGGTGTCGCCATCGGGACGGGGCAGCCGGGGAGCGCGGCCGGGATTGGCCGTCGGATTGAGCGCGTCGAGCAGGCTGCTCATGGCGGCCATGCGGTCGATCTGTTCGTCGAGTAGCGCGGGCTTGTCGGCAGCAGGCGCGGCCAGATAGCGATCGAGGCACTCGCGGTAGCGTTGGCGCCAGTCGGCCACCAGGTCGTTGCGGACCACCCGGAGTTCATCGCGGCTCATGCGATCGGCGCTGCGCACGATGCGTCCCAGATCGGCCGCCGGTGCGGTTCCCGCCGCCAGCGCCGCCCGCTGCAGCGCCCGCATCTCGGCCAGCCGGTCGGGCCCGCGTCGCAACAGCATCACCGCCACTGCCGCCGCGAACACGAGCCCCGATCCCGTCGCGATCCACGCGCGTCTACCGGTCGGAGCGACCTCGCGCGGCGGTTGACGACGGCCTAGGGGCATGCGACTGGGGCGGCGGTGCGGTCAGGGAGTCCCGGTCTTGGGGGCGTCGAAGAGCTGATGCTTGGCATCACCGCGGGCCAGCAGATAGGCCATCAGGTCGAGGATCTCCTCGCGCGACAGCTTGTTGAGCAGGCCCTTGGGCATGATCGACACCGGTGACTTCGTCTGTTCGTCGACTTCGTTCTTGCGGACGACCGCGGGCTCGCAGCGGGCCAGCGGATCGATCATCACCTTCACTTCGGTCGGCGTCTCCTCCACGATCATCCCGGTGACCACCTTGCCCGAGTCGAGCACGAAGACGTGGGACTGATATTTCTCGGCGATCTCCTGCGAGGGCTCGCAGAGCGACTTGAGGATGTGCTCGGCCGTGTGCTTTTGGGGCTCGAGGCTGGCGAGGTTGGGGCCGAGTTCGCGTCCCTCGTTGCCCAGTTTGTGGCAGCCCACGCAGTTGGCCGCCGTGAACAGCCGGCGGCCAACCTCGAACGACCGGCCCGGCGGCAGCGGCTTGAGGCTGGAGATCAGGTCCTCGTACACCCACTCGGTGTTGCGGCCCACCGACGCCAACAGGTCATCCTTGAGCTGCAGCGGATGGTCGGCGAGATACCGCTCCGGATTTGCCTGGTAACCGTCCAGATCCTCCACGACGTAGAGCGCGCCGAACATCCGGCGCCAGTGGCCCGGGTAGGTGCAGACGTAGGGGTAGATTCCCGGTTCGCGCGGCACCTCGAACGTCAGCGTCTGCGTCTGGCCCAGTTCCAGCAACCGGCTGGCGGCGAGCACCTTGTCGGAGCGGGGGACGTAGTTGCGATCCTTGGCGTCCGCGTCGCGGGCCGTGGCCTCGGCGGCCAGGCCGATCTCCTCCAGAGCCCCCGGCCGCACGATCACGAAGTTGTGCGGCATGTTGTCGGTATTCGAGAAGCGGAACTCGACAGGCTTGCCCGCCTGCACGGCGAGACTTTCCTTGTCGTAGATCATCCGCTCGACGACGGTGCCGATGGCGATCACGCGCACGTCGAGATTTTCAAGCCGCTCCGAGACCGCCTTGGCCCGCTCGGCGGGCAGCGTGGCGGCCAATGCCTTGGTGAAGGCCACCGCCTCGAGCGCCGGGCCGGACGTGCGGAAGGCCGCCGGCATGCTGCTGAGGTAGCCGACGATGTTGTCGGCGAGTTCCGGCACCTCCTTGGCGGCCCAGTGCGCCGGGGGAATCGCGGCCAGTGCGGCGATCGCGGCGGCGCGGTGCCGGTCTGCCTTGACGAGGGCAGCGAGGTCGGTGAACTTCTCCGCTTCGTGGCCCGGGATTGCGGCGAGCGAGCGGATCGCTACGTCATGGACCGTGTCCATGCCGCCCGATACCGCCAGGCGGTCCGGGGCGATCTTCTGCCGGGGCATGTCGGGACCCGACCAGGAGACCTCGAGCCCCGCGCCGCCGGCGGCGTTGAAGTAGCTGACCACGAACGGATGGGCGCCGGCCGAGAGTTCGGCGCCGCCGTTCTTCTCCGTCATGCCCTGCCGGCGGTCGTTGTCGATCACGAGCCGGTCGTCGACGTAGAGCCGCGAGCCGTCGTCCGAAGCGAGGAAGAAGGTGTATGTGCCGGCCTTGGGCACGAGCAGCATGCCGGAGAACTTGAGCGCGTAGTTGTCGCCCGGGACCCGCTGCGGAATGTCGAGGCCGATATGCATGACGAC
>Ga0315900_10004218_pt1 | contig 20413 bp, 12 predicted proteins | sample LakEriMetagenome_FD_203521 | JGI IMG/M metagenome (GOLD analysis project Ga0315900, IMG submission 203521) | Freshwater fungal communities from buoy surface, Lake Erie, Ohio, United States - Buoy 12 MA114 | ecosystem: Environmental > Aquatic > Freshwater > Lake > Lake biofilm | place: USA: Lake...
GAGGCCCACCAGGCCTGGGTGGAGCAGAACCGGGCGGTGATGGTGGCCGTGGATGCGGCCGGGGCCGTGGTGGGCACCTACTACCTCAGGCCCAACTCCCTCGCTCTTGGCGCCCATGTGGCCAATGCGGGTTACGTGGTGGCCGAGCACTGCCGGCGCCAGGGAATCGGCAGCCGCCTCTGCCAGCACTCCCTGCAGGCGGCGCGGCGGCTGGGGTTCCGGGCGATGCAGTTCAACCTGGTGGTGAGCACGAACACCGCCGGTATTCGCTGCTGGCAGCGCAATGGCTTTCAGGTCGTCGGCACATTGCCCGGGGCGTTTCGCCACCGGCAACTGGGCTACGTCGATGCCCTGGTGATGCTGCAGGGACTCGTGGAGGGGCCCAAGCCATGAAGGTGGTGCCGCTGCGGCTGCAGCCGGGCGCCGACCTGCGCCAAGCGCTGGAGGCCTGGATGGGCGAACAGAGCGAGCAGGCCGGCTGTGTGATCAGCGCCGTGGGGAGCCTGTCGGTGGCCCAGCTGCGTTTGGCGGGGGCTACCGAAGCCACGACGATCCAGGGCGAGCTGGAGATCCTCAGCCTCGCCGGCACCCTCTCGCCCGATGGTGCCCACCTGCATTTCGCCGTCGCCAACAGCCAGGGCGCTGTGATCGGCGGCCACCTCTGCGCCGGCTCGCTGGTGCGCACCACCGCGGAGCTGGCGATCGGCCTGCTGCCGGAATGGCGGTTCAGCCGGGAGCTGGATCCAGCCACCGGCTACCCCGAGCTGCGGATCACTCCTCAGGCTCCGAACTGAGGGGCGGCAGCCGCCGTTCCACCTGCAGAAACACCAGCCAGGCCACACCGGCACTGATGCCTCCGGTCCAGTCGTTGCGGAGCAGCTCCACGATCGACACCGTGCTGGCGCCGATGCGCAGGCCGCGCAGCAGGAAGCGACCCAGCTTCTCCAGCGACTCCCGGTTCACCGTCATCGGCTGGGGCCAGCGCAGAGGAGTTTCAGGTTGGCGGAGCAGCCGGCGGCAGCAACCGCGCGATCGCTTCCGGGGCCACGCCCACCTGCTGTGCGATCAGCAGCACCAGTTGCTCCAAACGAACGAGGCGCTGCTCCAGGGCCTGGAGCTCAGCGGTGCCGGCCTTGCCGCCCGTAGCTCCAGTGCCCTTCCCACCTGAAGAGGCTTTGGTCTTGGGAGGGGGCAGCAGGGACAGAGGCGGCGGGCCGTTGGGATCCGCCAGCAGCAGCCCCACCATCACGTCCTTCCGGGCGCGCTTGGCCACCTTGATCCCCCTCTGGGCGCAGAGCTCCTGGAGGACATCGCCTGTCAGGACCATGAGCTGGGCCGATGTTGCGGGCGCGCCGCCCTCGGGCTGGATCAGGGCACGGGGTTCCTCGACGGCGGTGGCGCCATCGGCCAGCTCTTCCGCCAGGCCGCGATAGAGCCGGGCATCGGCCTGGGCCAGCTCACGCAGGGCGGAGCGCATGGTGTCGGCGATCTCACCCATGGTCATTGGCTCCTTTGGTTTGATCCTGGGGCTGGGGCTGGGGCTGGGGCTGGGGCTGCTGTGGTGGTTGCAGCTGAGCGTCTGTGGGCTCGGCCGGCTGCTGGGGCTGGCTCCCGTTCGTGCTGACGTCGATGGGCCCCGGTACACCGTCCCCGGGCGGCGGGGGTGTCGCGATTGCGGGGCCGTGGCCATTGCCGCCTGGTGGGGGTAGCGGCGGCGTGCCGAGCAGATCTTTCGATTTGTCGATCAGCTGCTGCTGCTTCTGTTTGAGATCGCCGAGGCGGTCCTTGGTGTGGCCCCAGCGATTGATGAAATGAATCACGGCCCGCATCAGATCACCGAGATAGCCGCCGCCTGGAAAGGTGTGGCGGCCTTTCTTGTACCTGCTGAAGCCATGCACCAGATCATCGCCGGCATCTTCAATGTCACCGGCGATGGCCGTCACGATCTCCAGAAGTTCGTAGAGTTCCTTGCGTTGCGGCAGGTCACGGCTGGCCAGGGCCGTGATCCGTTCCTTGAGGAGGGCGGTTTCATCCTTGGCCTTGTTGGCCAGGCGCCGATGCTGGGCCCGGCTGCGCATCAGGCTGGAGTAGCAGTTCCTCAGCTCCAGATAGGTGCTGTTGAGCACCTCACGTTCCAGCGGTTCCGGATCTGGCGGGAAATCAGAGGTTGGGGGCAGGAAGACCATGCCAGGCAGCACATCGACTTCCATCTTCCGAATGCAGCTGCAAGGTGCGGCGATTCACAGGAGGCTGGATCGATGCGTGGGGTGAATAGTTTCGGCATCATCCCGCGTGGCGACTGAGGCGAGAGGGATGCGGAAGGAGCTGCAGATCCGCAGCAATCTTCATCATCTCGCCGGAATCGTCCGAACAAAGCGGAAGCAGTCTGCCCAAGGCCGCAGGCTCGCTCCCGGCTCCCCGGGCCCGGGCACCGGCTCAGCCCGGCGCGTACACCGCCAGGGCAGCCTGCAGCCGCTCCTGATGCTCCTGGCGCAGCTCCGCCGGGGCTTCGATGCGGATGCCGGCGCCAAAGCCAAACAACCAGGTGCGCAGATCGATGTCGCGCTCCACAGTCCAGGGAGGTAAGTCAAGCTCCACCGGATAGGGGTGGGTGTCGCTGGGGCTGCCGGGCTCCAGCACGTGCGGCGCGTTGGGGTGGTGCCACCAGTGCTCACCGGGCAGAGGCCTGGAGAAGCGGGTGTGCTCGATCGGGTAGCGCTGCAGGCCCTCGCGGATGAAGGCAAAGCACCAGCCCTGGCAGTAGAAGCGCAGCGTCGCCAGCTGCCTGGCGCGGATCCGGGCATTGGGGCTGGCCAGCCGCAGCTGGGTTTTGAGGTCGCTGCCGAAATAGATGCCGCCGCTGTGATGCAACAGCAGCTCCAGACGCTGCAGGGCCTGGCGATGGGCTTCGTCGCTGCGCCGGTTGCCCCGTTCGCTGCGGCGCAGGGCCAGACGGTCGATCCGTTCGCTGCGGATCAGGCCCACGCCGGTGCCGATCGCGTCGTCCTCGAAGACCAGATACCAGCCGATGTTGTGGAAGAGCAGCTGCAGCGGCCACACGCGAAAGGAGCCGTTGGGGCTGTCCGCAAAGGAGCCCACCGTCGCGTAGCGCTCCAGCTCGATCCGCCGACGCTCCACGATCGCCGTCTCCAGGGCCTCGGCCTGGCGCTCGGCCGCCAGGTAATCGGGCCGTACCAGGGCGGTGCTCACGATCGAGCGATTCGCGAAGGCCCGCACCGGGGTGGTGCCGTCCACGGCGATGCCTCCCCAGGCGAGCCGCTGTTCCAGCTCCCGCAGCAGATCCTGGGCGGTGGGGTCGGCCAGCCGGCCGGCGGCCTGGCTCACCACCCCATGGATCTCCCGCAACCGGTGGGCCGAGAGCAGGGCGGTGCCGATGGCGTAGCCGTGGCGCACGTTGTCGTTCCGGCTGCGGAAGCCGTAGGGGGTGAGCAGCTTCTCGAGGTCCTTGCGCAGGGTTGCGGCCTCCGAGGGGAGGTAGGCGCCGGGGATGGCCTCAGTGCGCTCGATCAGGTGCTCCGGCAGGGGCACGCCGCCTGCCTGATCAAAGGGCTGCTGGAGCAGGTGGCGCAGCAGGGTGAACACGCGCAGGAACACCGGCCCATCGCCCATGGGCGGAAAGCCACCGTTCGCCCCACCAGCCCAGGGTCCTGTGGCGGGTGGCTCAGGCTGGGCCGGCGCCAGTTGAATCGGCGCCAGGGCGGGCTCGGCGCGGCAGAAGCCATTGGCCTCCAGCCAGGTCAGATCGTTGCGGATCGCCGCGGCATCACCAAAGCACTCGCCGTGCAGCCGGCGCAGGTAGGCCGCCGCCTGATCCGCCAGATCGCCCTCGGGCAGCGGCGACACGATCGCTTCCAGCTCGGCGCGGGTGGCGGGATCGGCGGCAGAGAGCTCGGGGTAGGAGGTGAGCAGCCGCAGCAGATGGAGTAGTCGCTCCAGATCCAGCAGCCGCGAGTACCCGTGCAGCTGGAAGCGCTTCTCGCGGTTGCGGGCCGAGCGGATGCGGTGATCGAGGCGGGCCAGCTCATCGCGCAGCAGGGCCTCCAGCTCACGGCAGTGGGTGGGCACCACGGCCACCACCGCCGCAAAGCCCTCAGCGCGGCAGGGCCCAAAGGCCGGATCAGCCAGGGCGGCGGCCATCTCGCGGATCACCGGCTCGGGCACCAGGCGCTTGCGGGTCTGGTTCCACTGCAGGCAGGTGGCGAGCGGGGTGGTGAGCCACCAGCCGATCCACTCCACCGGCACCGGCAGGCTCAGGGCCTGGGTGATCGCCAGGCGCCAGGGCCGGCGGGCATGGGTGGCATCGAGGATCACCGGCGTGCCGGCGGCCACCGCCTCTCGGAGGCGCTGGTGCAGCAGGGCCTCGATGTCACGCCAGGGCCCCTGCACGGCCGCGTCACCGAACAGCTCGCCGCGCACCACATCGGTGGAGAGCACCACGGCGCCGGTGAGTTGGGCCAGCACGCCAGCCAGGGTGGTCTTGCCGCTGGCGGGCGGGCCGATCAGGAGGTGGCAGCGCAGGGGCGCTCCCCGGGAGCTGGCCTGCGGGCTGTCGGATCCACTCTCAGATGGGCTGGTCATGGGCGCAGCGTGGCGACTGGGACGTGTCACCGGAAGGCCCTACAAGCGAAAGAGCAAATTCTGATTCTCTCTCTCACTGGGATCTGACGAGCGGCGCTGCTATTTCGCAGAGAGAAACGCAGAAAAACGGCCCGCGCTGCTGAGGCTGCTCCCAGCGCCCCATCCGCCCCATGGCTTCCCCGCGCCCCCCGTCGCTGGCCCAGGCCCATCACTACCGATTGCCGGAGCTGCTGCACGACATCCGCCTGCTCGATCTGCTGGAGCTCTGCGGCACCACCGTGCAGACAAGTCGGCTGCTGCAGCTCAGCCAGGCCGCTGGTTGGCCAACGCCAAGAGGGCAGCCGCCGCTACCGGCTCCTCTCGGAGGATTTCGGCCTGGTTCGGGATCGCCGCCAGCTCTGGGGATGTGGGTACGGCACCTCGGCCGCGATGCGCCTGCTGCGGCTGGGTTGCCGTGCCCATCGCCTCGCTGCCGGTGTCGCCCGAATCGGCAGCGACCTGCTGCATCACCCCCTGCTGGCGGGCTGCTCCTGGCTACTGCCCACCCCTCAGCGGTTCCGGGCGGCGGCCAACTGGCTGGAGCTGGTCCGCCAGGGCGTGCTCGATGGCGCCCTGATCTCAGGCCTGGAGCTGGAGGAGGCGGAAGGACTGAACCACCAGGAGCTGGAGCTGCTGCCGCTCGGGGAGCTGCCCCTGGCCCTGGCGTTTTGCCCCGATGCGCCCGTGCTGGTGGGCGCTGTCCCAGGCCGGCCGGCCCCCGGGGGGCGTGTGGCGGAGGTGCTGGTGCCCGATCGCGGCGTGGCGCCCGGCCTGCGGCGGCTCCTGCGAGAGCTGGGGCTCCCCCTGCGCAGCGGCGGCAACAGCCTGCAGACCCCAGACGACTGGATCGGCCGGATCCAGGGCAGCCCCCTGGCTCTGGTGGTGGCCGATCGGGAGGCCGACACCTGGGCCGCCCTGCAGCGCTGGCCCTTGGGCCGCGGATCCTCGGCTTCCCGTCCACTCAGTCCGGTTTGGCTGGCGCTGCCGGCCGACTGGCAGAAGCATCCGGTGCTGCGCCACACCGCCCGGGAACTGGGGAGGATGGGCAGCTCGGTAGAGCTGGAGGGCTGAATTTGTGCGCTCCGTGCATCGATCCAAGACTCGCGGCCCCAGGTGCTTCTGGTGTGCTGCGGCATCGCTTCCGCTAGATGCAGACTGGCCGCAGCGGCCCCTCACCCCCATGACAGTCCCGCCGCTGCAGGCGGACCACCACCTTCTTGAGGCTGCCCGCTGATGGACGTTTTTTCCTTCCGCGACCGGGTCGTCGAGGACTACGGGCAGTTCAGCCGGAGCTTCACGCAGATCAAGGCGCCTGATCTGCGGGACTTTGTGGATGGCCGCTACGGGGCGGGTGAGTACTGGCCCTCGCCTCTGATCCAGCTCAACCCCAGCTTCGTCGGGGGAGGCAGCATCGGGTCTCTGGTGGAGGAGGGACTGCTGCACCCGGAATGCAGCCGCATCTTCCGCTGGGGCAAGGACAGGGGCGACGGGGTGGAGCTGTTGCTGCACCGCCATCAACGGGAAGCGATCGTGATCGCCCGCGCCGGCGGCAGCCTGGTGGTGATCTCGGGTACAGGCTCCGGCAAGTCGCTGGGTTACATGATCCCGATCATCAATCGGGTGCTCGAGGAACGTGAGCGCGGCGACCAGAACAAGCGGATCCGGGCGATTGTCATCTACCCGATGAATGCCCTCTGCAATAGCCAGATTGAGGAGCTGCAGAAATACCTGGGCTGGGGTTATCCCGACGGACCCCGTGTCACCTTTGCGCGCTACACGGGGCAGGAAAGCGAGGAAGAACGCGAAAAGATCAAGAATGATCCACCCGACATCCTGCTCACGAACTACGTGATGCTGGAGTACATCCTCACCCGGCAGGATCCGCTGGATCAGAAGGTGATCAGCGATGCCCAGGGTCTGGAGTTCCTGGTGCTGGATGAACTGCACACCTACCGGGGCCGCCAGGGGGCTGATGTGGCCCTGTTGGTGCGCCGAGTGCGCCAGCGGCTGAATGCCGATCTGATCTGCATCGGCACCTCCGCCACGATGGCCTCGGAGGGCACCGCAGCTGAGCGAAATGGCACGGTGGCCCAGGTGGCGAGCAAGTTGTTCGGCACCAGCATCCCGGTGGAGAACATCGTCACCGAGACGCTGGAACGCCTCACCATTGGCGATCTGCCCGATGCCGCTGAACTGAGTTCTGCTCTCGATGCGGATTATTCACCGGAAACCACTGCCGCATGGTCACCGGCTGATCTGCGCCTCCACCCTCTGGCCCGCTGGGTGGAATTGCGGCTCGGACTGGAACGGGAGGATGGCCGCGCGGACGGCAAGTGGGTGCGCTGCCGGCCCCGCACCTTGCAGGACGCCGCCCTGGAGCTCGCTACGGCCAGTAGGCGTCTGGCTGCAGATGCAGACCCCGATTCGGAAGACGGGCAGCGCGTGCGGGAGGCAGTGCTCACCTGCCTACGCCAGTTTCTGCTGGCGGCCTATCAGGTGGAGGTGGGGCCAAACCGCCGCTTCTTTGCCTTCCGCCTGCACCAGTTTGTCTCGGCCGGCGGCGATGTGCATTCCAGCCTGGAGGCCCCAGGCCGGCGCTATCTGACCCTCAAGGGTCAGAAGTATCAGCCCAATGCCGGCCGCCAGTCCCTGCTGTACCCGGTGGTGTTCTGCCGCAGTTGCGGCCAGGAGTTCCACCCAGTCTGGGCGCAGCTGAACAACCGCAGGCCCGAGCGGTTCGAGCCGCGTGAGTTCTCCGATGAATCGAGCCTGCGGGAACGGGATGTGGTCAACGGCTACCTGATGCCCGATGCAGAGGGTGCCTATGAGGTGGAGGATCTGGAGAAGGCCAGGTTCCCTGATGGCTGGCTGGAAACCGACAAAAGCGGCGAGCTGGTGCTCAAGCGCACCTACCGGGAGTTCGCTCCCGTGCCCTGCCGGATCAAAGCGGATGGAGGCACGAGCAGTGACGGAACCCCAGCCTGGTTCCTCAAAGGCAGTTTCCGCTTCTGCCCCAGCTGCGGGGTGGAACACAACGTGCGCGGTAGCGAGTTCCGCAAGCTCTGCGGCCTGAATTCCGAGGGCCGCAGCTCGGCCACCACCACCTTGAGCCTGGCGGTGCTGCGCCAGTTGCTCAGCTTCCCGGAGCAGGAGATCCCAGGCAACGCTCGCAAGCTCCTGGCCTTCAGCGACAACCGCCAGGACGCCTCGCTGCAGGCGGGTCACTTCAACGACTTCGTGCGGGTGCTGCAGCTGCGGGCCGGCCTGGTTGCGGCGCTGCGCGGCAAGCCAGGGCATGAGCTGAGCCTGGAGACCCTGGCGCTCGACACCGAGAAGGCGCTGCGCCTGTCAGCCGATGACTTCATCGCCACCAAGGGTGTCAAACCCAACGTGGAGCAGGAGCGCCGCAAGGCGTTGCGGGGAGTTCTGGAGTACCGGCTGCTGGTGGATCTGCGCAAGGGCTGGCGGCTCACCAACCCCAACCTGGAGCAGCTGCGGCTGCTGGAGATCGACTACGCCGAGCTGGTGAACTGCGCCGAGGATCAGGCCGACTGGCAGCAGCGCCATCCGCTCCTGGCCCAGGCGAGCAGTGAGGAGCGCTTCCTGATCCTGCATCGCTTGCTGGAGGAAATGCGCGAGCGGTTGGCGATCGATTGTGATGCCCTTGGACTGGAGGAGTTCGAGCGCCGCCGTAAGGCCTGTTTCGACCTGGAGGAGGTGTGGGGGATCCGGGCGGAAGAACAGCCCGAGTTGGCCCGCACCGTGCTGATGAATCCAGTCACCGCAGAGCAGCGCCTGCAGCGGTTGGAGGGTCTGTCATTGCGGGGAGCGTTCGGGCGCTGGCTCAAGGCCCGCGAGCGCTGGCTGTCGGTGGAGGAGTTGCACCGCGGCCTGAAATGGAAGGACGACCTGTATCAGGAGATCACCGGCCACCTGCTGGCGATGCTCAAGGCCTGGGGGCTGGTCAAGCCCAAGGAGGTGAAGGTCGGCAAGCGCAAGAGCGAGGTGCTGCAGGGCTGGCGATTGAACAGCTCGGCCCTGCGTTGGAACCTGGTGGATCCTGATGCTCCGGCGCAGGACGCCTACGCCGAGCGGTTGCGCCAGCAACTGGAATCCAGTGGCCGCCGCGGACCCGTGAATGCCTATTTCCGCAACCTCTATGAGGATCTTGCTGCGCTGATTGCCGACCCAGGCCAGGCTGAAGGCAGGCCATTCGTTCAGACCCTGGAAGCTCGGGAGCACACGGCCCAGGTGGATGCCGGGGTTCGGGAACAGCGGGAAAAACAGTTCCGTGATGCCCGCCTGCGGCTGCTCTATTGCTCCCCCACCATGGAGCTGGGCGTGGACATCTCCTCGCTCAACACGGTGTACCTGCGCAATGTGCCGCCCACACCGGCCAACTATGCCCAGCGCAGTGGCCGTGCCGGGCGGAGCGGACAACCAGCGCTGGTGCTCAGCTACTGCGGTGCCACGTCGCCGCACGATCAATACTTCTTCTCCGACCCCACCCGCATGGTGGCCGGTGCCGTGAGCGCCCCCACGCTGGAGCTGGCCAATGAGGAGCTGCTGAAAGCGCATTTCCGGGCCCTGTGGCTGGCGGCCACGCGCCAGCGATTGCCAGGCAAGGTGAAGGAGCTCGTGGATCTCGCCGCCGAGGGAAGGCCGCTGGTTGCGGATCTGCGCGACTCCCTGGCCAGTGATGACGCCTGCCGCAGTGCCCAGGCCGATGGCCAGGCGATCGTCGACGACCTGATCGAGAACCACTGGTTGGGCAGCAGCCCGCCAACCTGGCTCACCGGCAGCTGGTTGGATGCCCTGATCCGGGGTGCGGCCCTCGATTTCGACGCGGCGCTGCGTCGTTGGCGGGATCTGCTGGAGGCGGTCGACAGCCAGTTCGCCCAGGCCCAGAAGGATCTGGCCAATCACGCTCTGTCAGAGCGTGAACGGCAGGCGGCGGATCAGCGGCAGCGAGCGGCACGGCTGCAACAGCAGCTGTTGCTGGCCGACAAACCCGGCAGCGGCAACAACAACAACGACTTCAGCACCTACCGCTATCTGGCCAGCCAGGGCTTCATGCCGGGCTACAACTTCCCGCGCCTGCCGCTGATGGCCTACATCCCCGGCAGCCGTGAGCAGGTGGGAGGCGGCACGTTTATCACCCGGCCACGCTTCGTGGGGATCAGCGAGTTCGGGCCCCATTCACTGATCTATCACGAGGGCAACACCTACAAGGTGAAGGGCGCGATCCTGGGCCTGCAGGACAACGCGGTTGCCGCGGGCACCGTGACCCTGGCCACCCAGGACGCCCTGCTCTGCGGCGCCTGTGGTCATGCCCACCTGGGTTCGGCCCTTGATGAAGTGGAGCTGTGCCGCCACTGCGGTGCGCCGCTCCAGGAGGAACCGAAAGGCAAGGCGGTGCGGGTGCCACGGCTGTATCAGATCGAGCAGGTGAACACCCGCCGCGCCGAGCGGATCACCTCCGACGACGAGGAGCGGCAACGGCTGGGCTACGAGCTGCTCACCACCTATGAGTTCCCGCAGGAGAACGGTGTGGTGAAGGTGGCGCGGGCGCAGGTGAGCAGTGGCGGCCAGCCGCTGCTGGAGCTGAGCTATGCCCCGGCCACCACGATCAGCCGCATCAACCTTGGCTGGCGGCGGCGCGAGAACCGCAGCGACATGGGTTTCCCCATCCACCCGATCAGCGGCCGCTGGGGCGGAGAGAAACAGCTAGAAGCTGGCAACGCCACCGCCGGGGAGGGAGAGGACGATGCGGCCGAAGTGGGTTACGTGAAGATCACGCCCTACGTGCAGGACCGTAAGAACGCCATGCTGTTGCAGTTTCCCAATCAGCCGGCCAGCGGCAACTGGACGCCGCTGCAGCTGCTCAGCCTCAAGAACGCCCTCAAGCGCGGCATCGAGGTGGCCTTCCAGCTCGATGGCAGCGAGATCGCCGCTGAGCTGATGCCAAACGACGAGGAGGCCAGCGCCCTGTTGCTCTATGAGAGCGCCGAGGGTGGGGCCGGGGTGCTGAGCCGCCTGGTGGAGAGCCCCGCAGCTCTGCGGCAGTTGGGGCGCACAGCCCTGGAGGTGTGCCATTGGCGGCTGAGCGACCCACGGCCGGCGAGCGAGACCGCCCTGGAGGATGCCGATCCGGAGTGTGAGGCCGGCTGCTACCGATGCCTGCTCGGCTATCACAACCAGCGCGAGCACGACCGAATCGACCGCCGCACCCCAGAGCTCAAGCAGTTCTTGCTCGACCTGGCCCGTGGCGAGCTGGTGGGCCAGGGCGGTGCCGACAGCCGCAGCGAACGCCTGGAGCGGCTGCGGCGGCTCTGCCAGAGCGGCCTGGAGCGCCTGTGGCTGGAGACAGCCTTCCGGCTCGGCCATCACCTGCCCGATGACGCTCAGAAGGAGGTGAGCGGCCACTTCGTGACGCCTGATTTCACCTACCGCGAGGCCGGGGCGTTGGTGTTCATCGATGGCCCCCACCACCAGAAACCCTTGCAGCAGCGGCTGGACCAACAGAAGCGCCGGGACCTCAAGGATACCGGCATCCGCGTGGTGGTCTTTGACCAGCACAGCGAGGAATGGCCGGCGGTGTTCCGCGAGCACGCCTGGCTCTTCGGGGAAAGGAAGGGTGGTGGCAGCAGCCCCCCTCCAGCACCGCAGCAGCCGTCAGGGGGCCCCGCCACCGGCCACGAATCCCAAGGACCGGATCTGGGTGAAGCCCTTGATGCCGTGTTTGCCCAACACCAACAGTTGTTCGGCAAGGAGGGCAGCTGATGTTTGACAGCACGAAACGATCCCTGCGGGAGCTCCTGCAGGAGCTGAAGAAAGGAACGATCCAGCTGCCTGAGTTTCAGCGGGGCTGGGTGTGGAAGAACGAGCAGATCAAGGAGTTGATCGCCTCTGTGATCCGCCAGTACCCGATCGGGGCGGTGATGCTCCTGGAGGCTGGTGGAGAGGTGCGTTTTCAGACCCGCCCCGTGGAGGGATCAAGATTCGATGGAGCCATTCCACAGCCAGATCATCTGATTCTGGACGGCCAGCAGCGGCTGACCTCAATGTTCCAGGCCACCCTGATGGGCTCAGCAGCAAAGACGGAAAACGAACGCAAGCAGAAGGTGGAGCGCTGGTACTACCTCGACATGAAAAGATTGCTTGCCAATCCAGACTTGCTGGAGGAAGCTGTTGTTGACGTACCTGCGGATCGGGTCCGCCCAGAGGTGGCTGGCCGCAAAGGACTCGACCTTTCCAGCAGCGAACTTGAATACGAACTTGGCCTGTTCCCGCTGAGTAAGATCTACGAAGCCGGCGAATGGCAGCTTGGCTACATCAATCACTGGAATGGCAGGCCAGAGTTTGGGGATGTTCTTGCTCTCTATAACGACTTCCAGAAGGAAGTCATCAATCCCTTCTCTGAGTACCAGCTGCCCGTCATCACGCTTGCCAAGACCAGCCGACGGGAAGCCGTGTGCCAGGTGTTTGAAAAGGTCAATACCGGCGGCGTCAAGCTGAATGCTTTTGAGCTGGTCACGGCCAGCTATGCCGCCGATGGCTTCGACCTGCGAGCTGACTGGTATGGCCGCAAGAGTCGCGATGGAATGGCTGCCATAGAAGGGCGTTACCAGCGTTTTGCGGCAGGGAGAGAACAAGGCAAGCCCGAAGGGGTGCAGCGCCTGGGCCGCATCCTCAAGGCCGTGCGCGAGACCGACTTTTTGCAGTGTGTTGCGCTGCTGTCCACGCGCAGCCGGAGACAACAGGATCAGCAAACCGGCCAACTTCCTCCCGACAAATGGACGGGGGTCAGCTGCAAGCGAGCCACAATCCTTGATCTGCCCTTGGCTGAATATGAGAAGTGGGCTGCTGCGGCCGAGGAAGGCTTCTTTCGTGCGGGTCGCTTCCTGATCAAGCAGGGCTTCTATCGCAGTGATGATCTTCCTTACGTCACCCAGCTAGTCCCCTTGGCGGCAATCCTGACCAGCCTGGGCAGTGATTACGAGGCGGCGGCCACCACGGCGAAGGTCCAGCGATGGTATTGGTGCGGCGTGCTGGGCGAGCTGTATGGCGGGGCGATCGAAACCCGCTTCGCCAAGGATTTCCCGGAGGTGATGGAGTGGGTGGCTGGGCAGGGCCCCGATCCGAGCACAGTGTACGAAGCAGACTTCCGCCCGAACCGGCTCGACACGATGCGCACCCGCAACAGTGCCGCCTACAAAGGGCTTTACACGCTGTTGCTGAGAGAACAGGCCAAGGACTTCCGCACCGGCCAACCGATCAATGACGCGATCTTCTACGACGACGCGATCGACATTCACCATGTCTTTCCTGCTGTCTGGTGCGAAGCCAACCGCATCGGACCTGATCGGGCCAACTCGATCCTCAACAAGACGCCGCAGAGCGCTCGAACCAACCGTGTGATCGGCGGCGCAGCCCCCTCCACCTATCTGCCCAAGTTGGAGCGGGCCTACCTGAAGAGCCAGGGTGTATCCGAGAAATCCGGCACGGTGAACGCCGAAGCCGCCATGGATGAGCTCCTCCACTCGCACCGCATCAACCCCGAGCTGCTCAGGAGTGATGCCTTCGACGCCTTCTACGAACAGCGCCGGCGGGATCTGCTGGAGCTGATTGCCGCGGTGATCGGCAAACCCATCGCCATCGAGAGCCTGCCACCTGATGGAGAAGCCGCCCTGCCTCAGATCGACGAAGACGACAGCGCAGCCAATGAACTGGAGGTTGCGGCATGACCAGCACCCTCAGCCAACCCACAGCGATGCCGGACATCCCCAGCCCCGGCTCGATCGTGAAGGTGCGGGGGCGGGAGTGGGTGACGCTGCCCCAGAACCGCGTGGAGAAGCAGGACCAGGTGCTGCGGCTGCGGCCCCTGGGCGGTGGTGATCAGACGATCGCCACCCTGTTCTGGCCGCTGGAGGGCGATCAAGTGAAGCCCGCGAGCTTTGCCCTGCCGGATCCGGCCCTGAGCGGCTCCCAGAGCTCGGCGCTGCTGCTGCGCGATGCCCTGCTGCTCAAGCTGCGCGCCGGTGCGGGCCCGTTCCGCTGCCTGGGCAATGTGGCGCTGGAGCCCCGGCCTTACCAGCTGGTGCCGTTGCTGATGGCGCTCAAGCAGGAGGTGAGTCGGGTGCTGATTGCCGATGAGGTGGGCCTCGGCAAGACGGTGGAGGCGCTGCTGATCGCCCGGGAACTGCTCGATCGCGGCGAGATCCGCAAGGTCACGGTGATCTGCCCGCCTCACCTGTGTGAGAAATGGAAGAGCGACATGATCCGCCAGTTCAACCTGGCGGCTGAGGTGGTGCGGCCCGGCACGGCCCAGAAGCTGGAGCGGGGCCTGCCGGCAGGCAAGTCGATTTTTGATGTGATCCCGTTCACGGTGGTAAGCCTCGACTGGATCAAGAGCGACCGCAACCGCGAGGGCTTCCTGCGCAGCTGCGGCGAGTTCGTGATCGTGGACGAGGCCCACACCTGTGCAGCCCGCAAGGGGGGCGGGCGCCAGCAGCGCTATCAGCTGCTGCAGGGCCTGGCCGCTGACCCCCAGCGCCACCTGGTGCTGCTCACCGCCACACCCCACAGCGGCGACAAGGAAGCGTTCGACAACCTGCTCGGGCTGCTGGATCCAAAGTTCGAGGGCCTCAGCGAGATGCCCGAGGGCCAGCGCCGCAAGGACCTACGCGATGAGCTGGGCAACTACTTCGTGCAGCGCCGCCGGCTCGATCTCAAGGAGGAGTGGGGCACCGAGGGCGCCGACTTCCCGGATCGCGAGACCCGAGAGGCCACCTACACCCTCAGTGGCGACTGGGGAGAGCTGTTCAACGACGTGCTGGCTTATGCCCGCGAGCTCGTGGAGCGGAGCGTTGGCGAGAGCAAGTTGCGCCAGCGGATGAGCTGGTGGGCGGCTCTGGCGTTGCTGCGCTGCGTCAGCAGCAGCCCCGCCGCAGCCTCGGCCTCCCTGCGCACCAAGCTGTTCAACCTCCAGAACGGCGCTGATCCAGCCTCAGCCTCCAGCGAAGACGAGCTGGCCGATGACCTGGAAGCGATGGCCACGCTCGCCGTTCTTGATGGCGCGGAAGAGGAGTTCAGCGCAGAGGAAGCCGCCCCAGGGGCCGATCTGGCGGACTCGGCCGATGCCGGGCTGTTGAAGGATCTGATCGAGCGCTCGGATCGCCTGCGCGGCAAGGCCCACGATCCCAAGCTCAAGCAGCTGCTGAAGGAGCTGAAGGGGCTGCTGGCGGAGGGCTTCCGACCGGTGATCTTCTGCCGTTTCCGGCCCACCGCCCACTACCTGGCGGAGCAACTGGAGGAGGAACTGCCCAAGCGCGCGCATGTGGTGATGGCGGTCACCGGTGATCTGCCACCGGAGGAGCGGGTGGAGCGCATCCGCGAGCTGCAGCAGGAGCTGGCGAACGGCAAGGTGCCCGTGCTGGTGGCCACCGACTGCCTCTCGGAGGGCATCGACCTGCAGCACACCTTCGATGCGGTGATCCACTACGACCTGTGCTGGAACCCCACCCGCCACGAACAGCGCGAAGGCCGGGTGGATCGCTTTGGCCAGGCTCGCAGTGCCGTGCGGGCGCTGATGCTGCATGGCGGCGACTCCAACCCGGTGGATGAGCGTGTGCGGACGGTGATCCTCGAAAAGGAGAAAACGATCCGCAAGGAACTGGGGGTGAGCGTGCCGATCCCCGGCAACGCCAACACCATCACCCAAGCGGTTCTGGGCGGGATCTTTGGGAAGGCCGCCAAGGCGATTCAGGGGCTCCTCAACCTCGGCCTGCCTGGATTTGGTGGTTCCGGTTCAGACCTGGATGCCGTGATTGACGCCGAATGGCAGAGCGCTAAGGAGAACGCCAAGGCCACGCGCACGATCTTTGCCCAGCGCAGCCTCAAACCGGAGGAAGCCCTCCGCGAATGGGACCGCACCCGCGAATCCCTCGGCAGCGCCAACGCGGTGGAGCGGCTGGTGCTCAACGCCTGCCGACGCCTCAACCTGCCGATCGGCCCCGTACGGGGCTTGCGATGGGCTGTTGCAGGGGAAGGCGACACGGCTGCAGAAAACAAGACGACCGGAGAAGCCGCGACGCAGGCCTGGGAGCTCGATCTCACCCGCCTGGAGGACAACCGCCAGGCCTTGAACGAGCGCCTGCGCAATCACGACCTCGGCGGCAAGCTGCGGCTGAGTTTCCGCTCCCCGGCCCGTGACGGCAGCCAGCTGCTCAGCCGCTCCCATCCATTGGTGGTGGAGCTCGCCGATTTGGTGGCCGAGCGGGCCCTCAGCGGCCTGGAGCCAGACCTGGCGGCTCGCTCCTCCGTGATCCGCACCAAGGCAGTGGCCAAGCGCACCCAGGTGTTGGTGCTGCGTCTGCGGCACCAGCTGCACCAGTCGCGCTGGACGGGCAATCAGTACGAGGCCCTGCCCGATCTGCTGGTGGAGGAATGCCTCACCGCCCGGGTCACCGGCGCTGGTGTGGAACCACTGGAGGGTGCCGCAGCGTTGGAGCTGCTGGAAGCTCCCGCCAGCGGCAATCTCGATCCTGGGCAGCGCCAGCAGTGGCTCCAGGAGGCGGTCGCCGAACTTGAGGGGCTGCAGCCGGCGCTGGCGGCATTGGCGGAGCGGCGTGCCGATCTGGCGGAAGAAGACCACCGCCGCGTGCGCGAGGCCTCGCTGCGTTCGGGTGAATCGCTGCGGATGCGCTTCCGCTGTGAACCGAGCCTGCCGGTGGATGTGATCGGGTTGTTTGTGCTTTTGCCGGCGCCAGTCCTATGAGCCCGGCTTCACCGCTACCTCAGGAAACAGCTGCAGCAGCTTGCGGTCAAAAGTCAGCAGCAGGCAGTCCAGCTGTTTCGCCAGCAGCACGAATTCGGCGTCGTAGCTGGAGCAGCCGTGGCGGTGGGCCAGCTGCAAGGAATCGGCACTGGAAACAGCTCGTGTCCTGGGAAGGAACAAGTGTTCGGCTTCGACAAGATTGGCGATGGCCTCGTCCAGATCGAGTCGTTCAGCACGCAGGTACTTCAGAAGGATATGACGAAATTCAAAGACCCAAAGGGCAGGAAGTTGCCAATCTTTGTCCGCAGCACGCCATTGCTGAACTGCGGCGGAGTTTTCAGACGGCAGAAACAACTCAATCAACACATTTGTATCGGCAACCAGCATCAGGTTTCCGGATTGATGCGGAAACCAAAGCGATCCAGTTCCGGCGGATGGCTGTCTCTCTCAATGGCAGCAATGATCTCTTCACTGGTCAGAGGTGGGCCCTTGAACTGACTTCTCAGCCGGGCAAACAGTTCGAGTTCCTCCCGCACTTCCTCCGGGTCACGGGGCTGCTGAGCGGCTTTGGCAGAGCCTGGAAAGCGGGCAAGGGTCGCTCGGATTTTGGCCAAAGCCTCTTCAGAAACGGCCGCAACTGGCTCCACCGGTCTGGGATCGGTAGCGGATTGCCCCATGGCAGCCGCTTCCACTTTTGGCGGGGCAATCGCGGGCTCCAAGGTCTCCAGAGCGGCCAGCACTTCGCTGTTCAGGCTGCGGCCATGGGCATGGGCACGCTCTTCAAGTCGAGCCACCAGCTCCTCGGGCACGTCGTGCAGGGTCAGGGTGGCCATCGCGCCAGTCCTCCTGGCTGAGTCGAATCTCTGCCCAGTCTGTCAGCCCTGGCCAGCTCTCAAGCTCTCCCATCCAGCCTCCAGCACACGCCCCGCTCCGTCTGCCCCCACGCTTTGAGCCATGGCCCGCACCACCGCCACCGTCAGCTTCCAGGCGATCGAGCTCAAGGGCAGCCTGCTGCCGGGGTCGCTGCTGGAGCAGGTGGCCCGCCTGCAGGCCCCACTGCAGAAGGAAGCCGACTACGGCCTGCCCAAAGGCGAGCGGCTGCGGGAGCGGATCGATGCGGCCTGGGTGAGGCTCAAGGAGATCTGGGAGGAATACAGGGATCTGCGGGAGCGGGCGGCGCAGAGCACGGCCGGATTGCACTACGGCCAGCGCCTCCTGCGCGAGGTGCTGGGCTGGCCGGACCTGCAGCCCTGCAATGGCTGGCAACACGGCGAATCCCAGTTCCCGATCACCCATCGGGCGTTTGAGGGTGCCGTGCCCCTGATCGTGCGTGGCATCGCGGCCGATCAGCTCGACAAGGGCAGCAGCCAGTTCGGCCAGGAGGGTCGCCGCCGCTCGCCGCACAGCTGCCTGCAGGAATGCCTCAATGCCGACGACAACGCCAACTGGGGGCTGCTGCTCACGGGCGATCGGCTGCGGCTGCTGCACGACAACCCCTCGCTGGTGAAGCCCGCCTATTTGGCGGTGGATCTGGAGCTGCTGGTGGAAGGCGAGCTGTTCGATGAGTTCGCCGTGCTCTGGCTTCTGCTGCACGCCAGCCGCTTCCGCCATCCGCAGACAAGTAGCTGCGTGCTCGACACCTGGAAAGAGCAGGCGCAGGAGGCGGGCGAGCGGGTGCTGGGGCAGCTGCGCAACGGCGTACAGCAGGCGCTCGAAGCTCTGGGCAATGGCCTGCTCCAGCATCCCGATAACGAGGCCCTGCGCAACCAGCTGGCCAGTGGCGCCCTTAGCGGCCAGGAGCTGCACCGCCAGCTGCTGCGGCTGGTGTATCGCTTCCTGTTTCTGTTCACCGCGGAAGACCGTGATCTGCTGTTCCCCCGAACGTTGGGCCAGGAGGACCCGCGCCGCCGCATCTACCGCGAGGGCTACAGCGTCGGCCGGTTGCGGGAGCTGGCGATCCGCCGCAGCGCCTCGGAGGGGCCCTACGGCGATCTGTGGCAAACCCAGAAGCTGGTGTTCCTGCAGCTGCGCCAGAGCAGCTCACCGCTGGGGCTGCCGGGCCTGGGAGGCCTGTTCGCCGAGCCGCAATGCCAGGCGCTGGAAGCGTGCGAACTGGCCAACCGCTTTCTGCTGCGGGCGATCCGGGCGATCGGCTGGTTCCAGGCCGGCGACACGCTCACCCGCGTCAACTACCGCGACCTCAACACCGAGGAGCTGGGCAGTGTGTATGAAGGGCTGCTGGAGCTCCATCCCCAGCTGGAGCGCGCTGGCGGCAGCTGGCAGCTGAGCTACGGCGGCGGCGCCGGCAGCGATCGCAAGACCACCGGCAGCTATTACACGCCGGATCAGCTGGTGCAGCTGCTGATCGTGTCGGCCCTGCTGCCCGTGATTGCCGATCGGCTCAGCAAGGCTTCAACCCCGGAGGAGAAGGAAAAGGCCTTGCTGGCGATCCGGGTGCTTGATCCGGCCTGCGGCAGCGGCCACTTCCTGCTGGCGGCCGCCCGGCGCCTGGCCCTGGAGCTGGCCCGCATCCGTGCCGGTGACGAAGAACCCAGCGAGGAGCTGCGCCAGGAATGCCTGCGCGAGGTGGCGGCCCACTGCATCTACGGGGTCGACAAGAACCCGATGGCGGTGGAGCTTTGCAAGGTGGCGCTGTGGATCGAAGCCGTGGATCCCGGCAAGCCACTCAGTTTCCTCGATGCCCACATCCAGTGCGGCGATTCGCTGGTGGGCGTGTTCGACCCGAAGGTGCTGGAGCAGGGCATCCCCGATGAGGCCTACAAACCGCTCACCGGCGACCACAAGCCCACCTGCACCAGCCTGAAGAAGGAGAACGCCAGCTTCCGCAAGGCCGGCAAGAAGGGAACCCTGCAAGGCACGCTCAATCTCCAGAGCAGCCCACCGATCAGCCGCAGCCAGCAACGGCTCAAGGAGATCGAGGCGATGCCTGAAACCACCCTGGCGGAAGGAGCAGCCAAACAGGCGGCTTACGAAGCCTGGGAGCAGGAGCGATCCAGCGATCCCCAAACTCTTGCTGCCGATCTCTACACCGCAGCCTTCTTCCTGCCCAAGACCAAAGACAGCCGCGCCAAGGTGTCCACCAGTGAGCATCTGCTGCTGTTGCAGAGCGGCCAGGAGATCCCAGGCGATCTGGAGCTGGCGGTGGAACAAGCCGCCAGAGACTTCCGCTTCTTCCATTGGCACCTCCGCTTTGGCGAGGTGATGAAGCGAGGGGGCTTTGATTGCGTGCTGGGGAATCCACCCTGGGAGGTGTCGCAGCTCAACGAAATTGAGTTCTTTTCGAAATTCAGGCCAGAGATTGCGAAGCTCTCGGGCGCCGCCAGAAAGGCTGCCATCGTTGAGCTTGAGCACGAAGATCCTTCTGCATGGCGTGAGTTCTCCATCGCCAAGCGCGGGTTTGACTGCAGCAATGAGTTTTACCGAGGAGGCAGTTTCCCGCTGTGCGCCCAAGGGAAAGTCAATACATATCAATTGTTTGCAGAGCAGTTCCTTAAGCTGATTGCCCCAACTGGACTTTCGGGCTTGATCGTGCCTACAGGCATTGTCACTGACAACAGCACCAAGGCCTATTTTGAGGAAATCAGCTCCAAGGAGCGACTGGCATCAATTATTTCATTTGAAAACGAAGAGTTCATTTTTAGAGGTGTTCATCACTCGTTCAGATTCTGCTTGCTAACCATATCTGGAGAGAAGAGGCGATGCAACGCCATGTATGCGTTCTACCTGCGAAACCTAGACCAGATCACGGATTCCCGCAGATTCTTCGTGCTGTCCGGGCAAGATATTGACCGCTTCAATCCGAACACTCGCACTTCTCCATTGTTTAGAAGTGAGCAAGATTGCAAGCTTAGGGAGACTCTGGAAAACCCCGCCACCATGCGCGAGAATGACCTTGTGATCGCAGGCGTGGACTGACATGGGCGTCAAGCAGTTCGGTTTTGGTGATTACGAGCAGTCCACGGCCAAAAAGCGCAC